>Ga0302326_10005017_pt1 | contig 30347 bp, 21 predicted proteins | sample Palsa_T0_3_FD_202264 | JGI IMG/M metagenome (GOLD analysis project Ga0302326, IMG submission 202264) | Peat permafrost microbial communities from Stordalen Mire near Abisko, Sweden - Palsa_T0_3 | ecosystem: Environmental > Terrestrial > Soil > Palsa > Peat permafrost | place: Sweden: Abisko... | reverse complement strand
GCTTCTCTTCAACCGACCACTGACCACTGACCACTTCCTTACGCCGGAGCCTTGACGATGGGCGGTTCCCAAAGGCGAAATCCTCCGCGAAACGCGCTTGCATTGCTCCCTGCTCGACACCCTGGAGGTAAGCCATTTAATTTTTTCACATTGCCTCCCCCAAGAACGACGTCATCGGGTTCGAGGGCAGCAATCAAGCGAGCTACAATATCCTCGACGTAGCTTCGCCATTTCTGTTTGCCCTGGCGCTCCAATCCGCGGAGCCCAACATAATCCTCGAACGTTCCTTTCTTGTAAGGAAGATGAGCAAGCTCCAATGGCTGCAGGATCCCTTCAACGATCAACGCAGAGCCGAGACCTGTTCCGAGGCCCAAAAAAAGCATTCTTCCGCCCTCGTAGCTCCCCAAGGCTTGCATCGCTGCGTCATTGATGAGTTTTACCGGGCATTTAAATCCAGCTTCGAAGTCGAAGCCCATCCATCCGGGCCCGAGGTTATGGGGTTCCGCTGCCAGACGGCCTTTCAGAACCGGGCCAGGGTACCCTACCGATACGGCCTCATACTTCCATTCGGCAGCCAATTGCTGGACGCCGAGAACCATTCGGTCCGGCGTCATCGTCGCGCCGGACGGAAATTTGCGGGCCAACTCTTGCCCGGTAGCGAGAATCTTAATGTTCGTTCCGCCCACATCGACAACCAGCACATTTATCATAATGGTTGATCTCCTTCCGTAGTCGGTCATCAATCTGACAATTGCCCGTTAAACAATCCTGGAGGGTCTTTTCCGCGCTGCGTACCAACATTTGTCCAGCATTTGGCAGTCCGATACTCCATGTCAAGGCGAACGTCGTCCGGTCTCTTGTCTCGTCGTAGTTGCCACGGAAGTTTTACCCTGCAAATTACGAAAAATGCGCTTCGCAATGAATTGGCCGTTCCCCAAGGAAAACGGCCCCTGTCAACATTGCGAGGAGGAATATTTTGCGCCCTATTTCAGCTCTTCGTCGAAAACGACCGCCACCTTGCCAGACTTGCCGCCAGCCATAAGCGCATACGCTTCATCCGCTTTCTGAAGCGGAAATCTGTTTGTAACGAGGTCTTCCGGATGAATTTTCCAGCGCACGATCCGCTCCACCAGATCCTCCATGAGCCAAATGCTAGTAACCCAGGATCCGTAGATTGTCTTCTGGTCATGAATCATGTCCGGACTGGGGCTAAGTTCTAGCGTTCCACCCTCTCCAACGAGCGCTATCTTGCCCCACTTGCGTGTCGCTTGGATCGCCGTCAGCCGGCCCTTGGCACTGCCGCTCGCATCAAACGCCCGTTCAACCCCGTATCCACCCGTTAGGCTTCGAATCTCCGCGACGTTACCAGACCCGGCTTTTAATAGGTGATCCGCCAGCCCCAGCTTCTGCGTCAACTCCAGGCGTTCCTCAACCACATCGACTCCAATGAGTTTGTTAGCACCCATTGACTTCGCAAGCATCAGTGCGGCGAGGCCCACCGGGCCCAAGCCGACAATCAAGACGGCGTCGTCTCCGGAAACACCGATCTTTTCAAGTCCCTCATAGACCGTTCCAAAACCGCACGCCACCTGGGCGCCATCCGTATAGGAGAGCTCATCAGGTAGCGCTACCAGATCCTTCTCTTCAGCCAGGATATAAGGCGCCATGCCTCCATCCCTCTGCCAACCGTAGGCTGCCCGGAAGGAACTCGTACAGCTGATCATGTAGCCGCGGCGGCAGTCGTTGCACACACCGCACCCGGAAATATGATAAACTATTACGCGATCCCCCTTTTTGAAGCGCTTCAGGCCAGGACCTTCAGAGACAATTTGTCCGGACGGCTCGTGCCCTGCGATTTTGTTTTGGTATCCTTCGGGCCCTTTCCCAACGTGCTCCCGATAGATCGCCCGGATGTCGCTGCCACAAATCGTCGAGGATTTCGTTTTGATCAGGACTTGCCCATGCCCAGGTTCGGGAATGGGAAACTCTCTAAATTCGACAGTACTGTTTCCGGGTAGCACCGCTCCGAGCATTGTCTCTTTCATATAAATGTAGCTGGGCTTAGGTTTTTTCTTAAGGAGGTGTAATCTCACCGTTCAGGTCCCAGAGATCTTCCGAGGTCTGATTGTCTTTCCACAAGAACACATCTCCCTTAATGAGACGACAGTTGCGATCGATCCTCGAGATCGCCTCCATCTCTTCTGCGGTCAGCGGGTCCGTGGCAACGGCCCGAAGGTTGGCCATGTAGTTCCGAGGGTGGACGGAGAAAGGAATCGGGATCTGTCCTCGTTGCACAGCCCATTTGACGCAAACGACGGCTGGATGAACATTCGACCGCTGCGCAATCTTCACGATCACAGGATCCTCGATATCGGCGGTGTCGCTTGGGCTCCGGTCGCGATCGGGGCGCGCGGGAGAACCGATTGGGCTAAAGCCGATTGGCACCATCGCGTTATCGAGAACGAACTGGAACAACTCCGGTTGCTGAAAGTGCGGATGCAACTCCATCTCGTTGCAGGCTGGTTTGATCCTGGCATCCCGCAACACCAACCGCAGCTTAGGGATCGTCATGTTGGACGTACCAATGTGCCGAACCAACCCGATCGACACCAACTCCTCCAGCTTGCGCCACGTCTTCATGTAGTTCGCATGAATGTAAGGCTTCGCGTCCGGCGATCGGGAGGTAACATCGCATCCGGGCGCATGGTAGTTCGGGAACGGCCAGTGGATCAGGTAAAGATCAAGATAATCAAGTTGAAGATCCTTGAGCGACTTTTCAAACGCTGGAATCACATCTTCCTCAGCGTGTTTGTCGTTCCACAACTTTGAGGTGATCCATAGCTCCTCGCGCGGAACTCCTCCTTCAAGAATCTTTTGCAGAGAATGGCCAATCAGGTGCTCGTTCCCGTAAACAGCCGCACAGTCGAAATGACGATAGCCGACTGACGCGGCGCCCAATACCGCTTCGGAGATCTGTTCCCCGGATATTCTGTCTGATCCGAACGTCCCGAGTCCAATCGCAGGGATCTTCGCTCCCGTGTAAGCAATTTTGGAAGGTACCTTTCCCGGGTCCACAGCGTCTGGCGCAAAACGGAACGATTGGGCTGGAGCGAGTGGCATCATGGGCTTCTTCAGGATCTATCGCTTTGAACGGACGCTTTAGCGCTTTTTGCGTCGCAACCCATCAAAATAGACAATCACAATAATCAGGCCGCCGGTGATGATTCGCTGCCAGAACGAATTCACATTCAGCAGGTTTGCGCCGTTATTAATCGTCGTCAGGATGAAGGACCCGAGCAGCGGGCCGTGAATGGAGCCGATGGCGCCGAAAAGACTTGTGCCACCGATAACAGACGAGGCGATTGCCTGCAATTCCCATCCTTCCCCCTGCGTCGCAAGGCCGACGCCGATTCGTGTGGCGAGCAATATGCCGACGAATGCAGCGCAGACGGACGAGAGGATGTAGGCAATGTAGAGCGTCCGAGTCGTGTTGACTCCTGAAAGCCGAGCGGCTTCCATGTTGGAACCAATAGCGAAAAGGTAGCGGCCGAACCGGGTTTGATGCAGGAACACGTACGCGGGAACCGCAACGACCACCACCATCCAGAAAAGATTCGGCACGCCGAGAAAATCGGCCTGCGAGAAGCTCGTGAACGCATCATTGGTAATGTTAATCGTGGAGCCATTGGTAACAAGCAGGCCGACACCGCGCAGCCCCGTCAGCGTCGCCAGCGTCATAATAAAGGGCGGCAAGCCGAGGCGACTGACTCCGAAGGCGTGGAACATGCCGATTAAGACGCCGAATGCGAGGGTGATGAGGATCGCAGCCCAGATTGGAAAATTACTTGTCAACAGCAAGGCGATGATGACACTGGCTAAGCCGACGACTGCGCCTACCGACAGGTCGATCCCCGCAGTGATGATGACGAAAGTCTCGCCTATGGCGAGGATTGCGGTCATCGAACCCTGACGCATCAGGTTAGTGATGTTGTTGTACGTGAAAAAGCTTCTCGTGCTGAACGACAACGCCACCCACATCAGCGCGAGAAGACCCAACAGGGTCAGGCTAAGCAGCGTGCCGATTCGCGCTCTTTTCTTCGTCGCGGCGGCTAGCGCCGCTGGATCTAACTCTTCAACGCCGGTCTTGCTTTCAACACTCATCTTGCCTAACCTCCGCCACGCTGTTTCTATTTTGTTGTTGCCCGCTTCAGCTGCCGAGCGCTTCCGTCAAAATGGTCTGATGCAACGCCTTCTCGCTGGTACGGGCGCTATCGTGGGTCGCGACAAGGCGCCCACGACGAAACACGTGTAGCGTGTCGGAGAGATCATAAACCTCCGGCAAGTACGAGGAGATCAGGATAATGCCCGCTCCCTCCTTCAACAGTTTCGCGAAAAGCTTGTAGATTTCAGCCTTGGTACCGACGTCGACGCCCACCGTTGGCTCGTCAAAGATGAAGAGCCCGGCGCCATGGTTCAGCCATTTGCCGACGACGATCTTCTGCTGGTTGCCGCCGGAAAGGCTCGACGCGAGAGCATCCCGCGAGGCTGTCTTGATTTGGACATCTCTAATCTGCCGATCGGCGGCGGCGGCCTCGGCGAACGGATTGATGACGATGCCCTTCGTCAGACGCTCGTAGATTGGCAGGTTGATGTTAAGTCCGACGCCGAGGTTCAGACAAAGACCCTGATCGCGCCGGCTTTCTGGCACGAGCGCGATACCCCGTGAAATCGCATCCTTTTCCTTGTGGATGTCGACCGGTTGTCCCTGCCAGAAAATCTGCCCTCCGGTCTTTGGGTACCGGCCGAACAGACTCATCACGAACTCGCTACGCCCTGCGCCGATCAGTCCGTACAGCCCTATGACCTCGCCCGTCCGGACTCGCACGGAAACGTCCTCGAATCCCTTGCCAGTGAGATGTTCCGTCCGAAGAATTTCGGCGCCGAAGGGAATCTCCTCCTTATAATGCATCTGCTCCAGCGTGCGGTTGATCATTCCGGTGATCAACGCGTGCTCGTTGGTGTCCGCGACGCGCTGGGTCGACACTAACTGGCCGTCGCGCAGGATCGACACACGGTCCGCGAGCTGGAACACTTCTTCCAGCCGATGCGAGATATAGACAATGGTGACCCCCTTGGCCTTTAAACGACGGATCAGCGCAAAGAGCTGTGTTGCCTCCTGTCGGGTCAGATAAGCGGTCGGTTCGTCGAAGATGAGGAAGCGCGTGCCGCGCGTCGAGGCGCGCGCGGTCGCCACCAATTGCTGCTGGCCGATGGTGAGGGCAGACAATATCGCGCCGGCCGGCAGCTTGAATCCGATATCGTCGAGAATCTTCTGAGCTTCGCGCACCATCGCACGATGTTGCAGCAGCCCAAAGTGCACTTTCTCGTCGCCAAGAAAGAGATTTGCGGCGACTGAGAGATGCGGACACAGCACGACTTCCTGGTGCACCGCGTTGATGCCGTATTTGATTGCTTCGTGCGGCGTGGCGAGCGCGACCGGCTGACCTTCCCAAAACACTTCGCCGCTTGAGCGCAAATAGACGCCGGTGAGCAGATTGATCAGCGTCGATTTGCCGGCGCCGTTTTCGCCAACGATTGCGTGGATTTCGCCTGCCTCAAAAATCAGATCGACGGCCTTTAGCGCGTGGGTAGCGCCGAATCGCTTGTCGAGCTTCTTGAGTACGAAAAGAGGCGCGGCAGTCTCCACCGCGCCTCTTTTTTGATCGCTCCCACTCTGCGGCTGGTCCATAGACGGTCTTTGGTCAAGAGGGCATCTTGATCGGTAATGTGGCGGACGCCGAGCTCACTTAACCTTTGGATTCAAGAGCTCCTGCGAGCGCGGGGTATCCATGTTCGCTTTCGTGATGAGATTCGCTCCGGTGTCGACGTCCTTTGGGACGCTCTCGCCCTTGGACGCGGCAAGCGCGGTCTTGATCCCGTCGTATCCCATTCGGAATGGATCCTGCACCACGAGCGCCGCGATCGTCCCGTCTTTCAGCAGCTTGATAAGCTTATCGTCTGAGTCGAAGCCGACGAGCTTGATAGTGTCTGCCGCCTTGTTTTCCGCGATCGCCTGTCCCGCGCCTTGGGCCATGATGAGGTTCGAGGCGAAAATCCCGCGAAGTTTCGGATTAGCTGTGATCAGGTCCGTCGTGATGTTTAAGGCAGTCGTCGACTGACCGTCGGCCACCTTGTCAGCGACAAGCTTTAAGCCCGGATATTTCGCCGCCAGTTCCTCTTTAAATCCTTTAGCCCGTTGATCCAGCGAACCGACACCGGGAATCGCCGTGATCAGCGCCACCTCGCCCTCAGCCTTGCCATATTTCGCCGCGATGGCAGCAGCAAGACCGTCGGCGGCTACGCGTCCCGCCTGGACGTTATCCGTGGTGAGAAAGGAAGTGAACGCCTTTGAGTCCGCGGCTGAGTCAATGCCGATAATTTTGACCTTCTTGGCCGCTTCGTCGATCGGGTTGCCGAGCGCCGCAAATTGCGTCGGTGCGATCACGATGGCGGCTGGCTTTTCAGAAACGGCATTCTCGAGGATAGTGATCTCTCCATTGATATCAGATTCGGACTGCGCCCCGAGTTCGGGCACGGTAACGCCGAGGTCCTTGCCAGCCTTGCGGGCGCCGGCAAGTACAATCTGCCAGTAGAAGGAGGTCGTATCCTTGACGATGATCGGGATGCTAACGTTTTGGTCCGCTGCCGGCAGCGGCTCAACCATCGCAGCGACTGTAACCGCTCCAAGCATGGCGATGAAAATGCGCCGGCTTGGGGACGAACTGAGGGGGAGTTTCATGGGCTAATCTCGTTAAATAAAAGGCCGCATCTGGGGGATTATCCGGGAAGGGGGCGGCATGATCCGTTCCGGATTTTTGTTCGGGTCTATAGAAGACAGCTGAGTCCGTAATGAATTCCACCGCAGGTTGCAAGGCCTTTTTTACAGTAAACTTTTACAGTTCGGCGTTCGCCATTCGGGCTGAGACGCAACCTTCGATCGCGTCCCGGATCATTTTTCCGAAAGCCGTGAGGCGAATGATACTGTTGCAGTTAGCAAGTAACATCCGTTCAGGATTGCGCTATACTTGCTTCGGTTTGTCGGGCAATCTATTTCAGCAGGCACCCCATTTGCCGCGTACCAAAATTGGAGAATCGCGGTCCGGAACTTGCTGATAGCACGGTGCGAAAGAGCCCTAGTGGCGGAAGCTATGAATGACCAAGTGAAAAAGACCGAAGAGACCCTCGAAGCTCTCCGTCGAGCCGAACAGAAATACCGGAGCATCTTCGAGCATTGTCTGGAAGGCATATTCCAAACAACGCCTGAGGGAAAATATATCAGCGCAAATCCTGCCCTCGCGCGGATGTATGGATACGAATCCGCAGAGGAGCTGATGGCCGATTTAACGGACATAACTCGCCAACTTTATGTTCAACCCGGTCGACGCGATGAATTCATCCGGCTTGTCCGGGAGAATGGGCAGGTGATCGATTTTGAGTCGGAAATTTATTGCCGGGGCCGAAAGGTGATCTGGATTTCTGAAAGCGCGCGCGTGGTGCGCGACGAGGTCAGTGGGGAAGTTCTCTATTACGAAGGCATGGTGCAGGATATAACCCGGCGAAAAGCTGCGGAGGAAGAGCGCGATCAAGCCAACGCTCGTTTGTCGGTCCAATACGCAGTTGCCCGTACATTGGCTGAAGTGCGGCATCTGGGCGAAGCGTCGAAAAAAATTGTCCAAGCGATTTGCGAAAGTGCGGGCTGGGATTTCGGGGACATGTGGCGCTTGGACCCGGAGGCAAATGTGCTGCGCTGCGTGGACATCTGGCACGCCCCGGAGTTTCATGCCCACGAGTTAATCGAAGCGACGCAAAAGACCACTTTCGAAGCCGGGTCTGGATTGCCCGGACGCGTCTGGTCAAGCCGCAAGGCGTTCTGGATTCCAGACGTTGGCATGGACAGTAATTCCCCTCGCGGCATGCTCGCCGCGCAAGGGGGACTCCACGGCGCCTTCGCGTTTCCGATCATGCAGGGGACCGAGCTGATTGGCGTGATGGAGTTTTTCAGTCGCGGCATTCATCCGCCGGACGACGATTTTCTCTCCATGCTGTCTGCGTTGGGAACACAGATCGGCAGCTTTGTCCAGCGGGAGCAGTTGGCAAATCAGCTTGACCGCTACGCCGAGAGCCCCTGCGAGTGAGGATTTCTTCACAGCGTTTCCATTTCGTCCCAGTACGATTCGCTTTGCGCGTAGACCCTATCGAAGAACCTTGCCATCCGTTCGTATCGCTCCGACCAGGCGGGATCGGGCTGGATTTCGGCGTCGTACCGGACCAATCGCCGGACTGCGTCGTCGATGCTGCCAAAAATACCGGCGCCCACGCCGGCAAGCATCGCACAACCAAGGACACCGCATTCCGGATCGGACGGCGTTAAGATAGGGCAACCGTAGACGCTAGCCTTGATTTCGAGCCAAAGCCTGGTCTTCGCGCCACCGCCAGCCGCCACAAGTCGCTCGAGTTGATTGCCGCGCGATTTCATAATGTCAATGTTCCGACGGGACGCGAACGCAACACCCTCCATGACCGCCCGGTGCAAATGGCCGGCATGATGGCCGCTTGTCAGACCAACGAACTGGGCCCTTGAATTGCCTTGTTTCGCGAGGCGTTCGCCGTTGAGGTAGGGAAGGAAAATCAGGCGATCCGCACCTGCCGGCGCCTCCCCTGCCAACTCCACAATGCGCTCGTAGGAATATTGGTTATCGTGGAAAGCCCGGCGGGCCCATCGCATGGCATCACCGCCGGCATCCAGGATGGTGAAAGCTCCCCAGCCGCCGGCGATTCCCTTCACATTCGTGATGGCCGGATCGAGAACGGGTTCCTCGGTCATCAAGGTGATCAGCGTGGAGGTTCCGGTGACATCCGATCCCATCCCTGTCTTCGTGACCCCGGATCCAAGCAAAGTCACAGGGTAATCGCCAGCCCCGACCACAACCGGCGTTCCTTCCAGCAACCCGGTCTCGTGCGCTCCCTCCTTCGTGACCGTTGCCAGCAGCTCCGACGCATTCTTCACAGCAGGCAACATTTTAAGGTCAAGCCCTGCGAGGTCGATTATCTCCTCACTCCATGCCCCAGTGCGTATATCTAATAGATAGTTGCAGGAAGCTTCCGAGACATCGATCGCTCGGGCACCGGTCAATCGGAAGTTAATATAGTCTTTCGGCATGAGAACCGTTCGCGCTGCGGCGTACGCTTCCGGCTCATGACGCTTGATCCACATCAATTTGAACGCCGCAAACGCCACGGTCGGCGGGTTCCCAACGATCCGCAGAATGCGTCGCGTTTGGTGTGTCCGCTCAAACTCTTCCACAATTTCCCGGGTTCGCTTATCGTTCCATAGCGGGACCCGATCCAGCACCAACCGGCCATCGTCGTCGATCAGAACCGTGCCGTGCATCTGGCCGCAGGCGGCCACGCCGGCGACTCGATGTGGCCCTTGATCGATCTTCCCAAGCACCGTTCGGACAGTGGCCGCTGCGCCTTCCCACCATGATTCCGGGCGCTGCTCGGACCATCCAAATTGAGGGACAATCTGGTCGTGCTCTCGAGCTGAAAACGCCGCTGTTTCCCCGGTGATGGTTATCAAAGCGGCTCGTACGCTTCCGGTGCCGACATCAATTGCCAGCAAGAGGTCTTTCTTCATCGCGTTGGGGTGTTCAATGCGCCGAAGGATGGCAGGCCGGACCGGACGCCCAAGCGCGCCGTTTGCGAATCTTCGGACTGCCACAATCCTAGTGTCCTGTCCCCGAAATACGAGGTATTTCGGGGACAGGACACGAGCGGCTCGCGCTGCTCTCACAAGCTGGATCTCGCAACGGTGCGGTCGTTTGGCGTTCGGCGTTCGGCGTTCGGCGCTCGGCGTTCGGATGGTGCCCGGCACAAAACAGGCAGGAAGCCGTTGCCTGGGTATTTTTTCGAGACCTGAAAATTATTTACATCGAGAGAGCAAACGATAAACTGCGGCTGTGGCATTCACCATTGGAGTCGGCTACGGAACGAGTTCCGTCCGGGCAATCGTCGTAGATTGTTCCGATGATCCTGATCCCGAGTTTTACCCACTTGCACGCGATTCTAAACCGAAACCTTAATTTTCCCGTCACAGGACTTTGCATTCTGCAACTCCTGAATTCCCCATCGACGCCAATTTAACAGCAAAGAAAATATGTACCTCCCCCTCGGAACTTACTCCCCTGAGATCAAGCTGGGTCTTGTTTCAGCCTCGCGAAACTGTTTCCCGCGCGCGCTGTCGGACGAGCGGACAGAGCGACTGCTAGAGCGCTGCCGCGCAGCCGGCATCACCCCGGTCGTACCCGAAGGCGATTGCCGCATTATCGAAACCAAAGATCACGCCGCTGAGGCTGCGCGACAGTTCAAGCGAGCCGGGTGCGACGCCGTCGTCTATTATCTCGGCAACTTTTCCCCGGAAATCGAGGACGCCTTTTTTGTTAAATTGTACGACGGCCCCGTCATGTTGCTTGCCGCGGCTGAAGAATCGGGATCGACTCTGCTTCAAAAGCGTGGCGACGCACTCTGCGGCTTGCTGTCAGCAGCCCTTGCGGTCAGCAAACGCGGGCTCGCTTACCGCGTCCATATTCCGGAACTGCCGGTCGTCAGCGCGGAAGAGGGCGTCCAGGAAATTGCGCACTTCATCAAGGTGATAAAGGTCTTCAAAGGCACGCGCAACGCGACTCTCGGACTTTTTGGTCCGCGTCCGCGCGATTTCGAGACCTGCAACTACAACCTTGCATCGGTCAATTCAATCGGGATCGAAGTGGAAGAATTGGGGTTGTTTGATCTCCAGAACGAAGTCAGACGCATCCAGGAAAAAGGGGAGGATACCCTCGCAATCAAGGCCGATATGAAAAGGGAAGTTCCGAGCATTCCAGATGACGAATTCGCCTCCCGGCTGTCGGTCTACGAAAAAGCGATCAAAAACTTTCGCGATAGTCTCAAGCTTTCGGGGGCAGCGACTCAATGCTGGTCCGAACAAGAGTTCAGCTTGAAACACGTGCCTTGTTTCATCAACGGTCGCATGGCTCAGAATGGGTTCCCGATAGCGTGCGAGAATGACTGCTATTCGCTCATCGCGGAGCTTATGGGACAGTACGGATCGGATGCGACTGTCGGCATTCTCGACATTAACCACAGTATCCCGAAGGATCTCCATGAAAGCCTGGCAGATTATCCCATCCGGGATATGGTCGGCATGTTCCATTGTGGAAACGCTTCCACCAAACGGCTGAAGAACCCTGAAATGAAATTTCAGGTGATCATGAAGCGCATGATGGAGCCGGACACGCCCGCGGATATCACCCGAGGGACCATTGAGGGTCAGTTCGCCGCCTCACCGATCACCGTCATTCAGGTGCATGGAACCGGGGATAGGCTCCAGGCTTATATCGCAGAGGGACACTTTCTTGACCTCGATCCGAAAACCTTCGGTTGTACCGGCACGGCGTATGTGCCGGGGTTCAGCCGATTCTACCGCCACACGCTCTTGGGCCGCTTCCACCACCACGCCGCCGTGGCGTTTACCCATTGTGGCTCAGTTCTCTACGACGCGTTTAAGCTGCTCGGCCTCGCCCAGGTCCATACGCCGCTGCCACCCTCTATCCCCTACCCCGGGGAGAACGTTTTTAGAAACGGATTCCACTGAAGAAGTTCTCAGTTGCCAGTGGTAGCAAAGCTAAGGTACCTCCGGGCGGTCTTGATCGCGAGGCGTAGCACGCTTTGTTCCCAATGACACCGGCAACTGCCAGACGTTTTCCTCAAATCTGAGAAATCTGCGGTTTCAAATTCGGAATTTGGGTTAATATGGTCTGTCACGACGGAGTTGGTTCATACCAGTCCGTTCGTTCATCCATATGCGAAGGCTCATCAAATGCTAATCAGGATCGGGTACGATATCGCGCTCCGTCTGGCTGGTCCGACGACGTTGCTCTACGTTTTGCACGTTCACCCCTCTCGTAAAGGGGACCTCGTCAAAGCGGAAAATTTCCGGACAGAACCATCATTGCCGGTCGAGGAGTATGTGGACAAATTCGGAAATCTTTGCGGCCGAGTCAACGCCCCTATGGGCATCATTCGTTTTCTGAACGACGCAGTCGTCCGCGACCCGGGCGTACTGGATCGGTATGAACCCGACGCGCCTCAGGATGATGTTCGGGAGTTGCCGGTCGAAACGCTCTCCTTCCTATTGCCGAGCCGCTATTGTGAAGTTGACAGCGAATTGCTCGATTTCGCCTGGCGAACCTTTGGTGGAACGCCCCTCGGATGGCCGCGCGTGCAAGCCATCTGCGACTTTGTCCATGGCCATCTCCGCTTCAATTACCTGCAGGCGCGCGCTAATCGCACCGCTCTGGAAGCCTTTCGGGAAAAGGTCGGCGTCTGCCGCGATTTTACGCATCTAGCAATTACTCTGTGCCGCTGCATGAATATTCCTGCGCGTTATGGCACAGGGTACCTCGGCGACATCGGCGTCCCTCCTGACATCGAACCAATGGATTTCAGCGCATGGATGGAGGTTTACCTTGGCTCCCAGTGGTATACTTTCGACGCGCGACATAACGCACGCCGCACCGGCCGGATTCTCATCGGTCGTGGCCGCGACGCAGGCGACGTTCCCATCACCATGGCGTTCGGTCACAATCTTCTCGAGCATTTCAAAGTGATTACCGACGAGGTTGACTCCGCAGTTTAGGCAGGATTCCAGGTTTCTACCTTTTGATCGATCCCGTCACAGATTTCGCAGATTTTCACGGACTCTTTTAGGGTTTGAGGTTCTGGTGGATAACGTGCTGGGGCGCGTTGAAGGGGTCCATCCACCCGAACACATTGTCCGCCAGAACCCCAACCCCAAAGAAATCTGTGAAAATCTGCGAATTCTGTGGTTAAAAAATTTCCCACCCTGCAGCTTTACGGGACGGGGAAGCAATCGAGATCGTTTGCAAATGAAACAGGGCCCGAAAAGTTCTTTCTGATTTCCGATTGGCTCTGTTCTTCTTTGCCCAAGGTGCGGAGCATCCGGTGAGACAACACGAGCCGCTTGACGTGCGCCTCCTGAGCGATCTGTCCGATCACAGAAGGAGGCATATGCAGCCGCCGCTCAACCCCGGTAGCTCCTTCCGGAACAGCGTTGTGAGCTATGAATAAATCCGCATCTTTTGCCAGGCGCACAAGGTCGGCGCCCTCACCATTCGTGTCTCCGCTAAACACGATGGACTTGCCGCCGATCTCGACACGCCACGCTAAGGCCGGTACAGACCCGTGAATGACCCGAGCGGCATACGCCGAAAGATGTTCGCTATGAAATGCCACCGAAGATGGGTCCCCGACCACGTTGTAAGGCTGCAACTCGTAGCCGCCCTCCTCTTGAGGAACCAAGAGCACACTCAAATAACGATAAATACCGTTCCGACTATTGAACAAAGCGTGCACGAAATCTACCGTTGATGGAAACTCGCTGTTGCCCGCTGGCCCGTACACCGGCAGTGGACGGTCGCGCTCTTCAAACCAGGATGAAAAAACCAGCGCGGGGAAATCGGCGCTATGGTCAACGTGGAAGTGTGTGAACAAGATCACGTCGAGTTGGGACATTTTCGCGCCACTCTCTCCGAATCGAAGAGCGCTGCCACCACCAGCATCGACTAGCACGCGCGCCTGTCCGTCTTCCCACACCAGATAGCTGCTGGAAGCGCGCTTGTCCTGTAACTCTGGCCCTCCGGATCCGAGCACTTGAACTGCAACACCCTCTGTGCCGCAAGGTTGAGTATCAGCCGAAAGAACGAATGGGCAATTTATGGAAAGAGTCAATAAACAGAGCAGCGGGATAGAGAAGAAAACGCTTCGATGGATTTGTCGATCGCTCATTTTGGTTTTGTCAGTTTTCGGCCATTCCCAAATCGCCTTGGTCCCCCCAATCGTACGATTGGGGGAACCGCTGTGAGGAAGGAGAACTTTCCGCTCGCGGCGCCTCTTCGGCCCCTCGATTGGAACGCGCCGGGAGGGAAAAAACGATTATTTTTTCACATATGTAATCGCCGAGAGCATGGCACCCTGCGGATCCTGAATCACCGTGAACCGGCCGACCGTTGGGATCTCGGTGGGCGGAATGCAAACTTTGCCGCCTAGCTTCTCCGCCAGGGCGGCCGTCGCATCCACATCGTCCACCGTGACATAAGCACCCCACGTCGGTGGCATCCCTTCGGCGTGTGCCGGAATCGGCATAATACCGCCGACGTCGGTGTCGCCCGCCTTGACAATCGTGTAGTTAAAGCCTTCCATCGGCCAATCTTGAGTCGTCCAACCAAAGAGTTGGCCGTAGAACACTTTGGCGCCTTCCGGATCAGTCGTTAAGAGTTCGTTCCAACTAAATCTGCCGTGTTTGCTTCCTGGATTATCCATTTTTGCCACCTCTCACTGTTGTTCGTTCATTCGCCTCCGGTCTGGATGCTAAGGTAACTATGTAGTTTGTCAAAAAGGGAGTGCCACTGACGACTGCCTCATCGTTTCTCACCGAATTTCTCGACCAAGTAGAAGCTGACCGGAATCAGAAAGACAGCAATCAAGCTGGCGGCCAGCATTCCTCCGATGACGGTTGTCCCCATCACCTGCCGCGCAACGGCCCCGGAACCCGAAGCGGTCCAGAGGGGAACACAACCAAGGATAAAAGCGAATGAGGTCATGAGGATCGGCCGAAGACGGAGTCGCGCGCCCGCGAGCGCCGCATCCAGCAGCGGCGTTCCACGTTGGTAGGCGTCCTTGGCAAACTCGACGATCAGAATCGCATTCTTCGCCACCAGCCCGATAATCATGACCAGTCCGATTTGTGCGAAGACGTTATTTTCAACCTGCACCAGTAATGGAGAGACCAATGCACCGGTAGCCAAACGCCGCAGATAAAGCATCCCGAACGCGCCAAAAACAGCAATTGGCGTGCTCAGCAGGACGCTGACCGGGAGTGACCAGCTTTCGTAGAGAGCAGCGAGAATCAAAAAGACAAATAACAGGGAAAAGCCAAATATCGCCGCCGGAGGAACACCCTGTTGTGCCTGTTTCTCCTGAAACGACATCCCAAGGTAGTCATAGCCCATTCCGACCGGCACCGTTTCCGCAAACAGTCGTTCCAGTGCTTTCATTACCTGCTCGGAAGTGTACCCGATCGCGGGCGTCGCGTTAATCTGCGCGCAACTATACAAGTTGTAGCGCATCGTGAATTCCGGCCCGGTTCGACGCTCGATTCGCGTGAGCGCACTGAGCGGTACCATCTGGTTGTTTGTATTCCGGACATAGAATTTTCCGAGGTTGTCGAAATCCGTTCTGTAGGTCCCTTCGGCCTGAACGTACACCTGCCAATCGCGTCCGAAACGATTGAAATAATTGATAAATGCGCCACCCATAAACGTCTGGATGGTTTGGTAGACATCGGTCACAGCAACACCTTGCTTGAGTGTTCTTTCAAGATCGACGTCGACATAAACCTCTGGAACATGCGGCAAGAACGTCGTGTTGATCTGGGCGAGCTCCGGCCGCTTACGGGCGGCGGCAATGAACGCATCGATATTGTTCGCCAGAAGGTCTGTGTCGCCGCCTGAACGGTCCTCCAGCACAAAGCTGATGTCTCCGGAGGCGCCTGCTCCGGGGATCGCCGGCGGCGAAAAAGCGAATGCGACGGCTTCCGGCAACTCGGCCAACTGACGGTTCAGCCGAGCTTTGATCTCCTGATAGAGCTCACCCTTTTGCTTTCGCTCTTCCCAGGGTGCAAGCGTGACAAACAGGAACCCGCTGTAGGTACTTTGTACGCCGCTCAACAGACTTGAACCGATGGTCGCAGTGACATATCGCACTCCTGGCGTCTGAGTGAGGATCGATTCAATTTTCTGGCAGGCCGCATCCGTTCGCTGCAGCGATGCCGCGTTGGGCAATTGCACATTGACATAAAAGAACCCCTGGTCTTCGTCCGGCAGAAAACCGGTCGGAATCCCTTTCGCAAAAAGGAACGCGCCTGCGGCAAAAGCAACCAGCAGGACCAACGCGATGCGGCTGCGCCGAATGAACAGGGCTGCGAGGCGGACATACGCGTCGGTGGCCCGGCCAAAAACGTGATTGAACCAGGCGAAAAACTTTCCCGCCAGCCCCCTGTTTTCCTCGCGCCGGCGAAGCAGTAACGCGCAAAGCGCCGGACTCAACGTCAATGCGTTGAACGCCGAGATCATCACCGATACGGCGATTGTTACGGCAAACTGTTGATAAAGCCGGCCGGTGATCCCGGGGATGAACGCCGTTGGCACAAATACCGACGCTAGCACCAGCGCAACCCCGATCACAGGCCCGGTGATCTCTTTCATCGCTCTCAGTGTTGCCTCCTTTGGGTCGAGACCCTCGTGGATGTAGCGTTCCACCGCTTCAACGACCACGATGGCATCGTCGACGACCAACCCGATCGCCAGGACCAGCCCGAAAAGTGAAAGGGTGTTAATCGAGAAACCAAGAAGCGGAAATAGAATAAACGTACCAACCAACGATACGGGGACTGCCAATAGCGGGATGAGCGTCGCTCGCCAGCTTTGCAGGAAAAGGTAGACCACCAAAATCACCAGTAGCAACGCTTCGATCAGGGTCTTGACCATCTCGCGAATCCCTGCCGTCACAGGTTGCGTCGTGTCCAGCGAGACGACATAATCCAATCCCCGTGGAAAACGCTGTTTTAAAGTTCCCATCAGCTTCCGGACTCCATTGGCAGCGGCCAACGCGTTTGTGCCCGGCACCTGATAGACAGAGACGACTGCGGCAGGTTTTCCATTCAGGCGTCCTCTCGTGTTGTAGGTCTGCGCGCCTAACTCCGCGCGCGCAACATCCTTGAGCCGCACTGTCCCACCGTCCGATTGCTGGCGGACAATGATTTCACCAAATTGTTCCGGCGTCGTCAGGCGTCCTTGTGCCCGCGCAGAGTAGGTGTACTCCTGTCCGTTTGGAACCGGTTCACTCCCAATCTGCCCAGCGGAATTGACGGTGTTCTGAGCCTGGACGGCATTGATAATATCCGGCACTGAAAGGTTTAGAGTAGCGAGTTGATCGGGCTTCAACCACAATCGCATCGCATACTGGCCTGCACCGGAAATCTGGACGTTGGAAATTCCTCGGACCCGAGTCAGTGCGTCGTTGAGATTGATGTAGGCATAATTCGAAAGAAAGAGTGCGTCCCGGCTCCCGTCCGGCGAGTAGAGGGAAATCACCATCAATGGCGAAGCGAGAGATTTTTGCACAGTGACGCCAAGATTATTCACTGCAGACGGCAACTGAGACGAAGCCTGCGTTTGCCGCATCTGGACAAGGATCTGATCGGTGTTCGGGTCCGTGTTTAAGTCAAAATTGATTGTTAGAACCATCTGCCCGCTGTTCGCACTGACTGAGTACATGTAGTTCATGTTGTCCACGCCGGTCATCTGCTGTTCGATCGGTGTTGCAACGGACTGTTCAACGGTTCGAGCGTCGGCCCCGGTGTAGTTGGCCGTGACAACGGTTTCCGGTGTCACGATATCAGGAAACAACGACACGGGAAGAAAGGTGACCGAAACCGCGCCAGCGATAATGGCTAACAGCGAAATAACGATCGCGACAATCGGGCGATTGACGAAGAATCTAGACATCGTCGGGGAAACGGCTCGGGGGGTCGGCGTATCTGCGTCTGCAAAGCATCATAAACTTGGTCGGCAACTCGTTGTTATTATAGCTTTGTCGAAGAGCGATCTCCCTTTCCTGCAGACCGATCCGCCGACATGGCGACCCGCCGACCCGTTACACGTTCGACAATACAGAATCCCGCCGGAATCAAAAAGATAGCAATTCCACTCGCAGCAAGCATTCCGCCGATGACCCCGGTCCCAAGCACCTGTCGACCCACCGCCCCCGAACCGGAGGCAAACGCAAGCGGGACGCAACCGGCAATGAAAGCGAGCGAGGTCATCAAAACCGGCCGAAACCGAAGTCTGGCGCCGGCGAGAGCGGCGTCGGCAATTGTTGCACCATTCTCGTATTCGACTTTTGCAAATTCGACGATCAAGACAGCGTTCTTGGCGACGAGCCCGATGATCATCACGAGTCCGATCTGCGCAAAGACGTTGTTATCGACCTGCACCAGGATCGGCGGAAGAATGGCGGACGCCGTGCTTCTGCGCAGATAAAGAGCGCCTAACGTTCCGAAGACCGCGACGGGCGTGCTGAGAAGGACACTGAACGGCAGAGACCAACTCTCATAGAGGGCTGCCAGAATCAGGAACACAAACAAGAGCGAGAAACCAAATATGGCGACCGGGGAAATTCCTTCCTGCGCCTTCTTTTCCTGAAAAGACATGCCAAGATAGTCGTATCCCATTTCGCGAGGCATGGTGCGCGCGAAGACTTCTTCGAGAGCCCGCATGGCCTGTCCCGAACTATATCCGGGCGCAGGGAGAACCTGGATCTGCGCGGACCGGTAGAGGTTATAGCGCATCGTAAACTCCGGCCCGAACCGTCTGGCGAGGTGCGTCACGGAAGAGAGCGGCACCGGATTATTGTTGGCATTCCGAACATAGAATTGACCGATTTGTTCGGCGTTTATTCGAAACACATCGTCGGCCTGAACGTAGACCTGCCATTGGCGGCCGAATCGATTGAAGTAGTTAACAAACGATCCTCCAAGGAAGGTTTGCAGCGTATTGTAAACGTCCGTGAGTGCGACACCCTGTTTGAGTGCTTTGTCCCGATCGACGTCGATGTAGACCTGGGGTACGTTGGGCAATAATGTGGTTGTCACTCGTGCTAGCTCAGGCCGTTCGCGAGCGGCAGCTAGAAAGGTCTCGACATTGTTCGCAAGGTACTGAACCCCTCGATCGGCCCGGTCCTCCAGAACAAACGTGACTCCGCCGGCAACGCCGAGCCCGGGAATGGCCGGCGGCGAAAAAGCAAACGCGGTGCCCTCGGGAATTTGGATTAAATTGAGGTTTAATTTGCCCTTCAGAACTTGATAATTCTCAGACAGATCCTTGCGCTCTTCCCATGGATTCAGGGTGACGAAAAAAAACCCGCTATAGACGCTTTGCACGCCACTTAACAAACTGAATCCGGCGACGGTCGTGGTATAACGGACCCCGGCGGTCTGAGAGAGAACTGATTCGATTTTCCGGCAGACCGCATCTGTTCGCTGCAGAGAGGCCGCGTTTGGCAGCTGCAAATTCACGTAGAAAAAACCCTGATCTTCATCCGGCAGAAAACTGGTGGGGATCCTCTTTCCGAAGACAAAGGCGAGCAGGCCGAAGAAAATGAGCAAGAGCAAAGTCATTCCGCTTCGCCGAATAAATCTGCGCGAGATCCGAACGTATGTTTCGGTGGCCCGCCCAAAGAGGTGATTGAATCGCGCGAAAAATCTTCCCGCTAACCCTTTGGTCTCCTCGCACGGGCGCAACAGCAACGCGCAAAGCGCCGGACTCAGGGTCAGCGCGTTGAACGCCGAAAGGATGACGGATGCGGCGATTGTCACCGCAAACTGTTGATAGAGTCGGCCGGTGATCCCGGGGATGAATGCCGTTGGCACAAACACCGACGCCAGCACCAGCGCAACTCCGATCACAGGCCCAGTGATCTCTTTCATTGCCCTCAAAGTTGCTTCCTTAGGCTCGAGGCCCTCCTGGATGCGGCGTTCGACCGCTTCAACAACCACGATCGCATCGTCGACGACCAACCCGATCGCGAGTACCAATCCAAAAAGTGAAAGGGTGTTAATCGAGAAACCAAGAAGCGGAAATAGAATAAAGGCGCCAACCAACGACACGGGGACAGCCAAAAGCGGTATGAGGGTCGCACGCCAACTTTGCAGAAACAGGTAGACAACCAGACTCACCAGCACAAGCGCTTCGATGAGCGTCTTGAGCATCTCCCGAATCCCCGCCGTCACGGGTTGTGTCGTGTCCAGCGAGATGACGTAGTCCAATCCCAACGGAAAACGCTGACGCAGCTTTGCCATCAGCTTCTTCACGCCGTCGGCCGCCGCGAGCGCGTTCGTCCCCGGCAACTGATACAGCGCGATAATTGCGCTCGGCTGACCATTCAACCGAGCTGTGGTCGTGTAAACTTGGGAACCCAGCTCGACCCTTGCCACATCACGAATCCGAACCGTGCCGCCGTCTTGCTGTTCGCGGATCACGATGTCGCCAAATTGCTCAGGCGTAACCAATGGCCCCTTTGCCATCGCCATATAGCTGAATTCCTGGCCATCGGGCACAGGCTCGCCGCCGGCCTGCCCGACAGGATTGACGGCGTTCTGCTGCTGAACCGCGCCGACGATGTCCGGAACGGTAATGTTGAATCTCGCTAACTCGTCGGGTCGAACCCAGATACGAATTGCGTATTGGCCGGAACCGAACACTTGCACATTGGATATCCCGGGAACCCGCGTGAGCTGATCATTCAGATTGATAATCGCGTAGTTTGTCAGAAACGCAGAATCGTAGCGTCCGTCTGTTGATCGGAGCGCGATGAGCATCAATGGGGCAGCAAAAGACTTTTGCACACTGACACCTTGCGCCGTGACTTCGGGTGGGAGTTGGGCAGAAGCTTGCGCCTGGCGCATCTGCGTGAGGACCTGGTCGGTTTTAGGGTTTGTCGACTCGTCAAAGTTTACCCGCAGCTTCATTTGCCCGCTGTTCGAGTTGAGGGAGTACATGTAATTCATGTTGTCGACACCGCTGATCTGCTGTTCGATCGGAGTGGCAACGGATTGTTCGACCGTTACCGCATCGGACCCCGGATCGGTCGCGGAGACAACAATTTCGGGAGGTGTAATATTCGGGAACAGCGAGACTGGCAGGAAAGCCAGAGAAATCATCCCGATGATCACCGTCATGAGCGAGACAACGATCGCAAGGATCGGCCGGTAAATGAAAAATCCGGACATCGCTATCGCGCTTGAGTCGCTGCCGATGGCGTCCATGGCACCGGCTTCACCACTTGACCGTCGCGAACTTTTTGCGCCCCTTCCACGATGACGCGGTCACCCGGTTTAATTCCCTCTTCGATCGCCCAGAGCGCGCCGACCCTCTCGCCCACTTTGACCGACCGGATCTCAACCTTATTCTCTCCTCCCACCACCGCCACTTCATAACTTGTCTGCAACTCGTTTACAGCACGTTGCGGCACCAGGAGCGCCCCTGGGATGTTGCGAACCGCGACACGAACCCGAACAAACCCGCCCGGACGTAAAATATTGTTCGGATTCGGAAATAATGCGGCAAGCCGGATCGTGCCAGTCTGCTGATCCACCTCCCGGTCGACGGCTGAGAATTTTCCTTGCTGCGGATACAACGTCCCATCAGCAAGGATGATCTCTACCGGTGGCGCTACTTCCCCGGCCGAGCGCGCTTGCTCAACTCTCCTCGCGAATTTGAGGTAATCCTGCTCGCTGATCTTGAGATACGCTTTGATCGGATCGACGGTCGACATGGTCATTAGCGGTTGAGCGTCGGTCGGTCCCACGAGGTCCCCAATTCCCGGATTGGCGATTCCCGCAATGCCGCTGACAGGAGCAGTGATGCTGGTGAACTGCATATTAAGCTGCGCCTGGCGAAGCGCGGCTTGTTGCGCTTTGACCTCAGCCTTCGCTGCAACGTTCGCCTGGACGGCGTTATCGCGATTTTGCGCGCTTTCGACCTTTTGTTCGAAAAGCTGCGTTTCGCGCTTTTCTGTCTGTTCCGCTTGAAGTTGGTTCGCTTCGGATTGTGCTAAAGCAGATTTTGCCTGTTCGACCGCTGCTTCGTAGGTGCTCGGGTCGATCTGAAACAGCAGATCGCCTTCGTGGACGAGTGTTCCCTCCTTGTAATTCTGCGACACAAGGTAACCGGAGACACGTGCCCGGATGTCGGCGTTCACGGAGCCATCTAACGATCCGATCCATTCGCGGACCACAGGCACATCCTGCTGGAGGACGTCGGCGACAAGAACTTCCTGGGGACCGAGATTAAATTCCGCCGAGCCTTTTTTCGAACAGCCGGCAAGAAGCGGAGCCAGAATACAGCAAAGCAAGTAAGCAAAGCGTCCCGCTTTGCCTCTCAGATCCGGGCAAACCGAGACAGTTTGCTTACTTTGGGGCAGGCGCCCGAAAATTCGTCCGAACTTCCTGGAGGACCTATTCACTCCCACCCGCATCTACTCCCGGCGCCGGGCACCTTCTCTGGAACCTCTCGACTGGCGGTCACCGGACGACGCTTGGGAACGTCGTGCTCCTCTCTGAGACTTCTGTTGCAGATTGGCATTCTGCGATCCGCGCTGCCGAGCCGAGGCTTCTTGATCCAAACCGCTCGTTGAGTCGTTCGATCCTTCGCCTTTTGAGCCGGTCGTACTGGTCCGCTTCGTTCCATTGGCAGAAGGCTGATTGGTCGCTCCGGTTGTTCCCTGGTCCTTCGTTCCCCTTTTGGAATTCTGGCTCCCAGCCTCTTTATACTGCGTGGAGAGCGTCCCCTGGTTCTCTTTATTCTGTGAGGAAAGCGTGCCCTGATTTTTGTTGACCGGCTGCCACCCGCCATCGTCCCACTTTGACCAGTCGCCGTTGTCGTCTTTTTTATAAACGTTTCCGTCATGCCCGGCGTAGACATTATTGGGCCCTTTAGCGACCGCAGTGTTCCCATAGTTCGTGGCCACATGCGCCGCCTGGTAGGTTTCGCCTCCCCGCGTCGCCGTTGTCGTGCCCCACTGGGAATAATACCCGTGCCCTTGTTTGGTGTTCCATGCTGTGTCGGTGCTGGGATTATAGCCCCATGCGGAAGTGCGCCCGCCGTACGGCGTTTGGGTGGTGTACGCCCTCCCGTATCCACCAGTCTGAGGGTTGTACCACGCGGCGCGCCCGGCGCTGGCATAGGGTCCATACGCGTAGCCTCCCACCGCATAAGTGCCGCTATAGGGATAATAGCCCGCCGCTACGCCATAGGTCGCGTAATACGGGCGATAAACCGGGACCGCTCCAGGATATATATACGGAGGGTAGTAATACCCTGTGCCCCAAACCAGCGTGGCACTGGCGGCAGCACCCGCGATATACGCACCGGAATAGCCGGCCGTATAACTGCACGTCACTTCGTCCGGGGTCGATCCCTCCACTTTGACGTAAGTGACATGGTAGACCGGACTGCTCGGCGGGATGGTGTAAATGACCTCCGGTACCGCCGACACCACCGTCCACGGCCCCGTCGGCGCGGAAGATGAAAACCAAATCGCGTTGAGACAGAGGTAATAAGTTTCGTCCACCAGAATCACATCCGCATCGGCATTCGTCGCGTAACTCAGGGTGGTTCCTTCGATCCGCGCAAATTGGGGTGCACCGTTGTAGTCTACCTTTGCCTCCGCCTGGGCGGCGGCCCGCTTTACGACTGCGGTGGTCGGGACCTGGGCCAGTAGAACCGCATCTTTAGCCTCGGGTGTACCGGGAATGGACGCAAGGACCTCTGCCAAGTCGTTGTTGTTTTCAGGGATCTTTTGGAAGTCTTCCGGCAGATCATTCCCCGCGTAGGTCCATGGCCCTTGCAATTGCGGTGCGCGAAACCAACGGCCCGCGACGAGGTAGTAGATTTGACTGTCGGCGGAATCCGCAAAAACCCAGCTGTCCGTGTTGGTCGCGTACTGTAGTTGGGTGTCGGGGATCTCTTTGTACACTGGACCACCTGCGAACACGATCAGTTCAGCCGGCTGATCCGCGTAGAACACTTTCGGCGCCTTCGAACTCTTCTTAACCCCTGCGGCAGCCGCCTTCCGCACATGATCCCAGTTTTCGCCGGTTGGCAGTTTGTTCAGCTCCGAAGGAAGCATTCTGGGGATCGTCCATGAACCGGACAATGACTCCGTCGTGAGCCAGGTTTCGCCCGCGAGCAGATAATAACGCGACTCTGCGGGCTCTAAAAAAAGATCCCAATTCGAGTTCACGACAAACTGGAGCTGCAACCCTTTGATAGGCGCCAGGACTGGGACTCCCTCGACTGTCAGAAGGATAGCCGGTTCCGTGCTGACGAAAATCGGTGGAGGATTCGTCTTGACTGCCACCGTTTTGGTATCTGCCTGGCTCGCTTGCACGCCTGCGATCAGGCGGTCAAGCGAGACAGTCATCGGTTTCCCGGGGAATGTCGACTTTAGCAGGTCCTGCAGCTTTGTTTCGTCCGCGCCAGACAACGAAGGAAACCGGATATTGACGATCTCGATCTTATCGATAAGCACCGTCCGGCGCTCGAGATCGGTCCGGGTATCGCCGCGCACCTCCTCCACCCCCACAACGGGTTTGCCATTGGCCGGAGTCAGGATAAAGGCGAACCGCGCCCGCAATTCGCGCAGGTTTTTCCATTCGTCCACTTGCGGTTGATAATAGACCAAGCGCACTCCGTTGCGTGTAATTTCGCGCGGCCATCCGGGGTCCAGAGTCTTTGACTGCGGCGGATTCGGAACGTCGCCTTTACTCGCCGCGAATCCGCATTGGATCGCCAGCATCAAGGCAATTGTTGACCAGATGGTGAACAGGAATAAGCGGTAGAAAGATCTCATAGAGGGCTAAATGGGGGAAAAGAAGCCGGGTACGGACCAGGGCGGAAGCTGATATTAACGCACCCGCTGGCAGCCGCAACAGCAATCACGTATCCGAAGGAGGCAGGAGTCGGGAGTTGAGATTCGGGCCCCAAAACCCGGGATTTTCATCGGCGATTCGATCCACGAGTCCTTTCTACATCTGTACCGCCAAGCTTTTTCCTACTGAAATCTTATCGACTGCATCGTCTCATATGTAGTGGCATAGTGCCAGCTACATATGAGACGATGCACTAGGTCCGGTTTTGAGCCAGGCGCCGTGCGCAAAGTGCGTCGCCGAGTTTTGCCATGACCGGCGTCATTGCCATCGAAATAGAAATGGTCAATGCGGCGAGATTGAACCCTTCCGCACTCATGATCCCGGCTGCTACGGCGGCGCCAAACAACACGAACCCGAATTCGCCGGCATTCGAGAGAAGCGCTCCAATCCGGATCGCGTTGCCACGATCGAACCCGAACCAGCGCGCCAGAAGATACAAGAGAATGGTCTTGACCAGGATGATCACGATTACCCTCAGAATCATGATCCAGCCGGCTTGCGCAAGAATTCCAAGGTCCATGGACATTCCGACCGCGATGAAAAAGAGATCGAGCAGAGCTAGCTTTAAAGGACTGACAATTTCCTCGATCCGATGCTTAAATTCAGCGCCGGAAAGCAGCATCCCAAGCAGAAAGGCCCCAAGCGCCATCGAAAGTCCCGCCCATTCCATGACGAGAGCGGCACTGAAAATGGTGAAAAAGACGGCCGCTACGTAACCATGCGAGTTCTTCAAGTTGCTCAATAAACGCAGAACAAACGGCAACAGGTAGCGCCCGATAATAAATACGATCACGAGAGCGAGCACGACCTGGAACAGTCGTGTCGGCCACGGTTGGCCGGGCGCGCTGGCGGTATGTCGGGCCAGCAATGGGATTAGCGCAAGGAGCGGGACGATTGCCAGGTCCTGGGCTAACAGGATTGCGAAAGAGGCTTCCCCATAGGGAGTTGTCGTTTCGTTCCGTTCCTGAAGAATCTGCATGCCGAAAGCCGTGGACGAGAGTGCGAGACCAAGTCCGCCGAGCAGGCTCCCGCGCCAAGGAAATTCTCTCGACAACAAAAGCAGCGTCACGAACGCACCGGTAATAACCACTTGGAAAAACCCTAGCCCGAAAACAAGCCTCCGAATTGTCCAAAGCTTCTGAGGCGCCATCTCAAGGCCGATGGTGAACATCAAGAGCACAACGCCAAGTTCGGTGAAATTGAGCAACCGGTCGACGTGCGGCGCGATGTGAAGACCCCACGGACCAAGAGCGATCCCGGCGACAATCAGCCCGATCACTGATCCAAGACGGAGCTTCTGGAAAACACTGGTTGCAATGACAAGCAGCGCCAACAAAACGACAAGTGCGACCAGAAAGGAGTGCAGGTTCATAGCAGTTGTCATTGTCAGTGTCAGTCGGAGGAATGTGAGCTGTCGTCCTTCGAGTTCTCCATTTTCGATCTGGATCTCTGACCGTACCCGGTTGAAGACGGATTGCACCGAGAAAACGGTGAAACAGCTTGCAGGCCCACTCCCAGCAGGGACGGTCCGCCACAATCTAGGCCGACACGCCGAGCCGTCGATACGCTCTGCCGGTCGGCTATTCGGAAGCCAAACCGAATTCACTTGTTGATTGAACTTTAATGTCTATAATCGGAATATAGATTAAAGACTCGGCAATCCACGAAATCGTGGATCTGAAAGGCAAGAAGGTGGCCTTCAATAAGGGTTCAGACGTTCACTGGCTGGTGGTGAACGCACTTCAGAAAGCTGGTTTGAAATACGGTGATATCCAGCCGGCTTACCTCAGTCCGGCAGATGCCCGCGCGGCATTTCAGCGCGGCGCCGTAGATGCGTGGGCAATCTGGGATCCATTCTTCGTTGCGGCCCAAAAACAGATCGAGGCTCGGGTTCTGACCAACGCCACGGGCATCGAAAATCGGTACCAGTATTTCCTGAGTGCACGCGAATATGCGGAAAAAAGGCCCGAAGTGCTGGCGATTGCTATTGAAGAACTAAGCAAGGTCGGGCAGTGGATTCGGCAAAACTACAAGGAAGCAGCCGCGGAGCTTGCCCCGATTCAGGGCCTCGACCCAGAGGTGATCGAAACCGCGCTCAGACATTACCAACACATCTATAAACCAATCGATGACACCGTACTAAACGACCAGCAAAGGATCGCCGACACGTTTTACGATCTTAAACTCATTCCGAAGAAGATTTCGGTTCGAGACGCCGTACTGTCAGGGAATCGATAGCGGCAAATGGGCAGGAGGCGCGAGTTCCGTGCGAGGTCCGCAACTCCTACATTTTTCGCAGCGCCATTGATTCTTCTACCCAATGTCGGATTAACCGGCGGGCGATTGTGTCCAAATGCGGAAATCTGCTTGCGAGCCTTTCGAGTATTTCTTTTGCCTCGGAGACATGGAACCAGCGGACATCTTCGAGTTCAGTGCCTCGCGTAATCTCTTTCGTCTCTGCTTCGGCGAAAAATCCGAGCATCAATGACTGCGGAAACGGCCAGGGTTGCGAACCAAAATAGCGAATATTCTTCACTTCGACACCGCTCTCCTCCTTGACTTCGCGAAAAACAGCGTCTTCCAATCTCTCCCCGGGTTCTACAAAACCGGCCAAAGTCGAATACATTCCCTCCGGCCAGGAAGCCTGCCGCCCCAGAAGACAAAGATCACCGCAGTGCACCAACATGATCGTCGCCGGATCAGTGCGCGGAAAATGCTTTGTCGCACAATCTGGATTCGTGCACCCCATAATATGTCCCGCCTCTTCCGGGAGAGTTGGACGGCCACATCGATGACAGAACTTTTGCTCCTCATGCCAGTGCGTCATCGCCCGCGAGTAAAAGAGCAGCGACCGCTCCGCTGAGGAGAGTAATCCGTCGAATTGCCGCAAAGGGAGAAACCGAGCCAGATCCGTGTGGAGATTCAGAAATGCGAGGGCGTCCTCTTCGGATGCTCGAGCACTCACATCTGCGGCGAACACCGAACCGCCCTGACTGCGGACTCCGAGAAAGATTGGATTGAGCACTTTCTCCGGCTCAGGCGGCTCGAGTGCGAAGGGTCGCTTATTCTGGCCGACGCCGAACAGGTTGCATCCGCGCCAGACAAAGATGAATTGGGGGGAGTTTGAGAGCTGTCGGCAAAGCCATTCGCTGTCTCCGCGACGATGCGCCTCGCGTTCGAGGGTTTCCGATGGCAAAAAATGACATCCTGGCAGGTTCGACATCGGTGCGCGTTCCTTAAATCGCCTTATTTCTCACAGAACACCGTAAACTCTTTGCTGTTAAATGAATATGAGAATAGCGGTTGAGTTGAATCAAGGGCAAAGCGGGACGCTTCGCTTAAGGGATGAAACCCCATAAACAGGCCGGAAAGGCACCGGACAATTCTGCAACTCCTGAAGTTCTGCCTTCTTGCCTTAGGAACTTCTTCGCGTTTCCACCAAACCCCCGGCTTCGAGCCAGCCTGAAAGCCCTCCCCTCAAGGAGAAAACATTCAGGTATCCCAGCTTTTGGAGGCTGTCGGCTGCCAAGGCGCCTTGATTCCCCGCCGCACTGTAGACGAGGATCACGCTGGATCGGTCCGGAGCAATCTCAGCAACAATCAGCTCGAGTCGCTCTCGTCTGAGATTCTTCGCTCCTTTGATGTGCCCACTCATGAATTCCTTCTCCGCGCGGACGTCAACAATCAGCGGCAGCTCTTTGAATTTCGCCAGTTCATGGGGCGAAACCTCGCGGATACGGCTTCGCGCGTCGTCGGCCGGACTCAGAAAGCCTTCGCCGCGGCCCGTCGGTACTTCGTCGACTCGGCGCCGTCTGGAGAGCAAAGGAGCAATTTCGCGAAAGAGACTCAGAAGGGTTATCACGGGAATTCCTATGACATTGATATGATTTCATCAAATGTCAAACACCGGAGATCAACGTCGGCTTCGCGGAGGTCCGCAGTCGCATGGTTCTTCAATAGCTGATTGACTTAGTAGCCTTATTCGTTCACAGAGTGCGATCACACGGTGGCGCCGACAATTCGCCACGCACTCTGGTTCTTTTCTGCTACCTTGATAGCCGCCTTCTACACCCCCGCAATTATCCTTATGCCGCAATCCCAGCAACCTGCCCAATCCCCAACTTTCCGGCAATCGCACTTCCGATGGACGACCGACCCGACGTTCTATCCGACCGCGCGGCTTGCCATGGAAGCGCCGCGCGAACGTTTCGCGTACGTCGCCGCACTTGCGCCTGATAAAAAATCGCGGAGCGACGCTTTGCTCGTCGTCGACGTCGATTCAACCTCGCAATCGTACGGCAGCGTTGTCGGCCGTGTCGATCTCCCGAATGTCGGCGACGAATTGCATCACTTCGGCTGGAACGCGTGCAGTGCCGCCCTCTGCCCTTATGCGCCTCACCCCCAGCTTGAAAGGCGCTACCTTGTCGTTCCTGGATTGCGTTCTTCCCGGATCCATATCATCGACACCAAACCGAATCCTCAAAAGCTTGAAATCGTAAAGATCATTGAGCCGGAAGAGATTTTCGCGCGCACCGGCTATTCACGTCCGCACACAGTCCATTGCGGTCCGGAGGGCATTTACGTCAGCGCACTTGGCGCGCCGGACGGGACTGGTCCTGGCGGAATTTTTATTCTCGATCACTTCGATTTCAACGTTTTGGGACGCTGGGAAGTCGATCGCGGGCCCCAGGAACTGGCCTACGATTTCTGGTGGCACCTCGGACATGACACGCTGATCTCCAGCGAATGGGGCACTCCCAACAAAATTGAGAATGGGATCGATCCGGAAACCCTTCTCTCCAGCGGCTACGGCCACCAGTTGCATATCTGGGATCTGCGACGGCGAAAACATCAACAATCGATTGACCTGGGCAAGGAACAACAGATGGTCTTGGAACTGCGCCCCTCTCATGATCCAACCCGGACATTTGGCTTTGTCGGCGTCGTCGTCTCGCTCAAAGATCTCTCGGCATCGATCTGGTTGTGGAAACGGGATAATGGCAGCTGGAACGCAACGAAAGTCATCGAAATTCCTGCCGAACCGGCGGACCCGGATCTTCTACCGCCCTTACTAAAAGGGTTCAAAGCCGTTCCGCCGCTGATTACAGACATCAATCTTTCGCTTGATGATAAGTGGCTTTACGTCTCCTGCTGGGGCACGGGAGAACTCCGCCGTTACGATGTCTCCGTACCGGATCGGCCGAAACTTGCATCAATCATACAAATCGGCGGGATCGTCCGTAGAGCGCCCCATCCGAGAGAGCCGGAAGTCGCCCTCAATGGCGGACCCCAGATGGTCGAAGTCAGCCGAGACGGTAAGCGCATCTATTTTACCAACTCGCTCTATGCATCCTGGGACGAGCAATTTTATCCGGACGGCATTCGGACATGGTTCGTTCAGGCAGCAGCGGAATCGGATGGCTCACTGACACTCGATCCGAACTTTCTCGTGACGTCGGCAGAACATCGGCTGCACCAGGTGCGACTGGAAGGAGGAGACACATCGTCGGACTCATTTTGCTATCCATCGTGAAGCAGGAGTTCAGGAGTTGCAGAATGGACGGCTGCTTTCTGGTGTGGATGCTGATTCAGCCGTTTCCATGCGACGAAGAATTCACGATAGGGCAGGCCCGTCTGAGCCGGGCACGACGCGCCAACCCTG
>Ga0302326_10005015_pt1 | contig 30351 bp, 26 predicted proteins | sample Palsa_T0_3_FD_202264 | JGI IMG/M metagenome (GOLD analysis project Ga0302326, IMG submission 202264) | Peat permafrost microbial communities from Stordalen Mire near Abisko, Sweden - Palsa_T0_3 | ecosystem: Environmental > Terrestrial > Soil > Palsa > Peat permafrost | place: Sweden: Abisko... | reverse complement strand
CTCCTGCCAGTGCTTGGCCAGCCAGTCGAGCCGCTTGCACAGCCCGGTCCACAAGTCGTAGGAAATCGGTGCCTCGCGGTTGTACAGGTACACCGAGTCCATCAGCTCGCCGTACACGTCGAGCTGCCGCTGGCCGACGGCGTTGTTTCCGATCCGCACCGGCCGCGACCCCTGATAGCCGTCCAGGTGATCAAGGATTGTCTCCTCGATATCCTCGCCGCCGTCGATCGAGTACATGATCATGACGTCGCGTTCGGCGGTCGCGGACTCGCACCGGCGCTGCACCCATTCCATGAACGACGCGGCCTCCTCCAGGAAGCCGAGCGTCATCAGCGCGTAGATGGTGAACGCGGCATCGCGCAGCCAGCTGTACCGGTAGTCCCAGTTACGCCCGCCGCCCAGTTGCTCGGGAAGCGACGTGGTCGGCGCGGCGACCAGGGCGCCGGTCGGGTGGTACACGAGCAGCTTGAGCACCAGCGCCGAACGCTGCACCATCTCCCGCCACCGTCCCCGGTACCTGGACTGGCTGACCCAGTTCTGCCAGAAATCTGACGTCCGGGTGAACAGCTCCTCGGTCTCCCCTTCGGCCAGCGGCCGAACCTCGCCGTTCCATTCCAGCTCGATGTCGACGCCCTGGCCTTCCTCCAGGGTGAAGGTCGCGGCGACACCGGATTCCTCGATCTTGAGCGCCACATCGGAGCGCAGCACGCAGCGGCCAGCGGATGATTCGAAGACCGCGCCGACGCCGGTTACCAGCCGCACGGCATGCGGCGCCCGGCCGTAGTCGAACGCCGGCTGGCAGGCGAGCTCGAAGGTGACCCGGCCACGGACCGCGCGCGCCTGCCGGACGAGCAGGTCACGCGCCCGGCCGGTACCGCTGGTCTCCGGCACCATGAAGTCGATCACCTCGCCGACCGCCTCCGCCCCCTGGAACCGGGTCAGCAAGATGTTGGTGTCCGGCAGGTACAGCTGCTTCGGCCGGCCGGTGCTGCGGCTACGCAACGAGAAGTAACCGCCCTTGCGGGCATCAAGCAGCGCCCCGAACAGCGAAGGAGCGTCGAACCTGGACGGGCAGTACCAGTCGACCGTGCCGTCGGTGCCGACGAGCGCTACCGTCCGCAGGTCACCGACGATCCCGTGCTCTTCGATCGGCAGGTAACCCGCGGGCGGTACCGGACCGCCGTTGCCAGCGTGAAGGTACGCCATGGCTGCCATGATCTGTTGTCAGGGTTACATGCGTGTTACCGGGTGATGCCGAACGGCAGCAGAAGGGCTGGTCAGCCGCCGAACTGGCAGGGCAGCCGCTTGATGCCGTTGACGAAGCTGGACAGCAGCCGGTCGGGCTCGCCCGCCGTGATGTCGGGGACGCGGGTGAGCAACTCACGCAGCATGACGGTGAGCTCGCGGCGGGCGAGATGCGCGCCGAGGCAGAAATGCGGTCCGGCCGCGCCGAATCCCACGTGCGGGTTCGGCGAGCGGGTGATGTCGAACCGCTCGGGGTCAGGGAACACCGCCTCGTCCCGGTTCGCCGAATAGTAGTACAGCACTGCCTTGTCGCCCTCGCGGTAATCCTGCCCGTTCATGGTGTAGTCCCGGGTGAGGGTCCGTCGCATGAACAGGACCGGTGAGGCATACCGCACGATCTCTTCGACCGCCCCCTCGATCAGGTTCTCGAAGTCCGCGAGCAGTAGCGCGCGCTGTTCTCCGAACTCGGTGAACAGCATCAGCGCGTGCGACAGCGCGGTGCGGGTGGTCTCGTTGCCGGCCACAACCAGCAGGATGAAAAACGAGGCGAGCTCGGCGCTGGTCAGTTGCTCCCCGTCGATGTTCGCGGTGACCAGCGCGGAGACCAGGTCATCGGCAGGCGCCCGCGCGCGGTCGGCAGCCAGGCCGGTGACGAGTTCGGCGAGGGCCTGGCCGGCGCCGAGTATCTGGACCACGGCCTCGTCGAGATCCTGGCTCAGGAACTCCGGATCCGACCCGGACAAGATGATGTTGCTGTTGGCCAGGACCGTCTCGTACGCCTCGCCGGGGATGCCCATCATGTCGCAGATGATCTTCAGCGGCAGCCGGGCCGCGACGTTCGGCACGAAATCGCACGGTCCGGTCACCAGCAGGTCATCGACAACCGCGACGGCAGCCCGACGCACGTCGTCTTCGAACTTCGCGATCAGTCGCGGGCTGAACGCGCGGGAGACGATCCGGCGCAGCCGGGCGTGCCTGGGATCATCCATGTTGATCATCGAGCCGAAGTACTCGTTGAAGTCGGCCGGCAGATCGACGATGTTCGTCGCGCCTCGCCCGGAGCAGAACACCTCGGCGTGGCGGCTCGCCTCAACCACGTCCGCATGCCGCACCAGGGCGTAGTACCCCGGGCCCTTTTCACCGAACGGGACCACGGGCTCGGCGTAGAACCGCGGCCGCTCCTGCGCCCGCAGCCGGGCGAAGGCGGCCGCGCGGTCGGCGAGCGGCTGCCCCCAGAACGCCATATCCGACAGGTCTATCGCGGCAGCAGTCATGGCCTGGCCCCTGGGGTTACTCTCTGCCGCGCTCGCGCCTCCGCAGCACAACCAGCGTGCCGATGATGAGGATCAGCAGCAAGCCCGATATCACCCAGTCCATACCACTCGCCTCTCGTTGTCCGAAGTTTAGCAGGACGAGCTGACCCCATTGCGAGCCGTGATCCCTTGGTGCCTGCAGCCGCCGAGCCTACGCTGATCTTGTGACCCAGCCCGCCGCCTGCCTGATCGACGTCTACCAAACGATTCTGACCTGCGATTTCTCGGGCCATAACAGGGAAATGCCGGCGTTGGCCGGGGTCGCGCCTGATGCCTGGCGCGCAGGGATCTGGCGTGTCGGGCCGTTGTTCAACGTCGGTCGGCTGACCAAAGCCGAGGGCTTCGGTCAGATCCTGCAGGAGTGCGGCGTCGAGCCACGGGCAGACCTGGTGCGCGCGCTCGTCGAGATGGACCGGGAACTGCTGCTGGCCTCCGCGCACCTCTACGACGACTCCATCCCGTTCCTTGAGAACCTCAGATCGCACGGCGTCAGGGCCGCGATTGTCAGTAACTGCTCCGAGCACACCCGTGATCTGCTGGTCAAGATCGGCGTGCCCGAACTCGTCGACGCGGTGGTTCTCTCGTGTGAGGTGGGCGCGGCGAAGCCGTCAGAGCAGATCTTCCGGCACGCGCTGGAACAGCTCGGCGTTCCGGCCGGTGCCGCGCTGTTCGTAGATGATCAGGCGGCTTTCTGCGCGGGTGCGGTGGCCCTGGGCATCAGCGCGGCGCAGATTGTCCGGGGCGGGGTCGACGGGGTCGACGGGAAGTTGCCCGTGACGGGAACCACGATCGTTCGGTCGCTGCCGGAAGTCGAGGCCATGCTCTGGGCATAAGCAAGGCCAGGGCCGCTCTTAGGTCCGGATATCGCGTTCGAACTCGCCTCGGGCGGCACGCGCGGCTAGCTTTTCGGCTGCTTCCAGGCGCTTAACTCGCTTGACGTACTCCCGCAGCGCGGTGTTAAACGGCTTTCTTCTTGGTGGTGCTACCCATGAGGCGCATCGCTTCGGAGAGCGCATCGTCGTCGATATCGATCTGCGTGACGCTCATAAGGCACCTCCGATGTTGGCCATTTACGAGGATTACATACATAGCCGGCAGGTGCGGTGATGGCCGAGGCCAGACGCTTCGACTCAATCGTCAGTTCCGTCGAAGACCGGGAAACTCCGGCCCGGCCGGCCGGCGAACCGGTATCGTGCGGTTCGTGCTGGACGGCGACCTGGTCTTCGTGCCGAGCGAGATTCCCCGGCGCGGCGTGTTCGCGCGCTGGGGCACCGGCTCGGGATCCGCCAAGCTGGAGCTGGTTTTCCCCCGTGGCCCGCATGACCTGCGCAAGCGCCTGGTCTCGGCGGACCTCATCCCGCTCGGCGAGGCTCTTCCCCCGTTGCTGGCCATTGGTCCTGACGAGCAGGCCGGGTCGCCGATGCGGCGCAGCGCGCGGGTCTGGGCCGCGGCGGCCGCGGCGGGTGTCGGCCTGGTGGCGCGCGGCAGGCTCCTGCCGACCGTCGGCGCTGACGATACCGATGTCTGGCGCGCCGGCCCGCTCGATCCAGCCGACCTTAGCTGGCTGCGTGAACTCGCCGCCGCCTTCCCGCCGGCCGCACACGCCCTGGCGATCCCCGGCTCGCGTCCGATCCGGCTCCGTTCTCCGGACGCGCTGATCCGCGACCTCTGGGACGCGATCGCCGATATGATCGCCCGCTCGCCCGCCGCGCCGAGGACCACCGCGTCGCGCGCGTTCGCCGCCGCTGAGCCGACCCGGGTCAGCGATCTCGCGGAGTGGCTCGCCGATACCTCCGACGGCCTGTCGGCTGGGGCACGTCTCGGTCTGCGGATCGAGGCGGTCGCGACGCCGCCCATGCCCGACGACGAGGAGGACTACCCGGGTGCGGCGGAGGTGGATCCGGGCGAAGGGCGCGAGGGGGCGGGAGGACCCGATGGGGTGGATGGCGCCGCGCCTGAGTTCCGGCTGGTGCTGCAGTTGCGCAGCAACGCCGATCCGAGCCTGATCGTCGACGCCGCCGCGCTGTGGAGCCAGCCGGAGACTGTGCTCTCCAGGTTCGGCTCCCAGGCGGAGACGGACCTGCTGCTGGCGCTGCGCCGCGGTGCGGCGATCTGGTCGCCGCTAGCTCAGGTGCTCCTGCAGGCCAGCCCGTCGGTCATCGACCTCGACGACGACGCGCTCACCAGCCTGCTCGGACCGGCGGCCGAGGAACTGGCGGGCACCGGCATCGAAGTGCTCTGGCCGTCCAGCATGCTTGGTGACGGCCTCAAGCTGAGGGCTGTCCCCACGCCGGCGCCGGGAAAGCTGACCGAGGCCGGCTTCGGCCTCGCGGCGCTGCTGGATTTCCGGTGGCAGCTCACGCTCGATGGCGCGCTGCTCGACGCCGACGAGATCGCCGCATTGGCCGAGGCGAAACGGCCGCTGATCAGGCTGCGGGGCCGCTGGGTGATCCTCGACCCGGCCCTGCTCGACCGGCTGCGCCGCCCGCCGCGGACGCGGATGCGCACGTCCGAGGCGCTCGGTGCCGTCCTCGCCGGCTCGGCCGAGATCGACGGCGAGACCGTCGAGGTGGTCGCGGAAGGCCGGCTCGCCGACTTGGCCGCCCAGGTCGCGGGGATCGCGTCCGCTCCCGTGCCACTCGATCCGCCGCAAGGGCTGGTGGCAACGCTGCGGCCATATCAGCTGCGGGGGCTGACCTGGCTCGCCGCGATGTGCGATACCGGGCTCGGCGGCTGCCTCGCCGATGACATGGGACTCGGCAAGACGATCCAGGTGATCGCGCTGCACCTGCACCGGCGGGAGGCCAAGGCGGGCCCCACCCTGGTGGTGTGCCCCGCGTCGCTGCTCGGCACCTGGGAGCGTGAGGTACGCCGGTTCGCCCCCGACGTCCCGGTCCGCCGGTACCACGGCGGCGGGCGGCACCTGCAGGACCTGGCCGTCGATGAAGTCGTCCTGGTCACCTACGGCGTGGTCCTGCGTGACTCGGCACGGCTGGCCGAGGTCGGCTGGGGTCTGGTGGTCGCCGACGAGGCGCAGCACGCCAAGAACCCGCTGTCACGGACCGCACGTGAACTACGGGCGGTGCCCGCGCCCGCGAGGGTCGCACTGACCGGAACGCCGGTGGAGAACCGGCTATCGGAACTGTGGTCGATCCTGGACTGGACGACGCCCGGCCTGCTCGGCCACCTGGAGACCTTCACCCGCCGGGTGGCGGTGCCAGTCGAGCGGTACCGCGACGCCGAGGCGACCACCAGGTTCGCCGGTCTCATCCGGCCGTTCCTGCTGCGACGCAAGAAGACCGACCCCGGTATCGCCCCCGAACTGCCGCGCAAGACCGAGACGGACCTGTTCGTCCCGCTGACCGCCGAACAGGTGACGCTGTACGAGGCGATGGTCCGCGAGACGATGGAGGCGATCGAGACTAGGCAGGGCATCGAGCGGGCCGGCCTGGTGTTCAAGCTGCTGACCGCGCTGAAGCAGATCTGCAACCATCCCGCTCAGTACCTCAAGCAGCCGGGACCGCTGGCCGGCCGGTCCGGGAAGCTCGCCGCGTTCGACGAACTGACCGACGTCATCTTGGCGGGCGGTGAGTCGATGCTCGTCTTTACTCAGTACACCCAGATGGCGACGCTGCTGCAGCAGCACCTCGACGCGCGCGGAATCGGCTCCCTGTTCCTGCACGGCGGGATTCCCGTGCCGCGCCGTGAGGAGATGGTGGCCCGGTTCCAGGCCGGCCAGGCGCCGGTATTCCTGCTGTCGCTCAAGGCCGGCGGCACCGGCTTGACACTGACCCGCGCCACCCATGTGCTGCACTACGACCGGTGGTGGAACCCTGCGGTGGAGGATCAGGCCACCGACCGGGCGTACCGGATCGGCCAGGACCGCCCTGTGCAGGTGCACCGGCTTATCGCCGAGGGGACGCTCGAAGACCGGATCGCGGCCCTGCTTGAGACCAAACGCGAGCTCGCCGACGCCGTGATCGGTTCTGGTGAGGGCTGGATCGCCGAGCTATCCGACGCGGAGCTCACCGATCTCGTCAGCCTGCGAGCCGCCCCGTGAGCGAGGTGACCGGGACCGGCCCGACGAGTTCCGCGCAGCCGGCCTTCGGCCGGACGTGGTGGGGCCGAGCATGGCTCGAGGCGCTGGAGCAGCGGGCGCAGCTGGACCCCGACCGGCTGCCACGGGGCCGGGACTACGCGCGCTCCGGCGCGGTCGGTGGCCTGATCCTCGCGCCGGGAGAGGCACGTGCTCAGGTCCAGGGCCGGAAGACGGAGCCGTATGAGGTCAGGATCCGGGTGCGGCGGTTCACCAATGACGAATGGGACCGGGTGCTCGCTGCCATCTCAGCCCGGCTCGGCCACGCGGCGGCCCTGCTTGATGGCGAGCTGCCGCCCGAGATCGCCGACGACGCGGCCAGCGCAGGACTTGACCTCCTGCCCGGTGGCGGGGAGCTAGGGCCTCGTTGCAGCTGCCCGGACGACGCAGACCCGTGCAAGCATTCGGCGGCGACCTGTTACCTCCTCACCGACGCGCTGGACGCTGACCCCTTTACCCTTTTCCTGTTGCGCGGCCGGACCCGTGAGCAGGTACTGGCCGGGGTCCGGACCCGACGGCGTGGCTCAGCGCCGGGTCACGCGACCTCGCCGGGACCCGCGGCGGAAGCTCCGGCGGGCGGCCAAGCCGAAACAGCGTCGGTGGCCAGCTCCCCGGCCACCGACGAGGGCGTGGACGCCAGGGCGGCGTTCGGCTCACCGGCATCGTCCGAGCCGGTTCCAGCCGTGCCGTTGCCACCCAGGCGGCCTGGTCATCCGGCGGCTCTTCCGGTGGATCCGCCTCCTTGGCGCTCCGGCCTTCGTGATGACCTGCTGGAACTAGCTGCGGATGCGGCCAGCCGGGCCTGGGACATGGCGATGGGCCTGTCCGCCGACGCCGGGCTGACCCTGGACCCTGACGCCGATCTAGCCCGCCGGGCCGCGCGGGCGCTGGGCACGCCGGCGTTCGGTGTGCTGGCGGTGCGCTCTGGGGTCGGTGAACGTGACCTTGCCCGCCAGGCGCTGGCCTGGCGGCAGGGCGGCATGACCGGCCTGGAATCGCTGCGCGCCGAATGGGATCCGGCTACCGACGATCCGGACGCTTTCGAGCTGCTAACGGCGGCGCGGGCGGCGCTGCGCATCAAGGCCAACGCGGCGGAAACCGTTCAGGGCAACCGGATCACCGCGGGCCGCCTGCAGTTGCGCCTTGGCCGGGACTTGCGCTGGTATCCGTACGCGCGATCGGACCAGGACTGGGAACCCAGCGGGTCGCCGGAAACCGATCCGGCCCGGGCCCTCGCAGACCTCTGACACCGGTCAGCGCGGCGCCGGGAGGCACCGGCTCAAGCAGAACGCCCACGGCTAGGCTTGATGGCATGGATACCGGCGTAGCGATCTTCCCCACTCATGACGCCATCGCACCCGCCGACATGGCGCGGCTAGCCGAAGAGCGCGGGCATGAGTCACTGTTCTTCCCCGAGCACACGCACATCCCGGCCAGCCGGCAGTCACCTTACCCCGGAGGCGGCGAGATGCCGCGCCGGTACGCGCACACCTTCGACCTGTTCGTGGCGTTGACCGCCGCGGCGACCGCCACCTCGCGGCTGCGGGTCGGTTCTGGCATCTGCCTAGTGATCGAGCGTGACCCCATCACCACCGCCAAGGAGGTGGCCAGCGTCGACTTCCTTTCCGGCGGCCGGTTCGAGTTCGGCGTCGGCGCGGGCTGGAACCGGGAGGAGATGGCCAATCACGGCACCGACCCGCGACGGCGGATGGCGATCCTGCGGGAACGGGTCGACGCCATGAAGGCGATCTGGACTCATGACGAGGCGAGCTACTCCGGCGAGTACGTCGCGTTCGACCGGATCTGGTCCTGGCCCAAGCCGGCTCAGCGGCCGCACCCGCCGGTGCTTGTCGGCGGGAACGGGCCGGGCGTGCTTGACCGGGTGCTGGCGTTCGGCGACGCGTGGTTCCCGAACCATGCTCGCGACGGCATCCTGGACCGGGCGGCGGAACTGCGCTCCCGTGCCGACCGGCCGATCGAGCTCATGGTCATGGGCGTTCCCGCCGATGCTAAGGTCCTGGAAACCTACGCCGAGGCCGGCTTCCGGCGGGCCGTGCACTGGCTGCCTTCGGCCACGCGCGGGCCGGTCGAGGACGCTCTGGACCGGTTTGAGGCGGCTGTCGCGGAGTTCCACGGGGAGTAGTGGCTGCCGGGACCTAATCTAATCTGGTGGCCCACCGCGACGCATGTCTCCTCGACGCCTACGACACCATCGTGTACACCGATTTCAGCGCGCACAGGGATGAACTGCCGAAGCTGGCGGGCATCTCCGCGGACGCCATGTTCCGCGAGTTCGGCCGGCTCGCGCCCGCGCTATCCGTGGGCCAGATCTCGATCACCGAGGCATTCGCGCAGATCCTGCAGGCTTGCGGCGTAGAGCCCCGGCCCGGCCTGGTGCGCGCGATGGCGGACAAGAGCCGGGAACTGCTTCTGCTGTCGGGACGCTTGTACGATGACGTCCTGCCGTTCCTGCGTACGCTCAGGTCCCGCGGCATCAAGATCGCGATCGTCAGTAACTGCGACGAGAACACCCGCGACCTCCTGGTCGAGCTCGGGGTGGCCGCACTAGCAGACGCCCTGGTCCTCTCGAACGAGGTCGGCGCGGTAAAGCCGGCGGCTCAGATCTACCAGTACGCGCTCGACGAACTGGGTGTGACCGCGGAGGCGGCCCTGTTCGTCGATAACAATGCGACGTTTTGCGCGGGTGCAGCGGCCTTCGGGATCCGCGCGGTGCAGATCGTCCGGAAGTCTCGGGAAGCAGGGACCACGGGGATCCGGTCGCTGTCGGAACTTGAGGTCCTGCTGTAGGCGCGGACCTGGCCCGGGCGTGCATGGTCCGGATAATGGCGGCGGGAACCGGGTCCGGCGGGTCAGGCCGGCGGGCTAGGCGGTGCGGACCAGGGTGTCGAAGAGGTGGGTGAGCTCAACGGCTGGGTCCGTGGTGAGGCCGCTGTGGACGGGGCCGGGCTGGACGATGGTGGATCTGGGCGCGGTAAGCCAGCGGAAGCGCTCGCCGAGCGGCCGCCCGGCCAGCGGGCCTTCGGTGCAGGCCTTCTCGAAGGCGGACAGGGCCGAGCGGACCGCGTCCACGTCGGCGGCGGGATCGACCGCGAGCAGACGGTCCACGTCCAGCCCGATCCGGACGGCCAGGTAGCGGTGACCATGGGCGTAGACGATCACCCCTGCGTTGATGGCCTCGCCTCGCTCGACCCTGGGCACCACCCGGACCAGCGCATACTCGAAGACCTCGGTCATTCGCGGATCACCTCGAGCACGATCGGCGCGCGCTGCCCGAGCTGCTCCACGTAAGCTTCGGCGCCGCGGTCGCCGAACCATGCGGGCGGGACCAGGCCGGTCACGTGCCGCAGCAGGGGTTCGGTGATCTGGGGCGCGAGCCTGGCATGAGCTTCGGCCAGGTCCGTGGCCCGTTCCCTGAGCACGTGCTCGCGGGCGTCGAAGGGGCGTCTGGGATCCGCGGTCGGCCAGTTGTGGTGGAAATACAGCGCCGCGCCATGGTCGATGAGCCAAATGTCGCGGTGCCAGACCAGCAGGTTCGGGTTGCGCCAGGTGCGATCGACGTTCTGCACGAGAGTGTCGAACCAGAGGACCTGGCTGGCGAACTCGCGGTCGGCGGTCCAGCCGAGCGGATCGAAGCCGACCGAGCCGGGCAGGAAATCCACCCCGAGGTTCAGGCCCTCGCTGACCCTCAGCAGATCCTGGATCTCCGGGTCGGGTTCGCTGCCCGGAATCCGCGGGTCGAGCTCGGCGAGGACCAGGTCCGGGGTGCGCAGGCCGAGCCGGCGGGCCAGCTCACCGGCGATGATCTCGGCGACGAGCGCGAGGGGGCCCTGCCCAGCGCCGCGGAACTTCATCACATAGGTGCCCAGATTGTCCGCCTCGACCAGGGCAGGCAGCGACCCGCCCTCCCGCAGCGGGGTCACGTACCGCGTCACCGTGACATGTTCGAGCACGCGGGCCAGGCTATCGCCCGCGCCTGGTATGCGGGGCGAACGGGGGGCAGGGGCCCGGCAACGCGGGCCCCGGTCCGAAGGGAATCTCAGCGGGAAACACATCGGTGCCGCGGTGACCTGGCCTATGTTCCCGGATGCAGCCAGGCCCGGGTGAGTCGTTCCAGCGGATGCGGCGGAGCTCCCGATGGGGCCAGAACCACGCCGTCGGCGCGGACCGTCGGCACCGGCAGCGCCCCGCCGCGCTGCGCGGCCTGCACCAGCCTGCGCATCCGGCGCTGGATGGCCAGGTAGAAACGCCGCTGAGTCCAGCGGCCGAACAGGGCGAACCCCCACCGGATAACCGGGCTGGGGATGGGAGCGGCCCGCGAATAGCCGGACACGCGGAAGGTGACCCGGCCGGTGCCCAGGTTCTTGATCACCTCGTAACTGAGGCGGCCCTGTTCCAGGTGGCCCTCGAGCGTCTGGTAACTCCAGCCCCAGACCCGCTCGGGGCCACCGTCAGCGTCCCTGGTCTCATCGATGACCCCGGTCACCCTGACGCCGAGATAAAACCGCAAGCCGACGAACCTGCCCTCGAGCAGCATGTCGCGACCCGCGAGTTCACTGTCGCCGCGGTAGACGGCGCGCAGGATCCGGGGCTCGACGAACTCGTACTGCCGGACCAGAACGCATCCGACTTCCCAGGGGCCGCCGCGGACGGGCGGGCCGGGAAGCTCCTGGCCGATGACCGCGTCGCCGGAGTCGACGTGCCAGTGCCCGTCGGGCCGGCCATCCTGCGGTGCCCGGGCTGGGTCGTAGTTGACCTGGCGACCGCGCAGCCCCGCGAGCGCGGTGCCCTCGTCGACCGAGCCGAGCAATTCCTGCCGCAATTACTCGGCCTTCTGCACGGAGTCGCCGATGAGCCACAGCGTGGGGGGCCACAGTCCGACGAACAACGCCCGCCGCTCGGCATTGCCGCGTTCGTCCTGATCGACGGTCTTTGCGCGGATCCACAGGCTAATGCACAGCCCCACTGACGCCATCGACGCAGCGTGCAGATACATACTGCGCAACCCGACCCGCCGCAGAATCTCCCCCGTGGTCATCGAGAACCTCCCTATCCGGCACCCGCAGCACGGAACGGCTGCCGGGCATGGGACGATCCTGCCATGGCGACGGCGAGCCGGCCGGACCGGCTGGGGATCGTGCTCCGCTGGCCGATCGGGATCGCCCTGGTCAGCTGGCGGTACATGTGGCGGACCACTCCCCTGCACCGTTCCGAAGAAGTCGGCAGCAGCGCGGATCTGCCCGGGCCGCCGGACGAGGACAACGACACCGCAGCGGGGCGCCAGCCGCTCGCGGCGGGCGTCGGTCCGCTGCTGCACCGCTCGTATGCTGTGCGGATCGTGGGCAGCGCGATGAGCCCGGCGCCGCTGATCGATCTCGTGGCCGCCAACCTCAACCAGTCCTCGCCGGAAATGGCGGTGTTCCGCAAGACCCGCGGCAGCAGCGACGAGCTGCGCCGGGGCGACGAGTTCGTGGTGCGGATGCCGGGGCCTTGGGACGGCCCGGTCCGGGTGATCCGCCGGGACGATACCTCCTTCCGGCTGGGCACCCTGACCGGTCACCTGGAAGCGGGAGAAATCGAGTTCCGGGCCACCGCCTCCGGGGACATCCTCCACTTCGAAATCGAGTCCTGGGCCCGGGCCGGGGACCGGCTTGCCGACGTGCTCTACAACAAGCTGCGGCTGGCTAAGGAGATCCAGCTGAACATGTGGTCGCACTTCTGCGTCCGGGTCGCGGCGCTGGCCGGCGGCCGCCCGCAGCAAGGAGTAACGATCCGCACCCGCTGGGTCACCTGGCCGCCGCGGGACAGTCAGGACTAGGGCGGCCCACGCTCAGCCGGGATGACCGCGGTGCTGTGGTCACCAGAGGCTGTGGTCACAGGCCAAACCGCGAACGGCGGTCGGCCGGGACCAGGTCGGCATATTCGCGGTGCCCGGTGATCCAGCTCCGCACGAACGGGCAGTAGGGCAAGACCTCCAGGCTCCGGTCCCTGGCTGCCTCCAGAGCCGACTGGACGAGGCGCCCGGCGAGGCCATGACCGCGGAAACGATCTTCGGTCGTGGTATGGGTGAAGGCAATCTCGTTGCCGCTCATGGAGTACTCGGCGAAACCGGCGAGCTCGCCGTCCGCGCGAATCTCGAACCGCGACTGCGCCCGATTGTCAGTGACCTGCAGGTCCATTCCCACCTCCGGTCCGTAGGCTATCCGCCTGTTCCGACCGAAACGGAGCTGACCTCCGGCATGGCGCCCACCGCGCTCGTGCGGTAGCGGGTGAAGGCGGGGAAGAGGAATGCGATCGCCGCGGCGATGGCCAGGCAGCCGACGCCGCCGCTCACCGCGCTGAAAACCGGCGAGGTCAGCGACGCGACCGTGCCGGATTCGACGTTGCCGAGCGGGGCGCCGCCGGTGCCGACGATGTACTCGACGCTGGAGACCCGGCCGCGGAACTCGTCCGGCGTCAGGGCCTGCACGATCGAGGCGCGGAACGTGACCGTCAGCGTGTCGGCGGCGCCCGCTACGGCGAGCATGACCAGAGCCAGCGTGAGGTCGCGGGTCAGCCCGAAGCAGGCGATCGCCACACCCCAGATCATCGTGCCGGCCAGCAGCCCCCGGCCCTGCCGCGAGACCCGCCCGGCCGGGCCGGACATCGCGGCCGACAGCAGCCCGCCGACGCCAACGGCCGCGTTAAGCAGGCCGAGGGTCTGCGGCCGGCCACCGAAATGCGCGGCGTTCAGAGCGGGGAAGATCGCCACAGGCAAACCGAGCAGCATGGCGTCCAGGTCGGTCAGGAAGGCCGCGACAAGCACCGGGCGGCGGCGGATGAACCGCAGCCCCTCGGCGGTCGCGCGCAGGCTGGGGCGCGGGGCCGCGCGCCGCGCCCGGCCGGACCCGGCCGCCCCGGGCTTGACCGCCGTCCCGGCTTGGGGCGGCGGGCGCATCGCGGGAAGCCGCGCGGTCGCGTACAAGGACGCGACAAAGCTGACCGTGTCGACGGCGTAGCACATGCGCAGGCCGAACGCTCCGGCGATCACCCCGGCCAGCGCCGGCCCGAACAGCATGGTGATGCGCCCGGTGAGCGTGTTCAGCGCGATCGCGGCGGTGAGCTGATCTGCTGGCACCAGCCGCGGCACGAAGGTGCGGCGGGACGGAGCACTGGTCGCCTGCAGCACCGCCTGCGCCCCGGCCAGCAGGTACAGCAGCCACAGCCGACCGAACTGGGCGTAAGCCTGAACCGCATAGGCGGCCGAGACCGCCATCAGGCCCGCGGTGGTGACCAGCGCGAGCTTCCGCCGGTCCGCCACGTCGGCGATCGAGCCGCCGAGCAGGCCGATAATCAGCACAGGGACGAAGGTCAGGCCCAGCAGGCCGACGTCGAGTGTGGACCTGGAGTCGTCCCAGATCTGCAGCACGACAGCGAAACTCGTCATCGAGCCGCCCAGAGACGACAGCAGGCCGCCGGCCAGCAGGCGGCGGAGCGCAGGGTTGTCCCGCACCGGGCTGAAGTCGGGCAGCAGGCTCTTCACGCAGGCTCGGGGCCTTCTCCGGCGATCGCGAGCAGCGCCGCCCGTGGCCCGGCGCCTGGATCATCGGGGGGAAGCGCCGCGGACAGCGTCCTGGCCGCGTCGCAGATCCGGGTGCGCATCGGGCGGGAAACCACGGCCCGTTCGGCCAGAAGAAGAATCTCCCTCAGGGAGGCGGGAAGCTCGGCCTCAAGCTCAGCCACCGCCAGATCCGTGGCCGCCCATTCCGCCTCGATGAGCGGGAGCAGCTGGCGGGTCCGTACGGTGAGGCTGGCGATGCGCTGGCGGGCGTCGGCGCCTGGCTCGAGTGTGAGCAGGCCGGCCCGGGCCATCTGCGCGGCCGTCTGGCTGGCGGCGGAGTGCGTGACGCCGACGGCGCGGGCCAGCTCGCGGATGGACAGTGGGCCCAGGGCGACGAGCGCCCGGACCACCGGGCTGAACCGCGGCCGGTACCCGGGCAGGCCGAGGTCGGCGTAGACGCGGGCGACGTCGCCGTCGAGCAGCTCAAGCACGTGCCGCATCCTGGTGCCGAGCCCGGCGAAGGTCTCCATCGCGGCAAATTCTAACAGCACTGTTATATTTTGGGAATAGAGCGCACCTAGATCGCAACAATTTTGCTTTCGTCCGGTAAGCCCGCCTTGCGGCAGGCCGTGAGGCCGTAGCATCGTGCGCAAGTTATGCCCAGTTATGCACAGCAGAACAGCTCGCTCGGGGGGAAGCCAAATGAGCGACCAGTCGTCTTTCAGCGATGCCGATCCCGACCCGGACCGGATCGTAACCCAGCAGGATTTCGGCCGCGGGCTGACCTTACTGCGGAATCGCGCCGGGCTGACCGTGCGGCAGGTGGCACGGGCGGCCGGGCTGCCCGCCAGCACGGTCGGCGACTACTTCTCCGGCCGGCACCTGCCCGCGACCGGGCAGGCAGGATCACTGCACCGGATCTTGGCCGCCTGCGGGGAGACCGATCCAGCGCAGCTCACGTCCTGGACCAACGCCCTGGCCCGGGCCAGGCGCCAGCCAGGCAGGCGGCTGGCACTTCGGGCCGACGGGGACGTGCCCTACCGCGGCCTGGCCAGCTTCGAGCGGGAGGACGCACCCTGGTTCTTCGGCCGGGAGCAGGTGATCCAGCGCCTGTTCGAGCTCGACCTCGGCGCCGGCCTGCCGCTGATCGTGGTCGGCCCTTCGGGTTCCGGGAAATCCTCGCTGCTTCGGGCCGGGTTGATGGCGCAGCTCACCGGGCCGGTGGCCCTGTTCGTGCCCACGGCCACGCCCGCGGCGGATTTCGCCGCCGTGGTGGCCGGCCTGCCGGCAGCTGCCGGGGCTTTGGGGTCCGAGCCGCGGTGCGTGATCGTGGACCAGTTCGAGGCGGTCTTCACCCGGTGCCAGGACCAAGAGCAGCGGCAGGCCTTCATCAGCGCGATCGGCGAGCTGGCGGAGACGGCCACGGTGATCTTGGCGCTGCGGGCCGACTTCTACGATCAGGCGCTGCACTATCCGGTCCTGGCCGCCGCGCTGCAGGCCCGGCAGGTCGTCCTCGGGCCGATGACCGCGGATCAGGTGCGCCGGGCCATCGTAGAACCGGCCCGGCGGGCTCACCTCGAGGTCGAAGACGGGCTGGTGGAGCTCCTGCTGCGCGATCTAGACCCAAGGACACCGAACGAACAGAAACCGGGAGCGCCTGAGCAGGGAGCGCACGAACCGGGGGCGCTGCCGCTGCTCTCGCACGCCCTGCTCAGTACCTGGGAGCACAGCAGCACCGGCGCGATCACCGTGGCCGACTACCTGGCCAGCGGCGGGATCTCCGACGCGATCACCCGGACGGCCGAGGGCGTCTTCGGCAGCCTGCCCGCCGATCAGCAGCAGATGGCGCGGCGCCTGTTCCTGCGCCTGGTGCATGTCGCGGACGACGCCCCGCCGACCCGCCGCGCCGTCCGCCTGACCGAACTGACTCCCGTGGGCGGCCAGGACACCGAGGAACTGCTCGGCCTGTTCGTGGACGAACGCCTGATCACCGTAGACGCGGACACCGTCCAGATCACCCACGACGCGCTGCTGACCGCCTGGCCTCGGCTTCGGTCCTGGATCGATACCGGCCAGGACGACCTGCGGACCAGGCGGCGCATCACCGAGGCGGCCCGCATCTGGCAGGAGAACGACCGGGACGGTTCGGCCTTGCCGCGCGGCCTGCAGCTGGCGATATTCAGGGACTGGAACGCGGATCCGGACAACCGGGATTCGCTGGGGCCGCTGGCGAGCGGGTTCCTCACCGCGGCGATCGCCGAGGAGCAGGCTCGCGAGCGCGCCGAACGCCATCGCACCCGCCGCCTGCGACGGCTCGTCGGCGCACTGACGGTCCTGGTCATCGTGGTGGTCGGGCTGGCGGGCTACTCGTTCCAGCAGCGTGCGACGGCCGCCACCGCGCGCGACGACGCCGACTCCCGCGAGGTGGCCGTCTTGGCCGGGCAGCTCAGGGGCGCCGACGTTCCGCTGGCCGCGCAGTTGAGCGTGGCCGCTTACGGCATCGCCCGCACCCCGGAAGCCGATGCGAGCCTGCTCGAGTCGTCGGGCACTCCGTCCGCGGCCCAGCTGACCGATTCGCCGAGCCTGGTCCAGGCGGTCAGCCTCAGTCCCAGCCATACGCTGCTGGCCGTGGCCGCCGCGGACGGGACGCTGCGGCTGTGGAACGTGGCCAGCCCGAGCCATCCCGCGGGCGTGGGTGGCCCGCTGATGAACTACCCAGACAGTCCGCTGTACACCACGGCGATCAGCCCCGACGGCAAGATCCTGGCCGCGGCGGGCGAAGACAAGACGGTCTCGCTGTGGAATATCACCGACCCCGGCCGTCCTGTCCCGCTCGGTAAGCCGCTGACCGGTCCACGCAGCACGGTGTACTCGGTGGCCTTCAGCCCGGACGGCCAGATCATGGCGGCCGGGAGCGCGGATGACACCGTCCGGCTCTGGAACCTGGCGGATCCGCTGGCCCCCAAGGCGCTGGCCACGCTGCGCGGCCCAGCCGGGTACGTGGAGTCGGTCGCGTTCTCGCCGTCCGGCCGCGTGCTGGCCGTGGGGAGCGCAGACAAGACGGTCCGGCTGTGGAACATCGCCGATCCCTCCCGCCCGGCCGCCCTCGGCCGGCCGCTCACCGGACCGGCGAACATCGTCACCTCGGTGATCTTCAGCCCCAACGGGCAGACCCTGGCCGCGGGCAGCCAGGATGACAAGGTCTGGCTCTGGAACGTCGCGGCGCCCGCGAAGGCCGCGCCGGAGGGCGCGCTGACCGGTGCCACCGACTGGGTCAACGCGGTCTCCTTCAGCCCGGACAGCCAGGCGGTGGCGGCCGGAAGCAGCCAGAACAGCGTCCTGGTGTGGAACCTGGCGACCAGGTCGCTGACCGCGCAGCTGCCGCAGGCCGACCCGGTCACCTCGGTGGCCTGGGACGGCGCCGACCGGCTGGCCGCGGGCGACGCGGACGGCACCGTGTCGTTCTGGTCGCTGCCGTCGCCGATCCTGCTCGCGGGCGCTGCGGTGAACAGCGTGGCGTTCAGTCCCGACGACAGCATGCTCGCCGTCGGCGCCCAGAACCTGCAGCTGTGGGATCCGGGCAGCCGCTCGCTGCTGGCGAGCCTGCCCACGCCCAGCGCGACGTTCGTGAACGCGGTCGCGTTCGCGCCCGGCGGGCGGCTGGTGGCGGCCGGCTACGGCAACGGGATGTTCCAGCTGTGGCGCACGACAGGTAAGGCTCCGGTGCCACTAGGGCCTGAACTCACCGCCTCGAACTCCGGCGTGATCGAGTCCGTCAGCTTCAGTCCGGACGGCAAGATCCTGGCCACGGGCGGTGACGACGGCACCGTTCGGCTCTGGTCGGTTCCTCCTCCGGGTTCGGCTCGCGCTCATGCCGTCCGGCTGCTGAAAACAGAACACGACGGGGGCAGCTACGTGTTCTCGGTGGCCTTCAGCCCAGACGGCCAGACGCTGGCCGCCGCGAGTGCCGACGGCCTGACCCGGCTGTGGTCCGTCCGCGATCCGGCCCGGCCGGTCTCGCTGGGCCCGCCGCTGACCGGACCGGCGAGCTACGCCTACTCGGTGGCCTTCAGCCCGCGCGGCGACCTGCTCGCCGTCGGCAGCGCGGACAGGACGGTGCGGCTCTGGTCGGTCAGCGACCCGGCCCGGCCCCGGTTGCTGGGTGCGCCGCTGACCGGACCGGCGAGCTACGTCTACTCGGTGGCCTTCAGCCCGGACGGGAAAACCCTGGCCGCGGGGGTCACCGACGGGACGGTCTGGTTGTGGAATCTCGCCGCGCCCGCGCACCCGTCCCTGATGGCGACGATCACCGGGCCGAGCGGGCATGTGTACTCGGTGGCGTTCTCTCATTCCGGCCAGGTGGTGGCCGCCGGAAGCGAGGATGGCACGGTCCGGCTATGGGATACCAGCGCGGCGCAGGCGGCGTCGGCGGTGTGCGCGAACGAAGGCCAGCCGCTCAGCCGGTCGGCGTGGGAGACCAGCGTGCCCGGGATTACCTACCGGGTTCCGTGCTCCTGAGCTTGTCCGAGGCTGTCCGGGATTCTGCCGAGCTGCCCCTGACCGTCCGGCAAACGGATAAATTCTTCGCAGCCGCCGGACATCCGGGCGGTGAAACCCACATGCCCGTTATGACTGGACATGCCTGGCGGGGGGCTGGCTGGGAGGGGGGCCAGCCAGCCCGCCGCCGATACGGTCTCAGCGCGCTTCTGTGGCGTAGACGACGATGTTGCTCACGTAATGACCGGTGGCGGGATCGAACGTCCCGCCGCAGGTAATGAGGCGCAGCTCGGCGTCGGGAGTGGGGCCGTACACAGTCTGCGTCGGAAACTGGTCCTTCAGGTACTTCTGGACCGTAGTCACCAGGAACTTCACCAAGGTTCCGTCGGCCCGCCGGACGTAGACCTGATCACCCTTGCGCAGCTCGTCCAGCCGGTAGAACACCGCGGGACCGTTTACCGTGTCAATGTGCCCCACGATGATGGCCGATCCAATGGCTCCGGGCCGGGGACTCCCGGTATACCAGCCCGCGACGGCGGTGTTGGTGATCGGCGGCACCTGCAGCGAACCGTCGGACGCCAGGCCGAGCGTGATCAGCTTGGTGCTGACGCCGATCAGCGGGATGGTGAGCGAGACCGGGGCGGCCACCGGACGCGGAGCGGCCGACTGCGGCGGGGCCACGATCGGACCGGTCGGCGCGGGCAGTGCCCCCACTCCGGCCGCGACGGGTCGCATGGCCGGGGTGGAGTGACGCGTCAGCAGCAGGCCGGCCGACCCGGCCGCGATCACGACCAGGCCGGCCGCGAAAATGATTGCGGCCGGCCTGCGAAACGCCATTCCTCAGACCTCGGCGTGCAGCTGACGACGCAGCCCGCGGCGGCGCAGCCTCAACCCGCCGGTCAGGGCGAGCAGAGAGCCGGCTCCGATGAGCGCCGCCCACGGCAACGGTGAGCCGGGCCCGTGCGGCGCGGTTCCGCCGAATCCGGTCGCGGCGCCGCCCAGGGGCGGCTTGCCCGCGCCGGCGGCATCCTCCAGGCTGATCATCTCCAGGCCGTTGGAGCCGTCCAGGACCACCAGCGTGTGGACAGTCCCGGCGGCGAGCGTGACGCTCTGGGTCGCCGTCCCGCCGCTCCCGATCGCGGCCATCGTCCAGGTACCTGCCGGAATGGCCTGGTAGGAACTCACGGAGGCGAATGCCGCCTTGGGCACGATGGTCGTACCGTTGCATGTCACCTTGACCGTCTGCTGCTTCAGGGAGGCCTGGATCACTCGCACCAGGGCCTTGCCGGGCGGCGTGGTCAGGTCATCGTCCATGACCTGGAGCCGCAGGCCCTTCTCTGGTCCCATGCCCGCCACCGTGTAGGCGTGGTCGGCATCGATGGTCACGCTGGTGGACAGCACGGGCTGGCTTGAAGCCGAAGCGCCCGCGGCGCGCATGGCGACGCTGTAGTCACCGGCGTTTACCGCCTCGTAGGGCGATACGGTGCCGTAGGCGACGTGATGAAGGACGATCTGGGCGTTGGAATTGCCGAACGAATACAGGTATACGTCCACGGCGGGCGTGTTGGGCGATAGGTGAGCCAGCCTGATCCACCCGGTACCCGTCGTGGCCGAGGACGCGTGAGCGGCGGCGGCCGGACCCCCGAGCAGCAGGGCCGCGGCGGCCAGCAGCATGGTGACACGTCTTATCGTGTGCGTTATACGCGGAAACCTCATGTCGATCCCTCCCCGAGCTAAAACCTCTACAAGCCTGTTACGATCAGGGGACCGGGGGCGTCGAACCAAACGGCAACCACTCGCTCACCGCTGACGTTTTCTTGTTTCTCCCCGGCAGGCGCGAAGTTCTGCTGACCGGTCCAGTACGCAGCTATCGCCGAAAGCTCAGTTGACCCAGCAGGACCAATTTCAGCACCGCGCAGCGGAACGGCAGAACCCTCACCTGGCGACGAGTCATCGAACGCTACCAGTTTTATGGGCTTTTCGTCCGTAAGTTGTGCAAGCGTTACAAGCAGGCGCGGATCGACTTTACCGGCGAGTAGCTCAGCGCGGGCGGACGCACTGGGGTGGAAATGCTTATTGCCCAGCAGCTGTACGCCCCCGCGAATGCGGGCTTGGCGATCCTGGGCCAGCTGGGCGTTGTAGGCGGCGGCGCCGTCCGGCGCGATATCGCGGACAACAACCTGCTCAGGACCCGAACCGAAACTCGCGAGCACTTGCGGTGCGTAGACGGTGGCGAGCCGGACGCCGAATTGGCTCTGGATGGCCGGCGTCGCGATCACCACCTCAGCGCCCAGCGGATCGGGGGCCGTCGGCGACAAGACCATCAGCTGGCCTCGGAAGCCGCTCTGTTGCACCTCACCGCACATCTCGAGGTCACAAGACACGATCTCGCTGGCGCTCACCTGCGCGACGACCCACTTCGCCGCCGCGAGCCGGTAGTCCGCGGCTTGCTGCAACGGAGTAACGCCCGGCACCGCATCGCCGGGCCGCGCTCCCGGCGACGCCTGCTGGTTCGTCCCCGTGAAGGCCAGCGTGATGCCGGCCCCGAGGGCCATGGCGGCAAGCGCGCTCAGCGCGACGAGAAACCGGCGGCGGCGGCCTGCCGGACGCTGACTGACGACGTGGTGGCGTTCCAGCCACAGACGCACCGTGGTAGCCGCCACCGTCCGCCACGATGGCTCTGACCGTGGTTCTGGCCGTTGACTAAGCGTTCCCCGTGTGCGTCGCTCAATCTCCTGGCTCATCTCCGCTCCCCCACGGTCCCGCAAGCGGGCGGGGCCGTCTACCAAGCTGTACGATCATACGCTCTCCTCCTATTTCCGCCAATACAACCATTAACCCATCACTACCGCCTTGAAGTTCGCGATCATCACCTTGCCGGAACACAGAAGATCTTTCACCTCATTTGCTTTGGCACATAGTTGAGGTACCGAAAGATCACAACTCGGACTGAGCTCGGCATAGGGGCGAGCCTCCCCGGAGCCCTATCCGAAGTAACGAGCCGAGGCGTCTTCCTGGGCGAGGCGGCGCAGGGCGATGAGGACACGCTCGCGCAGGACCATGCCACGACGGCGGACTCGGCGAGCGCGACACGGGACCGGCCGGGGTCAGCCCAGGCTGACCGGATTGGGGGTCGGAGCCGGCGGGTCGGGCTCGGCGGGCAGGATCTGGTCGCGGATCGCGGCCCACTGCAGGGAATGAGCGATGCCGTCGGTGACGTCGTACCGCGGCCGCCAGCCAAGCAGTCGCTCCGCGCACTCGATGCGCGTATAGGCCCCGACGGTGTCACCTGGCCGCCGCTGCGCCTCGCCGGCCTCGACCCGGCGATCGGCCACGCGGTTAAACGCGTCGAGAAGCTCCCGGACCGTGGTACCGGCTCCGGTGCCCAGGTTGATGGCCGTGGCCGGCCCGGGCAGCGCCTCGAATCGGGTCAGGGCGGCCACGTGCGCGGCGGCCAGGTCCCAGACATGGACATAGTCCCTGATGCCGGAGCCATCGCGGGTTGGCCAGTCAGTTCCTGTGATCAGGAACGGCTTGCCTTCTTCGTACGCCTGAAGCATCTTGCCGAGGGCATGACTCGGTCGCCGCAACTGCAGGCCGGTACGCATTTTCGGATCCGCGCCTATCGGGTTGAAGTACCGCAGGGACAGCACGCGGATGAGCCCGGCGGCGGCGATATCGGCGAACATCGCCTCGCACACCGCCTTGGTCCGGGCGTAGGGGCTCTGCGGGTCGATGGCCGAGCCCTCGTCAACGGTGAGGTCATCGCGGGCGCGGTAGATCGCGGCCGATGAGCTGAAGATCAGCCGGCGGCAGTCGTTGCGCAGCAGGTGGGTGACGAAATCCAGGCTCTTCGCCACGTTCGCCCGGTAGTACCCGACCGGATCGGCCACCGAGTCCGGCACCACGATCAGGGCGGCGCAGTGGATGACCGCGCCGATCTCGGGATGTTCGGCGAAGATGCGGTCGATCAGCGGACCGTCCGCGATATCACCGGCGTAGAACGCGTGGCCGGCCGCGAACTCGACTCTGCCCGTCACCAGGTTATCCAGGACCACTGGGCTGATGCCCGCGTCGGACAAGGCTGATGCGATCGTGCCGCCGATGTAGCCCGCGCCCCCTGCGATCAGGACCTTCATCGTCGGCTCCCACCCCTAATCCGTCTCAGTGATCGCTGGTATCCAGGCCGAGGATCTCCACCGAGCGCTCGCGCATCTCCACCTTGCGCACCTTGCCCGTTACCGTCATCGGGAAATCGTCGACGATGTGCACGTACCTCGGGATCTTGTAGTGCGCCAGCTGGCCGCGGCAGAACTCCCGCAACGACTCGGCGGTCAGCGTCGCAGCGCCGGGCCGCAGCCGCACCCAGGCCATCAGCTCCTCACCATACCTGGCGTCCGGTACGCCGATGACCTGGGCATCCAGGATGTCCGGGTGAGTGTAGAGGAACTCCTCAATTTCCCGCGGGTAGACGTTCTCGCCGCCGCGGATGACCATGTCCTTGATCCGCCCGGTGATGGCGAGATACCCCTCGTCGTCCATGACCGCGAGGTCACCGGTGTGCATCCAGTGCGCGGAATCGATCGCCTCGGCGGTCTTACCGGGCTGCTCCCAGTAGCCGAGCATCACTGAATATCCCCGCGTGCACAGCTCGCCGGGCGTGCCCCGAAGCACGGTCCGGCCCGTCGCCGGGTCGACGACCTTGACCTCGAGATGCGGCCCGACCCGGCCCACGGTGGATACGCGGCGATCAACAGAGTCGTCGGCGCGGGTCTGGGTGGATACCGGCGAGGTCTCGGTCATGCCGTAGCAGATGCCCACCTCGGTCATCGACATCCGCTCGATGACCTGCTTCATCACCTCGACCGGGCACGGTGATCCGGCCATGATCCCGGTCCGCAGGCTGGACAGGTCGTAATCGTCGAAGCCCGGGGCGGACAGCTCCGCGATGAACATCGTGGGTACCCCGTAAAGCGAGGTGCACTGTTCGGCCTGCACGGCTTCCAGGGTCGCGACCGGATCGAAGGTCGGCGAGGGAATGACCATGCAGGCCCCGTGGCTGGTGGCCGCGAGGTTACCCATCACCATGCCGAAGCAGTGGTAGAACGGCACCGGGATGCAGATCCGGTCAGCTTCGGTGTAGTTGCAGAGCTCGCCGACGAAAAACCCGTTGTTGAGGATGTTGTGATGCGAGAGCGTCGCACCCTTCGGAAAACCGGTGGTCCCCGAGGTGTACTGGATGTTGATGGGGTCGTCGACGTCCAGCTCGATGCCGTCCAGCGCGCTGCGGTCAAGCCGGCGCCCGTCGTCCAGCATCGACTGCCACTGCGGGCTGCCGAGCAGGACAACGTCCGTCAGCCCAGGGCAACGCGGACGCACTTCGGCGATCATCGCGGCGTAGTCGGAGGTCTTCATCTTCTCGGCCGCGACCAGCAGTCTGGTACCGGACTGGTTAATCACGAACTCAAGCTCACGGGTGCGGTACGCGGGGTTGATGTTCACCAGGATCGCGCCGATCTTGGCGGTCGCGTACTGGGTAAGCGTCCACTCCGCGCAGTTCGGTGCCCAGATGCCGACCCGGTCCCCCTGGCCGATGCCCATCTCGAGCAGGCTGAGGGCCAGCGCGTCGACATCCGCAGCGAGCTCCGTGTAGGTCCAGCGCCGTCCCGCGGCCCGGTCCACGAGCGCCTCGCGGCCCCCGAACGCGCGCACGGTAGCGTCGAAGTTGCCGCCGATCGTATCGCCGAGCAGCGCCGTCGCGGATTCTCCCGACGAGTAACTAAGGGCTGCAGACATGCCCGCTCACCTCCAAGCCTGGTTTTACCTGGCATTAGCGTCGCCGTCCAGCATGGCACGGTTTGCGAGTCAGTCTTTATCCGCGACCTGACTCATGCACCCGGCTTGACGGCGGATAATAGGTTTCATATATAGGCGGCCCTGGATATAACCGCCGGGGCCGTGGAGGGTGAAGATGCGACTCCGGCTGCTTAACGTTCCTGTGGACGGCGGCGATCTGCGGGTGCTCCTGTGGGGCACGGGCAAACGCGTTGCGGTGGCGGTCCACGGGATAACCGCTTCAGGCATGTCATGGCAGGCGGTGGCGCGCCACATGCCCCCTGACTGGACGCTGGCCGCTCCTGACCTGCGTGGTCGCGGCCACAGCAACGACCTGCCCGGGCCCTACGGGCTGGACCGGCACGCCAGGGACGTGGCGGCCGTGCTGAGGCATTTCGGCGGACGTTCGGTGCTCGCCGGGCATTCGATGGGTGCATACGTCGCCCTGCTTACCCGCGACGCGCATCCGGAGCTGGTGCGGCGGCTCGTCCTGGTGGACGGCGGCCTGCCGCTGCCGCTGCCGGAAGGAATTGATCCCGACGCCGTGCTGGACGCGACCTTGGGTCCGGCGATTACGCGCCTGCGGCAGACCTACCCCGACACCGGGGCCTACCTGGATTTCTGGCGGACGCATCCGGCGCTAGCCGAGCACTGGACCGCCGACGTGGAAGCCTATGCGCGGTACGACCTCATCGGCGAGGAGGGTCACCTGCGTTCGCGTGCCGCCGAGGACGCGGTCCGCGCCGACAGCCGCGATGTGCTGTCGGAAAAGCCGTTCGCGGACGCACTCAGCCGCCTGACCCGGCCGACGCCGCTGCTGACGGCCCCTGCGGGGTTTTTCGGCGCGCCGCCGGGCTTGCTGCCGCCCGAGGTGGTCGCGGCATGGCAGGAACGTGTCCCGGCATTGCGGCCGCAGATGGTACCCGGGGTGAATCACTACACGATCCTGTTCGACCGGGAGGCCGCCGCGGCCGTATCCCAGGCGATCAGGGCGGCCGCGCTATAAGGCACTATGGAATCGTGACCCAGCTGACCGAGGCGAAAACGGCCGGATCGTTCGGGCTGATGGCTGATCTTGTCACCTCCGGCGGCGTGCTCATCTTGAGCGGAGCCGGGCTGTCCACCGAGTCAGGCATACCGGATTACCGCGGGCCGACCGGCCTGGCCAGGCAGGCTGCTGGGGCATCGCCGATGACCTACCAGACCTTCACCGGGAGCGCCGCCGCCCAACGCAGGTACTGGGCCCGCAGCTACCTCGGCTGGCGGCACATCGCCCGGGCGGTGCCTAACCATGGTCATCGTGCCGTCGCGGAACTCAGCCGTCGCGGCCTGCTGACCGGGATCATCACCCAGAACGTGGACGGCCTGCACCAGGCGGCAGGCGCGTCCGAGGTCACCGAGCTGCACGGCAGCTTGCACCGGGTCCTCTGCCTGTCGTGCGGCCAGCGGACGTCACGCACCGAACTCGACCGGCGGCTCGCGGCCGCCAATCCCGGCTGGGACGCTGCGACGGCGACCGTGATCAATCCGGACGGGGACGCCGTGCTCGCGGCCGAGGCAACCGAGTCCTTCCAGGTCGTCGGCTGTTCCGCGTGCCAGGGCGTACTCAAGCCGGACGTGGTTTTCTTCGGCGAGAATGTCCCAAGGCCGCGGACCGAAGCCTGCTATGCGCTGGTGGAAAGAGCCCGCGCCCTGATCGTTCTCGGTTCCTCGCTGACCGTGATGTCCGGGTTCCGTTACGTCCGTCACGCGGCCAGGTTGCAGCGGCCCGTCGTGATCGTGAACCAGGGAGCCACCCGCGGTGACTCCTACGCCACCGCCACCCTCGACGCTCCGCTCGGGCCGACCCTGAGCGCGCTTGCCGACCAGCTCGGCCCGCTACGATGACCGCGCCGCAAGACGAGGAAGCGGGCGAAAGATACATTTCGCCTTCACGTGCCCGGCCGCAGGACGATCGTGTGCAGTTACCCCCCGCCGCCTGGGGGGTAACTGCACACGCTGATCATGCCCGCCAGCTTCAAGCCGGACATCAAGTGTATTTCGCCCTGGGGCATGTCAGCTGCGGGTGCGATCGTGCGGCCGCTGCCGTCGCCGGGTCAGGTCTGCGGGATGATTTGGACGGCCAGGAACTCGGTGTAGAGGTTCGGGTAGCCGTCGCCTGGCCCGTTCTGCTGGTCATCGCCGGCCGCGGCGATCTTCTGCAGGACGTTCATGCCGCCGGTCACCGTGCCGAACGGCGTGTAGAGCGGCGGGAGCGTCGTGTCCTTCCAGGTGATGAAGAACTGGCTGCCGTTCGTGTTGGGTCCGGCGTTGGCCATGGCGACTGTTCCCGCGGGATACGTGGCACCGGTCAGGTTCTCGTCATTGAATCGGTACCCTGGGCCGCCTGCGCCGGTGCCGGTGGGGTCGCCGCACTGCAGCACGTAGATGCCTTCAGTGGTCAGCCGATGGCAGTGAGTCAGGTTGTAGTATCCCTGGCTCGCCAGGAACCGGAACGAGAACGTGGTGCACGGTGCCTCGCTGGTGAGCATCTTCACCGTGATCACGCCCTGCGTGGTGAAGAACCTCACGGTGTAGGGCTGCGCGGCCTTGGTGGCGTTGAACACCGGGATCCCCTTGAACCGGTCGGCGGGAATCGCCGCTTGGTAACCACACGAATTGGCCGGCGGCGTGGCCGTGGCATCGGGGGCCGCCTGCGGGTGCAGGCCGGGCGCGTTGAGCCGGGGCAGCGTGGGCGTGCTGGCGGTGGTGGCCCCGGACGACGTGACGCCGACGGCCGTGACCCCAGCCGCTGCCGTGATCAGAGTGGCGGTTAGGAGCACAAGACGGGACAGGCGTTTTCTGGGCATGACGGGCGTACCTTTCTTGAGTTGGCCAACAGGCCGGTTCTGTACTTGCGCCGGGTAATCCGAGGGCGCGGGGGTGGGAGGACGCGTAGACCTCGCGCAGCCGGTCAACCGTGATCAGGGTGTAGACCTGCGTGGTCGTGACCGAGGCATGGCCGAGGAGTTCCTGGACGACCCTGATGTCGGCCCCGCCGTCCAGCATGTGCGTGGCGAACGAGTGCCGCAGGGTATGCGGTGACACCTGGGTGCCTGTGTCCAGGGCCGCGCGGCCGGCGGCGGCGTGCAGCACGCCCCAGGCGCCCTGCCGGGTCAGGCGCCCGCCACGGGCGTTGAGGAAGACCGCCGGGGTCCCCCGCAGCGACGCCGCGGCGAGGGCGGGCCGGGCCCGGACCAGGTACGCTTCCATGGCGCGCACGGCGTAGCTTCCCACCGGCACCACCCGGTGCTTGCCGCCCTTACCGACCAGCCGCACCATGGGGTCCTCGGAGTCCAGCTGGAGTTCGTCGATATCGAGGCCGGTCGCCTCGGAGATCCGGGCCCCGGTCCCGTAGAGGAACTCGAGCAGCGCCCGGTCCCGCAGTTGGCGAGGGTCAACGCCGGCAGGGGCGGGTCCGAGCGTGGCATCCGGGTTATTTGGGGTATCTGGGGTATCTGGGGCGGGGCCGGCCGCGGCGAGCAGGCGTTCGACCTCGGTGAGGGTGATCGCCTTGGGCAGCCGCCTGGGCGGCGTGGGCGGCGGGACGTCACGGGCGGGGTCTTGTTCGGCCAGGCCTTGCGCGACCGCGAACGCGTGCAGCCCCCGGACCGCGATCACGGCCCGCGCGGACGAACTGACCGCAAGCGCCGCGTGCTCCTCGTCGCCCTCCCGCAGCGAGGCGAGGAACTCCGCCACGTCGGCGGCGGTGACATCACCCAGCCTGGTGGTGCCGTGGCCGGCCAGCACAGAAACGTACCGGCGCAGGTCCCGTCGGTAGGACTCCACCGTGTTCGCCGCCAGCCCGCGCTCCACCACCAGGTACTGCAGGTAGCCGCGGAGCGCGTCCGCCAGCGTCTGGGTCATCTGCTAGCTGACGCTCTCCTAGGTGAGGACCTCGCTGGCCGGGGTGTACGGCAGCGCGTGCGCCTCCGCGACCGGCAGGCAGTTCACCGTGCCGGCGTGGGTAGACAGTCCCAGGGCCAGGGCCGGATCGGTACGAAGCGCCTCACGCCAGCCTCGGTTCGCCATCTCGACCACGTAGGGCAGGGTGACATTGGTCAGCGCGTAGGTCGATGTGTGCGGGACCGCGCCCGGCATGTTCGCCACGCAGTAGAACAGGGCGTCGTGCACCCGGTAGGTGGGGTCGGTGTGGGTGGTGGGCCGCGATCCCTCGAAACAGCCGCCCTGGTCGATCGCGATGTCGACCAGGACCGCGCCCGGCTTCATCCGCGACACCAGCTCGTCGGTGACCAGCTTGGGGGCTTTGGCGCCCGGCACCAGCACCGCGCCGATCACCAGGTCCGCGTCGATGACCGCACGCTCGATCTCGTAGGTGTTGGACGCGACCGTCTGGCAGTGCCCCTGGTAGATGGCGTCCGCCTGGCGGAGCCTGGCCACGTTCCGGTCCACCAGCAGCACCTCGGCCTGCATGCCGAGGGCGATCGCGGCCGCGTTCATGCCGGAGACGCCCGCGCCGAGCACCACCACCTTGGCCGCGTACACACCCGACACCCCGCCCATCAGCACTCCGCGGCCGCCGCCGTCACGCTGCAGGTGATGCGCGCCCACCTGGGGCGCCATCCGGCCGGCGACTTCGGACATCGGGGCCAGCAGCGGCAGCGACCCGTCTGGCAGCTGGACCGTCTCATACGCGATCGAGGTGATGCCCGAGGTGAGCAGCGCGTCGGTGCAGGCCTTCGAGGCGGCGAGATGCAGGTAGGTGAAAAGAACCTGACCCGCGCGCATGCGGTGGTATTCCGGTTCGATCGGTTCCTTGACCTTGAGGATCATGTCCCCCTCGGCCCACACGTCATCCGCGGTCGGCAGGATCTTCGCCCCGGCCGTGATGAAGTCGTCGTCCGGAATGGACGAGCCGTCCCCCGCCCCGGCCTCGATGACCACCTGATGGCCGCCGCGGACCAGCTCGTGCACGCCGGCGGGCGTAATCGCCACCCGGTACTCGTTGTCCTTGATTTCCCCGGGTATTCCGACTTTCATGGCGGTCCTTCCTGGACGGGGAGCGTCATTGCTCCTCGGGTGCATCTGCTCGGCGAAGCTGGTCATACCCTTCGGACCTGGCAGCATACGCCGCCATGATCCCCAGGGCCGCGGGGCCGTTGTGCAGCTCGCCGGCGAAGACTTTGCGGACCGCCTCGTCCAGCGGCAACCACGCCGGGATTATGGAAGCTTCCTCGTGCTCGGGGACGAAGTCGCGTTCGGCGGCCGGGATGGGTTCCGGGTCCCGGGCGAGGAAGATGCGAAGGCGCTCCGTGCTGTAGCCGGGTGAGGAATAGTAATCGGCGAGCACCCGCCAGTCGCGGGCCCGGTAGCCTGCCTCTTCCGCCAGCTCCCGCTGCGCGGTGGCCCACGGTGCCTCGCCGCGGACGTCACGCAGGCCGGCCGGGATCTCCCAGAGCAGCCGACTGACCGGATGACGGTACTGCCGGATCAGCAGGACCTGGTCCGCGCCATCCAGGGTCAGCACGGCCACGGCACCGGGATGAAGCACCACGTCTCGTTCGGCTAGTTGATTGTCGGGCATGCGGACCTTGTCGGCCCGTACGGTGATCAGGCGGCTACGGACCAGCTCCGCTGAGGAGACCACGGGCCATCGCTCGGCCACATCCGTTATGTTCATGCGCTGGCCACGGCCCGGGCTCCGGCGGCCGAGCTGGCGGCCTTGGAGCGCGCCAGGGCGGCCGCGATCAGCCCGCTGAACAGCGGATGCGGCCGGGTCGGGCGGGACAGGAACTCCGGATGCGCCT
>Ga0302326_10005014_pt1 | contig 30356 bp, 23 predicted proteins | sample Palsa_T0_3_FD_202264 | JGI IMG/M metagenome (GOLD analysis project Ga0302326, IMG submission 202264) | Peat permafrost microbial communities from Stordalen Mire near Abisko, Sweden - Palsa_T0_3 | ecosystem: Environmental > Terrestrial > Soil > Palsa > Peat permafrost | place: Sweden: Abisko... | reverse complement strand
CGAGAAGGCCTCGAACCTCGGCTTGCTCCAACTCGGATTCCCCGAAGCGTACGGCGGCATTCCGGCCGACATCTTCATGCAGACCGTCTCGACCGAGGAGCTGTGCCGGCCGGCCGCGGGCGGCGTGTATGCGAGCTTGATGAGCCACGCGATCGGGTTGCCACCGATCGCGGTCCTCGGCTCTGAAGAGCTGAAAGCGCGCGTGGTTCCCGCGGTGCTCTCCGGCAAGAAAATCTCGGCGCTTGCGATTACCGAGCCATCGGGCGGCTCCGACGTTGCGCGCTTGCGCACGATCGCGCGGCGCGACGGCGACCACTACGTCGTCAACGGGTCGAAAACGTTCATCACCTCCGGCATGCGCGCCGACTACTATACCGTTGCCGTTCGTACCGGAAACGAAGGCCTGGGCGGCATCTCGCTGATCGTGATCGAGTGCGACGCACCGGGCTTCACGCGTACGCCGATCGAGAAGATGGGTTGGCACGCATCGGATACGGCAACGCTCTACTTCGATGACGTGCGCGTCCCCGCGGCCAACCTCATCGGCGAGGAGAATGCGGGCTTCGCCGCGATCGTGCGCAATTTCAACGGAGAGCGCATGGGGCTTGCGACGATGGCGCTCGCCACGGGTCAAGCGGCGTTCGAGGAGGCCCTCGAGTACGCCCACGGACGCGAGACCTTCGGCAAGCCGTTGCTCAAACACCAGGTCATCCGCCACAAGCTGGTCGAGATGTCGCGCCAGCTCAACGCCACGCGCGCCTACCGCGACCTGATCGCGTGGCGGATCGCGCGCGGAGAGTCACCGATTGCGGAGGTCTGCATGCTCAAAGTCCAAGCCACCACGACCCTCGATTTCGTCGCGCGCGAAGCCGCGCAAATTCTCGGCGGCGCGAGCTACGCGCTCGGGACGAAGATCGAACGCATCTATCGCGAGGTTCGCGTGCTCGCCATCGGCGGCGGGTCGGAAGAGATCATGCGCGACCTCGCCGCGCGGCAACTCGGATGGTAAAGGCGGCGCGTGGCCTATAACTCGGTCTTCCGTCCGGACCTTTACGCCGGCAAACACGTCATCGTGACGGGCGGCGGAAGCGGAATCGGCCGCTGCACGGCGCACGAACTTGCGTCACTCGGGGCGGCGACCGCACTCGTCGGGCGTAAGCGCGAGAAGCTCGAAGCCGTGGCGCAAGAGATGGAGCGCGCGGGATATCTCGTGCCGACCCTTCACGTCTGCGATATTCGCGATGAAGACGCCGTGCGCGAGATGGTTAGCTCGATCCTCGCCGCGCACGGCACGATCGACGGCCTGGTCAACAACGCCGGCGGCCAGTTCTCGGCGCCGCTGAAAGACATTAGCCTCAAAGGCTGGGAGGCGGTGGTGCGCACGAACCTCACCGGCGGATTTCTGGTCGCGCGCGAGTGCTTCAACCAGTCGATGGCGAGCACGGGCGGTTCGATCGTCAACATAATCGCCGACATGTGGACCTCGATGCCGGGGATGGGACACTCCGGCGCCGCACGCGCCGGCATGCTCAACTTTACGATGACGGCGGCGCTCGAGTGGGCGGCAGCGGGCGTACGCGTCAACGCCGTGGCGCCCGGGTGGATTGCATCGTCAGGCCTCGAGCATTACCCCGAAGCGATGCGTCCGATGCTGCGCGCGCTTGCGACACACGTCCCGCTCAAGCGGCACGGAACCGAATCCGAAGTCTCGGCCGCCATCGTGTTCTTGCTGTCCGAAGCGGCGGCGTTCATTTCTGGATCATGTTTGCGGGTGGACGGAGCGGCGCCGAACGCGCGGCCGCAGTGGCCGGTTCCCCATCACGATCGCGCTCCGCGCTACGTCGGCTTCGATCTCGAATCGCCGCCGGCTTTCTTGAACGACTGACGTGGCGCTCATCGAGTCGACGATCGACCCGGCAAGTGCAGCGTTCGCGCGCAATCGTGAAGCGATGCTCGCGCTCGTAGCCGAGTTTCGTGGGCTCGAAGAACGCGTGCAAGCCAATGCGGAAGCGAAGCGTGCGACCTTCGAGAAGCGCGGCCAATTGATGCCGCACGAACGGGTCGCGCTCCTGATCGATCGCGGCGGCCCGTTCCTCGAACTCTCGACGCTCGCGGGCCTCGGCATGCACGAAGACGACGGCAAGACCAAAGTCTACGGCGGCGGGATCTGCGGGATCGGCGAGGTCGCGGGCGTACGCTGCATGATCAGCGCCTCGAATAGCGCGATCAAAGGCGGCACCGTGACGCCGATGGGCGTCGAAAAAACGCTGCGCGCGCAAGCCATCGCACGCGAACAAAAGCTGCCGATCGTCTCGCTCGTCGAGTCGGGCGGCGCGAACCTGCTCTTTCAATCGCAGATGTTCGTGCGCGGCGGCGCGAGCTTCTGTAACCAAGCCCGGCTTTCGGCCGCGGGCATTCCGCAAATCAACGTCGTTCACGGTTCCTCGACCGCGGGCGGCGCGTATCTGCCCGGACTCTCTGATTACGTCATCATGGTGCGCGGGAAAGCCAAGGTCTTTCTCGCCGGTCCGCCACTGCTGCGAGCCGCTACCGGCGAGATCGCAAGCGACGAAGAACTCGGGGGCGCCGAAATGCACGCGAGCGTTTCCGGCGTGGCCGACTACATCGCGGAGGACGACGCGGACGCCATTCGCCAGGCCCGAGAAGTCGTCGCCAACCTGCACTGGAACGAACGCCTGCCGTACGAACCCGTTCGCTCGTACGAAGAGCCACGTTACGACCCCGAAGAGTTGGCGGGCGTCGTGCCGGCCGATTTCCGGATCGCGTACGACGTGCACGAAGTCATCGCGCGCATCGTCGACGGGTCCGACTTTACGGACTTCAAAGCCAACTACGGCAGCGCCACCGTTTGCGGTCAGGCACGGGTCGCCGGACTTCCGTGCGGCATCATCGCGAATAACGGGCCGATCGACGCCGACGGTGCGGCGAAGGCCGCCCAGTTCATCCAGCTGATGTGCCAGGCCCAGACGCCGCTGATCTACCTGCAGAATACGACGGGCTACATGGTCGGAGTCGACGCCGAGCGCCACGGCATCATCAAGCACGGATCGAAGATGATCCAGGCCGTATCCAACGCCACGGTCCCGCAGATCACCTTGCACATCGGCGCGAGCTTCGGCGCGGGCAACTACGGGATGTGCGGGCGCGGCTTCGATCCCGATTTCATCTTTGCGTGGCCCAATAACCGGATCGCGGTTATGGGCGGCGAGCAGGCGGCGCGCGTCATGACGATTATCGCCGAAGATCGCGCGACCCGCGACGGCACGCCGCTCGAGAGCGAGAAGCTCGAATTCGCGCGCAAGGCCATCGTCGCCCAATTCGACCGCGAGTCGACCGCGCTGTTCGCGACCGCACGGTTGTGGGACGACGGCTTAATCGATCCGCGCGATTCGCGCAAGCTGCTGGCGCTGGTGCTATCGATCTGCCGCGAATCGCGGCGACGTACCCTGGCCCCTACGACGTTCGGCGTCGCCCGCATGTAAGGACACACACGATGCTCTATACCGAAGAACACCTCGCCCTCCAAGCTACGCTCTCGAAGTTCATCACGAGCGAGATCAATCCGCACGTCGACGAATGGGAGCGCGACGGCGGCTTTCCCGCGCACGAAATCTTCCGCAAGCTCGGCGACCTCTCGCTGCTCGGCATCAACAAGCCCGTCGAATATGGCGGTCTCGGGTTGCCGTACAGCTACCAAGCGGCCTTCGTCGAGGGTCTGGGTGAGATCGGTTGCGGCGCCGTACCGATGGCGATCGGCGTACAAACCGACATGGCGACACCGGCCCTTGCCAAGCACGGATCGGACGAACTGCGCGACGAGTTCTTGAAGCCCTCGATCGCCGGGGAGTTTGTTGCATGCCTCGGTGTCTCCGAGGCCGGGGCGGGATCCGACGTCGCCACGATTGCAACCACGGCGCGTAAGGACGGCGACGACTACGTCATCAACGGCAACAAGATGTGGACGACCAACGGCTACCAAGCCGATTGGATGTGCCTGCTCGCGAATACGGGCGAGGGACCCGTGCACTTCAACAAGTCGCTGATCTGCTTGCCCATGAAGACCAAAGGGGTCAGCACGTCGCAAAAGTTCGACAAGCTCGGGATGCGCTCGTCCGACACCGTTCAGGTCTTTCTCGATAATGTCCGCGTTCCGCAACGCTATCGCATCGGTGCGGAAGACGCCGGCTTCGCCTATCAGATGGAGCAATTTCAAGAAGAGCGGTTGTACGGAGCGCTTTCGTGCCTGCACGGCATGGATCGCGCGATCGCGAACACCATCGCCTACACCGGCCAGCGCGTCGCATTCGGACGCCCGATCCTGCACAACCAGGTCGTGCACTTCCGGCTCGCCGAGCTAGCGACCGAGGTCGAGGCGCTGCGCTCGCTCGTGCATCGCGCCGTCGCCGAATATGCGGAAGGCAAGAACATCGTCATGCTCGCGTCCATGGCGAAGCTGAAGTCCGGACGGCTCACGCGCGAGATCGCGGACGCCTGTCTGCAGTACTACGGCGGGATGGGCTACATGAACGAGACGCCGATAACGCGCTTCTGGCGCGATACGCGCCTGCTCTCGATCGGCGGCGGCGCCGACGAGATCATGCTCGGCATTATCTCCAAGGAGATGGGTATCTTGCCCCTTCGACGAGCTCAGGACAGGCTCCGCAATGGGAGCTCAGGACAAGTTGATGCCTAACGGATCTCGGTGCTCTCGAAGATCCTGATCGCCAACCGCGGCGAAATCGCCGTGCGGATCGCGCGCACGGCGCGGGCGCTCGGGCTTGCGACGGTCGCGGTCTACTCGGACCCCGATCGAGGAAGCCCGCACGTTGCGGCGTGCGATGAAGCGGTCGCGCTCCTTGGGGCGACTGCCGCGGAGTCGTATCTCTCGATCGAACGCATCATCGCTGCCGCGTGCCGCGCCGGCGCGGACGGCGTGCACCCCGGCTACGGGTTCCTCGCGGAAAACGCGGATTTCGCCGACGCTTGCGTCGCCGCCGGGCTCGTCTTCATCGGACCGCCGGCGAGCGCGATCCGCCTGATGGGCAACAAGGCCGGCGCCAAAGCGCGGATGCGGGCGAGCGGCGTTCCGTGCGTCCCGGGCTTCGAAGACGCGCAAGACGATGCGGCCTTGATCGCCGCCGCGCACGAAATCGGTTTTCCGGTGATGATCAAGGCGGCGGCCGGCGGCGGCGGCAAGGGCATGCGCCGCGTGGAGTCGCCGCAAGAATTTGCTGCGGCGCTCGACGCTACGCGTTCCGAAGCGATACGGGCGTTCGGTTCGAGCGAGCTGCTGCTCGAGAAGGCGCTCGAAGCGCCGCGTCACGTCGAAGTACAAGTCTTCGCCGATACGTTCGGCACGACGATTCATCTCGGCGAACGCGACTGCTCGATACAGCGCAGGCATCAGAAGATCGTCGAGGAGGCTCCCTCGCCCGCGGCCGGACCCGAACTGCGCGAGCGCATGGGCGCGGCCGCCGTCGACGCGGCTCGCGCGGTCGGCTACACGGGCGCGGGGACGGTCGAATTTCTGCTCGACCGCTCCGGTGCGTTCTACTTCCTCGAAATGAACACGCGCCTGCAAGTCGAGCATGCCGTCACCGAGGCGATCGAGGGCATCGATCTGGTGGCCTGGCAGTTCCGCGTCGCAATGGGTGAAGCGCTGCCGCTGGACGAGCCGCGCGGTCCGCGTGCGGCGCACGCGATCGAAGCCCGGCTGTACGCAGAGGATCCGGCGCATAGCTTCCTGCCGCAAGCGGGCGAGATCGTCCAGTGGGTCGCGCCGTCCGGCGAGGGAATTCGTGTCGACCACGCCCTCGCGCCCGGGCTCGTGATTTCCCCCTACTACGATCCGATGCTCGCGAAAATCGTGGCCTCGGGAGCCGATCGCGAGGAAGCGCGGCGCCGTCTCGTGCGCGCACTGGAAGATCTCACGTTGTTCGGCGTCTTGAATAACCGGCGATTTCTGATCGCGTGTCTCACGCATCCCGCCTTTGTCGCGGGCGACGTGCAAACCGATTTCGTTCCGCGTTATTTTGACGGCCCGGCGCTCGAAGAGCCGGCTCTCGAAGGCGGCTTGCTGTCGCTCGCGGCGGTGTTATTCTATCTGCGCGATACGCGTGGCGCTGCGGGCTTTCGCAGCAGCGGCACGGCGACCGCGTTGCTTAAACTGCGCTCGGGCGAGAACGTCTCGACCGTTGCGCTCTCGACTTCGGCGAAGGACGACTTCACCGTCACGATCGCGGGCGAGCGCCGGCTCCTGCGAATCCTCGACCTTGACGACGGGAACGTTCGCGTCAGCCAAGGCGAGATCGAACGAACGGCGCGCTTCGCGTTCGCTGATTCCGTCCTCTATCTCCAATCTGGCCGTACCGAGTTCTCGGCTGCCGACGTTACTTTCGTCGCGAACTCGGGGCAAGCCGATGCATCCCGCGGCTCGGCGACGTCGCCGATGCCGGGCATCGTCGCCACCGTCAGCGTCGCGGTCGGCGACCCGGTCGCCAAGGGACAGACGCTCGTCACCCTCGAGGCGATGAAGATGCTGCACGAAATCGTCGCCGGTGCCGCCGGCCGCGTCTCGAACGTCTTGGTCGCACCCGGCCAACAGGTCGGTATGCGCGCTTTGCTGGTCGAGATCGACGCGGGAGCGATAACGTGAGTGAACCGGAGCAAGACAGGCGTGGCGCCGAGACCCCCGAGAACGTGGTGCGTTACGAGCGCCGGGGTTCGGTCGTGTGGCTGACGATCGATCGGCCCGACAGCAGCAACGCGCTGACGTTCGAGGTGTTGCGCGGCCTGCACGACGGCCTCGATCGCGCAATGCGCGACGTCGAAGCCCGCGCGATCGTGCTGACCGGTGCGGGCGAGCGTGCGTTTTGTGCGGGCGCGGATCTCAAGCTCGCGGCCGCAAACCTGCGCCCGGATCCCGCGCTCACCACGACCGAATACGCCGAACTGCTGCGGGCGCTCATGGCATGCACGCTGCCGCTGGTCGCTCGCGTCAACGGCCATTGCGTTGCCGGCGGCATGGGACTGCTGGCCGCTTGCGACCTCGCCGTTACATCGGACCGCGCGACGTTCGGGCTGCCCGAGGTCAAGGTCGGCTTGTTCCCGATGCAAGTCCTCAGTGTGCTCCGCCGCCTCGTTCCCGCGCGTTTGCTGGCGGAGATGTGTCTGAGCGGCGAGCCGCTGACCGCGCACGAAGCGCAGGCCGCCGGGCTCGTGAACTACGTCGTTGCGCCCGAGGAACTCGACACGAAAACCGGCTGGCTGCTGGCACGACTCGTCGATAAATCGCCGACGGCTCAGCGGCGCGGCAAATATGCGATGCGCGCGATCGAAGGCATGACCTGGAGCCAAGCACTGCCGTACCTCGAGACGCAGCTCGCGACGTTGGCACTCACCGAGGATGCGAAGGAAGGCCCGCGCGCGTTCGTCGAGCGGCGCGCGCCGGAATGGACCGGACGGTGATGATCCGCATCGCGGGCGCGAGCGGGTTCTGGGGCGATAGCTCGGTCGCGGTGCCGCAACTGGTGCGCCGCGCCGAGGTCGACTACATCAGCTTCGACTACCTCGCGGAATTGACGATGTCGATCCTCGCCGCGGCGCGTGCGAAGGATCCGGATGCGGGTTGGGCGACCGATTTCGTGCACACCGCGCTCGCCGGCATGCTGCCGGAGATCGCCGAGCGCGGCATCCGGCTTCTGAGCAACGCCGGCGGCATCAATCCGCGCGCGTGCGCCGCGGCGCTTGCGAAGGCCGCGGCGGATGCGGGCGTCGCGCTGCGCATCGCGGTCGTCGAAGGCGACGACGTTCGCGAGAAGGTTCCGCCTGGAGTTTCGTTGCCCGCGCCGCTCGTGAGTGCCAACGCGTACCTCGGCGCTTTTCCCATTGCGGCCGCGCTCGATCGCGGTGCGCAAGTGGTCATCACCGGACGATGCGTCGACAGCGCTCTCCCGCTCGGTGCGCTCATCCACGAATTCGGCTGGACCCCCGAAGACTACGACAAGCTTTCCGCCGGAAGCCTCACCGGTCACATCCTCGAATGCGGCGCGCAAGGTTCGGGTGGCTTGTTCACCGACTGGGAACGCGTCGAACGTTGGGACGATATCGGCTACCCGATTGCCGAGTGCGAGCCGGACGGAACGTTCGTCATCACCAAAGCTCCCGGCACGGGTGGACTGATCGAACCTGCAAGCGTCGCCGAACAAATGCTGTACGAGATCGGCGACCCGGCAGCGTACGTATTGCCGGACGTGGCCTGCGATTTCACGCAGGTGACCATGACCTCGGGCGGCGAGCAGCGCGTCCGCGTCGCGGGTGCGCGCGGGCGCTCGCGCACCGATTCCTACAAGGTGGCGGCCACGTACGTCGACGGGTTCCGCTGCGTGGGTACGCTCGTGATCATCGGGATCGATGCCGCAAAGAAAGCCCGTCGCACGGCAGAAGCGATCCTCGCTCGGACCCGCGCGATCTTTTCGAACCGCGGGTTTGATGACTACCGCGCGAGCTCGATCGAAGTGATCGGAGCCGAGCAGATCTACGGACCGCACGCGCGAACGTCCGGCGCGCGCGAGGTGATGATGCGGTTGGTCGTCGACCACACCGACCGCCGCGCTCTCGAAATCTTCGCCCGCGAAATCGCGCCCGCAGGTACCTCGTGGTCGCCCGGCACGACGGGTGCCGGTTCAGGGCGCCCCAAGCCCGTGCCGGTTGTGAAGTTCTTGTCGTATTTACTACCGAAAACGGAGGTCGCGGTCACCGTCGATATTGATGGCGAACGCGCTGCGGTCGCGATCGAAAGCGCCGGCGTCGCAGGCTCGGCATATGACGCGCCCTCAGCGGAAGATTCGCACATCGATCTGCCCTCGATCGATGACACCAGCGCGAACGGCCGCCTCGTCGACATCGCGTTTGCCCGCAGCGGCGACAAAGGAAATAGCGCCAACATTGGTATCATCGCGCGCGAGTCCCGCTTCACCGCGACGATCCGCGAGCAAGTGACGGCGCGGCGCGTCGCCGGCTACTTCGAGCACCTTGTTGAGGGGCCGGTGCGCCGCTACGAACTTCCAGGCATCCACGCCTTCAACTTCACCCTCGACCGCGCACTCGGCGGCGGCGGCATGGCCTCGCAGCGCATCGACCCATTGGGGAAAGCCTTCGCGCAGATGCTCTTGGACCTGCCGATCGCCCTTCCCGCGGATGCGCCTTAAGATCGCATGCAGGTAATGTTGTAAGTGTTCTTCCAAACGCCGCCGGTCAGCGATTGCCCGATGTCGTTTTGTTTGTTCGGGCCAAGAATCGTGTACCGGTCGCGCACCTTCGTGGCCGCGCCTGACGGGCTGTAGTAATCGCCGGCCCACACGACTTTACTACCGGTTCCGGTAGACGATTCGGTCTCGTAGCTGCCGTCGGCATACGCCTCCGGTCCCCACCACGTCTTCGTCTTTGCATCGTATGCGATGTACGTGGTCAGATCGAATCCTTTGCCCTTCGTGCGGATGATGACGCCCGCACCGTCGTTCGCGCGAGAAGCCGTATACGACGAGGCGGCCGGTCCCGACAGCGGCCCGGGATTGGAATTGACGCACGACCACGTTCCGAGCAGCCAATCGTAGCCATGCGCCCCCGCGCTCACAAGGACCGGCGCTGAGGCGGCTGAACCCGCCGCTGTCGCAAACGGTATCGCGACGAAGCTTGCGAGTACGACGACCAAAATAAACCGTTGCATAAGGTCCTCCGAAAACGCGTCCTTAAAAAATCGTGTGCGAAAAGAATGCGGAAGCCTGCGCGATGCAATTACATTCTCTCTACAAAATCGCGCGACGCGCTCGATAGTCTCTCTAGGAATTGACCGTCCGGAACGTCGCGTATACGTAGGGATACTCTGCCCGGTACCAATTGCGGAAACTGCGCCGCACGTGGTTGCGGTTGGTGACGGGCGAGGCACCCTTCACGATAAGGTGCGCGCCGTCGAAGAAGTCCGTCGAGTATTGCCGATACGATGCCATCGCTTCGAACCCGGGCAGCGGTTCGAACGGCGTCGAGGTCCACTCCCAGCCGTTGCCGATGAGGTCGTAGACGCCGAACGCGCTCGCGCCGGCTGCGTTGATGCCCACGGGTTCCGGATCGAATCGGCGAAAGTCGAAGTTGCCGTGCTTGCTGGTCGGGGCTTGCGTCCCCCACGGAAAGGGCTGCTCTTCGCCCGACGGCGTCCCGAACGCCGCGCGATGATATTCGGCTTCGGTCGGTAGGCGTGCTCCGCGCCAGGTCGCGTACGCACGCGCCTCGGCATTGGTGACATAGACGGGCCATGTTAGCGGCAGCGGCATCTCTTCGAACATTCCGAGCAAGCGGTACGTGCCGTCGCGTTCGATCCAGAACGACGGAACGGGACCGCCGTCGCGTACGAACTGCAACCAGTCGCCGTTCGTAACATCGTTGACGTCGATCTCGAAGGCGCCGACCGGCACCGTCGTTTCCTCGAACTCGTTATCCCAGCCGAACGGCACCGCGTCCGGTCGCGCGCCGAGCGTCGCAATGCCGGCCGGAATTGCCGCACGGCCGGTCGCGAGTGGTTCGCGTTCCACATACGCGCTCGCGCGGCCCCGCGTAAGCTTGTGCTCGAGCGCGACGCGATGGAAGATGTAGAGCAGCGTCTCGTGATGCATCTCCTCGTGTTCGAGGATCGTGAACGCCGCTTGGGCCCGTTCGAGCATCGGCGAAGCCGTCGCATCCAGCAAATCGGCCGTGGCGAGCGCTTGCAGCACCGCGGCGTCGCAACTCGCGCCGTACGCGCGCACGACGCGCCGTTCGGGCCAGCCGTCGCGTGCGAGCCGGTCTGCATCGCTCACGGTCGCGGGATCGATACCGCGCTCGAACATGCGCTCGAAGTCCGCGTCGATCGACGGACCGCCGAGCGCCTCGCGAACCAGTTTATTGAAGCTGAACGCGGGCAAATGCCCCTCGTAGAAGACGATCGGATTGCGCAGCGGGATCGGGCGTTCGTAGTACACCGCAGGATCGACGAGCGCAAAGAGTTCGGCGCTGCGATTGCGATTGCTCAAATAGCGAAGGCGCAATTCGGTACGGTCGAGCGGGGCGCGGCGAAGCGGGGTCAGCACGTTACTCTTCTACCCAAAAAACCGTCCATTGGTGGCGCTACTAGGTTTCCAAATATGCCCGCAACCCGGCAAGACCGCCTTCGCGTCCGAAGCCGGATTCTTTGTAGCCGCCGAAGGGCGAACTGGGGTCGAACTGGTTGAAGGTGTTGCACCAGATAACGCCCGCGGCGAGGCGTTGCGCGGCGTACATCGCCAAGGCTCCGCTCGAAGTCCAGACGCCGGCCGACAAGCCGTACGGCAGGTTGTTGGCGCGTTCGATCGCTTCGTCCGGGGTCCGGAAGGTCATGACCGAAAGCACCGGCCCGAAGATCTCCTCGCGGGCGACGCGGTACGTCGGCTGAACTCCTGTGAAGAACGACGCCGGATACCAGTAGCCGCGTTCGGGCGGCGTCCAGTCGGCTTGGACCAGGATCGCACCCTCTTCGATGCCGCTTTGAACCAACTCGACGATCTTATCGCGCTGCGCGCGCGAGTTGATCGCGCCGATGTCGGTATTCTTGTCGAGCGGATCTCCGTGCCTTAGCGTCGCGATGCGCGCGCGCAAGCGTTCGACGATTTCGCTTGCCACATTTTCTTGCACGAGCAGGCGCGAGCCGGCACAGCAGACGTGGCCTTGGTTAAAGTAAATCGCAGAGACGATCCCTTCGACCACCTGATCGAGCGGCGCGTCGTCAAATACGATGAAGGCCGACTTTCCACCCAATTCGAGCGACAGACGCTTCGTCGTCCCGGCCGTCGCGCGCCGAATCGCTTTGCCGACCTCGGTCGATCCCGTAAACGTGAGCTTGTCGACGTCGGGATGATCGACGAGCGCGGCGCCCGTGCGCCCGTCGCCCGTGACCACGTTGACGACGCCGGGCGGCAACTCGGCCTCGAGGCACACTTGCGCGAGCAACAGCGCCGAGAGCGGTGTCGTCTCGGCAGGTTTGAGCACCACCGTGTTGCCGCAGGCGAGCGCCGGAGCGATCTTCCAAGCGGCAATCAGGAGCGGGAAATTCCAAGGCACGATCGCGCCGACGACGCCGAGCGGGCGCGCGCGCTCCGCACCCGGAATCGCCCATGCGAGTTTGTCGGCCCAGCCCGCGTGATAGAAAAAGTGCGCGGACGCTTGCGGTACGTCGAAGTCGCGCGACTCGCGAATCGGCTTGCCGCCGTCGAGCGTTTCGAGCACGGCGAACTCGCGCGCGCGTTCGGTGATGGCGCGCGCGATCCGATAGACGTACTTCGCGCGCTCGGCGGGACGCAGCTTGCGCCAATACTTCTCGTAACCGCGCCGCGCCGAGCGCACCGCGCGATCGACGTCGACGGCTTCCGCGTATCCGACTTGCGCCAGTTTCACTTCGGTCGCGGGATTGACCGCCGCAAAGGTCGCCGCGCCCTCGGGCGCGACCCATTGGCCGCCGATGAACAACCCGTATGATTCGCGGATCGAGACGGGCGCCGTGGATTCGGGTGCGGGAGCGAGGGTGAGTTCTGGTACGACCACGGCGCGCATCCCCTTACGCCAGCGCCACGTACGCGGCGCCCGCGTAATTCCCGGTTGTGTCTTTCTCTCGCTGCATCAAAACGTCGTCGAGCAACGAGCTCGCGCCGACGCGGAAGAGTTCGGGTAGCAGCCACGCGGGCCCGAGCGTCTCGTTAACGATCGCGAGATACCCGAGCGCCGACTTCGCGGTTCGGATGCCGCCCGCAAGCTTGAGCCCGGCACGCCGGCCGGTCCGTCGCTCGTAATCGCGGATCGATTCGCACATCAAGAGCGCGATCGCCGGCGTCGACGAGATGCCGATCTTTCCAGTCGAGGTCTTGACGAAATCCGCGCCCGCATCGAGCGAAAGGTCGCACGCGTGCCGGATCGCCGCGTACGAGCCGAGCTCGCCGGCCTCGAGGATCACCTTAAGCGTCGCACCTCTGCACGCTTCGCGTACCGCTGCGATTTCTTCGGAAACCACGTCGTACGCTCCGGACAAAAACGCCGAACGATCGATCACCATATCGATCTCGTGCGCGCCCGCCGCAACGGCTTCACGCGTTTCACGCAGCTTGATGTCGAGCGGCGAAAGACCGCTCGGAAACGCGGTTGCGACCGATGCCACCTTGACGTTCGTGCCCTCGAGCGCTGCGAGGGCGACCGGCACGAGCGACGGGTAGATGCAAATGGCGGCCACGCTCGGCACGCCAGGTGCGGGTGAAATCCCCCGCGCGCATAGGCCGCGGACTTTGCTCGGCGTGTCCTTGCCTTCGAGCGTCGTGAGATCCATGCACGACACGAGCAGGTCGTGGCCGGCTCGCTTCGCGGCGGCCTTGAAGGAACGCTTTGCCAACACCGCGGCTCGCGCTTCGAGCATCACGGCGTCGACGGGGACCCTACGCATGATGGCGCTCCTTTCGGCGCCCGCACGGGCATACCCGGGCATCCGTCGAAAACGCGCGCCATGTTTCGGTATCTCACGGCCGGCGAATCGCACGGTCCCGCCTTGGTTGGAATTCTCGACGGCCTCCCCGCCCATCTCGAACTCGATGTGGACGCGATCAACGCGACCTTGAGGGCTCGACAAGGCGGATACGGGCGCGGCGGCCGCATGAAAATCGAAACGGACCAGGTCGAGTTTCTGGCCGGCCTGCGCGGCGGAAAGACCCTGGGCTCACCGCTTGCGATCTTGGTGCGGAACAAGGATTTCGAAAACGTCCGCGAGCTGATGGATCCGCTGACGGGCGGCGGCAAGCCGCTCACCAACCCGCGGCCCGGCCATACCGACTACGCGGGCGCGATGAAGTATCGCCAGCGGGACCTGCGCAACGTCCTCGAGCGCGCGAGCGCACGGGAGACGGCGATGCGGGTGGCCCTCGGCGCGATCTGCGCCCAGTTCCTCGCGGCGCTCGGCATCCGAACGACGGCACACGTATCCCAAATCGGCACCGTCATCGCCCCCGAGCTCACCGAAATTGACGTGGAGCGCACCAATGCCAGTGAGGTGCGCTGCCCCGACCCGGCGACCGAAGCAAAAATGATCGAAGTCATCGATGCGGCTAAAGCCGCGGGCGATACCCTCGGCGGGACGTTCACGATCCGCGTGACCGGCGTTCCCGCGGGCGTTGGCGCCAACCGCCAGCCCGATACGCGTCTGGACGGGGTTCTTGCCGGCGCCGTTATGGCGATGCAGACCGTGAAAGCGGTCGAGGTCGGCGCGGGCCGCGACGTCGCGGGACTGCCGGGATCCGCGGCTCACGATATCTTCACGATGGATAATGGGTCGGTGGTCCGCGGCTCGAACCGCGCCGGCGGCATCGAAGGCGGCATCTCGAACGGTCAGGACATCGTGCTGCGGGTCAGCGTCAAGCCGATCCCGACCCTCATGAAGGCCCTGCCTTCGGTCAATCTGCACGAGGGGACGATCGCCCCCGCGAGCATCGTGCGCAGCGACGTCTGTGTGGTGCCCGCTGCATCGATCGTCGGCGAAGCCATGGTGCGGCTTGCCTTGACGGCCCCGATCCTCGAGAAATTCGGCGGCGACTCGATCGACGAAACCCGGGACAACCTCGAGCGCGCGGTGGCCGCGGCCGCAAAGCTGTTCGAACCATCGACGGTCGGCTAACGCTCGATCGCCATGTGGCGCTCGTGGGGTTCATGGCTGCCGGCAAGACGACCGTCGGCCGCCTCCTCGCGCGCGAGCTCGGCGTCGAGTTCATCGACACCGACGAACTGATCGTGGCCCGCAACGGCGCGGTCGCGGAGCTTTTCGCAACAAAGGGTGAGGCCGGCTTCCGAGCGGCCGAGTTTGAAGCCGTTCGCGAGGCGCTGAACGGGCCGGCCGGCGTGATCGCCCTTGGCGGCGGCGCGGTCACCTACGCTCCCACGCGCGAACTGCTCGCGGAGAGGACCTTGCGAGTCTACTTGGATATTTCCGTCGATGCGCTGGTCGCGCGGCTGCGCCGCTCTCCGACCGTGCGGCCGCTCGTTGGGCCCAAGCCAACCCCGGAGCGGGTACGGGAGCTCCTCTCAGATCGAGAGCCGTTATACCGCCAGGCGGAAATCATTGTCTCGGGTCCGCGCCGCTCCAAGCACGCGTTCGCCCGCGAGATCGCCGAACGGATCGGGTCACACTTAGGCCGGTAACGGGTATCAGGGTTTCAAGATGCAACATTTCCAGACGATGTATCACTCGTAATGTTCGCACTTCTCGAACGGCTCTGCTCCGAGAGCGGGCATCGTTGCGGCCCCCTATGCGCCTGGATCATCCGCCAGGACGGCTGGTGGCGTACCTCGCGTCCCGCTGCGTCCGACAGACATCGCGAATTGCGTAACCGCTACGAAGGTGGCGTAGCCAACCTGCCTTTTCCCCCGGTTGCCGAAACGGTCGTGGTGCCGGACCCCGTGGTCGAGTCGCGCGAGCGCTTTCCTAGAAGCGCCTAACCCACGACGATGCTCTGACGCACGGGCGGCGAATGGGCGTCCGTTGCGATGACCACCCTGGATAGCCTGGCCTACCCGATCACCCTCGACACCGACGTCGCGCCCGCCGTGGCGAGCTTCGTAAAAGCCCGCGGCCGCCGGGTCGTGATCCTGGCCGACGAAAACGTGGCTGACCGCGCCGAAGCGCTGGCCCGCGCGATCGGCCGCAAGACGCCGGTGCTCGCCTTTGCGCTCGGCGAGCGACGCAAGACGCTGCGCACCGTCGAAACCGTGCTCGACGCGCTCGCCGAAGCGGGCGCCGATCGCGAGACGCTCGTCGTCGGAACCGGCGGTGGGGTCGCAGGCGACTTGTTCGGATTCGTGGCGGCGACCTACATGCGCGGCGTGCAGTTCGTGAACGTCGCGACCTCGCTCGTGGCCATGGTCGATGCGTCAATCGGCGGCAAGACCGGCGTCGATCTGCGCGCGGGGAAGAATCTCGCCGGGGCGTTTCGGGATCCGCTGGCAGTGTTTTGTGACATCGGGTCGCTCGCGACGCTTGCGGAAAAGCAGCTGCGCGAAGGTTTGGCCGAAGTCGTCAAACACGGCATCATCGAGGGCGACGAAGTTTTCACAGGCCTCGAAACCCTCGCACCGCATTCGCTGCGAAAGTGGCCGTGGGAAGAGGTCGTCGCCGATTCGCTGCGCGTCAAGGCGATGTTCGTCTCCGAAGACCGCCTCGAAGCGGGTTCGCGCGAAACGCTCAACCTCGGGCACACGTTCGGTCACGCAATCGAACGCGTCACCAACTTTCGCATCTCGCACGGCGACGCGGTCAGCATCGGGCTGCGCGCTGCGGGCTTGCTCGCGCTACGCACCGAGCGTTTCTCAGGTGCCGAACACTTGCGCGTCCTCTCGCTGCTCGCTCTGCTCGGCTTGCCGCTGTCGGCGCCGGCATCCGCGGGCGCGGACGCACTGCTCGCGGCGATGGCACACGATAAGAAGACGCGGGCGGGCGCGTTGCGCTTCGTATTGCCGCGCACGATCGGCGACGTCGAATACGGGGTCACCGTCCCCACGCGGTCGGTTCGCGCAGTACTCGGCCGCGTGTTGCAGCCCCCCGGCGATTCTGAATTCCGCTGAGCGTGGAGCACGCCGTGCTCGCCCTCGTGTTCGTGCAGCAACGCACGGCACGCGTCGAGCGGCCGCTGACGTATGCGGTTCCGGGGGAACTCGAGCTTGCGGTGGGCGATGTCGTACGGGTTCCTCTCGGTCCCCGCGAACTCTACGGGTATATCGTTTCGAACCCGCACCCGGGGCCCATCAAAGACGGGACGCGCAGCATCATCGAGCGCGTCGAAGGACCGCGTGCCTTCGACGCGCACGCGCTTTCGCTCGCGCGCTGGATGGCGGAACGTTACTGCTGTTCCCTCGGTGAAGCGCTCGCTGCGGTCATCTTCGCCGCCGCCGTCCCAAAGACGGTCGATCGCTTCGAGGTCGCGCCGAGCATCGACGCGAGAGCGTTCCGCGGCGTGCCCCCGCGGCTGCTCGCGCTCCTGCGCGACGATTTCGCGTCGGGATTCTCGCTCGAAGGTTTGCTGCGGCATCCCGAAGCGCGTCGAAGCGGCGACCGGCGCGCTCTCTTGGCCGCGGTCTCCGCTCTGCAGCGCGGCGGTGCGATCGTTCGCCGCCGAACGACCGTCGCGGCGCGCGTGGCGCCGCTGCTCGAGAAGTTTCTGCACGCGACCGGCAACGACGTTCGCGGACCGCGCGTCCGCGCACTGACGGCGCTCGTCGGGAGCGAGGGATCGCTGCGGCGCAGCGACGCACTGCTGGCCGGCTTTTCTCACGCGATCGTGGCGCGCGCTATTCGCGAAGGCGGCCTCGTTGAAACGGCCGAACGTGCGGTGCACCCGCGCGCGCGTAGCGGATTCGACGACCAAAACTTCGCGGCGACGGCGGAACAGCAAGCCGCAATCGATGCGATTACGAGTCAGCTCGAAGCGCGCGCGTTCGGCGAGCTGCTCGTGCACGGCATCACCGGAAGCGGCAAGACGTTCGTGTACTTGCGCGCGATCGAACGCGCGCTCGCACTCGGGCGGCGCGCGATCGTGCTGGTTCCGGAGATCTCGCTCACCCCGCAGACCGCCCGGCGCTTCGAGACCGTCTTCGGCGATCGCGTCGCGGTTATTCATTCCGGACTCTCCGAACGCGAACGATTCGAAAGCTGGGACGCGGCCGCGCGCGGCGCGATCGACGTCGTCGTCGGCGCGCGCAGCGCACTGTTCGCGCCGCTCGGCGACGTCGGCCTCGTCGTCGTCGACGAGGCTCACGAACGCACGTACAAACAAGAAAGCGTCCCGCGCTACGACGCACTCGCGGTCGCGCGAGAGAAGATGAAGCTCGCCCGCGGAACGCTCGTACTCGGCAGCGCCACGCCGCCGCTCGAATCGTATGCGGCCGCGCTCGAGGGACGCATCGCTTACGTCCGGCTCGACCGGCGCGCGACCGATCAAGCGCTGCCCGCGGTTCGCGTCGTCGATCTAACCGCCGAGTTCGCGGCCGGAAACCGGAGAATCTTCAGTTCGGCACTGGTCGAGGGAATCGCTCAGCGGCTCGAGTGCGGCGAGAAGACGGTCTTGTTCGTCAACCGCCGCGGTACGGCGAGCTTCATCCTCTGCCGCGCGTGCGGCAACGTCCCGACCTGCGTGCGCTGCAGCGTGTCGCTGGTCGCGCATCGCTCCGAAGGGCTGTTGCGCTGCCACCTCTGCGACGCGCAAGAACCGATTCCGGCAACGTGCCCTGCGTGCGGGGGCGGCCCGATCCGCGAGTTCGGCGCGGGCACGCAGAAGGTCGTCGAGGCAGCGCAAGCGCTTTACCCCAAAGCTCGCATCGTACGCATGGACGCGGATACGACGACTCGCGTCGGCGATCACGCACGTTTGCTCGATGAGTTTGCCGCGCACGGCGACATCTTGGTCGGTACGCAGATGGTCGCCAAAGGGTTGGATTTTCCGACCGTCACCTTGGTCGGCGTCGTGGCTGCGGACATCGGGCTTCACGTGCCCGATTTCCGGGCTTCCGAGCGAACGTTCGGGCTGATCACGCAGGTCGCCGGTCGCAGCGGACGCGCGCGCCCGGGCGAAGCGATCGTGCAAACGTACTCGCCGAACCATCCGGCGGTCGTCTTCGCCGCGCGCCACGACTACGACGGATTCGCGGCGCAAGAGCTGGCGCAGCGCCGCGAGCTGCGCTATCCGCCGTTTGCCGAAATCACGTACCTCGGTATCATCGGGCGCGAGGAGCGCGAGGTGGCCTCGGCTGCAGAACACTACGCCGAATTGATGCGCCGCGTTCCCGGCGCCGAGGTGTTGGGACCGGCACCGTTCCCGGTCCCGCGCGTCAACGACGAATGGCGCTACCGCATCGCCGTGAAGACGGACGATGGACGCGCCGTGCGGCGCGAAATACGCGAGCACTTGCAAGGTGTCGCGGCTGCCGCCGCAACGACGCGGCTCGTGGTCAACGTCGATCCCTGAGGCTAGGGCGTCGCGAGGCTGGGGTCCGCGGTGACGAAGCTGTTGCCGGACCGGCTCAGCGAGCGGCTCGAATCGCCGCCGAGCATCAGCAGCGCCGCGATGGCAAGCAGCGCAACGAGACTGAGCACTAAGCCGTACTCGAGTATCCCGGCTCCCGAATCATCCGTGAGGGCCCGCACGCTGCCACTATACGTGATTGCAGGCACGCTCTTCGCATACGGCGAGAATCTGTGATTGGGGCTACACCCGGAACGGACACGATACTCAAGATGCTGGACGAAGAACTAGATCCGCTTGGAGTGAGCCGCGCAGCGCTGGGTGTGTGGCAAGCGATGGCGACGCACCCGGCCGCACTGATGCAGACCCAGCGTTCGCTTTTGGATTCGTGGATGACGCTCGCGCTCGATCTGGCAGGCGCCCAAAGCGGCGCCGGATCGAAAGCCGCGGTGATCGAGCCCGCGCCGAACGACGGGCGCTGGAAGCATCCCGCCTGGAACGAGAACCCGCTCTTCGATACGCTCAAGCAAGGGTATCTGCTCGCCACGCGCGCCGTCCTCGAGAGCATCGACGAGGCACAGGGTGTCGACGAGGAAACCAAGTCGCGCGTCAAGTTCTTCGCAAAACAATTCTGCGATGCGATGAGCCCGACGAATTTCGCGTTTCTCAACCCCGCGGTCATCGAGGAGACGCTGCGCACCGGAGGCCGCAACTTTGCGCGCGGCGCCGAAAACTACATCGCCGACCTGCGCGACAACGACGGGCGGCCGGCGCTCGTCGACAAGTCTGCTTTCGAGGTCGGCAGAAACGTCGCCACCTCGGTGGGTCAGGTGGTGTACCGCAACGAGCTGATCGAGCTGATTCAGTACGCGCCTTCCACGGAGACCGTGTACGAGCGGCCGCTCGTGATCGTGCCGCCGTGGATCAACAAGTACTATATCCTCGACCTGCAGCCCGCAAATAGCCTCATCAAGTATGCGACGGATACCGGGCTTTCCACGTTCGTGGTCTCGTGGCGCAATCCGGATGCGTCGCTCGCCGGGCTCGGTTTCGGGGATTATCTCGAACTCGGTCCGCTCACGGCGATCCGCGTCGCGCGCGAAATCGCGGGCAGCGAAGACGTCAACCAAATCGGCTATTGCATCGGCGGCACGCTGACCGCGATGGAGCTCGCATACCTCGCGAAAACCGATCCCGATCGCGTTCGTGCCGTCACGTTTTTCGCAGCGTTGACCGATTTTGCGGACGTTGGCGACCTGCGCCACTTCCTGGGAGAAGAAGCGCTCGCGTTCCTCGAGCAGAAGCTCGACGAAGAGGGTGTGCTTCCCGCGAGCCATATGGCAGACACCTTCAACATGCTGCGCGCGAACGACCTCATTTGGAACGTCGCGGTGAACCGCTATTTGCTCGGCAAAGACGCCCCGAAATTCGATCTGCTCTACTGGAACAGCGATGCCACGCGGATGCCGGCCGCGATGCACAAGTACTATCTCAACCACATGTACGTGCGCAACGATCTCGCCGCCGGCAAACTCGAACACGACGGCGTGCGGATCGACCTGCGTTCGATCAAGAACGACGTCTATACGGTTGCCTCGATCGAGGATCATATCGCGCCGTGGCGCTCGGTGTACAAGATGACGCAATCCTTCGGCGGCCCCATTCGCTTCCGGCTGGGTCACTCGGGCCATATCGCGGGGATCATCAACCCCCCGGCCTCCGGCAAAGGGAACTACTGGGAGAGCGACGCCAACCCACCCACGGCCGACGAGTGGATCGCCCAGGCCCGCAAGCACCCCGGGTCCTGGTGGCCCGACTGGCAAGCCTGGATCATCGAACGCTCTGGGGAGCGGGTCCCGGCGTCGATCGCTCCAGGTTCGGCTGCCTATCCGCCGCTCGGCCCCGCCCCGGGGACCTACGTCCTGGAGAAAGCCTAGCCGGGAGTTTTCCGCTTATGGTATACTGCCGCGTGCCATAGCCGCCGACCAACCCCGTCTTGGGGGGATCGGGGGGCCAAGCCGCCCCGATTTTGAGGAGAGACCCGTTGCCCAACATCAAAGCCGCACAGAAGTGGGTTCGCCAGTCCGAAACGCGCGAGCTGCGTAACCGCGATGTGAAGACGCGCTTGAAGACCCTTTTTAAGAAGGCCAAGGTCGCCGGCGATATCGCGGGCGCCCCCGCCGTCGAAAGCCAGTTCGACAAGGCCGCGAGCAAGGGAATCATTCATCCCAACAAGGCCGCCCGCAAGAAAGCGCGGCTGGCGAAAGCCATAAAAGCCACGGCCATTGCTGCGGCGGCGGCGCCGGGTCCTACGGCCGCGAGAAGCGCCCGCAAAAAGAGCGGGGCGAAGAAGGGCTAGCCCTTAGGCGGGCTCCGGCCGGACCAGTTCTTCTTCGGGCATCAGCCGGTGGAGCATGGCCGCGGCTTCAATCGCGGCCGGAATCCCACCGCTCGTGCGGGCAAGCTCCCGCAGCCGCCGCATGTCGGCACCGGGGGCCAGGCCCGACCGCAGCCGCAGCAATTCGACGGCCGCGTCTTCGGCCAGCGGCGCGACGACGACCGCACGCTCTTCGGCGGCGCCGAGCGCCGTGCGCGAGGTCGCGATGATCGAGATCGACGGCGCCGTCGCGAGCAACTCGTCACAACGGTCCGCCACGCGTGCCGGGTCGATGGCGTCGGCGTGATCGAAGATGACAAGGGCGTTGCGCTCGCGTAGCGCCTCGTGGACGGCGTCGCGGACGGCATCGAGCACGTCGCCCGACGCGACCGCGATGTCGAGCGCAGCGGCAAGCGTCGCGACGGGATCAGAATCGCGGGCGAGCATCGCAAGATCGAGGTAGATCACGCCGTCGGTGAGGATATGTTGTGCGGCCGATCCGACCAGGCGTGCGAGACGGCTCTTGCCGATACCCGGCGGTCCGACCAGCGTCAACATGCGCGATTGACGTAGCGCCGCGGTGACGCGCGCAACGTCGTCTTCGCGGCCGACCGTTGCGTCCTCGTACGGTGGCGGAGCCGACCCGGCGCGCGCGTGTCGCGAGACGATCGGGCCGTTCGACACCTGCGTGCCGGCGCAAACGCGATTGCGTCCGAGCACCTTTGCGCGGTAGAGTGCCCGATCGGCTTCGCGAATGAAATCTGCAATCGAACCATTGCCGGGAACGAACGAAGCGATTCCGGCACTGACGGAAATGCGCCCTAAGGTCGAACCTTCGTGCGAGATCGGCCGCTCTTCGAAGATCCGCAGGATGCGGCCGATCGCCGCCATCGCCGTCTCCGGCGTGAGCGTTTCGGAGATAATTGCGAACTCTTCTCCGCCGTAACGCGCGACGAAATCGGATCCCGAGCGCGACTGCGCGCGCAGAAACGTCGCAACCGCGCGCAAACATTCGTCGCCGGCGACGTGACCGTAGACGTCGTTGTAAACCTTGAAGTAGTCGATGTCGAGCAAGACGACCGTCAGCGGCGCGCGCCGCTCCGAGCAGCGGCGCCACGCGGCGTCGAGGTCCTCGTCGAAGGCCATGCGATTGGCCAGGCCGGTGAGGGCGTCCGTGCGGATCAGTTCGTGCAGGCGCGCGCGTTCGTCGTTATGGGCGCGCCATGCGAACGCGGCCGCGAGCGCCGGTGCAAGCAGCCGTGTAATTTCAGCGTTTGCTTCGCACCCAGGCCGGAAGTGCACGATCATCGTTCCGGTTCGCGCGCCGTCGAGGATCAGAGGCACGACGAGGGCGCTTACGTCACCGGCTTCGCCTTCGCTTTCGCCTAAACGGATCGCGACGGAATCTGCACCGAGGCTGCGTGCAAAATCGCGCTCGCACAGTGCGATCGTTTCGACCAGCGAGTAGTTCGTCTCGAGGATCGCCGCAAGCGATTCGAGCGCGCCGCGCACCACGTTCATGTCTCGCTTTACTTTCGGCATCCGTCGCAACGACCAAGAGGCGAGACGTTTGTCGAGCGTAGTGTCGCGAATCACAGTGACGCACGAAAAGTGCGTGTGGCACGAGTCACAGTCGATTGTTTATCCCTCGCAATCCTGACAATTTCGAATATAGTAGACACGTGACCGGCGAGTGCGTTAGCAATCTCGCGTTTTCGCGTCGTTCCCGGCGGCACACCAGAGGAGCTATGAATCACCCCATGCGTCGACACTTTGTCTGTTTCGGCTTCGCGCTTTCGTTCGTAGTGCTGGGCGGCTGCTCGGGCTCGAACGTCAACATGCTCCCTGCGGGGCATCAGGGCACGGCCGGTCACGCACGCGTACTGCGTGCGCCGCTCGGCCCGAACAGCATCGTGCCGAACGCTGCCGGCACCGCGTCGCGCGCTCTGTGTGACGCAACGAACGACCCGGGACGCGCCTCGTGCTTCGCGAGGGTGCGGATGGCTTCGTCGAGCCAGGCTTCGCTGAGCGGACTGCAGCCGAACGACCTCGCGAACATCTACAATTATACCCCGCCGAACCAGCAGGGCCAAACGAGCCAAGTGATCGGCATCGTCATCGCGGGCAGCGCGCCGAACGCCGCATCCGATCTCGCGGTGTATCGCGCCCAGTTCGGTTTAGGGTCGTGCACGACCGCGAGCGGCTGCCTGACGATCGTTTCTGCCAGCGCGGCTTCGACGCAAGAGGTCGAACGCGATCCCGATTCCATTTCTCCCCACCCGACGTACGCCGGAGGCGAGAGCGACGGCCCCTCGAGCGAGTCCAGCCCGAGCGCAGGCGAAGAAAGCTCGGACGCGGTGGCGCGCGGGCCAAAGTCGATCTCACCCCATCCGACGTCCCCGACGAACCCGGACGAGGGCGCGACGCCGGCTCCGAAACAAGCATCCTCGCAAGACGCGAGCCGCGGCGGCGAGTCGGTTTCACCGCACCCGACAACCGTGGCCGGCGGCTGGTCCGATGAAGCCGACATCGACCTCGAATCGGCCTCGGCGGTGTGCTCGAACTGCCAGCTCCTGCTCGTCCAAGCAGCGTCAGATAGCTTAGCGGACTTGGGAGCGGCGGTGACGCAAGCTCAGCAAAACGGCGCCACGATCATCAACGCAAGTTTCGGCGCGCCCGAATCTTCCAGCGACACGAACTTCACCTCAGCGTACGCGCCTTCGGGAGCCAAAGTCGTCGCCGCGGCCGGTGACAACGGACCGGGTTTATACTTCCCGGCGTCGGCGAGGAAATCGATCGCCGTCGCCGGCACGACCGTCACCATCTCCGGGAACAACGTGAGCGAGTCGCTCTGGTCGGGTTCCGGCGGGGGGTGCAGCAGTGTTTTCAACGCGCCGAACTTCGAGACGAACTACTGTAACGGCATGCGCACGGTCGCGGACGTCGCGGCGGTCGCGGATCCCAACACCGGCATTGCATTCTACGACAGCAATCTCGGCGGCTGGGGAATTGCGGGCGGCACGAGCGTCGCCGCGCCGATCATCGCCGGCATGTGGGCCCTTCAAGGCAACACGCAGGCGGGGTATGGCGCCTCCTCGCTCTGGTACAATCAGGGTGACTTCTATCAAGTCCAGAATGCCGGCGCGTTCGACGGCGTCGGTACTCCCAACGGAACCTCTGGACTCTAATCGCGATGATAACGACAACGCTCGACCGTCAGCGGGTATCGGAGCGGCTCGCAGCTGCCTCCGCCTTCCCGGTGATCCTCCTGATCGCACCCGCCGGATACGGCAAGAGCTTCGCGCTCGACGCCTACCTGCGCACGCGGACCGACGCCGTAGTTCGGTTTAACGCCGGCAAAGATCACGGCTCCCTCACGCGCTTCGTCCGCGCCCTCGCGGCTGCGCTCGAACCGACCCTTCCCGGTGTCGCGCAATCCTTGGCGATCGCGCACGAACGTGCGATCCAATCCCCGAAACCGAGCGATATCCTCGCCGCTTGGCTTGCCGAACACCTTGGATCCGAGCCGCGCCTGCTCGTTATCGACGATCTCCATCATTGTGAAGGCGAGCGCAGCATCGGTGCGTTCATCGCAAGCGCGATCGAACGGACCCGCGCGAACGTGCGCTGGATCATCGCGTGCCGCTCGGGCGCAGACCTACCGATCGCGACGTGGCTCGCCCGCGGCGATGCAGATCTCCCAATCGATGCGCGCACGATGCGCCTGACCTCAGCGGAAGCGCTGCGTATGGCGAAGTCTGTCGCGCCCGACATGTCCGACGACACGGTTGAAGCGCTGCGCGCCACCACCGACGGTTCGCCCGCGATCTTTGGCTTCGCAATCCGCACGATCGAACAAGAACCCTCTATCGCGGGCCGCCTCCTCGCGAGCGGCGGCGACGCGTTCGGCCGGTTCGCCGACGAAGTGTTCGCACGGCTGACTCCCGACGAGCGCAATTTGCTCGTTCGCACGGCCGCGCTTCCCGAAGTCGACGATGCACTGTTGCGCTGCTTCGAAGGCGAAGCCGCACCGCGCACGATCGCAGCGATCGCCGCGAAGGTGCCGCAGATATTCGAAGAACGTACCGGACGCCGGCACTACCACGGACTCTTTTTGCGGAGCCTTCGCGCGCGGCTTGCCGAGCTCGGAATCGACGCAACGCGCGAAATCGCGACGGACGCCGCGCTGGCTCTGGAACGCGCCGGCCGCATTTCGGAAGCTCTCGCCTCGCATACCCGCCAACGGAACGATGCGGAGCTGCAGCGCCTGATCGAAGCGCACGGCTTCGAGTTCCTCGAGTCGGGCTACGGTGAGTCGATCCACGAAGCGATCGAAGCGCTCGACCCGTACGTGCAGATGAGCAACGCCGTCGTCCTCGCGATCAAAGCGATGGCAGAATCGCGCCTCGGCCGCTTCGACACCGCGGAATCTTGGTTCCGGCTCGCGCTCGACTGCGCCGCGGTCGAGCTCCAGCCACAGATCAAATATCACTACGGGAACCATCTCGTTCGCTTCATCCGGCGCGAGGCGGTAACGGTGCTCCAAGAACTCGCGGCAGAGCCCGGCATCCAAGAACGGCTCCGCGCGTACGCCCTGGCCGCGCTCGGTCCGGCCTACGTGTTCGAGCGTCGCATCGACGACGCGCTTCGCACGACGGAGCAGGCGCTCGAGATCGCGGCCCCGCTCCGTGACGTTCACCTGACGGCGAAGACGCACCACCAAGCTTCCTACGTCGCGCTCTTTGCGGGCAACGCCGCACGTGCCAAAGCGTTGGCCTCGATCTCGCTTGCGTGCGCGACCGAACACGGCTTCTTCGACGTCGCAGCGGGCGCGCTGACGGTCCTGTACTCCGTCGCCTCAGACATCGAAGACGACCCGGCTGAAAGCGTCCGGCTCCTCGAAGCGGTCGGGGACTGTGCTGCCAAGTCGGGTTGCCTCACGAACGCGCTGTTCTCCCTGGTCGCCAAGCTCGAGATCGAAGTCGAGCGCGGCAACGAGGACGTGATCGAAGGTATCGACCACAAGCTTCGCACGCTCGACGTGGCGTGCTCCGGCCGGGCGCTGTACGAAGCGCTGCTACCGACGCAAGCGCTGCGTGCGAGCTGGACCGGCGACTTCACCGGTGCGTACCGGTTGCTCGCCTCGAGCGAAGACAAACAATGGAGTGCCGATCGTAGAGCGCTTCGACACGCCGAGGTCGCTACGTACGCCGCGGCTGCCAAACTCGATCGCGAAGCAGCCGATGCGATTCGTGCCGCGCTGCACGTGCTCAACGGCATCACGCAGGTCGATCTGCGCGTCCAACGCGCACGCCTCTTCGTCGCCCTCGCGATGATCGTGATGGGGCGCAGCGAGTCCGCTGCCGACATGCTGCACCGGGTCGACGCCGGAAGCGACATCCTCTCGAAGCGGCTACTCGCCTTGCGCCGCACGCTCGGAGCGATCCTCGAACGCTACCGCGGCTCCCGCAATCAAAATGAAATCCTGGCCCATCTCGCAGAGCTGCGCGATGTGGGCTTTGGCGGAGTTGCTCGCGTTCTCGGTTCCCTGCCCTTGGCCGACAACGCAATGCACCGCCTCGACCGCCTGACGGTTGCCGAACGCGTGGCAATGGTTCGTTGGGCCGACGGCGATGATTCGCCGCTCGATGAGCAACTGCGGACGATCGTCCGAAAACTAGGCTGTAACAAGAACGGCGCCGCGCTGCGAGCCGTCACCCGGCACCGTGCGGCATTCGAGCTCGCGGAAATGCCGCTCATGGCGGGGGGGTCCAACTGACATGATATCCGCGGATATCGAACTAGCCAGCATCGAGAAACACCGGGACGAGATCGTTTGGAGAATCGTCACCACCGGCGTTCTTCCGGAACAACGGACGCTCGCGGTCGACATCGTCGCCGAGGCGTTCCTCGATCGCGTGCTCGTCGCGCTCGATCGCGGCTCGTACCTCGACATGCTCAGCTGGCTCGACGCAACCTGCGAATTCTACGCCGAGTCGCCTCAGATCGGCTCGATGCTGGCGAGCGCGCCGCGCGCGATCCTCGGAACCCTCGCAGCTCGCGGCGCCAGCGCCCAACGCATCGCCTCCGAACTCGTTTCGCTCGAACAGTCGATCGGCGGCGTTGCATTCAAGCCGCGCAAGCGGGTCGTTCGCAACGACGCCCTGCAGGTCGACGAAGTCGGCCGGCTGATCCACGACCTGCTCGCACAAGTCGAAGAAATCGATCCGCTCACGAGCGAACACTCGCACGCGGTCTCGCTGTGGTGCTCGCGGATCGCGCGCCGTCTGTCACTCTCCGAAAGCGAGATTACGCACGTCGCGCGGTGCGGTCTCATCCACGACCTCGGTAAGATGAAAATGCCGGTGGGCATCCTGAACGCTCCGCGTTCGTTGACCGCCGAAGAGTGGTCGATCGTGAAAGCGCACCCAGCCATGGGCGAGGAGATCGTCAGCTCGATCAAGCCGCTGCGCCAATTCGCTTCGACGATTCGCGCACACCACGAGCGCTTGGACGGCAAGGGCTACCCCGACGGTCTCGTCAGCTCGCAGATCTCGCTGACGACGCGCATCGTCACGGTCGCCGATTCGTTCAACGCCATGATCGGCCGCCGTCCGTACCGCCTCCCGATGTCGCCCGACGATGCCCTCGAGCAGCTGCGCGAGCATCGCGGCACGCAGTTCGACCCGATCGTCGTCGAAGCGATGATCGAAGTCGTCACCCACGCGAACCCGCGCTAAACACTTGTGTCCTGAGCCCGTCGAAGGGCAACCTGTCATCCTGAGCGGAACGCCGAAGGCGCGCAGTCGACGGGCTGAGCTTGTCGAAGGCTGAGCCCCTAGTAGGGGGGCCGCTTACAGATCCCATGCGGGCGGCCTCGGCCGCTCGAGGATGCCCCGGTAACTGGCGTAGCGCGAGGCCGCGATCGATCCCTGCGCTACGGACGCCGTGATCGCGCATCCGGGTTCGTCGCGGTGCGAGCAATCGGCGAACCGGCACGTGCCCTGCAGCGGTCCGAACTCGACGAACCCAAGGCTCAATTCGGCCGGCACGACCGCCGTCAGGGTGAAGTCGCCCACCCCGGGACTATCGATTAGAAATCCGTCCGCGACCCGGTGCAGACGCCCGGTGGTCGTGGTTTGTTTACCGCGTCCGGCCTTCGAGACGTCGCCAACCGCTCCGGCACCTCCCAGGGCCCGAAACAGCGAGCTTTTGCCGACGCCGGATTGACCGATCAACAACGTGTGCGTTCCGGCGAAAGTCGCCTCAATCGCGTCCGTTCCATCGCCCGTCTTGAGATTGACGACCAGGGTCGCGTAGCCCAGGCGCGCGTAGAGCGGCGGAATCAGTTCGAGTTCGGCGGGTTCTGCGAGGTCAGACTTGGTGAAGATGAGTCGCGCGGCCAGGCCGTGGAGTTCGGCAAACGCGATCAGTTCGTCGATCATTGCAAGGTGCGGCGGGGGCCGGGCGAACGCGACGACGATTGCGATGCCGTCGATGTTTGCCGCCATCGTCTTGGTGCGCCCGCCCGCGGTCGAGCGTTGCAAGGCGAAAGTGCGCGGCTCGCGCGCATCCACTACCACCTGATCGTCTCCGAGCGTCGTGACGCGCACGAGGTCGCCTGGAACCAACGCCTCACGCTCGGCGGTCTTGCGCAGAGCGGCAAGGCGAACGTGCTCCTCGTCTTCGAAGGCAATCCAGACGGCGTTGCGTCCGACGCTGACGACGCGTGCCAACACATGCTCGCGCTCCGGGCGCATGAGTCAACCGTTCCGGCGTGTAAGGATGTCTGAAACCTGCGGTTCTTTCTAGGGAAAAACGAGTGAAGCGGTTGGCGAGCGTCGGATACGAAGGCGAGCTCGATAAGAACGAGCGCGGCGCGGCGGCTCGTACGCTAGGTTCGGCCGGTGCTGCGGTGACATCCTGGAGCCGGGCGCCCATTGCGCTGCGCGTCGTACCGGACGCGCCGCGAATGCTAGAACCGCTGCTCGCATGCCTATCGGGCCCCGGCCGCCCGGCCGGCGTGATCGAGGCGCGCCGTGACGATGACGCCGTCGTCCTGAAAATCGACGCCGAGCGCACGCCGCTCGCGCTCGTGCTGGCGATCATCGACACCGAACTCGAAGGTGCGCCCGGCCGGACGATCGAGGCCATGCAACCGCTCGACGACGCGACCTTGACGGCGCTAGCCGGCGCGTTGCTGGGGGAACCGGGTATCGATGCGTCGCGTTTGATCGAAACGCACCTCGAGCCGCTCCTCGGCGCGACCTCGTGAACTTCGCCTTTCCGTGGCCGGATGTGACCCTCGGCGTCAGCGACGGCGTCGACATCGTCGCGACGGCGCTGCTCGTGTACTATCTGCTCGTGCTGGTGCGCGGAACGCGCGCGGTTCCAATCATGCTCGGGATCGCCGTCCTCGTCGGCTTGTTCAGCTTAGCCAATCTCTTCCACTTACTCGTGCTCGCGACGATCCTCCAGTTCGCGCTGCTCGGCACGGCAGTTACCTTGCCGATCGTGTTCCAACCGGAGCTGCGGCGCTTTCTCGAGCAGCTCGGACGTGGCGGCCTGCTGGCGCGTCCGGAAGCGGTCGACGACGCGCAATCGCTTGAAGAAGCAATCGCTACCCTTGCGAGCGCCGCGATCATCTTGTCGCGCAGCCGCACGGGCGCGCTGATCGCAATCGAAGGTGCCACCGGGCTACGCGAGTTTGTCGAGAGCGGAACGCGGCTCGACGCGAAACTGTCGCTCGAACTCTTACTGTCGATCTTCATCCCGAAGTCGCCGCTACACGATGGCGCGGCAATCGTCAAAGGAAACCTCATCGAAGCGGCCGGCTGCTTCTTGCCGCTCTCGGAGAACGTGTTGACCGAGAGCCACCTTGGAACGCGCCATCGCGCGGCGATCGGCCTTTC
>Ga0302326_10005013_pt1 | contig 30370 bp, 26 predicted proteins | sample Palsa_T0_3_FD_202264 | JGI IMG/M metagenome (GOLD analysis project Ga0302326, IMG submission 202264) | Peat permafrost microbial communities from Stordalen Mire near Abisko, Sweden - Palsa_T0_3 | ecosystem: Environmental > Terrestrial > Soil > Palsa > Peat permafrost | place: Sweden: Abisko... | reverse complement strand
TAGCACGCGGGCAAGAAGATCACCTGTGGCAGCGCAACATTCTCGGTCGCCGCCGGTAAGAAGAAGACTGTCAGCACCGGCAAGATCAGCGCGAAGTGCAAGGCCCTGCTGGTACTGGCACCGAAGAACACGATCAAGGCCAAGCTGGTGGCGGGATTCACCTATCAGAAGGGGATCACAAAGAACGTGACGCTGACGCTGTAGTAAGGCGCCTCCGCGGCAGCGGGGTGCGGGCGAGGAGGAGACGCCCGCACCCCGGATCCGCCCAGTTTGCAGGGATGAACGCATCAACACCTGCGCTATGCGAAAGGAATGATGCGTGGATCGCCTGAGCTGCTCGCTTCCTCCGCTGTCACGTCCTAACCGCCGCGCGTGTACGCGACACCCTCCATTTCCCGGTCAACTGAGCACGCCTCCGTCGGGCCCGGAATATCCGCCGTCCGGCGATACGCGGGAGATCGGGGGTCGGGCTCGCGCTGGAATCGAGGTCGGCGTGCGGCGCCGGCCGGCTCAACACCTACCCGCGGGCGAACGCCTCGAAGCTCGGCTTGCGAGCGCCGTTCTCCGTCAGCAGGCCGCCGTATGTCAGCGGCGGGTCGTCGTAAACGTTGACCCAGCCGAGTGCGTAGATCCGGTGGTAGGCCCGGGCCTCATGAAGCGCCTCCGTGATCCACTTCGCGGCGATCGACGGGCTGACGTAGAAGTTGAACTGCTGGTCGGCGGCGGTCGGGATCGTCCATTCGGACAGGAAGATCGGAAGCCCGGGGCGGAGGTAACGGTCGACCCAGCCGGCAAGCTCGGGCAGGTTCGAGAATTGAACCTCACCGAACAGTCCCGGGGTCGATGTGAACGTCGGCGACTGATAGCTGAACGGGTTGTGGGCGTAGATGTCCATCCGTGGCGGGCGACCGTCGGGAAGCCGGAGGTTCTCGATCCACTGCTGCGTATCGATCGCGCCGGTGGTGTAGGTGCAGCCGCCGATCACGAGGTTCTGCTCGCTGACCTTCTTCAGCGCCCCGTACGCCGCGTTGAGTATCCGAGCGTATAGATGGGGGGCCACGCGCTGGGCGGCATCGAGCCGCTGTCCGGTCGGCGGTGCGGAGGTGAGCGGCTCGAAGTTCTGGGCGCGTGTCGGTTCGCCCCAGACCATCCACAGGTGAACGCTCGGGTAGTGGCGCGAGGCGGCGGTGGCGAAGGCCGCGAAGTCGGCTGGGTTACGGGGGGCCCAGTTCGACGGTTCGCCCCGGTTGGCCCACGGCGGCGCGCCGATGATCTGCAGCAGCACCCGCATGTGGAAGCGGCGAGCCTGCGTGACGGCCTGCTGGACCTCGGTCGGCCATACATACGCCGGGTCGCGCGGATCGGTCGGGTCGCGCGGGCGCGTCGGCGCCACCTGGTTCCAAAGCAGGTCGATCTCGAAGATCGAGACGCCGAGCTCGCGGTAAAGCGGAAATTGGTTGACGCCGTTGCGGTAAACCTGACCCCAGATCGCCTTGCTGAACGCCTGAGAGCTCGCGGGGGCCAGGAGCATCAGCACCGCACCGAGCGCGACAAGCCGGCTAAGGACGGTCCGTGTGCGTACGCTCTGCATGGATGCGCTCGGCATCGTCGCACGACTGCCTCACCGGCGGCGCCGGCATGCTCGGAGGGCTTGGGTCGAGTCCAGCGAGCGAGCGCTCTACACTCCTCTTCATGGCCGATGGTTCTTCCAACCCTTCAGACCTACTTCGCGGGCTCGAGATCCTCAGGAGCGCCTTCGTCGCGCCGGGTAGCGCCGCGGACTCGCTGCCAGCCGCGGTCGCTCGCGCCGGCGAGGTCCGCGATGCGATCGACCGGCTGACGGACGAGGTCGCGACGCTCAACAAGCATGTCGAGCGCGCGCTCCCCGTGATCGAATCGTTCGAGCGGCAGTTCGAGCGCGCCCTGCCTGTGCTCGAGTCGATCAAGCGGGCGGAGCGCGGGATCCAGCAGGCGATGCGGCGGACGTTCTGGCCCGGGCGGGAAGCTCCCGGCGAGGCGGATTCGGCGGGCGGCGAGGGGTAGGCGAGCTGGGTCGGCGGCCGTCTGGCAGCCACCGCTTGCGATAATCGGCTGGCATGCCCGGACTTGGCTCAATCCTGACCGCGATGGTCACACCCTTCGACGCTGATCTGCGCGTCGACGAGGAGGCGACGGTCGCGCTGATTACCCATCTTCTTGCGCACGGCTCCGACGGTCTGGTGATCTGCGGCACTACCGGTGAGGCATCGACGCTGACCGACGAGGAGCACCTGCGGGTGATCGAGCTCGTCGCCTCCGAGATCGACGGACGCGGCACGATCGTGGCGGGCGTCGGCTCCAACGACACGCGTCACGCGGTGTACCTGACGGAGCGCGCGACCGAGCTCGGCGCCGACGCGCTGCTCTCGGTCAACCCGTACTACAACCGCCCGAGCAGGCGCGGGATCGTCAGGCACTACGAGGAGGTGGCGAAGGCCACCGACAAGCCGATCCTCCTCTACAACATCCCGCAGCGGACCGGGAGCGACATGCCGAACGACCTGCTCGCGGAGCTCGCGCAGATCGACGGCATCGTCGGCGTCAAGCAGGCGAATCAAGCCAACCTCGCGAAGATCGACGGCCTGATGATCTACGCCGGCAACGACGACATGCTCGTCGACGTGCTCGACCTCGGCGAGCCGGGCGGCATCCTCGTCGCGAGTCATCTCTTCGGCGAGCAGTTCCGCCGCATGGTCGACGAGCCTGAGCGTAGGCACGAGATAGACGCTTCACTCGCGGATGTCTACCGTGACATGAGCATCCTCCCGCTCGCGGTGGCCACCAAAGCTGCGCTCGGCCTGATCGGTCTCAGCGTCGGTGATCCCCGCCTTCCGTACGTGCCTGCCGACGAGCGTGAGCTCGCGACCCTGCGCGCCATGCTCGAGCGCCACGGCCTCCTCCGCCAAGCATCGCTGCAAGCGTGAGCGGCGCCCTCCGCGTTCTTCCGCTCGGCGGCCTCGGCGAGATCGGCAAGAACATGACAGTCGTCGAGTACGACGGCCGGATCGTCGTGGTCGACACCGGCCTGCGCTTTCCGACCGCCGAGATGCTCGGGATCGACCTTGTACTCCCTGACTTCACCTACCTGCGCGAGCGGGCGGAGGACATCGAGGCGATCGTCATCACGCACGGGCACGAGGATCATCTGGGGGCGCTGCCCTGGGTGCTTCGCGAGCTCGGCGGCGTGCACGCCCCGACCGTGTACGGGGGCCGGCTGACGATCGCGATGGCGCGCTCCAAGCTGGACGAGCACAAGCTCCGCGACGCGAAACTCGAGGATCTCGAGCCGGGCGAGGAGCTATCGGTCGGCCCGTTCACGATCGAGCTCGTCCACATGACCCATTCGATTCCCGACTCGTGCGCGGTTGCGATCGGGACCGAGCTCGGCACCGTGCTCGTCACCGGCGACTACAAGTTTGATCAGACGCCCGTCGACGGGTCGCCCGCCGACGTCTCGCGACTGGCCGAACTGGGCCGCGACGGGGTTCTGCTGCTGTGCGGGGACTCGACGAACGCGGATCGGGCGGGGTTCTCGCCAAGCGAGGCCGAGGTCGGGCCCCACCTCGAGGAGGTGTTCGCGCACGCCGAGGGCCGGATCATCGTGACGAGCTTCGCCTCGAATATCCATCGCGTCCAGCAGGTCGTCGACGCGGCGGCCGCGCTCGACCGCAAGGTTGCGTTGGTTGGGCGCTCGATGCGCAAGAACGTCAACATCGGCAAGTCGCTGGGCCACATCGACCTGCCGAGCGGGATCCTGATCCAGCCCCAGGAAGTCGAGGACTGGCCCGATCATCGGGTCGTCGTGATCTCGACCGGCTCCCAGGGCGAGCCACTCTCCGCGCTGCGCCGGATGGCACACAACGACCACCGGATGATCAAGCTGCACAACGGCGATACGGTCGTGTTCTCGGCGACCCCGATCCCCGGCAACGAGCGTGCCGTGAACGAGACGATCGACCGCCTGTACCACATCGGGTGTGACGTGATCACGCCGCGGGACGCGCCGATTCACGCCTCGGGTCACGGGTACCGCGAGGAGCTCAAGCTGATGCTGAACCTCGTGCGGCCCCGGTACGTGCTCCCGGCCCACGGCGACCACAAGCGAATCCACCTGCACGCGCAGCTGGCCGAGGCGGTCGGCATCAACCACGACGACATCTTCAAGGGCGAGAACGGGCTACCACTCGAGATCGACTCCCGCGGCGCCCGCTTCGGCGAGCCAGAGCAATCGGGGATGATCTTCGTCGACGGCGTCGACATCGGCGATCCCGCCGACGTCGCGCTGCGCGACCGCCGGATGCTGTCGGGGGACGGCATCTTCATCGTCGTGGCCACCGTGTCCGAGCAGACCGGCGAGTCGGTGGTCCCCTCCGAGGTGATCTTCCGCGGCGTGCCGTTCATCGAACAGGCGGGCGAGCTCGTCGAGGACATCCGCCAGGAGGTCGAGGCGTCGCTGCTGCGAGCGGCACGCGGCGGGATCCGCGAGATCGACATGCTCCAGCAGGAGCTGCACGACGATCTCGCCGCATTCGTCTACGACCGGCTCAAGCGCCGCCCGATGGTGCTGCCGGTCGTTGTTGAGGTCTAGTCGGCGGCGAGGTCTAGCGGAGGTTCGTCGGCATCGTTGCCGACTAGACCTCAATTGCGAGTGGCGCTGCGCGGCCTGGCGGCGAACTCGCTGGGGAGTGGCGCTGCGCGGCCTGGCGGCCAACTCGCGGGGAAGTGGCGCCCCCGAGCCGTCGGGCTACTTTGTGCTCGGGGCGACGTAGATCAGCTGCCCGCTGCTGAGCCGGTAGACGGTTCCGACCGGGGTGCCGTGGCCGATGACCCGCTGGTTCGGTTTCAGCTTCAGGGGATGGGTGCTCTGGTTCTTATTGATTGCGATCTGGGGCTGGTTGGCCTGGCGGTGGTGGATCAGCGCGCTGGTGAGCTTGAGCGACGAGAGCGCGGCGAGCAGGAACGCGACGGCGAGCACGATCCCGAGATCGAAGAGGTTGACGAGGCCATCGAGCGGATCGCCGGCGCGGTCCTCGCGGGACCTGGCTCTTGGACTGGTCGTGATGCTCATGTGTTCATGTCTCCGGCCGCCGGCAGCGGCAGCGACGAGGATTGCGGGGTGCTGTGGCCGGTCAGGGTAGCGGCAACGTACTGCACGTCCGAGTAATCCTGTCCGTAGAGGCGGTCCCTGATCAGCGAAATCGCGAACGCCAGCGCGCCGATCAGCAGCCCGGTGACGGTGACGCTGAACGCGACCTGAAGATTGTTACTGAGCGCGGTGACGTTCCCGTGGGCGAGCCCAGCGAGCGCGGGGGAGAGGGGGATCAGGGTTCCCATCAGCCCGAGTGCCGGCCCGAAGCGCACCAGGATCCGCGTGCGCTCGAGGCGCCGCAGGTGCCGGTACTCGTAGTCGGCGAGCCTCTTTGCGATCCGCTCGTCTGCGTTCGGGAGCGTGAGCTGGATCACGATGTCGCTGAGGACGTCGGCCATGTCAGGGGCTCGTGCGATCGCCTGCATCGAATCGACCGCCTCGGCCAGGTCACCTTCTCGCAGCGCCAACTGAGCGAGCTCGAGCTCACGCTCGATCTGCCCGAGCGATCGCCGGCGGCGTCGGACGAGGTCGACCACGAGCGCCCCGAGCTCCGCCAGCACCGCCGCCAGGGCGATGATGGCAAGGGCAAAGACGGGTATCCGTAATGCCCGCGCGATGTGTGACAGCACCCGCTCAACGCCCATCCGCGGGGCCATCCTCCCACATGGCGACTGCGGCCCGCTCGGCGAGCGGGGGTCATCGCAGCCCGATGCCCACGAGCCACGACCGCCGCCTTGGCGTCAACTCGAGGAGCGCGCCCCCGAATAGCATCGCAAGCACCCCGAGCGAGATCCAGAACCCCTCCCCGATGGTGGTGCCGGCGGCGCTGGCATGCGCGCTGCGGAGCGAGCCGCCGCCCGCTCCGGCGCTGCCGCCGTTGCCCGCGCCGATCTCAGTGATGGCGATCCCGGAGACGAGCGGCCCGGTCGGGCGCGGCGGCGGCTTTGGTCTCGCTACCGGGCGCGGTCGTGGGCGCGGGCGGCGGCGGGTGGTCGTCGTGGCCGAGCCCGCGGTGCCCGAGCCCGAGCCGCTGCCCGAGCCCGAGCCGCTGCCGGTACCGCCCGGAATTCCTACCGCCTTGATGGTTGCCGTCCCTTCGCCCTGCTGCACGGGCGCCGGCGGCGGTTCGCCCACCACGATCGGGAGCACCGCCGAGATCCCGAGCGAGTCCCCCGCGCCTGAGACCTGCAGATATACGTCGTAGGTGCCCGTCTGGTCATAGACATGCGTGACCGAGGGAGTGGACGCAACGCTGCCGTCCCCCAAGCTCCAGCTGTAGCTGAGCGCATCGGGCGGTTCGACCGAGGACGTGAGCACCACGGGTTTGCCCACGATCGCCTTCGTCGCGGTGCTGGCGATCCCGACCGCGAGCAGCGTGCCGGTGTGAAGATCGATTGTGACCGTGTCGCCCGCGCCGGTGAAGCTCTCGCCTGCGTACGCGCCGCCCCCAGGGAGACTCGGCAGCAGGAAATGCACTCCAGCGCCGTCCTGCCACACCACCGGGGGTCCATCGGGGTATGCGCTCGGGCTCGTGGCCTGAGTGTTCGTGAGCAGGACGGAGCGGCCGTCGGGAGCGGTCACCTCGGCGAACGTGAAGCTTCCGTCAGAGATCTTCTGAGAGGTGACCAGGGCGCCGACCGAGTAGCCGGCGCTGACGGTCACCGACTGCGGCGGACCGCCGTCGACCGAGACGTCGCTGTAGGTCCGGTTCATCACATCGGGTCCTGGCGTCGCCGGCAGCTGCGAGAGATCGACCTCGTGCGAGCCCGAGCCGCCACCGACGAAGTCGACGAAGCCATCCGCCCGCGCCGTCGTGCAGTAGGTGGCCGCAGCGATGAGCGCGAGCAGCGCTGCGAGACCGATCGCGCAGATGCGACGAACGGATCGGCCGGCGCCTGCGGCCGGCTCGGAGTTCGATGACGGGACGGTCGGTTTCATCGGACTGGATGACCTCCTTGTCGTCCGCCGCGCTCGAGAACGTTCGAGGAGAGATTATGGTGCGGAGCGCGGCCCGGCGGCGATCTGGACTGCTATGTCTCCGCATCCAGGTCTGATCGGAGCAGGAGGAACGCATCAGATCTACGAGCCGCTGCTACCAGCTCCGGCCCCTGGGCCAGGGAGCGAGCAGAACATGTCATTCACAAGGTGCATATGCATTGCATATGTCCTTTTTGTTGCTTTAGGCCTTGACCATGGGCCGACACAAGGTCTAGGATGCCGCGCCGTGACGCGGGCGGTGGGAGCAGCGGCAGTGCTTGCCGGAGTGTCGATCGACACCCCGAGCCCATACGACAAGGTCGGGCTGCTGAAGCCACGGGCTCGCTCGGACTCGGGCTTCCCGCTCGTCGGCGACGAGCATGACCGCTGCACCGCGATCCCGAGCGGGCCTATGCAATCGCTAGGTCTAGCCTTGACCTTGCAGTGACTGCAAGGCTTATCTTGCCCGCCGTGAAGACGATCGGAGAGGTAGCGGATCTCGCGGGCGTGTCGAGCGCGACGCTGCGCTGGTACGACAAGCTCGGGTTGCTGAAGCCCAGCGCACGGTCTGATGTGGGCTACCGGCTCTATGGCCGAGAGGAGCTGCTGCGGCTCCGGGAGATCCTGATCTGGCGGCAGCTGGGGTTCCCGCTCGCGGACATCCAGGCCCTGATCGACGATCCCGACCACGATCTCGGCAAGGCGGTTCGTCGCCAGCTGGCGATGGCCGGCGAGCAGCTCGACAGGTTCCGTGGCCTTACGCGCGGGCTGGAAATCGCCGCATCCGCGATCGACGCAGGCCGAGCGCTGACTGAGGATCAGGGGGTCCAGCCAAGATAAGCCCAAAACCGGCAATAGCCGGGGGCACCGGCCTCGTTGAAGACGTCGCCGAGGGGTCGGGCATCCGGATGGCACGGCTGGTGCCGAAGCCGCCGTCCACATCTGCGACGAATGCATTGATCTCTGCGTCGAAATCCTCGACGACGAGCTCGGCGAGTGGCGCGAATCCTAAAATCCCCCCGCTGCTCGTGAGAAACTCCAACCGGCGTTGACGCGGATACCTCAATGCGGAGAGAATCCTGAGCATCGTTCAACGCCTCACCGAAATTCAGGCTTCACCTCGCCGGCCCACGGTCGCAGACCAGACGGTGTCGCGATTCGTGCCGACCGGTCGCGGCCCGACTCGTGCCACCGTGCTGCGGTTGCAGCGAACGGCAGGCAACCGGCGCGTCGCGTCCGCGCTCGCGAGCGTCGGCCGCCGCGTCGTGCAGCGCCAGCCGTGGCTGGCGACCCCCCAGCGCTGGATCGATCTAAACACGGAGATACAGGCGCAGCTCAATCTCGCCCACGCGAACCAGACGCGGATGCCGGCCAACACAAGGAGGTCCGGGTGGACGTTCCTGAGCGTGATTCAGGCGCTCCTGAGCGAGGCGCAAGCGCAGGCCGCAGGAGCGCTCCCCGCGCACCCGGCTGCGGTCGCCCCGCAGGCTCCGATCACCGCCGCGCAGCTCAACGCGCTCGTAGCTGCCCACACGGCAGCGATCCAAGCCAGACTCACGGCCGCCCTCCAGTTTGACGAAGGCTGGAACGCGCGCTCTTTCCTAAAACCTCTGATGGCAAGGGTTGGATGGGCGCCGCCCCCCGGCGCTGCCGGATGGGGCGGAGCGATCCCAGCCAACCCCGCAGCGGCGACGACCGCCCAGGCGAACGCGCTGCTGACATCGTGCCGCGGGCACGCCGGCCTCGCGGACAACGATCCTTACATTAATTGGGCTCACATCCTGGTGCGTCACCTCGCCGGACGCATGTTTGGCAGCGGGTTCACCGAAGCTGGCCCGCACGGGCCGCGCAGTGCGGTCAAGGAGACCAACGGCTTCTTCCCGCTGAACTGGACGCAGGCGACCGTAGACGCGAACATCAAGCTTGCGCTCCAGACACCGGAGGTTGAGCGGACGCTCGCTCACGCGATCACTGACGGCATGAACTGGGCCACGACGACCATATCGGTCGGTGGCATGACGTTCACGATCGGCCTTGAACGCACAGGAGCCGGCAACTGGGGAGCGGCGACAGCGAGGGTGTACGTCAACCAGTTCTTCCCCAAGACGCTGCCGAGCATCCCGGGGGACGGCGCCAACAGCATCAACGCGTGGCGAAACGCCAACCCGGCGGGCACCAATGTGCAGTGGTTCGCCTGGCTCCGCGGGACCCACCAGCAACCCGACAACTGAGCTCGAAGCCGGCAAGCGGCAATGTTGCCGTAAACCTCAGCGGTCGCTAACCACGCCGACTCGGCCCGCTCCTTGGGCGCATGTCCCCAGGCGCAGAGTAGGAGCGTCTAGCCGTACATTAGGGCCGCCGCCTCGGGGCTACCGCCGTGACCCCGAACGACTCGGACCTCCGAGAGTAAACGCGCCGAATCCAACGGTTTGTATTTGTCGCCGTCCGCGTTGAGCGGCTCATGAACCATCGGTCTCTGTGCAAAGCGGTCCGCAGGATTCCGGTTATTTGCAGGGAGTTTTGTTACTCGTCGGCTGGGCTCCGCTCGGGCGTGGGGCAACGGTTTACGTTAGTCGCCGTCGCGCTCGGCCGTGTTTTGTGTCGCGCTGGCGACTTCGCCGCCCTGGAGGCGGTTGATGTTCGCGGGTCCGAGCTGGCCGGATGCCCGCGCGCGCGACTGCTACCGCGAGATCACAGCGATCGTCGACGCCGCACGACGCGACCCCGCAGACCGGGACGCCTTCGGTGACCTCGAGGATCCTGCGCTGCGCCAGCGGGCCGACGAGACGCTCAGAGCGGCCCGCGCGCTCTACACCACGACAGTGTCGCGGCCAGGCCCAGGATCGGCCCACCGGGACGCGGAGCGCCACCAGGCACAGCACCCGCCGGGTAGCACCCCCAACCACGGGCCGGACCGGTGAACGGAGAGGCCGAAGAGGGCCCTCGGCGAGAACGCCGAAGCGTCTGAGCGATCCGACTCGGCGACGTCGCCCTCGGCGTCTCGGTGGTTAGAAGCGGCTTCAGGAACGAAGGTGTCAGAGGGCTACGGGCTTTGACACGAGGAGGTGGTGTAGAGACCAGGTGTTTTGAAGAAGGCATCTAGTTCCGTGAGATCGGAATGCTCCTGTGCCACCTCGGTCGTAGTGGGATTGACGTCTGGAATCGCGGCCAATGCCTGCAACTCACTGATCGCGGCCTTGTAGCCCGAGGGATTGCCCGCGTATTGGGGTCCGGCCTGCTCTAGGTCGGCCTCAACCCCTCGGTAATTGCTGGCCGCTTCGACCGCGACGCCGCAGGCATTGCTCTTCCAATCCTGAAGCGCCTGAGTGTAGGCGCCAGGCACATCGCATCCGGCGATTCCGGATCCCTGAATCCCGTGCGACAGAACGGCCGCAACCGCAGTCGGAACGTCGAATCGCCCCATCTGGCACTCGGCGACGCTCCCTCCGAGCATGCCTACCTCGCGCCAAGCGCCGCCGGTCTCGTTGAACAGCGTCTCGCCATCGGTCGTGCCGACGTTCGGCCGGCTGATTAGCGCGATTGCCCAGTCGCCATCGCAGACCAAGCCGTACGCGCCGGGATGGTTTCCGTCGGTGCCGAGCTGCGCGTAGCTGGGATCGTTGGGATTGAAGTGCTCCTTAGCCACCGCGGCTTGGAAAAGAACGGTCGGGGAGCACGGCGCGGCTGCCGAGCGCACGATCTCGAGGTCATACTTGTCGTCGGAGTTGAACTGGTCGATGAGCGCCTGATACTCGCTCGTGAAGAACGCCACGACTGGTCCTGCGACGATGATCGGGATCAACACGACGGACTTAGCGGTTCCGAACGCGCGAGCAAGATCCTTTGGGCTGAAGCATGAGGCAAGCAGCGCGGCAGGGCCGTGCCCGATGGAATCGAGGCAGGACGTGTCTCCGAGCATGGTGCTCGCGATGTTCACGCTGGCGTGTTCGCTGCCGAGCCCGAACTTCGCGAGGATCTCCACGAGCGTGTTCACGCCTACCTGCAGCGCATAGAGGGACTGGCCGAAGCCATCCATCTGAGTTTCGACAGCGCCGGCGTGTCCTGGCTGCAGGGCAACCCCGAACGTTGCTTGGTCGCCGGGCGCGAGTATCGTGAAGCCGCCGGAGGCGAAGTGGGATAGCGATGCGAGCTGGCCGTAGTCGATCGTGCCCGGATCGATGACAGTCAGGTGAGGGTGGAGGATCTCGAGCGGGTAGTGACGGTTGTTGACGACTTCCAGGCTCGGGGTCGCGCCGCTGAGGCCGAGGCACCAGTAGATGGTGTCGGTTTTAGAGACGGTTCTCGTGGCGTAGCCCTCGTCGGACAGCTGGGCTTGGCCACTACAGGTGGGTTTCGTGACCGTGGTTGTCGCCCCTCCATCGATTTGGTCGAGGAAGTCGGTCTTGAAGGCGCTCGTCAGTTTGTGCACGTCGTAGCCGAGGACTTGGTACCACGAAAAGTGGGCTGTCGTGAAGGTGACGGACGTCTGGTTGGGGCTCAGCTTTGCCTTCAGGTAGGTCCACGGGCCAGCGGCGGTCTCGGCGGTGGCCACGACCACCGCTTCGCCGGGGGGCGCCGCAGGATGCAGCGGGATGGTTACGGTCGCGGGCGCGGGCAATGGTCCACTCGGCCGGAAGTCGTATACCGGCGAGAGAGTCGTAAGACCACCAGCGACCGGCGGTCCAGCCGTTGTCGCGTGCGTCGCCTCGGCATGCGGAGGACCGGCCTTGGCGTCCACCCGGATGCCAAGGCCGATGCTGTGGCTGTTAGATGACCCTCCGCACCCACACAATAGGAACGGCAGCGTTGCTGCTACGAGGATGATGGCGCTGGCCCGCGTCCTTGCATCATTTGCAATAGATCCCGCTGCGCGCCCGTCCATGATGCGCCCCCGGTGTAGTTGGCCCAGGAGAGTATGCCAACAGATTGGAGCATCCAGGGGATTTCACAGCGACGTCGTCGGGCCGGGATCTGCCGGCAGGATATGCGGTTCTTGCGGATCCTCGGATGCGCGCTGCCACCGCGGGCCGGTGCCGGCCGCGGCTGGTGGCCGGGGCGGCGACCGAGCTATCGGCAACGATGGTGGAATGAGCAGCTCCCAAGCGACCGCGCATGAGTTCGTGCCTACGGTCGCCGCTCCGGATTCCCAAGACGCCATCCTTTCTCACCGAGTCCGTTGACGGCTCATTCGATGCTGGCGGTTCTCGACGAGACCTACCCCGAGCTGCCGGGCGGAGTCGCCTACGTGGTCGGAGCCGCCGTGATCCTCTCCGAGGAGCACGCGGCGCGCGCGGCAGTCACTGGGATCTTCGCCGAGACGCGCGTGCGTCCCTTCCACTGGCACGAGGAAGGTCCAGCGGCGCGGGAGGCGATGATCGCGGTGCTTGCTGAGATCGGTGCGGTCGCACACGTGTGTGTGCACTATCCGACGGGGCGTAAGAAGCTCGAGGCGGCGCGCGGGCGCGCGCTCGGCGAGGTCGTCCCGCGGGTCCTGGGAGACGGCGCGTCGACACTACTTATCGAGAGCCGCGGTGCTGTCGAGGACGGCCGCGATCGCGCGGTCATTCTCGACACCCTCAATGCGCTCAATCGCAGCGGCGAGCTGCACTACGAATGGCGCACGAAGGCCGAGTCGCTCCTGTGGCTTGCGGACTGCATCTGCGGCACGGTGCGCGAGCATCTGCTCGGGATCGACGATCGACCCTTCGAGCAGCTGCGCGCCGCCGGGGTGATCGATCAACTGATCTACATCAGCTGGTAGGGTCGGCGAGAGGCGCCTGAGCCGCGCGGCCGGTGCTGGCCCGACTGGCTTGGTTTCCTCCCGCCGCCGCATCGAACCGTGCATGCGATTTTCCCGCACACGGCTCTCCGACGTTCTTCGCCGTTGGCATTCAGCGTCCCGGTCGCCACGGCCTGTTGGGTCGTGGCGCGACGATGGTTCCGTTGAGGTTCATCAACCCGAGGCGGTCCGGTGATTGGTAGGCGACTGCCTTCCACCCGTATCGCCAGCTGCGCTTGTGGCGCTTGGCCACGAACCGCGACAGGCGGTTCAGCGCGTACAGGTTGATGTCGTTGAACTGTCGAGCGGAGTTTCCGTAGCGGAAGTAGCCCGCCCAGCCGCGCAGGAAGCGGTTGACGTCCTGCACGACGTCGTCAACGGGGACCAGCAGCCTGCGCCGGTCCGTGAGCTCACGGGTCCGGTCGCGGGCGTGCTGCATCGCCTGCCGTGAGGGCCAGCGAGCGAGGAAGCACAAATGCCGCGAACGCAGCGTGTTCCCGCGCACCCAGCGGTGGTGGAAGCCGAGAAAGTCCAGCCCCTCCCCACCTTCTGTCAGATGCACGATCCGCGTCTTGGCTTGCTTGAGCTCAAGCCCCAGCTCGGCGAGGATCGCCGTGAGCGCCTCAAGCGCCCGTTCGGCTTCCTGCCGACTGTGGCAGAGCGCCAGCAGATCATCCGCGTAGCGCACCAGCACACCGCGACCGCGGTCTGCCCACTGCCGGTCAAGCCGGTGCAGGTAAACGTTGGCCAGGCAGGGTGAAAGCACCCCACCATATGAGCAGCGCTGGGTTATGCGCAGTGCTGGCCTGGATCGCCCGCGGCGTGCGGGGTTGAAGGTCGAGCGCTGCGCATAACGCGGAGGGTCTGATCACGCGGCTTGGGCGTGGTGCCCGGTCGTTGGTGATCGGAGGTCCGTGATGGCTGCTGTTGGTGATTTGGTGTCCGGGCTGGATGCCGAGTTGGTGCGCTTGGGCTATCAGCCGTCGACGTTGAAGTGGTATCGCGGGTACTGGCGGCGTTTGGAGCGGTGGTTTGAGGCCCGCGGCGTGGAGGAGTTCTCGCTGGATGTCGCGATGGTGTGGGTCGATGAGGCGTGCGGCGGTTTCTTCGCGAAGGAACAGGCCGGGACGCTGAAGCAGACCGATGTCTACGTGTTCCGGGTCGCGGCGATGCTGGACGACTTCGCGGCCCGTGGGGCGGTGCTGCGCCGCTACTCCCGCACAGTGAGCAAGCTGACCGCTGAGCAGGCAGAGGTCCTGGATGCGTTTGCAGGGTGGTTGCGGGCGGAGGGGTGCGCGGTCTCGACGGTTCGGGCGTATGGCACGGTCGCCGGGGAGTTCCTCGCGTTCACTGGCGCGCGTGGTGGGCTGGCCGCGTTGGACGGCGCGGTGATCGGCGCGTTCGTCACGACGCTGGCCGGCTACCAGGCAAAGACGGTGGAGCACAAGCTGTGCGCGGTCAGGTCGCTTCTGCGGTTCGCTGCCGCCGGCGGGCTGACCAGCCGCAGCGTGTTGGAGACGGTCCCGGTAGTGAAGTCGAGCAAGCAGGCGAGGGTCCCGTCGGTATGGGACCCGGCGGATGTCGCGAAGATCTTGGAGGCGATCGATCGCGGCAACCCGTCCGGGAAGCGTGATCACGCGATCGTGCTGTTGATCTGCCGGCTCGGGTTGCGTGCCGTTGATGTCAAGCGGTTGCGGTTCAGTGATCTGGACTGGGCGGGGAACCGGCTCTCGATCGTGCAGGCGAAGACCGGCCGGCGAGTCGAGTTGCCGTTGCTTAAGGATGTCGGCTGGGCGATCATCGAGTACGTCCGCGACGGCCGGCCCGCGTGCGATTGCCCGGAGGTGTTCATCCGGCATACCGCTCCGATCGGCCCGTTCTCCGATCAGGACCATCTGCATCAGATCCTGGTCAAGCACGCTCGCGTCGCGCGCGTGCACGTGGGTGAGAAGCGTCGCCGGGGAATGCACTCGCTCCGACACACCTTGGCGACCCGGTTGATGGAGGACGGCACCCCGGTCGAGCAGATCGCCGACATCCTCGGCCACCAGTCCGTCGAGTCGACCGGCGTCTACCTGAAGTCGTCGCTCGGCCTGTTGGCCCGCTGCGCGCTTGACCCGGACCGGCCAGCACGAGAGGGGCTGACCCAGTGAGCTCGACGATCACGTTGGCCGGCGCGATCGCGGGGCTGGTCGCGGAGAAACGTGCGGTCGGCTACAAGTACGTCAGCGAGCAGCGAGCGCTGGCCCGCTTTCACGCGTTCTGCGCCGGCGAGTTCCCCGGTCTGGACACGGTCACGCAAGCGTCGGTGCAGGCGTGGATCCTGTCCACCCGGCGGCGGGCGGTGAAGCCCGCGACCGTGAACACGCTGGTCGCGCCGGTCCGGGAGCTCGCCCGCTGGCTTCGCCGCCGCGGCGTTTACGCGTACGTGTTGCCGGCTGGGGTGCTCGAGAAGCCCGCGCGGTACGTGCCGTACATCTACACCGACCGGGAGCTTGCGGCGCTGTTCGCAGCGACGGACCGGTGCCGCTACTGCTCGGAGGTGCCGTTCCGGCATCTGGTGATGCCGGTCCTGTTCCGCACGATCTACGCGTGCGGGCTGCGCTGCTCAGAAGCCCGACTGCTGCGCGTCGCCGATGTCGACATCGAGACGGGCGTGCTGCAGATCCGGGATGCGAAGGGCGGCAAGGACCGCCAAGTGCCCGCCTCAGAGCCGTTGCGCGCACGGCTCGCCGCATATCACGCCCAGCTCGCCGGACAGCCGGGCTGGGAGTGGTTCTTCGCCGGTGCGACGCCCGGCGTGCCGCTGACGCTGAACAACGTCAACCGCAACTTCCGGCGGTTTCTGTGGCAGGCGCGGATCCCGCACGGCGGTCGTGGGCACGGCCCGAGAGTCCATGACCTACGTCACGTGATGGCGGTGAACAACCTCCGCCGTTGGTTTGAGCAGGGCGAGAACATCAACGCGCTGCTGCCGGTGCTGCAAACGTACCTGGGGCACTCCTCGATCGGCGATACCGCCTACTACCTGCGCTTGACCGCGGAGTCCTATCCGGACATCACCGCCCGCGTCAAGCGGGCGTTCGGCGACATCGTCCCCTCTGCGACAGGAGCGGTGGATCTTGGCGACTGACTTCGCCCTCAGCCTGCGCCGCTACCTGACCGATCACATGGCCGGGCTGCGCGGCTGCTCACCGCACACGATCAACTCCTACCGGGACACGTTCAAGCTGCTGATCGTCTACTGCCGCGACGAGCGGTCGATCCCGCCGGAACGGCTCACCCTTGACCACCTCGACGCGGCCGCGATCACCGGGTTCCTCGCGTGGCTACGCACCGAGCGGCACAACAGCCACTCGACGCGCAACCAGCGGCTCGCTGCGATCAGCTCGTTCTTCCGCTGGATGCAAACTCAGGATCCGACACGGATGGCGTGCTGCCAGGACATCCTCCAGATCCCGGCCAGCAAGCACGACCAGCCGGCAATAGAGCATCTGACCGTCGAGCAGACCCGGCTGCTGCTCTCCCTGCCCGACCGCTCCACCCGTCAAGGCCGGCGTGACGCGACGCTGCTGGCCACCCTCTACGACACCGCCGCCCGCGTCCAAGAGATCGCCGATCTGACAGTCCGAGACATCCGGCTCGAGGACCCTCCGATCATCGCGCTGACCGGCAAAGGCCGCAAAACGAGGCACGTCCCGATCGACACCAACACGGCGGCGCTGCTCGCCGCCTACCTCGCCGAGCGGAAACTCGACACCCCCGGCCATGACGACCGCCCGGTGTTCTTCAACCAACACCACGCGAAACTCAGCCGCGGCGGGATCGCCTGGATCCTCCGCAAATACCAAGCCCAGGCAGCCGACCCGACGCTCGCCAACACGCCGCTGCACCCGCACGTCCTGCGCCACGGCCGGGCGATGCACCTCTACGACGCCGGCGTGCCGCTGCCCTACATCCGCGACATCCTCGGCCACGCCGACCTGTCCACCACCGAGATCTACGCACGCGCCTCAACCGAAGCGAAACGCAAAGCCCTCGAAGCCGTCTCCGACCAGGTCGTCAACGCCGACCTGCCCGAATGGAACCAAAACCCCGACCTGCTCAACTGGCTCACCAACCTCTGACTGAACCCGTCTCGCGTTATGCGCAGCGCTCGACCTTCAACCCCGCACGCCGCGGGCGATCCAGGCCAGCACTGCGCATAACCCAGCGCTGCTCATATGGTGGGTTATGCGCAGCTGCGCATAACCCGCCCTGCGGAGTACCGGCAGTGCTGCGCATGACCGCCCCGTCCTGCATCACCCCGGCGCGCAACATCACGCGCAGGAGCTTCAGGACGTGACGATCTGAGATCCGCTCCTCGACCGCCGCCATCAACCCCGAGTGCGGGATCGCCTCAAAACAGTTGGCCATGTCCGACTCGGCAACCCACCGCCTGCCCCTCCACGCCTCATCAACGAGGACCTGGAGCGCGTCGTGCGCCGAGCGCCTGGGCCGAAACCCAAACGAGCACTCGAGCATGTCAGCCTCGAAGATCGGCTCAATCACCGTCTTCGTGGCCGCCTGCACAACACGATCGCGGACCGCGGGGATCGAGAGCGGACGCCGCTCCTGCGGTCTGCCGGGCTTCGGAATGAACACCCGGCGGGCAGGAAGCGGACGCCAGCGCCCGTCCTTGAGATCCGCGGCCAGCTCATCGAGCAGCCGGCTCACGCCGTACTGCTCAACGTCGGCGATGGTCTGTCGGTCGATACCGGCCGCGCCGCGATTGGCGCGCACCAGCTCCCACGCGCGCTCTAGAACGTCTCTGCGGTAGATCTTGTCGTAGAGCGCGTGGAACCGTCGCCCGGGATCGGCCTTGGCCGCCCGGTAAAGCGTTCGTTGCAGTTCTCGGACTTTGTCCTGCCTGGTGGTCCTAGCCATATGGCACTCACCGGCCCTTCCGTGCACGTGACGCATGAACGAAGCAGCGGCCCTTCCCTCACTGCGGGTTCTGTTGTCCCGTCAGCTCAAGCGGTACTACGGCCGCCTCCGACGCCCACCCGGCACGCGATCCACTTCCCGGCTCATCACCGGTTATAGGACGCGACGCTCCGACAGCACCAAGCCGCAGGCTGCCGGGCCAGGGAGGGCCTCCCCAGTTCCCGCCGCCACCATCTGAACGTTCCGAGCCCTCTACGCCGAGGAGTTCTTCGGGGCTGCAATCCAGGCTCTTCACCCCTTCCGTGGCCTTCACCGTGAAAGACGCGGCTCGGCTCTCCCTTCCTCCCACCCGAGAGCGGGCACACTAACGACGCGGCAGGCTTCGCTTGACGCTACGGACCGCTCAGTCGCTCCCCCCTGAGGGGCTCTTGACGCTGGGCTTCGACCCGGCCCGTTTCCAGACCGAGCCGCCAGCCTGCTACCGGGCCTCCTGACAGTACCCGGACGGGACTCACACCCGCAGGCGGCGACGAGCTTATGTTGGATCAGCTAATCGATAAGCACCTCCAACGACTGGGCGCACACCCTAGAAATGCGTAAGCCCCGGCTCCCGCCCTAGGCGACACCCCTGCTGAGAGTGGTGTCCTCGGGCTGGCCCTCCGGGGCTTGCGTCTTCTCACCCGGCACAGTGCTGGGGAGCTGATAGGCATTGTATCGACGGCTGGCCGTTCTCACAATAGCCCTGCAGCGGGGTTGCACAAGCGTCTGGGCGGCCGCTGGCGGATCACTGCCCGCGCAAACGCGCCGGTGGTCGGAGACCACGCCTTTAGAGGCGCGAGCCCCGGTCTCCCAGGGCTCGTCTTAGCAAGGACCGTCGTCTTTGCCTGAACAGGCGCACGGCCCAGAGCAGAAGGATAGTCGGTCTGGATCGCCGCCCCGCAGGAAAGATGACCACGTAGGCGCTCCGGTTAGCCGGCCGGCGAGTAGTAACGGAACAGGAACGCACGCTAAGCCGGTGCTGGCCGATCAGCCACCCGAGGCCGCCGCTCAGCCCCTTATCGTGACTTTTCGTTCCGATGCTTCTCAAGGGCCTACACCAACGGCAGGTAGTTGTTCGCGTGATGCGCCGCAACCCGCTCGACATCGGACAACTCGGACGCGAACCCGCCAGCGCGCTCCACCGCCTCCCGCGCCAGCGCGAGCGCGACGACGGGGTCGGCGCTCCCGCCACGGGCGGGGTCGAGCCGCTCGAGCAGCTCCCGGTAGTGAGCGATCAGCTGCTCCGAGAGCTCCCGCCCCTCCTCTCGCAACCGGTCCAGCTCACCGCGGGCGCGCTTGGTGATCGCCGCCATCCGCTTACAGAACATCTCCGCCAGCTCATCCCGCGCTCGCGTCTGCGCGACGTGAATCAGGCACGCGATCATCGCGGTCCGCTTCGGCTGCGCGACATCGCCCATCACCGCCGCGTCAGCCGCGGCCGCCTCGCCGGCGAAGTCCGCGACCTTCGACTCCGCGATCCCCTCAACCCACCCTCGCGCGTCACCGAGCGAGTCGACCCATCGCAGGTGCTCGACCTGCCCGCGGAAGTGCGACCACGACGCCTTCCCCGCCACCCGCTTCAAAGCATCGAAGCCGCTCTTGCCCTCGACCACCTCCAGCAGGTTGTTCACGCGGAGCACCTCGGGCAGGCGGATCCGCGCCACGATCCCGGAGAACATCCCCGCGTTCACCTCCGCTCTGACCCGGGCGGCGATCCCATCGAGCGTCGAGAACGCCGGCAACTCGAGCCCCTCCCGGACCAGCACCTCCAACGCCACGTTGATCAGATCCGGCGGATGGTTCTTCACCTCCGCCTCGGACCGGATCGCCCGCTCCGCAAGCGACCGCGCCCGCTCCGGATCCGCGCCGACTCCCAGTCGCTCGCGAACGAGCTGCTGCTGCCAGCGCCCGGTCCGATCCGGCGGCTGCCACCCCGTTGCGTCGCTCAGCCCCAGAGTGCCGCGCACCCGCTCGATCACGGCCGGCGGCACGTGCCCCGCCCGCGGGAAGTACCCCAACCGCTGAAAGCACTTCAACGCCAGCACGAGCGAGAACAGATGCTGCCCGGACCGGCTCACCGCCCTGGCCCACTCCACCTCCTCCGCCACCGGAGCCAGCCCATCCAGCTCACGAGCGGTCACCAACCGTCCGAACCGGGGATACGCCGTCCGCTCGATCGACGTCACCGCGCGAGCCTACCCCGGCCACCGGCGGCTTCGGCACCAGCCGTGCCATCCGGATGCCCGACCCCTCGGCGACGTCTTCAACGAGGCCGGTGCCCCCGGCTATTGCCGGTTTTGGGCTTATCTTGGCTGGACCCCATCAGGTGTTCGCCGGCTTCGCTCGAAGCCTCTCCGATCCCGAATCCGATGATGGGAACCCCCGTCGGGCCGAGCAGGTCGCACCCGCACCGTTTCAGCGGGCCGGGCTATTCGGGAACCTGAGCGGGCGTCGCCGCGCGGGCACGGCTCGGCTGCTCGTGGACAGCTCGAGTCCGCGACGGATCGTCGCGACGGATCCGGTCAGGATCGGCGAGAACCTGCTTGCGCTCGGCGCCCTCCCGGTCGGCGCAGGGACTTTCGATGACGTTGCTGCAACGACCCCCAAGCCCGATTGGCCCTGGCCCGACCTCGTCGAGGGACCGGTGCGGGACCGGATTCAGAACGTCGGCTACTACGGCACCGACAAGGACCTGATCGAGCGGGTCGAACCCGACCTGATCCTCGATCTCAGATACCGTTCGACCGGCGAGACGCTGGCGGGCGATCTCTCTGACGGGCGGTGTGGGTACGGTGAGCTGAGCCGGATCGCGCCGACCGCCCTCGTCGACGTGCCGCTCGAGGCGCCCGGTCTCGTCGAGCGGCTCGAACAGCTTGCCAAGGTCGTCTCCCTGGAGGACAGGGTCGCACCACTCGTTGCTACTTGGCGGGCCCGCATAGCGGTGCTGCGAGAGCACGTCGTCGGCGAAACCGTGTCGGCCTGTCTCGCATGGGGTCGTTCCCTCGAGGAGGGGGCCCCAGGGCAGGAGGTTGGCCACATTCCCGACGAGGAGCATGAGTGTCAGCTGTTCACGTCGCTCGGAATGGAGCTCACGCCGCCTCCAGAGGGAAGAAAAGCCTACCTGGGGGGGTCTGTGATGGTGGGTGTTCACGGGCTCTCGGCGCTCACGGCGCCGACCCTGTTCCTGACTCTCGACGGCGTCCCATCGGACCAGGTTCGTGGCTTTCTCGCGAGGGAGCCGCTGTCCCGGCTGCCGGCCGTTCGACAGCGGCGAGTCTTTGATCTGGGGTGGAGAGACATGCGCGGCGGCTGGTTCAGCTATCACTGGCGGCTGGACGTCATCGCGCGCGCTTTCGGCATCTGCCGTCTGAGTAGCAGGGGGCCGAACGGGTCGACACATCTCGCCGTCGCAGCCAGCGGCAAGGTGACGGCGGCCTCGACCTCAGGTGACGGTGTCGCGACGCTCAGCGGCCCGAAGCTCTCAGGCGTCTCGTTCGAGACATCGAATGGATCGGCCGCGAGCATCGACATCGACGACGCGGCGCGATTCCACCTCCGCATGTTTCCCGAGGCATATTCGATCTCGACCGAGGGGCGAGCCGCTGCACCGATCACACGCGATCGAGAGAGCGCGCTCGAGCGCATCACGCGGAGTTATGCGGCGTCGGACGTCAGCAGCTCCTCGGAGAACGGGAATGTCATGAAACTCACCACCGAAGGAGCAGCTATATGACCGCGTCCAGCCGGTCCATCTGGCCTGTCAGCATCGGACCGCCCGCGCCGGAGGCAGCCGCGGCTGACGGCGCGAGTCGGTGGCGTTGGCTGGATGTTGGCGGCTGTCGCGGCTTTCACGGTATGCCTAGCCGGTGGGCTGGGTCTTGCGTCCGCGGGTGCGACCGGGGGTTCGGACAGTCTGTCGGTCCTCGCCGGCGTGACGCGCGCGGCGGCTCCGGGCCCGGCGACCCTGTACGACGATCTGAACAGCCCGCGCGGGGTCGCGGTACCGAATTGTGTCGCTGATGTCGCGCGAAGCCGCCGACGAGCTTGAGCTCAAACCCGGCGACAAGGCTACCGCCGTCGTGAAATCGACGACGGTGATCATCGAGAGCCGCTGAAGTCCGCTACGCGACGCCCGCCGGCGTCTCTGCCGCTGCCGTCACCGGAAGGCGGATCACGAAGCGCGTGCCGCCGCGCTCGGCCGGACGCTCGATCGAGACCGTGCCGCCATGTGACTCCGCGACGGCGCGGACGATTGCCAGTCCGAGCCCCGATCCGCGGGCGCCGTCGCGGCCGCCGCGGACGAAGCGCTCGAACACGCGCTGCTGCAGATCGGCTGGGATCCCTGGACCGTTGTCCTCGACGATCAAGAGCGCCTGGCCGTCGCGAATGCCGGTGCAGACGAGCACCCGGGTACCCGGTGGGGTGTGGCGCAGGGCGTTCTCGACCAGGTTGAGCACCAACCGGTGCAGCTCGTCGCGCGCTCCGTGCACGACGGCCCGGTCGGTCTGCAGCAACAGCTCGTGTCCTTCGGCGACCGGTTCCAGCTCGGCGACCGCCTCGAGCGCGACCTCTGCGAGGTCGGTTGGCCGCCGCGGCGCCACGCGGTTCGCGTCTGCGCGCGCGAGCAGCAGGAGGTCGGCGACGAGCCGTCGCATCCGCCGCGTCGAGCGCAGTGCGGCGTGCGCTGTCTCCGCCTGCTCGCCCTCGAGCTCCTCGGCCAGCAGGTCGAGGTTCGCGAGCACGCTGGTCAGCGGCGTCCGCAGCTCGTGCGAGGCGTCGGCGACGAACTCGCGCTGGCGATCGAGCATCGCCTCGGTCTCCCCGCGCGCGGCATCGAGCGCCTGGAGCATGCCCTCGAGCGTCCGCGCGAGAACGGCGATCTCATCCTCCGCCTCGGGATGCGGCAGCGTCCGGCGCGGGTCGCGGGTTCGCTCGATGTCGCGCGCCACGTCGCTCAGCTCGACGATCGGCCGCATCGCCCGGCGGGCGATCGCGAGGCCGGCGATCAGCGCGAGGATCGAACCGCCGAGCACGCCGAGGAGGAGAAAGAAGCGGACCCTGGCCAGGGTGTGGTCCACATCGGAGAGCGGTCGGGCGTACAGAACCGTCACATCGCCGATCGGGCTGACTCTGATCGCCGACGTCTCGACGCGGTAGCCCAACTGCTGGTTGCCCCGTACAGGGAGCGCGAACTGCGGTCCGGGCTGCCCCCCCTTGGCGGTTACGTTGTGGTTCTGGGAGCACTCTAGGCCGCTGTCGTCGAAGATCCGGATCTGGGCGTGATTATCGTTCGAGTAATCGCTGAGGACGGGCTGGTCGCAGTTGAGCGACAGCGTGTTCTCGTTCCAGCGCAAGTGGAGCGCCTGCGCGAGCTGGTCGGCCTGGAAACGCACCTCGTTGTTGAACTCCCCGCTGACCTGCCTCGTCGTGAGCACGCCGACGATGCCCGCGAACCCGCACAGGATCACGAACGTCAGCGCTGCCGATCCGCCCGCGACCCGCCAGCGGATCGGGACCGACCTATACGCGGAGGACGTAGCCCGCGCCGCGGATCGTGTGAAGGAGCCGAGGCTCTCCACCGGCTTCAAGCTTCCTCCTGAGGTTAGATACGAATACTTCGATCGTGTTCGTCATTGAGAAGGGGTCATAGCCCCACACTTCGTCGAGCAGGCGCTGACGGGAGATAACAATGCGCTCGTTGCGCATCAGGTACTCGAGCAGCTCGAACTCACGCTGCGTGAGTTCGATCGGGCGGTCGTCGATCCCGTCAGGGGAGCTGCCGCGGGCGACCTCGTGCGTGTCGGGGTTCAGCCTCAGGTCACCGACCGCGAGCGCCGCCTGCCCGCGTGGTGGACGACGGCGCAGGAGGGCCCGTAGGCGCGCGAGCAGCTCCTGGCGCTCGAACGGCTTCACGAGGTAATCGTCGGCCCCGGCATCGAGGCCTTCGACACGCGACTCGACGGCGTCCCGCGCGGTCAGCACGAGGATCGGGACGTCGTCGGTCTTGCGCATCGCCTTGGCTACCTCAATCCCATCCATTCGCGGCAGTCCGAGATCGAGGATCACGAGATCTGGCAGAAACGCGTGCGCGAGGTCAAGTGCGACGACGCCGTCGTCGGCGATCTTGACGTCGTAGCCCTCCATCCGCAGCGAGCGCTGCAGCACCTGTGCGATCGCCTCGTCGTCCTCGACGACGAGCACCCGGGGGGGACGTTCGAACTCGGCCATCGCGCTTCCATGGTATCCGTGGAGGCGGTGGAACCGGCTGGCGCCCGTTCCATTGCGCATTTGGCAGAGCCAAATCCGCCGGGGTGGTGTGACAGTTCGTTCGGGCGGGGGCAGGGACACGCGAGGCGGCGTCGAAAGATCTCCTCCCGACATGGCCACCAGCCGCAAGTCGCCAGCCAAGCGTGTCCGCGCACGGCGCTCGCTGCTCGCGAGCCGTCCCCGGCTGCCCCGGCTCAGCTTCGAGCCTCATCAGGTCGACGTGATCGGCCTCGGCTTGATCGCGATCGGGATCTTCCTCTCGTGCGTCGCCTATCTGCGCTGGGCGGGCGGCGCGATCGGCGAAGGAGGAGTCCACGCGCTCCGTTTCGCCTTCGGCCTGCTCGGGTACGCGGTACCCGCGGCGATCGTCGCGGTCGGTGCGCTGATCGTCCTGCGCGAGCTCCGCCCGCCGGGCCGCCCGCTGCGAACGGGCGTGCTCTGCCTGCTGGGCGCCTCAGCGCTTGCACTCGCAGCAGGCACATTCGGCGTCGGGCCCGGGTCGATGCCGGCGACTGCGCTGTGGCATCCGGCCGTGTTCGAGGCGCGAGGAGGAATTGTCGGCGCGTCCGAGCTGTGGGTCACATCCCACCTCGTCTCGAAGATCGGAGCCGACATCCTCGCCGTGTTCATGTTCATCGCCGGGCTGATGCTCGTCACCGGAGCCACCGTGGCCGGCGTGTTGCGGGTAACGGGCACCGGCGTCGCGGAGACGACCCGCTTCGCCGGCGACGCCGGCCGGGCGCTGAAGCGCTCGACGGAGGAGATCGGGGCGACGATGGTCCGGCGCGAGCGCACCTCGAGGACGCTGATTCCCGAGCCACCCAGTGCGCTCGAACCGGATGTCCTACCGGCGCCGCTGCTGCCGCCCGAGCCCGAAACCGAGGAGCTGATCGTCCGTGCCACGCATGTGGAGGCACCGGGGGTGCCGGTAGCCGACGGCGAGGAGGGCGCGGACGGCGGCGCGGACACCGAAGCTGAGCAGGACCAGGACTCCGATGAGGCTCCGGTACTTGCGACGGCCGGGGTCGCCCGTCGCCCTGACCCCTCCGAGCTGACACCGCAGGGTCGCTATCGCGCGTCGGTCACGGAGGATCCGGACTTCGAATGGCGGGTTCCGAGCGCGCGCTCGCTCACCCGCTCCACGGGCGAGGCGGCCAAGCCGGACACCGCGGGGCAGGAGCAGGTCGCCGCACAGTTGGTCGAGACGCTCGGGCACTTTGGGATCGAGGCAAAGGTGATCGGCCGGGTGACCGGCCCTCACATCACCCGGTACGAGCTTCGTCTCGCGCCCGGCATCAAGGTTGGGAAGGTCGCCCAGCTCAAGGACGACATCGCCTACGCGCTCGCGGCCACGGACATCCGCATCCTCGCCCCGATCCCCGGCAAACAGGCGGTTGGAGTCGAGGTCCCGAACGCCCGCCGCCGGATCGTCCACCTCGGTGACGTCTTCCAAGCGCCGCCGGAGGACTGGTCGCCGCTCACTGTCTGGCTGGGTAAGGACATCGCCGGCCGCGCGATTGGCGCTGACCTCGCGAAGATGCCGCACCTGTTGGTCGCAGGCACCACGGGGGCTGGAAAGTCCGCCTGCGTCAACGCGATGCTGTCGAGCATTCTCCTGCGCGCGACCCCGCACGAGGTCCGCCTCGTGCTCGTCGATCCCAAGCAGGTCGAGCTCAATCACTACGAATCGATCCCTCATCTCCTCACGCCGGTGATCACGAGCCCGCGGATGGCGGCGAACGCGCTACAGAACCTCGTCAAGGAGATGGAGCAGCGCTACGGAACGATGTCGCTCGCGCGCACGCGCTCGCTGCCCGAGCTCAACCGCGCCCGCGAGAAGCGCGGCGAGCCACCACTCCCATACATCCTGTGCGTGATCGACGAGCTCGCCGACCTGATGATGGTGGCGCCGGCCGATGTCGAAGACTCGATCATCCGACTCGCGCAGAAGGCGCGCGCTGTCGGCATCCACCTGGTGCTCGCGACCCAGTCACCGCGCGTCGACGTGATCACCGGAATGATCAAGGCGAACGTTCCGTCGCGGATCGCGTTCGCGGTCTCGAGCCAGACCGACTCCCGCGTGATCCTCGATCAGAACGGCGCCGAGTCGCTCCTCGGACAGGGCGACATGCTGTTCTCTCCCGTTGGCACGTCGAGGGTCCAGCGGATCCAGGGCGCCTACATCGACGAGGACCAGGTGGCGACCATCGCCGACGCCTGGCGCATTCAGGGCGAGCCCGAGTTCCAGGCGGAACTGCTCGAAGAGATCGCCGGAGAGGATGAAAGCGGGTCCGACGAGGATGTCCTTCATCCTGACGAGGATCCTCTGCTCGAGGAGGCGATCAGCCTCGTTGCACAGATGGGGACCGCATCCACGTCGATGCTCCAGCGCCGGCTGAGGCTTGGTTACACGCGCGCGGGACGACTGATCGACATGCTCGAGCGCCGGTCGATCATCTCCGGCTACGAGGGGTCCAAGCCACGCCAGGTACTCATCAGCGAAGCGGATGTGCCGAGGATCCTCTCCCACCTTGCCGAAGCCGCGCCGGCCGCTCCGCCGCCACCAGAGCCGCCGCCCGAAGCCGCCGCGGATCCCACGGACGATTGACCCGCCCCCGACGGTGACAGGGACCTGTCAAGGCTTTTCGCGTCGGTAGCCTTGACCACGTGCCTGACATCGGAGCGACCCTCCGCGAAGCGCGCATGCGCGCGCGGATAGACATCACAGAGGTCGAGGTTCGGACAAAGATCCGTGCCAAATACCTGCGCGCGATGGAGAACGAGGAATGGGACATGCTTCCCGGCCCCGTCTACGTCAAGAGCTTCCTGCGGACCTACAGCGACTTTCTGGGGCTCGACAGCCGAATGCTGATCGACGACTACCGCCGGCGCTTTGAGCGACCCTCCGATCAGGAGCCGCGGCCGATCGCCACTCTCGGGCGCGACCGGGAGCGTGATCGGGCTCCCCGTGGCCCGCTACTGCCATCTTGGGCATTGGTCGGATTGGTACTGCTGGCGATCGTCGCGGTGCTCGAGGTCGTGGGGCACCTGAGCGCCACGAACACACCGACGACATCCGGAGACCGCGGGACGCCGGCGAAGGACAAGAAGCCTCGCAAGCCCAGGACCACCACCACGCCCAAGACCACAACGGTCGTCACGCCCAAGACAGTGACGCTTCGGATCACGCCTACCGCCCTGGTCTACATCTGCATGGCCAACCAGGACGGCAAGCTCCTGATCCCTGGGGAGACGTTCAACGCGGGACAGACGGTCCCGGCCTACACGGCCGGCAAGCTGCTGCTCACGCTCGGGAACTCGTCGGTGACGATAAAGGCCGGTTTCGGCTCGATACCCGTGAAGCCATCGTCGCGGCCGATCAACCTGCTGATCGGGCCGACGTCGTACCGCAACCTGTCGATCGCCAAAGCGCCCAAATGCACATGAGTGCGCGGGCCGGAGTCCTGATCACCGGCACAGAGGTCCTCAGCGGGATCATCGCGGACCGGAACGGGCCCTGGCTGTCGGAGCGCCTCGCCGATCTCGGCGTCGACCTCGCGCACATCGTCATCGTCGGCGACCGCGCGGAGGACATGCTCGCGGGCCTGCAGTTCATGGCTTCCGAGAACCTCGACCTGATCGTCACCAGCGGCGGCCTTGGACCGACCGCCGACGACCTGACCGCCGAGGTGGTGGGCCGCTTCTGCGGACGCGAGATGGTGCTCGACACGGGCCTCGAACAGCGGATCGCGGAGATCCTCGCGCCGATGCTCGAGCGCTGGCCCGGTCTCGACCCGGAGGCGATCCGGCATTCGAACCGCAAGCAGGCTGTGATCCCCGAGGGCGCGACCGTGCTCGCACCGGTCGGCACGGCGCCAGGTCTGGTGGTCACTCCTGCCGCTGGAGACGGCCCGACGGTCGTCGTGCTGCCCGGGCCTCCACGCGAGCTGAAGCCGATGTGGGAGACGGCGCTGACAACAGACGCATTCCGTGCCGCGACGGTTGCCGCCACGACATACCGGACACGCATCCTGCGCCTGTTCGGGATCCCGGAGTCGGCGATCGCGGACACACTGCGCGCGGCAACGGACGCTGGCACCGACTTGGAGCCGCTCGAGATCACGACCTGCCTGCGCCGCGGCGAGATCGAGATCGCGACCCGGTACGAGCCGCCGGCCGAACCCAGCTACGACGCATTCGTGGATTTCGTCCGTGGTCGACACCCGGACAGCTTGTTCTCCGACGACGGGTCGACGATCGACGAGCAGGTCGCTGCGCTCCTCACCGGCCGCACGATCGGTGTCGCCGAGTCGTGCACCGGCGGCCTGATGGCGGCGCGCCTGACCCACCGGCCCGGCTCGTCGGCGTACTTCAAGGGGGGGCTCGTGGTCTACTCAAACGAGGCAAAGGTCGCCCTCGCCGGTGTCGACCCGGACCTGATCGAGCGCTACGGCGCGGTTTCGGCAGAGGTCGCCGACGCGCTCGCAGACGGCGCCATCGAACGCCTGGGGACCGATGTCGGCGTGGGAATCACGGGCATAGCCGGGCCCGGGGGTGCCACACCAGAGAAGCCCGTCGGACTTGTCTGCTTCTCAGTCCGCGCCCGCGAGGGCGACCGGCTGACGCGCAGCGTGAACCTGCCCGGCGGGCGGGCTGACGTCCGAGATCGCGCGACGGTCGTTGCGATGCACCTTATACGCCGTCTACTACTTGGATCGCAGCTGCCGATGACAGCTCGGGGACCATCAGGCGGGACCGTCGTTTGACCAGCTTGCACAGCCCATGCAGCCGGCCGCGCCCGTTACCAGCTGCCCCCACCTGGTCCGGACTTGACGGCCCCGCCGTCTGGTGGTCCCTAGCCCTTCCCTAGCCCTACCTCTTGGCCGGTCCTCGGCGATCTTGCCTCGAACGCGCAAACGACACCTCCAGTGTCGAGCATGGCCTCGAGCGCAGTGTTGAGCTCGAGCCAGCCGTGGAAAGCCCGCCTGCCCCCTGATGGCGCCGTCAGCGTTCCCCGGATGACCGCGCCGTCGATCGCGGCCTCGATGATCAAGCGCTGAGTCTTGGCGGACTTCACGATCGATAGTCTCGACCCAAGTGGCGCCTGGCGCATCTGCCGGGGGGGTGTGATCTTTTGCATCGTGAGGTGTTAGGAAATCCTTGTGACGTGTAACCGGTTCGTCTCGTGGTGTTGGTTGGTCTGATGGAACGCCAAACGCCAGCCGTGACCGTCGTCCCAAAGGCTGACGAGGCGGTGGGCCACCGGCGCTCGCCCGATGGCTGTTTCGAGTGGCGAGCCGATCTGCGCGTGTGGGTGCCCCTGGGCGACGTGCCACCGGGAACGGTGACTCCGGATCGCCTGTTTGAGTGGACGGGCACGGAATGGCGCGCCCTGCGCCCCACGTCCGGGCAGACTGTGCGAAAACGCAGCGCGGCAGACTGGATCGGCATGGTCGCCGTTGCCGGGCTCTGCGCCCTGGGAGTGTTCGCTGTCGCAGGTGCGATCTTCGTGTACATCGCGCTGCAGAATTTCTCGCCGAGTGGCAAAGGCTGAATCGCGCGATGGCTCGAGCTCTCGTCCGACCCCTTCGCCTGGCGCTGCTCGTGTCCCGTCCCGCGGTGGCGTGGTTGCTCTGTCTGTTCGCCGCGATCGGCATGGCGCAGGCGGGAGTGCGAGACCTTCTGACCGTGAAGGCAGCGTTGGCGTTCTGCGCCGTGATCCTCTACGTCACCAACGCCGCGGCGATCAACGACCTATTCGACGAGGCGATCGACCGCATCAACCTGCGGGGGGCGCGCGACCGGCTGCTGGTGAGTGGCGATGCCTCGCGTCGCCAGATGTGGGCCGTCGCTGCCGCGAGTGGCGTTGGAGCGCCGGTCCTCGGCGTCCTGATCTCGCCGGTCGCCGGGATGGTTCTCGGCGGCGGTGTGCTGCTCAACGCCGCGTACTCCGTTCCCCCAATCCGTCTCTGCGCTCGTGGAATCGTGGCGTCGCTGCTGCTGCCGCTCTTCTACGTCGCGACGCCGTTCGTCGTCGGTGTCCTCAGTACAGGGAGAGAGATGAGCTGGCACGGGGCGCTGCTCCTCGCAGGCGGATACGCCGCGCTGGCGGGCCGCCTGCTGCTGAAGGACTTCCGCGACGTGCAAGGTGACGTGCTCTACGGCAAGCGGACGTTTCTCATCCGTCATGGACGGACCGCAACCTGCGCGTGGAGCGCCGCGCTCTGGTGCGTCGGTGCCGTCCTGGTCGCGGC
>Ga0302326_10005012_pt1 | contig 30372 bp, 31 predicted proteins | sample Palsa_T0_3_FD_202264 | JGI IMG/M metagenome (GOLD analysis project Ga0302326, IMG submission 202264) | Peat permafrost microbial communities from Stordalen Mire near Abisko, Sweden - Palsa_T0_3 | ecosystem: Environmental > Terrestrial > Soil > Palsa > Peat permafrost | place: Sweden: Abisko... | reverse complement strand
AGCCTGCCGATCTACGATTCGCTGCCCGCCGGTACGGCGCGGCAAGTGGCTTGGGCCATTCGCGGCATGGCGCGGCCGGCGCGGCAACCGGGAATACGCGCATGTTGAAAACGCCGCGGAACCTGAAATGGAAGGAAGTGGCTCCACGCGTACTGGCGGACTTCCTTACCGTACATGTCAGTATGTTGCTGGCGCTGGCTATCTCCGTCACCTACCGGACCGCGCGGGGGCACGGCGGCGAAGCGCAGCAACTGATCGCCGGATTCCGGCATTACTATGTGACTTTCTTCTGGTTGCTCTCGCCCATCTTTCCGGTGGTCTTCCTGCTGCATGGTTTCTACACGCATTCGCGCGCCTATGTGGGCAAGCGGAAGGCCTGGGTAATTCTACGCGGAGTCACTTTTCCGGTGATGCTGTTCTTCGCCGCCGACTTCCTGTTGTTTCGGCCGCAGAGCACGGGACGCAGCGTGGCTCTCCCGTTCGTGGTGCTGGCGGGCGGCGGGCTGTGCTGCTTACGCCTGTTGAAGGCATCGCTGGAAAAGCGTTTCACGCGCAAGGCCGAAACCGCGGCTGCCGCGCAACCGCAGCGGGTGCTGGTGATCGGCGGCGCGGGCTACATCGGATCGTTGCTGGTGGCGCGCCTGCTCGGGAGCGGCTACCGAGTTCGCGTCTTGGACAGCCTGATCTACGGCGGCGAACCGCTGCAAGACGCGATGCACAACCCGAATTTCGAATTGATGGCCGGCGATTGCCGCAATATCCAGGACGTGGTGAAGGCGGTGCGCGGCGTGGAAGCCGTGGTGCAACTCGCCGCCATCGTGGGCGATCCGGCCTGCGAGCAGGACCGCACCTCGGCGCTGGAGATCAACTACGCCGCTACCCGGATGCTGATCGAGATCGCCAAGGGCCACGGGGCGAGCAGATTGATCTTCGCCTCCAGTTGCAGCGTGTACGGCGCCACAGAGGTGGAAGTCGACGAGCGCTCGGAGGTGCACCCCGTTTCGTTTTACGGCCAGACCAAAGTCGATTCCGAGCGGGCCTTGCTCGAATCCCGCACCGACGCTTTCCATCCCACGATCTTGCGCTTCGCCACGGTCTTCGGCCTCTCGTACCGGCCGCGGTTCGACTTAGTGGTGAATCTGTTGTCCGCCAAGGCGGCGCGGGAGGGTGTCATCACCGTCTACAACGGCCGGCAGTGGCGTCCGTTCATCCATGTCAAGGACTTGGTGGAAGCCGTGAAGCTGGTGCTGGAATCGCCCGTACGCTTGGTGGACGGACAGGTGCTCAACGTAGGCGACTCGCGGCTGAATTACACCTTATCGGATGTCGCGGAGGTTATCGCGGAAGTGTTCCCCGCGACGCGCATCGAACACGCGGATAACCCCGATTGCCGCAACTATCGTGTCAGCTTCAAGAGAATCGAGCAATGCCTGGGATTTCATGCGGGTTATTCGCTGCGGGATGGAATCGAGGAGTTGCGGAAGGCGTTTGAGACGGGGTTGATCGAAGATTACACGGATCTGCGGTATCACAACCAGAGGTTCCTGCTGGCGGCGGGGAGCCCGGGCCACAAGAGCGAGGTGGACGCGCAAGTGATGGCGGCGTTTTCGGGGGCGCCCGCGAATGGGCATGCGGCTGGGGTGACGGCGTAACGGTGGGAGAGCCTCGTGGGGCAGGGTGGCATCCTGCGGGCCGATTGCCAATCGGCCCCCGGCGAGCGGAGCTCGCCTGTGTCGGCAAGAGTGCCGACACGGCACGCCGAGGGCGTGCGCCACGCGTCATAACGAAACCGCGTCGCGCGTCACTTCCGATGCCAAGCGGGGTTTAAGCCCTCGGCTGGAAACGACATCGACCTTGCATCCGAGGACAGCTTCCAGGTCGAGCCACAGGCCCGTAAGGTCGAGTCACGACCGGCCCGGTTCGAAGTCGACCAGGAAATCGATGTCCGAATCGCGATGCCGATCGCCGCGGGCGACTGAACCAAAAATGCGGACGTTGCGGGCGCCACGTTTCTCAGCGGCGGCCATGATCCGATCACGGTAATGGGAACGGATTTCGTCCAGTGTCATGCGCGTTCGCAGCATTGGTGCCGGAGGAGGGGGTCGAACCCTCATACCCAGTGAAGGATGCGGGATTTTGAGTCCCGTGCGTCTGCCAGTTCCGCCACTCCGGCAAAGTAGTGACTCCTTTGAGTTTACCCCAAAATTGCTCCAGGCGCACTGTAGTGGTTCTTGTAGTGGTTCTCCGCTTCACTTTGGCCGTTTCGCGCGGGTTGCCGGATCGCAAGGCGCGCCGCTCGCAGTAGCAGATCGGGGTCCTCAATCGTCGCAACCGACAACGGTTTTCCTCCCGGCTCCGCGTAGCAAATCACCAAGGTCCCCATTGTGCCTCCTACTAATAAAGGGCCTAGATGGCCTCAATCCAACGCACCAATCCCGTTCGTCTCCGCAACACATTGATGCTATAGGACTTGATCGCGAAAATCTTTCTCACTGCTACCCAAACAGCCGCGAGAATACTGGGTCCTTCTCCATCGCGGCAACAATCGCATCCTGGTGCCGCCGTATCGCTATCCTAGCCCCTGGGTTATCCCTTTCGTGCGCCCGTCCCCAGAACCACCTGGCCATGAACCTTGACTGCTCCTTCGTTAGGCCAACTTTCCGGCCTATTCGTTCGAAATCCTCCCGCGTCAGCGCTTCGAGCACGGCCGTACCCATGACTGTCTGTTGGCTCATCTGCACAGAAGGGAATATGTGATCGATTTCTTCCATGAAGCCGGATTTGTCCAGAGCATCAAAGCGGCGGTCACTGCCAATCCTGAGGAGGTCGTTCTCACCATTCTCGTCAGCCACCTTGCGCGCTCTCGCCATTGCCGAGATTCTACGAAAGATGTTCGGCTCTGGGATATCTGCCAATCCTTGTATAGCGGGGCGTAAGTGGATTTGTCCCCGCGACACACCCATTCCGAGAATCGCTTGCGCAACGTAGGCGCGCCAACGGTTGAAGTCATCTCTCCTCGGATCGACATCGCAATGCAATTCGTGCTTACAAAACCAAGTCAGGTAGTCCTCAAAATCTGCCTCACCTTGCTCCCAGGCCCGGATAAGGCTCTCGCATGTTGCGAAACCGGGGCGCTGCACCCAGATGTCGAACGATCCCCAGTGGGATTCGAGGCGCGCGATTGCTTTCCGCAGCCCTCTCGTGTGCCCCTGTGAAAGCCCAAACAGAAAACGCCGCCCAATTGCGTTTTCATTCTCTGACGCACATTCTTGCTGGTACAGGAAATCTATCTCCCTATCCGCTTTTTCCGCCGTCTCTTTGAGGATAAGCATTTTTGGTGTCGCCGGAATGATCTGTTTCCGTCTGGTGTATTGGGTAGTCGATTCGATCCTTTGCGCCTCGCTGTCCAGGAAACTCGAAAATGCCCAGATATAGCGCGTGTTGACGCCTCGGTCGAGTCGTCGTTCATCGAATACTGGAATGACGTTATTGAGCCCATCAATCACCCCATCGAACACGTCGAATGGAGGCGACGGTAAATCTGATGGGAGCCTGTCCGTCCCGTTCATAAGTCACTATCCCTTTCGGAGGGGCAATCCCAGGTGCTTTGACCGTCCATCTCTATGGGCCGCGCCCAGCTTGCAGATCGTCATCAACACGCACCGCTGCTCGCAATCCGTGAGTTTGAGGACGACCCTCAGCAACCTCCTCCGTCTACTCTTCAAGCTCCGATCAATGACGAACGGCCCCCCAGGCGTCGGTCGGCACTGAACGGATCTTTGCTTTATTTTCGCCTATCAGCCGCACCGTGCGCAACTGCCCACATTGCCCCCGGCGGATTCGCAAATACAGTAAATGAAAAACATTCCCGATGTGTTACGTTTTAATTGTAAGCTGCGGCCGCGCGCCGTAGCCAGACCGGATATCGGGCAAAACCATGAGACTTGAAAAACGCATCCGAGCGCTGGAAGCCAGAATGCTGGCGGACCCGGTGATCCTTTACTTCGCCGATGGCAGCACGCGGGAGATTTGCGGCCGGGCCGACTATCTGCTGAGGCTATTCTGTGACGCATGCTACGGAGGGGATCTCAGTCCCAGGCAGGCTGCGGAACTCGATCTGATCCGCGACTCCGTCTCCGCTGGAGGGGCGAGTTGCGCCCAAATGACCCAACTCATTCGGTGCTTCCTCCTTGGACCGGCGGAGGAACCCAGCAGTGTAGCGCCGGTCCTGTCATAGCCAAGATTGGGAGCCCGGCTGGCGACGCGGGCGTCTTGGCTGGTCCACCCGGTTGGCAACGCCACTCAACTCCCGTCTTGGTTCTTGGTGTCCCCGACCCCATCGATGACGTTCAGCGGCGGCGCGCCTATAGTGGCCGCATTGGTCGGGGTGGCCATATTGTGGATAAAAGCCTTCGGCATCGGCGCGTGCACCTTGGATTACAGAGATGGATCGACTGACTGACGCCGGAGTGCCCAAGGAGAACGGAGTATTGCTTGATGCGATTTGAAAATACTGCTACTGAACGACAGATGGCGTATGCCGGTCAATGACTGCCACCCCAGGAATCAGGAGCGTCAATACGCGCCGCAACCTCTGCACCTCAGCACGTTCAGCTTCCCCGAGAAATTCGTCCGCTTGTGACAGTTCTGAGGCGCGGGCTTCGGCTGCCGCGATGGCCGACAGTGCCACTCTCAACGCCAATTCGGGATCATCGACACGAACAAGTGGAACCGGTCCCCGCTTCGATGTGTGCGGTTCATAAACCAGCATAAGCGCAACGGAACCACTGAGGGTACTCATTCTCGAATTTCCCGCTCTACTTATAATACGTGTGCCCAGGGAGCCGTTTTTGGGACATTTTGCGCTCAAGGTATTGAATTGTAAGGGCTAAGCTTTGGCCTCGCCTGTCGCCACGAATAACTCAGGTACGCATTCGCGTATTGACGGGTCATGAAGTGCCTCGATCGCTTCAGTTAAGGTACAGCCTTGAATAATGAGGCAAGGTTTCGGCGAAGCCGACGCACCTTGACCGCACACCCTTAGGCACAGAGAGTGGCCGTCCCATTCGAGCGATACGTCGGGCCTGAGGCCGGCTTGTCTCGTCAGCGCTCTTAAGTTATCGGGCTTTTCGAGGGACGGAGCCGGGATCTGGTCTGCTTTCGGGACGTGGCGGGCCAGCACACGGGCTAGCGCTTCCCATGGCTTCAGAAAATCCGTTCTGCAACTCTTGGAAGTCGGGAGCTTGGAGTTGCGCTCTGGTAGCGACTTATCATGAAAAAGCGGAACGATCAGCCGCTCCCACTCTCTATCTATCCATTTCCAGGCCGCCTCGATAGCGCGCGCCTCCTGTTTGTCGCGGGCCATTGCTACGGCGCGTGGCCGGCTGATGCCCGACGCACGCAAGGTTAGCGCCCTCCCCAACATGGGTACCATCGCACGTTTTCTAGCGGCGTGCTGCGCTACCTTGCACCAATCAACTGCATCGGCGTCCTCGTCGTGTTGCAGCCATTCTGGAATGCGTTCCCACACAGATGGCGTATCGCAAATTTCCGCAGCTCCATCCACTATGTCCGGCATCAACTCTCGGTCTCCGTCGTAACGAGGGGGAGATATGGATTGACGCCTAGTCGCCTGTTCCCCCGAGTCAAATTTTGATTCCTCTCCGGGAAGCCGGTAAATTCCCTTATCCCTAAAATCCGGCAACCTCATCGCGAGAGCCTGCCGGGCGGCTGCCGTCGCCACGTATGCCCTTGGGTTTTCGCTATTCCGCCAGCGCCCCTCAGACAGAACCTTCGCCACTGCAAGTTGGTAGCAATGTCCGAGGTTCAGCGTATCTAGGACCTCGTCCCAAGCGTGCTGGTTCGCATCATAGATAGGTCCAGCAAGGGCTCGTTCGAAAAGCGAGGCCACCTGGTCCCGCCGGGACTCAACCGCTGGCGATGGCTCGGGCCTACTCCACCCCGAAGGTATTCCGCCATGCGTTTTTCTCGGGGGGCGCTGATATCGAGATGGGTGGTTGGGGCTGCCTCCCGGATTCATTTAAGGCCCCCATTCATCGGGCCGCGCCATTTCATGCGCCGCCCGCGGGACTCTTCCCGATGTGGATCGTGGGTATCTCGCCTTCCGGGCAAGTTGCCGACCAGTGGTCACGCTGATAACGATCAGTCGGCAATACTGATAAATGGTGTATTTGAGTGGCGTGGGTGACGTCGTTGCCGTTTCCATACTTTTGACCGTGCCTCCCGGCGGTGCGTCTACGCCTTCACTTTACAGCACCTCGGGCCGTTTCCGCAAACATTTTGATCGATTCTTGTAGTGGCTCCTCAACGGGAATTTGTGAGTAACTGTCAGCCGCAGCGCCGGGGTTGACTGAGGAATCGGCGGAGTCTGCGGCAGGTCGCGTCGAAAGCGTGTTGCTCGTCTTTCAGAACCGCTGTTGGATCAGGTGGGCCGCCCACGTGTCAGCGCCGCGGATCACCTGGTTCGTGCCATGCCGCCGTGGGAATCTCACACTCAGACCAACCGGTGGTTGTAGAGGACCAGCACCGCCGTTGGCCTCGTTAGTAGGGTCCGTTCCAGGTGGTGCTTCCAGAGCATCTCCACTTTCGTGCAACTCGCCTTTTTTCGTCGCGGTACCGCCAGAACTGCCATCCATATGTTTGGGGATGCCCGGCGATTCGCTGCGGCCCCGTTCGCGGACTAGCGGCCGGAACCCTTCGGCTGGTCGGACGAGCCGTCCCGACGTGCTTGGGCGCAACGTGGGCCAAGTGTGCCCGAGAGGCGCGGCAATCGTTTTCACTTTACGCTTTGGCGAAGTCTGGCAGTCTTCTTTTCAGATATTTCTGCCGGAGAGCGTCGATCTCGATGAGCCTCCCCGTCTCGGGGTCCCGAAACTTCCAAAAGGTCCAGCCGTTGGTCTGCGGATATGGTTTGCCGGCAGGAGACCCGATTACCGACTTCCGGGCCATTCCGCCGGCAGTGGACAGGGAATCATAAGACTCGCCGCTGACACCCACCGCACCGTCGTTTTGAATGACGGCCCTTAAGTGAACACCCCTGTACTCTCTCTCCAATTGCAGCGGTGTCTGGCAAAGCCCCGCTTTGATCAGGTCCGTCAATTTCGTCTCAAAGGCCGCGGGCGTCTTGTGTTTGGCTTTATCCACCATGGTAAGGAGTGGCGCCTTTCGCGCCCGACCACCAACTTGTTCTCGGATTGGTTTACGGGGTGCTGATGCGGGGTTAGCGCCAACAGGGACCTCGGGAAAATCGATCCGAACTGGGTTGGCCCTTTTCAGCGAGGCTCGTACTTCGTTGGGCTTGAGGCCGCTTGTATTCCTGCGAAGCAGCCTGAGCAGTCCTGGATCTTCGTTTCTAAAGAGACCTTCCACCGCCACTTTGACCTTGCGGTCGACAAAGTGGGCGTTCCATAGGATGTTGAGGAGGTTCTCCTGTCCGTTTGCCGGCAACCTTTCTCCCATCTTTTCCTTGGATAGCAGGGCCAGGGTCTGCAGGGTGCGCTCCCGATCCTGGTCAGAGATCGAAATGCGGATGGACCGGAATAATTTCTCATCAACGTCCACCTCTGCGCTGGCGTTGAGCAGGCGATACTCATCCCCATCCGTCAAAACACACCACTTGACCCCAGCCGTGGCCGCGTAGCCCATGATTTGGGATGCCCATTTCCGGTTGGTGAGGTCCTGGTCCAAGCCCTTTGCCTCGATGAACAGGCGCGGTTCACGGTTGACGAACAAAGCGTAATCCACCGGCTTGTCCTTGGACTTGCGCTTGTACTCGCGGTGGACTTCCTCCAGTTCCTGTACATCCCACCCCAGCGCGGAAAGCAGGGGTTCAATGAGGGCACCTTTTGTGTTTTCCTCGACGATCAATTCCTTCCGATCTCGGAAACCGAGAATTTTCTTTCTCAGCTTCTCTACCACTTCCTCAAGTGACATTTTATGCGGCTCTCTTTCTTCCTGCCTAATGACCTCTACAGGCAGGCTGGGCGCGTAGTCTCCCCGCCCAGGCTGTTCGGGATAGCATCCGGTGATCGGGCTGCAACGGAGGCGCTCGGCCTGGCGGACATCTCGCGGATGTTGTCGTCGGCGATCCTGTGGCGCACGAGCGTAAGCAGGCTGCTTTTAAGCAGGGTGCTTTAGAGCAGCATACACCCTAGCCTGAGTTGTTGCAAGACACGGACATCAACCGGGCCGTTGGGGAACGAATTTAAGATCATCGCCGACGCGTTGGGAGTCCGCGTGCGCGACCTTGTCGGAAAGCTCTGAAACCGGCTTAATCTTAATAATGTCGCCGGCCTGGTATGACAGACCGTTCCGCTGCGCCCGGACGGGACTTAGGCCAAGTGTGCGCGAGGGCGGCCATTTCTGCCACCCAGGGCTGTTGGCTGGATCATCCGGCTTCACGCCGTGCCGACAGCCGTGGAGCATCGCGCACGGCGCCAGGCAGTCGGTCGTCTTCTTGGTGGTCGGGCTCAAGCCGTCAGTTTTTGCGCCAGGACCGGCGCTGGCGGCGTGCCCTGCGCGCACCGCGAGAGGATGACCTTCCAGCCGTTCCGAGCCGCCGCTGCCTCCCGAACGATGCTGGCGACCTCGGTGGCTTCCGCGCGTTCCTCGGAGATGCGCACTGCGTGGCCGTACTCCTCCGCAAGCGCTCGTCGCTCCCCAGGATTCTTCCCGCGCTGGAGCACGCGCGCATAGGCTTCGCACGAGTACGCAAACATCTCCCGCTTCCGGTATTCGATGTCGAGCAGCCACACCTTCCTTCGCGTCTCGCGGAGTCCGATGGTGGCGCGCTTGCAGTTGTGGAAGATGTGGGCGGCCTCGTGGACGATAAAGTCGGCGAAGGGATCGTCTTCGGCGAAGTATTCCGCCGAGACGTAGCAGGTGGTTTCTTCGCTCAACCCAACCAGGTGGGGCATGTCCTCCCCAAGCAACTCCGCACCCAGGCTTGCGAGGTACAGGTTCGCGAGCGTCCACGCGGAACTGTCAAAGTCGCGCTTGAGCAGGATTGGCTCGATATTCGCGCTCGTGACGAAGACAACGGATTGCTCGATTGTCGCCAGTACCGCGTCCTGCTCGGCGCGCGGGAACAAGCCGCGTACCATCGGCTCGACCTTGGCGCGCGTCAGCAAGACGGTGTTGGACTCGGGTACCGGCGCGTGCGTCAGTCCCTCGGCCCGTCGCCTGACCGCCCAAACCAGCGCGCCGCGAAGGTCCTCGTGGGCACGGTTCGCGCGCTCCATGAAGCCGCCGGACCAGGCCGCGTAAAGTGGATCAGTCACGCCTGTGCGAACGTATCGGTCGATCTCGTCGTTGATGTTGGGCGCTTGGGCGATTGATCCGATCCTCGCTCACTATCATACGAATTTGTATCAGGCGGTCGGCAGGGTCATCGCCATCGACCAGGGTAACGGCCCCAGACTTGATCTTCTTGGTCTTTTCCAGCGTAACCGAAGCCGAAGCCGGTATGGCGTGATTTCCTACGGGGTCGGCCAACGCACTCATGAAATCGGCGTCCGGATGGCGCTCGGCGCGCAACGAAGGGATGTGATGCGCCTGGTGCTCGGGGAGGGCGCAAAAATGGCGCTCGTTGGCGTGGCCGCCGGCTTAGCCGCCGCTTTGGGACTGACACACCTCATGGCCAGCGAACTTTTTGGTGTCACGGCGTAAGATCCACTGACGTTCGCTGCCGTCGCCATCGTGCCAACGCTGGTCGCACTGCTCGCCTGTTATCTTCCGGCGCGCAGTGCCGTAGCGCGTCGATACGAGTAGCCTTCGCCAAAACGGTCTCGCCTACGGCTTACTGGGTTCGGATCGCGTTACAATCAAGGCCGCCGCGCTCAAGGAACTAGCCAGCGCCAGCCCGCCGCCACCCACTGCACCCTCCGATAGCCGGCCACAAATGCTTCCTGAATTGCTTGGCGTCCGCGCGCGTCCGTCGTTTCGGCGGCAGCCAGCGTGGTTCGATGGGCCTCGATTTCCTGCCGCACCGCAGGCGCCAGCGCGAGATTGTCCAGACGCCGGTCCCAGAGCGCTCTGAAAAACGCCGGTCAGCACTGCTCCGAACACTGCCACTGCCAGCAGGCCGGCGACACGCGAGATGGCATTGTTTATCCCCGAGGCCGCTCCCGCGTAGCTTTGCTCCACAGCATTCATTACGGTCGTGGTCAGCGGAGCGACGCTAATGGCCATACCGAGGCCCAACGTCAGCACCGCGGGAAAGAACGTGGTCCAGTAGGGACCGCCGATACCTGGCCTCGTAAACAGCGCGAATCCGGCGGCGGCGATCAACGGACCCACCACCAGCGGAGTCTTGGCACCGTATCGGTCCAGAAGTCCGCCAGACCAGCGCGACAGCAAGAACATCAACAAAATGAAAGGCAGCAGGGCGGCCCCCGCTTCTGTTGGCGAATAACCTTGCACCTGTATCAAATTCAGCGGAAAAAAGAAAAGAACGCCACTCAACGCGGCGTAGAGAAAGAAGGTAAGCAGATTGGCTCCGCTGAAATTCCTGGAACGGAACAGACGCAACGGAACCATGGGCGACGATGTGCGCGTCTCCCAAAGCAACAGCGCGATCAGGGCGATGGCACCCACACATCCTGCGACCGGTGCCGATTCGATCAGAGCAAAGACGATTCCGCCGAAACCGAGCGCAGTCGCCCCAAGCACTGCCCTTGAGGGCTGCATATGGCTGCACCGGCGGCCTCTCCTCCAGTTCCCGCCGTTGATTCCGCAGCATGGCGACCAGTTGCCACGTCGGACCCGGCGTGTCGCGCCACGGTGCCGTTACGGTAGCGGCACACGGGCCTGTGGTCTATGTTAGACGCTGACGAAGGGTCCTGACGCTGGGGAAGCGCAAGCGGGGCGGGATTATTGCATATCTGGGAACACGGATTTGGCAACCGCTGATTACGCGCGCTGTGTCATCCTTTGATTGTGCCCAACGCAGAACGAACAGCCCGGTTTATCGAACCGATGCTCTTACTGAGCACCGACAAGTTGCCCGAGGGCGACGGCTGGCGTTACGAGGTCAAGTTCGACGGCTATCGGGCCTTGGCGATCATGAGCGGCGGGCAGGTGCGCCTCCGCTCCCGCAACGATAAGGACTTCACGAAGCGGTATCCCGGCGTTGTGGCGGCGTTGCGGGAGTTGCCAGATGAAACCGTGATCGACGGCGAGGTAGTCGCCCTCGACGCAACTGGGAAGCCTGTATTCAGCCTGCTCCAAAATGGCGCCACGGAAGTCCACTTCTATGCGTTCGACGTGCTGTTCCTGGCCGGCAAGGATGTGACGGCCGAGCCATTGGTCAAGCGGCGGGAACTGCTAGAGAGCCACATCCTGCCGAAGTTGCCCGAGCCCGTGCGATGCTCGCCGGTTTTAGACGCGAGCCTGCCCGACCTGATTCAGTCCATCCGGGCGCAGGGCCTTGAAGGACTGGTGGCGAAGCGCGCAAACAGCCGCTACGAACCCGGACAGCGCTCCGGCGCGTGGATGAAAATGCGCGTCAACCGCTCCCAGGAGTTCATCATCGGCGGCTATTCCATTGGCGGCAGCACGTTTGACGCGGTTATCGTCGGGCATGTGGTGGACGGCAAGCTGTTGTACGTCGCGCGCACGCGGAGCGGATTCACGCAGGGCATGCGTGCGGAATTATTGCGCAAGATGAAGCCGTTGGAGGTCAGCGAGTGCCCATTCTGCAACTTGCCGGAGAAACGGCCGGGCCGATGGGGTGAAGGGCTGACGGCGGACAAGATGAAGGAGTGCCGATGGCTCCGGCCGGAATTGATTGGCCGATTCGAGTTCCTGGAGTGGACCGAGGACCGGCACTTGAGGCACAGCAGGTTTGTTCGGATGTAGACTTTCGACGAGGATTTCATGCCGCGTGTGGGGACCGGACGAGAGGCGTGCATCGAGCGCTCGACGCTGTCGAGCAAGAGGGCGGCACAGAGCCGCTAGACGCTGAGGAAGGTCCTGGACAAGCGCAAAAACCGGGACGGCCATGTCTTAGATAATTACATATTGGGAAGGTCGCGTCTTCGTCGGTGCGCCAAATTCCGCCAGAGTCGCCCGTGTTCTAAGGCTGTTTCATGCATCCCGGGCAAATCAACGGCCTTGTGTTTCGGACCGCGTTGCCCTACTATTTAAGCCAAATGATCCGATATCGCTTTACGCTTGCCGGGTTGCTCACCCTGTTTATGTCCAGCCATTTGCTCCCCGCACCGGCCGCGCAACCGCGCCCCCGAATTGAGAAACTAAACAAACTGCCGCTGGCGTTTGAGAGGAACGAGGGACAAACCGGCCGTCAGGTCAAGTTCTTGGCGCGAGGCCAGGGCTACACACTTTTCTTGACCTCCGGCGAAGCCGTGTTCGCCATGCACAAGTCCACCTCTAAGTCCGGCGTGCTCCGCCTGAAATTGGTGGGAGCGAATCCCGCGTCGACGTGTCCGGCGTGGATGAAATGTCCGGCAAGAGCAACTACTTCATTGGCAACGACGCGAAGAAGTGGCATACAAATGTCCCCAGGTACGCCAAGGTCAAGTACACAGGTGTCTATTCTGGCATTGACTTGGTCTACTACGGCAATCAGCAACAGCTTGAGTACGACTTCGTAGTGGCCCCCGGCGCAGATCCGCGTCGCATACAGCTCGGCATTAGCGGGGCCAGGAGAATCAGCTGCAACGAGGACGGCAATTTGGTGCTGACGATGGATGAAGGCGAGATTCTTTGGCACAAGCCGGTTGTGTATCAGAAGCATGGCGGGACCCGGCAGGAGATCGCCACACATTATGCCATAAATGCTAAGAACAGAGTAAGGTTCGAGGTGGGTGATTATGACTCGCGAAGGCCGCTGTTTATCGATCCACTGATTTATTCCACCTACCTTGGTGGCAGTGCGTATGACTATGGCTCAGGCATCGCTGTGGACGGTGCAGGCCACGCGTACGTCACCGGGTGGACCACGTCAGCCAACTTTCCCACAATGAATCCCTTGCAGCCAGCCAGCGGGGGCCTCTACGTATTCGTGGCCAAGCTCAACCCGGCAGGATCGGCCTTGGTCTACTCCACATATCTTGGCGGTGGGGCAGACGAAGGCGGCGGCATCGCGGTAGACAGTTCGGGCAACGCGTACGTCACCGGGCTTACCGAATCAACCGACTTTCCCACAATGAATCCCTTGCAGCCATCGTTCGGTGGCGTAAGTGACGCCTTCGTGGCCAAGCTGAATCCGACCGGATCGGCTCTGGTCTACTCCACATATCTTGGTGGCAGCGGAATTGACAATGGCACAGGCATCTCGGTGGATAACTCGGGCAATGCTTACGTCACGGGGTACACCTTCTCAGCCAACTTTCCCCTAATGAACCCCTTGCAGGCAACCCCCGGTGGCGGCGGCTACGGCGACGCCTTTGTGGCCAAACTCGACTCGACCGGATCGGCCTTGGTCTACTCCACTTATCTTGGCGGAAGCGGGGACGACTATGGCGCGGGCATCGCTGTAGACAGCCCTGGCAATGCTTACGTCACGGGGAGCACCGACTCAAACGATTTTCCCACGATGAATCCCCTGCAACCAACCCTGACCCTCAACTGCGAAGCCACCGGTTCGCCGCGCTTTGAATGGTGCGAGTGGGAGGAGCGGCCGGGACGGGCACCAGTCGATGCGGGGTGACCAGTGTCCAAACGGTGGTCTTCACGGAGGCCGACGACAGGCTATGACCTCTTTGAGCAGACGACTGGAGCTGGAGGCCAGCTACCAGGTAGCCATTAGACAGGCTGGCGAACACGCGCGCAATCTTGAATCTGCCATCCGGAAACGAGTGCTAGAGCATCTCTCCCTGGACGAACTGCGCGCCCTCCGGGACGTCGCGAGCGCAAGACAGCAAGGCTCCTTCACGGAAGAAGGGTTAACGGCCGACCATAGAGCCGCTCTCGAAAAGTATAATGCGACCTTCGACGAGGAGTGCCGGAATGCGGGCTTCGCATCAACTGAAGACTTCTACCGACGCATTAAGGCCGGCTAGGCCTTGCTAACGAGGCGCGGCGGCAGATAAGGCCGTCTCTTGGGGCCGTCAATGGCCGTACGCGCGATCTTGCGACCTACGGAAGCGGGCGGGGCTGCCGCTGAGATAGCTAGCGATATTAGTACTTATCAAGAACAGAAATAGCGCGAACCGGAAACCGTGTAATATTTGTGATGGCTATGAAGAGACCAGCAACAGCCGTATTCGTCTGCTTGGCCTTCGGCGCCATCAGCCTAATGAATTTGGCGTCAACGGCCGGATGGGAGGTGTGCGCGCTGTGGACGGGTCCAGTTGATCGGCACCGGCATGTGTTTCGGCGCGGCGACGTGACTCTATAGGTTGGACCGGCGGCGCCGTGCTTGCAAAACAAAACGGCGGCGCTACCTGCCGCACTGACCGGAGTATGGTCACCGCAACGGATAGAGCCGCCGCTCGCAAATCTCTTACCGACGTAAACTTACCGGATCGCTCGCTTTTACTGGCCCTTTTGATTCGCGGCCATCGAGCGGTGCGCGCGGAACTTTACGGCGGGATCCACTTGCACAGTGATGTAGCCTGACGGTTCGGTGGCCGTCGTATAGCGGATCACGTCCTGGCAGGCGCGGTCACTGTGGGTCCAGACTCCATCCTGATAGGTTCCCGCGCAGAACGATGATTGCGCGTCATCGATGGCGATGTGCCGCACTGGCTCGCGATAAGTTACTACGGCGAAGTATTCGGCGAGTTTGGCGGGGTCCGCATTCCCTCCGGAAGCTACTTGTAGCAACATCGGAGCAAGTTCGTCGTAACGGAAATAAACCTGGAATGTGAAACGGCGGCCGGCGTTCTCGTCCGAAGACATGGGCGCGGCATTATACGAGTAAGTGGCCGCGTAGGCCACCGCTGACTGCAGGGCCGTCGCCGGACAGAACATAGATCCACCCGGCTCCCGCGGCGTCAGTTCGGAACAATAGCCCGAGTCAGCAGTCTGTTTGACGGCCACCGGAACGTGTACCCTTTTCATGCCATCGAAACGGATGCTGCGCAAATTGGCATTGGCCGGGATACGCGCCAGATGCGTGAAGGGATGGAACTCCACGGTCTGCGGTTGAGCCGCCGTGTTTCTTTCCGCCACGAGTCCGGCGGCAGACAGTGAGGAGATCAGCAGGCTTCCCGAAACCAGGACTCCCCAATGGATCGATGTACGCGTTAGTTGAGTCATTGTTTAACCCTCTCTGGTTGAGAAGGCGGGAATTCTTCGCCGCGGCGATCATGCAGGGATCAAATATTTTCAAAAGGGTAAAAGGTTAACCGCCACAGGCGTTTAATGCCATCTTTGTTTTCCAGGCTCTGAGCGAGAATCTGACGGAACGGCCACTTTTACGCAACTTTCTTCACCCGCTGAAACGCGAGGAACTCGACGTTGGTCACCGCCATCCGCTTGGCCTTCAACAACAGATATCGCAGGTTCTTATAGCCCCGGCCGCGGTTAATCAACAGGCGAATATTCGCGTTAACTGCTTCCACGACGCCGAAGCGAACCTTCGTTCGGCAGTAGTTGACAATGCCTTCCACGTGCTTGAGCAGCGTGTCGGCAAGCTTCTCGAACGGCCCCAACCGCTGCCACTTCAGTTGGTCCATCCACCTTCCCAGATAGTTGAGCATGGCCCCTGGATATTGGTAGTCCCACAGCCCTTCCAGACTCTTTTTGAGGAGATAAGCCTTGAAGACTCGCCGGTTCATTCGGAACAGTTCGTTCAAATCCCCGCGGCGCTCGCCGTTCAGGTTCCGCCAGCGGCTTAACAACAGCCACTTCTTGCCCTTGATCAATTCGCGCTTTTCCCGTCCTTGCCGGAAGAACTCCGCCTTCCGCACCTCATCCGCCGCATCATTGGCATGCCCCAAGATATGTCCACGCAGCAGCTTTATCCGGCTTGCCCCAGTCATTGTAGAGTTGCACGATCCACAGGACGGCGCCATCGATGCGTTGCCGGTCCGCCACGTCCATGAACAATTTGCGTTCCGCCATCCCCCCATAGCCGTCAAGCAGTAGCGGCTCTGCTTACGCATACTTTTTCTGTCCCGCGAGGCTGGCTCCCAGCAGGCACTCGGCCCAAAATCGATGCCAGTTATCCAGCCGCGCCTTGCGATCGAATTCGACAGCGTCGCGCGCTAAGGGCTCGGCGGCCCGCGCGGCGCCGTTTCCGGATTGGTCTGGCTGCGGCTGTCATTCTGATTTTTGCTGTGGGCCTCGCGGCCTACCAATGGCTGCGCGGCTACCCGGAAGGGAAGGCGGGGCGGGATCTGCCAGAACGGCAGATCACATCCAATCCGATGGAAGACTGGGTTTCGGCTGGGCCATTTCTTCCGATGGCAAACAGATGGCGTATCGTGACCAGGCGGGTTTCCTGTTGCGCACGATCGATTCCGGCGCGACCCGTCCAATTGCTGTGCCGCGCGGGAGTTGTGGAGTCCATCCGCACGGGGGACTGCGGTGGTTCCCGGCAAGAGGGAAGGTACTGGCCGATTTTGTCACGCCGGAGGGATACGCCATCTGGGTCATCCCATTAACCGGCGGCGAGCCACTGCGCAAGGTGTATAGCCCCGGCGTGTTCCCGGCGATCTCACCAGACGGACGATCGATAGCCTTTATTAAGGGCAATTTGGATACATATGGAGCGGAGGTCTGGGTCAGCGGAGTAGACGGCAGCGCGCCGCGAAAGCTGGCTATAGGAAACGGTCGGCGGAACTTTTCCAGTCCAATATGGTCGCCGGACGGCCGCTGGATCGCATATCTCAGGAATGAGGCTCCCAAAGAAGGGTCAATGAGTACCGCCGTCGAAGTGCGGCCTGCCGGCGGCGGCCCGGCAAGAACTCTTGTATCCGGATCGAGCTTGCCCCTGCACCCTGCCGGGTGGGTCCCATGGTGGGGAGCCACGATGTGCTCGCCCGACTGGCGCTTGATATTCGCGGTCATTAACGCCGGCCTTTGGGAAATCCGGGTGGACCCAACCACGTGCGAAGCTCGAGGCAAACCCGAACGGCTGTCGCCGCCGGTCTTAGCACCAGCGGTTTCCGCGGCTCAGGGGAGTGTCGACTGGGAGGGATCCCTGAGCATTTCGGCGGACGGGAAGCGCCTGGCATTCATGAAGGCGTACTACCATGCAGACAGTAGACGTTGGCGAACTCGGCAGGGGCGGCAGCAGTCTGCAAGGGGCCCGCCGCCTGACACTCGATGATGGGGACAGTAAATTGTCGGGGGGGTTGCCAGCGCAGCGGTAAACGGCGCGGCGTCCAGATCCATCGGCGTGCCGTGGACTTGCCCCAGTGAGATCTCGAACACCGTTACGGTGCATTATACTCACTTTGTCACCGTCAGGCTGGCATAGCCCGACGCCGCCTTGTAATCCGCATCCGCGCTAATGCTCGCTCTCAGGTAGTTGGTGTAGGTACCCGGGGCGAGCGTCCCGCTCGGCTTGTAGCTCACCGTGCACTTCAGCACATCGCCGCTGGAGCTGCACGACTGCCCGCTGAACGACCCGGTTGCGGCGCTAAACGTCACCGTACCCGTGGGAGCGGCATCGCTCGAACCCGCGCCGGTAAAGGCGACCGTGAGCGTCACCGGCGCGGTGGAAGCATGGGCAACCACCACCGGATTTGGCGTCACCCTAACGGCCGGCGTATCCGCCGTGATAGTGAAGTTGTTGGTTTGCGGGCTGCTCGCCGCATTGTAGTTGCTGTCGCCGGCGTAGCTGGCAGCGACAGTGTAAACGCCTGCTACGTCGTTCGCCACGGGGCGGAACAGTGTGCCGCACACCATCGGGCTGCTCCTTCCCAAACAAACCACCGGTTCGAACCTTCCGGAGGCGTTAGAGCTGAAACTCAGCAGCGTCCCTTTACCCGCAGTGGGCGCCGGACCGGATCCGGGCCAGCTAAGCGTTGCGGTAATGGCTGTACCCACAGACGCGCCATACGGTTCCGCGTTCGGGAAGACACTGGTCATGGTCACGGTGGGCGTTATCTTAGTCTGGGTGATGCTGAAGTTATTGGCTTGGGTGCTGCTCGCCGGGTTGTAGTTTCCGTTGCCCGCGTAGCTCGCTGAGATTGTATACGCACTCGCCGCGTCCGTCGCCGTGGGAGTGAGGCTTTGCGTGCAGGTGACGGTAGAAGCCGTGGCGCTACAGCTTGGGCTCCCCGCGAAGGTGCCGGCCGCGGTGGATTTAAACGTGAGGCCGGCGGTGGGCGCCGCGCCGGCGCCCGTCCAGGTCAGCGTGGCGGTAATCATCGTAGGAGTACCGGCGCCATAGCCCTCACTGGACGGATTGACATTGGTCACGGTCACCGCGGGCGTTTGCAGATTGACCGTCTGACCCAACGAGCCGGTATTGCCGGCGTGGCTACCATCCCCGCCATAGCTGGCGGTAACTGTGTCCGAGCCGCCGGGCAAGACCGAAGTCGTACAGGTGGCCGTGCCCGCTGTGACCGCCGTAGAGCCGCAGCCGGTGTTGGCGGTCCAGGTGAGACTGCCAGTGACGTCGCGCGGATGCGGTCCCTGGCTGTGCGGCATGACCTGTCCGTACTGGCCGCTAACCGTCGCGGTGAAGGTCAACGGCGCGCCGTAGGTGGATGGGTTGAGGCCGGTGGTGAGTGCCACCGCTACCGAAGCGCTGGCGTCATTGACGGTCTGCTGGAGGCTGCCCGTGCTGGCGGTGTAGCCGGTGTCGCCGGAATAGATGGCCGCGATCGCATGCCCGCCCACCGCCAGCGTCGAGGTGGTTCCCGATATGGCCTGGCCGCCAGACAACGCCGCCGGCGCACCGAAATTGACGCCGTCAATCTGGAACTGCACAGTCCCGGTAGCCGTGCCCGGCGTCACCGAAGCCGTGAAGTACACCGGCTGGCCGAAGGCAGACGGATTTCCGCTGGAGGCGACTCCGGCGCCAGTGGCGGCCTGCGTGCCGGTTCCGCTCAGCGTGATCGTCTGTACTGCCGGATTGCCGCCGAACGAGTTGTCGGTCAGCGTCGCAGAGGCGGTAAGCGGTCCAATGGCAGCCGGCGTGAAGCTGATACTCAAATTGCAGCTCGCGCCCGAAGCCAACGACGAACTGCCGGTGCAATCTGGGGGCGTGCCGTTGAGGAGCATCTGGGTGAAATTCAATCCGATGGAGAGTCCCGAAATGACAAGGTTGGCGTTACCGGTATTCTGGACCGTCACCGATTGCGGACTATCGTTGCTGACGCCGGCGAATGGCGCGGATTGGAAAGTCAACGTGGGAGCTTGCGGTCGCAGCACTTCCGCTACCTGGCTGTCGACGGTATCGGCGACAAATACATTGCCGGCTCCGTCAACCGCTACACCCCAGGGACCGCTGAAGCCGGCGCCCACCGTGGGACAACCCGCAGCCGGGCACCCGCCCACCGGCACCTCCACTACCCGGTTATTTCCGGTATCGGCGACGAACACATCGCCCGCCGCATCCACCGCAATCCCGACCGGCCCGTTGAACCCGCTGGCGACCGTGACAGTCTGCGAGTTGCCCGGCTGCACTTCCAACAGGTTGCCCGATCCGCTATCGGCTACGAAAAGGTCGCCCGCGCCATCCACCGCCAGACCGCGCGGATTGTTCCAGCCGCTGCCGATGACCATTGGCGCACCGCCGCCCGCCGGTACCTCGAATACCTGGTTGCCGATATCGGAGACAAAGACGTCGCCCGCTCCGTCCACCGCCACGCCGCTGGGACCTTGTAGTCCGGTCAGCGGCAAAGTGACTTGCACGCCACCTCTCGCCGGTACTTCCACCACCTGCTGGTTGTAGTAATCGGCGATAAACACATCGCCCGCGCCATCCACAGCCACGCTAAATGCGCGGCCGATTCCGGTGACAGGTAGGGTGGTTAACGGTCCGCCGCCCGCCGGCAGTTCCAGCACGCGGTTATCGTAGTCGCCGACAAAGACATCACCGGCTGCATCCACCGCCAGAGACAGGGGATGATCCACTCCGGTGAAAGGCAGCGTCTGGGACACTGCCGGAGCGAAAGTAATCAGTGGGGCCGACCCGACGCCGCTTATATAACTGGTGCTCAGCACATGGTTGTTGGTATCCGAAAATTGGATCGCGCCCAGGCGCAGGCCGGGCGCCAGAGGAGTGAAATTCACCTGCACCGTGCATTGGCCGTTCGTGCAATTGAACCCGTTCGGCGCCAGGTTGAAATCCAGGCCGGACGCGCCTTGTGTGACCACTGCAGGCGCCGCCAGAGTGACCGACTCATCCACGTTGAATGTCAACGCCGTGACGGTTCCGCATCCGGTAGTTTGCGCGGAAAAGCAAACAGCCGTGCTGCCCAGGTTCGGACTATTTCCGTTCGCCAACTGAATCGTGCCGGGCGCGAAAGTAGCGGTAACGGACGCGCTTCCGCCGGCCAGCGATACAGTGCAGGCGCCCAACCCGGAGCAGCCGCCGCCGGACCAGCCGGAGAATACGTATCCTTCCGCGGGCGCGGGAGTGAGCACTGCCGAGTTCTGGAAGAGGGCAGAGCAGTTTCCCGAGGGACAATTGATCAGGCCGGTACTATCGGCGACGGCGCCATTGCCCGCTACCGATACCGTGAGCGTATTGGTCGGAACGATACCGCAGATATCTACGGTATCGACTCCCGGGCAAGTGGCGCCGTTATTGTAGGGGTTGCTCGCATAACCCTGCCCGGACGCGCCTGCGGCAGCGGCTACATCTCCGCTGAACGTGACGCTGTTGGGGACCATATTGAAGGATGCGCTATTGTACAGGAAGAGAGAACCGCCCTTCCCCTGGGCGCCCGTACCGCCGACGGCGCTATTCCCGGTGAAGGCGACATTGTTAAGATTCAGCGCTCCCGAGTTCACGAAGATCGCTCCGCCAAACCCAGCGCCGCCACCGCCGGACCTGCCGGCACTAGAGGTGGCCGCCCCCTGGCCGCCCCCATAGCCGGCAATTCCGGAACTACCTCCGCCGTTGACTGCCGCGGCTCCGCCGCCGCCGCCGCCGAACCCGCCCTCGCCGCCAGAGGTGGTGAAGCCGTCGCCGGTCCCGGCGCCACCGCCACCGCCGAAGCCGCCGATGCCTCCCACTGCCTGCACTATCCCGCCGGCGCCGGCGCTCGTTCCCACCGCGCCTCCAAGGTCGCCGCCCGTGGAGTTGACGCCGAAGCCGCCTCCGGCGCCATTGCCGCTGTTGTCCGGGCTTCCGCCCACTGCCTGATTTCCGCTCAGCACAACTCCATTCAAAGTCAAATTCCCGTTGTTTTCGAAGATAGCCCCGCCCAGCCCTCCGGCCGATCCGCCCAACTCCGAGGTGCCGCCCTGACCCAGGCCATCGGCCAGCGTGAGGTTATTCAGCGTCACGTTGCCGTTCTGCACGAAAAAGATGCGTGTGGCGCCGCTGCCGCTGATGGTCACTCCGCCGCCCTGAAGGGTGACATCGGTAGCGATGTATAGCCTTCCTCCGAAGTTGTAAGAGGGAGCGCCGGAGGAGAGCGCGATGGTTTGCCCGGCGATTCCGCTCAAATCCACCGTGCCTCCCGGGCAGACATCCGCCAATGCCTCCATCAATGTGCCTGGCCCGCTCTCGGCATTACTGGTAACCATGAAATCCGCGCCGCAGGTGGGGGCTGCCCCAGCGGTCAAGCCGAAAGCGACCATAGTGTTGGGATCGACCGAGGCCGTCACTGTATTGCCGCCCACCACGCTGTTAGCCGCTACATTTGCGGAAGCGTTCCCGTTTCCGTCCGTTATGGCGGTGACCGTGGAGACCCCCGGTCCTGAAAACGTCACGGTTATGCCCGCGATCGGATTGCTCGAGAAGTCGGTGACCGACACCACCAGGGGATTGACGAAGGCTGTATTGATTTGAGTCCTCTGTCCGTCGCCGGAAACTTTGGAGAGGATCGCGGTGGAGGGGCAGTCCTGACGGTTGGGAGTACATTCGTTAGTCCCGGACTGGCTGTCGCAACTGGGGGGAAGAGACGGGTAGCAATTGTATGCAACGCCGCGGTTGAATGAAGTCCACGCCGCGGGAATCTGCGTCAGGAAGTTGCCGCCGAGACGGATTATTATGTAGTTCAGGTTTGGAAACAAGGGAATGGCGCCGGTGAATTGATTATTTTCGAGAGTAAAATACGAAAGGCTGGAAAGGGCGGCGAAAGCAGTAGGAATCGTTCCAGTCAGAACATTGTCATCCAATCGGAGCCGAGTGAGCGACGTCATCGTGGTAAGCGCCGCGGGGATCTCGCCAGTCAGCCCGCAGTTAACGATATCCAGAGAAGTCAGCGCTGTTAACTGCGCCACGATGGGAGGAATAGGCTGGTTAATTAGAGTGGCGCCGCATCCTGCAACGATTACAACTACGCGCCCATCTCTGTTACAAGTGACTCCATCCCAGTTCGCGCTGCCGGACGTTGGGCAGGGATTCGTATTTTCCGGCCAGCCCAGGGCCGCGCCCCAGCCGTAGGTGGTTTGCAGCGCCTGCATGACGGCCAGGTCGGGAGGCCCCACATCCGCGCTGGCGTGGCTGGCGGTTGCGGATAGGATCAGCGCTAGGAGCGCCGTGTAAAGCAGGTGTCGAGTTAGTTTGAAAAAGGCCCGGCCAGACCCGAAAAGCTGAGGCGCGCGATTCGGCATATTCTCTCCTACCGGTAAAGGCGTGAAAAATGATCACCGGCGATCACGTGCTAAAATACCCAGTCGTGGAAACCCCACTCGCGGCGGTCGAGGTGACCCGCATGCTCCAAGCCTGGAGAGGCGGAGATATGTCCGTACTGGAGCGCCTGACGCCCATCGTCTATGCGGAACTGCACCGCATCGCACGCCGGAATCTGGCGGCGGAGCGGGAAGGCCATCTGCTGCAACCGACCGCGTTGGTAAACGAAGCATTCTGCCGCCTGCTGGGCGACGCGCCTGTCGAATGGGCCAGCCGGGCCCATTTTTTTGGCTTCTCCGCCCGCCTGATGCGACAGATTCTGATCGATTTCGCCCGCGCGCAAGATACCGGAAAACGCGGACACCGCAGTCCGCACGTGGCCCTCTCGGTGGCCGGGGATGTGGCGGCGAGCCAAACCGATCCGATCGAGTTGATCGATCTCGACCAGGCGCTCGAGGATCTGGCGCAACTCGACGCGCGCCAGGCGAAACTGGTGGAGCTGCGGTATTTCGGGGGTCTGGAAAACGCCGAAATCGCCGCCGTGCTCGGCATTTCCGAACCGACTGTGGTACGTGACTGGCGCGTGGCGCGCGCTTGGCTTTTTGACCGCCTGCGATCGGTGAAGGACGGTCCCCGCGATGCCCCTCCTTTATGACCCCGGAGATTTATCGCCAGGCCAGTGAACTATTCGAGCGGCTGCGCCTGCTTCCGGGCAGCGAACTGGCGCCCGCGCTGGAGGCCGCTTGCGGCGGCGATGCGCAACTCCGCGCGTGCGTAATGCGGTTGATCGAGGCGGATCGTAACGCTGGGCGCAGTTTTCTGGAACGGCCCGCGGTGGAAGACGCCGCCAGGCTGATCGCGCCGCCGCCGCTCGAAACTCCCGCCTTGCCCACCGCCGGAACGGTCATGGGCAAATACCGGTTGGGCGAGCGCATCGGAGCAGGCGGGATGGGTGTCGTCTACGCAGGGCAGGACTTGCACCTCGATCGCCGGGTAGCGGTCAAAATCCTGCCGTTGATGTTCGCGGAGGAGGGTGCGGATCGAATCCAGCGCTTCCAACGCGAGGCGCGCGCCGCTTCGACGCTGAATCATCCTAACATCGTGTCCATCTTCGATGCGGATTTTGCCCAGGGCTATCACTACATCGCCATGGAATTTGTGGAAGGCAAGACGCTCCGCCAACTCATCGGCCCAGAATCTCATCTGCCCGATGTGGAAACCATTCTGGAGTGGATCAACCAGACCGCGTCGGCTTTAGGCGCCGCTCACCAGGCGGGCATCATCCATCGCGACATCAAACCCGAGAACATCATGGTCCGTCCGGATGGCTTCGTAAAGGTCCTGGACTTCGGCTTGGCCAAGCTGCACGAAGTAGCGCGCAACGTATCGCGGGAATCGGAGATGTTGACGCGCGCCGGAAACGTGGCAGGCACCCTCCATTACCTTTCTCCGGAACAGATCCTGGGTGAACCCGCGGGACCGCGTGGCGACCTGTTTAGCCTGGGCGTGGTTGCTTATGAACTAGCGGCTGGCGTGCGTCCATTTGAGGGTCTCACGGATGGCGCGATATTCGAGGCAATTTTGCATCGCACCCCGCCGGCACCGGCAGTAGTGCGTCCCGGTATTGGAACGGGACTCAGCGCGCTGATCATGCGCGCGATCGAAAAGGATCCGGAGCTCCGCTTTCAGACGGCCGACGATCTGCGTAGCGCCTGCCGCTCGGTCAGCCGCTCCAACATTTTGAATGGCTTAGAGCCGGAACTGGGCGCCGCTCCTCTGCCAGCCCGTGCGGTCACCGGCCGCGGACGGATCATCACGCCCGCAATCGGTTTCGCTTTTATCCTTCTGCTGGCCGTCTGCATTTGGCTCTTTCTCTCCTTGCGCCGGCAGAATCAGATGAAGACCGCAGCCGGCCCGGCACAGGTGACGGTGCTTACCGCATTAACCGGCTACCAGATTCATCCCAGTCTTTCACCGGATGGGAGACGGCTGGCGTTCGTATGGAATGGGCACAGCAACAATTACGATGTATACGTCAAAGCCGTGGATAGCGAAGACGCGCCGCGGCGGCTGACTTCCAATGAGGCCCAGGATCTGAATCCGGCCTGGTCGCCCGACGGAATGCAAATCGCATTCCTGCGGATAACCCCAACTACCAAGCAAATTCTGGTGATTCCGGCCGCGGGTGGGCTGGAGCGCCTGATCGGCGAAATCAGACCAGTTTCGGTTCCGTGGAAAGGCGAGCCCTCGACGATGCGCGCACTTCCGGGCCCGGCGTGGTCGCCCGAAGGCCAGACGCTTGCTGTAACGGACCGCTGCGATGCGAGCGGCGTCTCTGATTGCATTTACTTGCTTTCGCTCGAAGGCACGCGACGGCGCCTCACTGAGGGCGCGGCGATTGGCGATTACACGCCGGTTTTCTCACCTGACGGAAAGCAAATCGTGTTTCTGCGAACCACGGGCGACATCGGCACAGCCGACATTTATACGCAAGGAATAAGCGAAAGCTCCGCACATCGCTTGACTTCCGACAACAAGATACCGATCGCTCTCACATGGTCGGCCGGTCATCGCATCTATTTCATTTCCGACCGGACCGGGCCGCTGCTGCCGTGGAGCGTACCGGATACTGGGGGAGAAGCGCAGCTGGTCACTGGTTTGACGGGTGCAGTGATTTTTCTGTCGGCTGCCGCGCACGCGAGCGAGATCGCCTACGCGGAGTCTTACCGCAATTCAAATATCTGGAGGACGAATCTGGCGATCCCCGGTGAAACGCCCGAGATGCTCATAGAATCATCCAGAAGCAACTACAGCGCCCAATACTCTCCGGACGGCGCGCAGATTGTTTTTATCTCCGACCGTACCGGCGGATTGGAAATCTGGGTTGCAAAGTCGGATGGCTCCGATTCGCGCCGTATCACTTTCTCCTCCTCGTTGAGGCCGATCGGATCGCCGACCTGGTCGCCGGACGGAAAGCAGTTCGTTTACGATGCGGTTGTTTCGGGGCGCTCACAAGTCTACGTGATGAACGTGGACGGCACCAATCAGAGGCAGTTCACGACGGATTCCTGGGAATCGATGATGCCCGCCTGGTCGGTGGATGGCCGGTCCATCTACTATGTCATCCGCCGCAATGGATCGCTCTCGTTATGGAAAAGACCGGTGGAGGACGGCGGCGCCATCCAGATCGCCAGCGACGTGACATCCGAAGCGCTGGAATCACCGGATGGCGAACGGGTGATTTTCTCGCGGTCCGCGCCGGGCATTTGGGAAGCGCCGTCTGGCGGCGGAACACCCAGCCTAGTCCCCGAGTTGTCTGGGGTGGTCGATAGCCGGCATTGCTTCGTGACCCGCACCCGAATCTATTTCCTGGTGCACGAATGGCCCCCTTGGACCATTGGACGCTTGGATCTTGCGACGCGCAGGGTTTCGACGGTTGCGAATGTCTCGAAGACGCTGGAGTTCTATACGCGCAGCCTTTCCATTTCGCCAGACGGCCGCTGGATGCTGCATTCGCAGGTAGACCAGATCGGCAGCCAGATCTCGGTGATCGCCAATGCGCAGTGAGGGCGCCGCTACCCCAGATAGTTGCCGATATTAGTAATTAATGCCGTTGTCGGCTCGGACGCGTCGGCAACACCGCGCTAGCCGACGAGATGCAGTCAAACCAGGCCTTCGTGCGCCACGCGCGCGCGCGCCGCTCGACGCGATGACCGCGCCCGCCCACGCGCTGCTGGACGCGGCCCCATCGCGAGCGCCGCGACCGCCGGCGAGCGAGGGCGCCAAGTCCCGCACGGCGCGCCACCTAGCGATGCGCAATATTTTGCGCGTCGGTCCCACGCGCTACGCTACCGCCGGGCAGCCGGCAATTCCCATTGAAGAGGGCAATACGCAATATTTTGCGCATTGGCCCCGCGCTCGCCTGCTGTTCCGCGATCAAGAAATTTCCGTGCGAGCGCTGAGACGGTGCGTTGAGAGATAGAGCCGCCATCCACCCGTTCATTCCCCGCGCAAAGTGCTACGTTGAGCGCTAATGAAGCTTCTTGTCATTCTATTCCTTGCGCTCCCCATGCTCGCCCAACTACGCTTCCTGCCCGCCAAGAAGCTCTGGGTGATGGAGACCGACCGCACTTCCTACGTGCTCGGTATCAACGAACAGAACAGCCTGCAAAACGTCTACTGGAGCAAAAAACTGCTGCGCGACGACGATCTCGCGCCCGCGCACACGTGTCCCTCGACGCTCACGAGTTCGCCGGGGCAGAGCTGGCACCTGAGAATGCCACGAAGTCCGAGGCATAGGAGTGGTCGGTGGCGCTGCCCGCCCCTCGTCATCATTCCCCAAACAGCCTTCTGGGAACCCGAGCGGGCTTGCCCCTCGTCAGCAACGCTGGCCGTAACGACGTCAATGGCTTATCGTGGAACTTTTACCTGGAGGAATCATGACCACATCCCGACGGCGTTTCCTGGCGACCGGCGCCGTTACCGGCGTCACTCTCGTCAACGCCGCGCCGTCCACTGATGACGCGGGCTTCCGCTATTGCCTCAACACAGCGACGCTCATGGGTTTCAAGCTTCCCATCACTCGGCAGATCGATATCGCCGCCCAAGCCGGCTACAACGCCATCGAGCCTTGGCTCGATTCCCTCCACGCCTACACGTCAGCGGGCGGATCGCTCCCCGACTTGGGCAAACGCATCGCAGATACCGGCCTGACCGTGGAAAGCGCTATCGCCTTCCCCGAGTGGATCGTGAATGATTCCGCCGAACGCACCCGCGCCTTGGAAGACATCAAGCGAGATATGGACCTGCTGGCTCGCATCGGTGGCCGCCGTATCGCGTGTCCCCCTGCCGCGCCGCGCAGCACGCCCGCCATCGGCCTTCAGCAGATCGCCGAACGTTATCGCGCTGTGCTGGAATTAGGCGACACCATGGGCGTCGTTCCGGAGCTTGAGTTCTGGGGACCATCGCCGCACCTAAGCCGCTTATCCCAGGCGACCTTTGCCGCGATCGAAGCCGCTCACCCTAAAGCCTGCATCCTGCCCGACGTCTTCCATCTCTATAAAGGCGGCTCAGGTTTCGAAGGGCTGCGCCTCTTAGGCGCCGGAGCCCTGCCGGTGATCCATTTGAACGATTACCCCGGTCAGCCGAGCCGCGCGGCCGTAAGGGATTCCGACCGCATTTATCCCGGCGATGGCGTGGCTCCGCTCGGCCAAATCCTCAGGGAATTGCGGCAGGTCGCCCCCACCATAGCTTTGTCTTTGGAACTGTTCAACGCCGCGTACTGGAAAGGCGACCCGCTCGCGGTCACCAAAATCGGCCTCGCCAAAATGAAAGCCACCGTGGCGACTTCTTGAGGATACAACGATCATGCGCACAGCCCTGCGCTTTTCGCATCGTGCCCGGCCGCGCCGCCGTCTACACCCACCACGCCGCTCCGTTCATCGCCATATACCAAGATGGTTTGACGGAGAGAACCATTACTTGCCAACGACCAAGCTCAAGTAAGGCGATCATCGAAGCCGCGATCACCGGGTTCGAAACCCAGAAGAAGGAGATCGACGCCCAAATCGCCGGGTTACGCGCCGTACTGAACGGCTCGCCAGAACACAATGCCGAAACGATACCCGTCAAACGAAAGCGCCGGGGATTCACTCGCAGGGCCATTGAGCGGATGCGAAGAGCTCAACAAGAGCGGCGGATCGAATATTGAGGAGGGCGGAAGATGAAGGCCACGCCAGGCGCCTGCGCCGGGTGGAGGATGCATTTCGGACCTGCGGAAGGGAAGCCGCGGGATCGCTTCCGTCTGGTGCTGCGGCCTGCTGGACAACGCCACCCAGACCTGGGGATCTCGACGTGCCGAAGGACTCCGGTCCGGACGGCACTTTGTTCGAGAGCGTGAAGTTCAGCAGGAGCAGCAACGGCGGCGAGCTAACTGACGCGGAACTGGAGGCGTGGATTGAGAGCTTTCCCGTCGAAGTGCCGGATGGCCGCATACGCACGAGGCGATTACCTTCAGTGCGCACGGTGCCACAAGGACACGAAAGCGATTCCTGCCTCTGGTATTTGCCGGAAATGCCTCCGGGAGATGGAAGAAGAGCGCATGCTACGGGTGGCACGAGAGAAGTTGGGGCCGCAAGCCACGGCTGAACAGTTGGCGCTGGCGTGCCATATCCAGCGCATCACGCCGCGCATCCGAAAGATCCTGCGGCGACTTGAGAGGGCGGCATGACTTGCACAGAGGCGGCTGTGGCGCGGCGGTTTGGCGGGGTGGCTTCTGGTACGCCATTGTGCGGGACGGCGCAACGTGGGGCTTTGGGGCGCTACGACTGGCCAACTGTCGCGCAGAAGCAGAAAAGCCCGCCACGGCAATGCCGGGCGGGCCTGGAAAGGAGGTACGTGATGCTATTGGTTGATTCGGTAAGTCCGCGCGCCCGTCTTCTCGTCCTTGTAGGATTCGATCTTAAAGCCCGCCTTTTTCAGGGAGCCGGCGATCATTCCGCGCACGGTGTGTTTTTCCCAGTGGAAAGTGCTGGCCAAGTCGTCCAGCGTGGCGCCGTTCTTGCGTTGGAGCATCGCGATTACCTGGGCGGTCTTGCTGCCCTCGCGCGGCGCGCCCGCTTCCCGCTTCTTCGCGGCCGTTTTGGCTTTGGGCGCGTTCTTGGCGGCGGGCGTCTTCTTGGTAGCCTTGCCCTTCGGCGCCGCGCTGTGGGCCACCCGTGCGCGACCTTTGCCCTTTTTCCCGGCCTTCGGCTTCGCGGGTTCCGCCTCGGGCTGTGCGCCTTCGCCCAAGCTTTGAATCTGCTTCCAGATCCGGCTGGCGGCGGCCTGGGCGCTCTTGAAGCTCTTCACCGGGGCGACGCCCGGCAAACTGTTCCAGATGGCTACCAGTCGCTCTGCCGGCCACGCTTTGGCCAGTTCGGCGAGCTCCTTCTGGTTGGCGAAGGGATCGAAAGGATTCAGGGTTGCGGCGGCGGCCTCCTCGGGGGTGGCAAACGCGCTGATGTTGTTTTCGGCATCGATTGTGAACGTCATGGTAATTCTCCTTGGTCCGCGCTCTGCGCGGGTCATCACATGAATCGCTCCGAAGCGCCTGAAAGTAAAGGCTTTTATCAAATAAATCGACCAGGGGGAAGAACTGGGGATGGCAGGCGCAGGTTGTGGCAGATTGGGGCAGGTTGCGTCCAAAAATGAAGGGCCACGGCACAAAGTTCGGGCGGAAAAAGGAAGCGGCGGTGGCAGCGTTGCTGACGCATCGCAACATCGAGGAAGCCGCTAAGGCGGTCGGGGTCTCCCCCAACACGCTCCTGAATTGGATGAAGGATCTGGAGTTCGCCACCGCTTATCGGAAAGCCAGGGGAGCCGTGGTCGGCCAGGCCATCGCGCGGTTGCAGCAAACCACAGGCGCAGCCGTGTCCACGTTACAAAAACTGATGGTGGACGCCGGAACTCCGCCTGCGATCAAGGGGCAAGTGGCTAAGGGAATACTGATGCTCGCTATCAAGGGCGTCGAAGTGGAGGACCTCGAAGCTCGCCTGGAGGCGCTGGAGCAGGCCGCGGAGTTATCGAAGGAATCGCGATGAATCTTGAAGGGGAGGCCGGAGCGTGAACCTACGTCGAAGAATCGCAGCCCTTGAGAAGCGGCTGATCATCGAGCCCACGTTGCTGTTCATGCCAGACGG
>Ga0302326_10005011_pt1 | contig 30373 bp, 26 predicted proteins | sample Palsa_T0_3_FD_202264 | JGI IMG/M metagenome (GOLD analysis project Ga0302326, IMG submission 202264) | Peat permafrost microbial communities from Stordalen Mire near Abisko, Sweden - Palsa_T0_3 | ecosystem: Environmental > Terrestrial > Soil > Palsa > Peat permafrost | place: Sweden: Abisko... | reverse complement strand
ACGCGGCCAACATCGCCGTCACCTTGGTCCTGGCCCTGGCCGCCAACACCAGCTTCGGCGGCCTGCCGGTGCTGATGAGCCTGCTGTCCGACGACGACCGGCTGCCGCACCTGCTGGGCTTGCGAGCCGAGCGGCCGGTGCACCGCTACGGCGTGATCACCCTGGCCGTGCTCGCGGGCGTCCTGCTGATCGCCGTCAACGCGACCACCGCCCGGCTGATCCCGCTGTACGCGATCGGGGTGTTCATCGGATTCACCATCAGCCAGACCGGCATGGTCCGGCACTGGCATGGCCAGCGGTCCCGGAACTGGAGGCTGCGAGCCGCCCTGAACGGCACCGGAGCGGTCCTGACCGCGACCGCCGCCGCCGTCTTCATCGCCAGCAAGTTCACCTCCGGCGCCTGGATAGTGGTCCTGGTCGTGCCGGCCCTGATGCTGCTGTTCTCCCGGATCCAGAGCTACTACCAGGCGGTAGGACTCGAACTCGAGCTAGGACCGCTGCCGCCCCGACCGCGGCCGGCCAACAGCCTGGTGATCGTGCCCGTCAGCGACATCAGCAAGCTCACCGAGCACGCCCTGCACGCGGCGCTGTCGCTCGGCGATGATGTCATCGCCGTCAGCGTCCACCCCGAAGCCGCTGAGGGCGCGGCCTTCCGTGCTGCCTGGGACCGCTGGGACCCCGGGGTGCGGCTGGAGACCCTCGATAGCCCGCACCGCTCGCTGGTGCATCCGATCGTGGACTATGTCCGGCAGGCACAGCAAGGCAGCGGGCAGGTCGCCGTCCTCATCACCGAGGTTCAGCCAGGCCGGTGGCGTTACCGGATCCTGCAGAACCAGCGGGGGCTGCTCCTGGCGACCGTGCTGCGCGCCAGCACCGACGTCGTCATCTGCACCATCCCCTACCGGCTCACCACACGGTAATCTCCACTAATAGCCGGGTTGCCATCTGGTGCGGTCGATGGCCTGATCGATCTGGTCATCGGTGAGCGCGGGCGCGACGGCATCGGCTACTGCGGCCCTGGCGACGGCTCTCGCCACGGCGGTCGCGGTGCCGGCGAGCTGAGCACGGGCCGGCAGCAAGGTCCCGTGCGGGTCGTGCCGGATCGTAGCGGCGGCGCCGACGGCGGCGGCCGCGGCGGTCATCATGGCGTCGGTGACGCGAGTCGCGCGCACGGCGGTTACGCCCAGGCCGACTCCCGGGAAGATGTAGATGTTGTTGCACTGGGCGACGGGGATGCTGACCTCGCCGACCCGCACCGGCGGGAACGGGGAGCCGGTGGCGACGAGCGCACGGCCATCGGTCCAGCCGGCCAGATCCTGCGGGCGGGCCTCGCTGCAGCTGGTCGGGTTGGACAGCGGCATGATGATCGGCCGTTTGGCGTAGGCGGCGATGCGGCGCACGACCTGTTCGGTAAAGGCCCCGCCCGCAGTCGACAGTCCGATGAGCGCGGTCGGGTGCACAGCGTCGATCACGTCGGCGAGGCCGGCTGGCCGACCGGGTTCGGTGCCGGGCACGGCGGCCGGCGGCTGGGCGAGCCGGCGCTGCGCCGGGCTGAGGTCCGGGCGGTCGGTGGTGAGCAGGCCGTTGATGTCGACCACGCAGACCCTGGCGCGGGCGCCGTGCTCGGACAGGCCATCGGCCGCCATCGCCCGCACGACCTGCTCGCAGACTCCGATACCGGCCGACCCGGCGCCCAGCATCACCACACTCTGGTCGCGCAGCCGCGACCCGGTGGCCGCTGCCCCCGCGGACAGCGCGGCCAGGACCACGGCCGCCGTGCCCTGGATGTCGTCGTTGAAGCTGAGCAGCTGGCCGCGATAGCGCTCGAGGATCGGCAGCGCGTGCGGGGTGGCGAAATCTTCCCACTGCAGCAGCACACCGGGCAGTTCGGCGCGCACGGCCTGGACGAACCTGTCGACGAAATCGTCGTAGCCGTCGCCGGCCAGCCGACGGTGCCGCCAGCCGAGGTACATGGGGTCGGCCAGGAGCCCGGCGTTGTCGGTGCCGACGTCCAGGAGGACCGGCAGGGTGCGCGCCGGGTCGATGCCGCCTAGCGCCGCGTACAGCGACAGCTTGCCGATCGGGATGCCCATGCCGCCGATGCCCTGGTCACCCAGGCCCAGAACCCGCTGTCCGTCGGTGACGACGATGACGTCGACCTCCTGCCGGGGCCGGTTACGCAGGATCTCCCCGATGCGGTCGCGGTCGGGATAGGCGATGAAAAGGCCACGCGGCCGGCGGTAGATCTCGCTGAAGCGCTGGCAGGCCAGCCCGACCGTCGGGGTGTAAAGGACCGGCAGCATCTCCTCGATGTGGTCCGACACCAGCCGGTAGAACAGCGTCTCGTTGGTGTCCTGCAGCGCGCGCAGGTTAATGTGCCTGGCGAGGTCGGTGGGCTGCTCCTGGTAGGCCTGGTACCTGCGGCGCGTCTGCTGCTCCAGCGTCTCCACCACGGACGGCAGCAGGCCGCGCAAGCCCAGCCCGGAGCGTTCCTCCTCGGAGAACGCGGTGCCCTTGTTGGTCAGCGGATCCTCAAGCACCCGCACCCCGGAACCTTGATCGACGCCCATGACCTCTCCCGTTCCTTCCCGATTCGCGCCGACGGCGCGCGATACAGCCTGGGCGGGATGATTTCGCCAGCAGACACCGAACGTCTTCTTACCTATCGTTACATATCGCAGGCAGACGATCGCGCGGCGAACCATGCAGGTTCGCCGCGCTTAGGGGTGCCGGAAGGCCGGCGCCGCGGTCAGTGATGCGTGGCTGGTGAGTAACTCCAGCCCCTCCGCTCTTCATAGGACGCAGTTTTCTAGAAAAACATTGCTTGTTTTTCACTTCAGATATAGCTTGGGGCAGACACCGGGAACTGCTGCCAGTCCTGCCCTGTAACGGCGGGTTGCCTTGCTGGTCGTCACTGATCCCTCTAAGGAGCCATGAAATGAAATACGTACCGCCAGGCCAGCCCGGCAGCATCGTCTCCGTCGAGCCGAGGTATGAAAATTTCATCGGCGGCAAGTGGTTGGCGCCAACGCACGGCAAGTACCGCGTGGACTTGGCCCCGGCGACCGCCGGTCCGATCACCGAGGTGGCCGACTCCACGCCGGAGGACGTCGAGCTCGCGCTGGATGCCGCCCACGCGGCGAAGGATGCCTGGGGCGAGGCGTCAGCGACCGAGCGGGCGAAGGTGCTCAACGCAATAGCTGATGCGATCGAGAAGAACCAGGACATGCTGGCGGTCGCTGAGAGCTGGGAGAACGGCAAGCCGGTCCGCGAGACGCTGGCGGCCGACATTCCCCTGGTAGTCGATCACTTCCGCTACTTCGCCGCCGCGGCGCGTGCCGAGGAGGGTCGCTCGACTGAGATCGAGAAGGATCTAGTCGCCTATCACTTCCGGGAGCCGCTGGGTGTGGTCGGTCAGATCATCCCGTTCAACTTCCCGCTGCTGATGGCGGCGTGGAAGCTCGCGCCGGCGCTAGCGGCGGGCAACTGTGCGGTCATCAAGCCTGCCTCGCCGACGCCCTGGTCGATCCTGAAACTGATGGAGACGATCGAGGACGTCCTGCCGCAGGGCGTGATCAACGTCGTGACCGGTCCCGGTGCGGAGATCGGCAAGGCGCTGGCGGCGAACCCGCGTATCGCCAAGGTCTCCTTTACGGGCGAGACGGTAACCGGCCGGCTGATCATGCAGTACGCGGCGCAGAATCTGATCCCGTCCACCGTCGAGTTGGGTGGCAAGTCGCCCAACATCTTCTTCAGCGACGTGATGGCTCATGACGACGAGTTCCTCGACAAGGCGATCGAGGGCCTGGTTCTGTACGCGTTCAACAAGGGCGAAGTGTGCACCTGCCCGTCGCGGGCGCTGATCCAGGCCGATATCTACGACGAGTTCATGGCCCGCTGCCTGGAACGCATCGCCCACATCAGGCAGGGCAATCCGCTGGACACTGACACCCAGCTCGGCCCGCAGGTCTCAGCACAGCAGATCGAGAAAATCGCCTCCTATGTCGACATCGGCCGCAACGAGGGCGCCGAGGTGCTCATCGGCGGCCAGCGCGCGAGCGTGGCGGGGACGGAATTCGCCGACGGTTATTACTACCAGCCGACGGTGCTGAAGGGTGACAACAAGATGCGGGTGTTCCAGGAGGAGATCTTCGGCCCCGTGCTGGCGGTCACCACGTTCACCGACGACGCGGACGCCCTGGCGATCGCGAATGACACCCTCTACGGGCTGGGCGCCGGCGTCTGGACCCGAGACGGCACCCGGGCCTACAAGATGGGCCGCGGCATCAAGGCCGGCCGCGTCTGGACGAACTGTTACCACCAGTACCCAGCAGGTGCCTCGTTCGGTGGCTACAAGATCTCGGGCATCGGCCGCGAGAACCACCTCATGATGCTGGATCACTACAGCCAGACGAAGAACCTGCTCGTCAGCTACAGCACCAAACCGCTCGGGCTGTTCTAGGGCTCGTGATGTCCGAGCCGATTGTGCTGGCCCGCATCACCGCGACCCTGGCCGCGCGCGAGGCGATCCGCCTCCTGCGCGCGGCCCGGGGCAGCCCGGTGATGTTCGTTCAATCCGGCGGCTGCTGCGCAGGCAGCACACCGATGTGCTTTCCGGTCGGAGAATTCCTCATCGGCGACATCGACGTCCTGCTCGGCGAGATCGACGGGTGCCCGTTCTACATCGACAAGCGCCTGGACCAGGCCTGGCACCAGGAACAGTTCCTGCTCGATGTCGCCCCAGGCGAACCCGAAGACTTCTCCCTGCCAGCTGGGAACAACCTTCACTTCGTCACCCTTTCCCCCGCCTGCATCTTGCCGGGTGCGCCGGACGACCACGATGGACCACCGGAGTTACGGCCGGCTCAGTGCCTCTTTCGGCGATGCGCGGTTATCGCTGGCCGGGCCGGACCCGCTAACGGCCGCTCGGGTCCCGGTCCGGCGCCAATCGCCGTGCCGGACACGGCGGCGGGCGGGTACTTCATGGCCTCTGCCTCCGGCCAGCAGGAAGGATGTCACCGCATCGGTGAAGCCGTCCGGATCCTCCCAGAAAAGCAGATGGCCCAGGTCAGGGAAGGTCACCAGCCGAGCGTCCGGGATCCGGTCCGCGAGCAGCCTTCCGTTGCGCGGGTCGACCACGGTATCTGCGCCGCCATGCAAGACCAGCGTGCGCGCCCGGATGCGCGCCTGCCTCCAGCGCCCGGCGTACAGCGCTCCCGCGGCAGCCTGGGCCGCCAGGGCTCGCGGGGCCGGCGGCGGCTGGGAGTCCTGCAGCTCGAGAAGGCGATCGACGAGTTCTGGATGGTGCTGGACGGTCCGCGCGGCCAGGGCATTCTCCGTGTGGCGGCGCCGTGCCACCTCGGCCCTGATGAGGGCGGTTACCAGGATCAGCCGCACGGCGGCAGGAGGCATGGGGTAGGCGAAGGGCCAGCCCGGTGCCGTGCAGGCAAGGACGAGACCGTCGACCCGCTCGGGGTGGGTAATCGCCAGCTCCTGGGCCACCATCCCGCCCAGGCTGGCCCCCATCACGTGAGCCCTGCGGATACCAGCGGCATCGAGCACGGCGACGATATCGCCGGCCATGGCGGCTACGCCAAACAAGCCGGCCGGCCGGTCACTGCGCCCGAACCCCCGGTTGTCCACCAGCACGAGCCGGAAGTGGTGCCGCAGTTTCCGCAGCACCGGATCCCACCCGGAACGGTCGAAACCCATCCCCTGGATCAGGACCAGCCACGGCCGCCGCCGGTGCATAGTTCCGCGCAGCTCGTAGGCGATCCGCACCTCACCGCTGCGGGCGTACCGGGTCCCCCCGCTCAGGACAAGTCGGTGAGCCGGCCTTGCTGCCGTCAAGACGCCGGGGAGTTCACCGGCACGACCCGGTTCCGTGACGGCTGCCGAGGAGCGGTCGGTTTGTATAGTGAGCATTTGCTAAATATATCAAGCAAAGACGGGCTGGGAGGGATTTGCGCCGCTCCCAGCGCACGGGAAGGATCTGGCCCAGGCAATAGTCGCTGGCGGAACGGCTATCCGGCGCGTGACTGAATTGCTGTGAGCGCCAGGGTGTAGACGATGTCGTCCACCAGCGCACCGCGGCTGAGGTCGTTCACCGGCTTGGCGAGGCCCTGGAGCATCGGGCCGATGCTCATGACCTGTGCGCTGCGCTGCACAGCCTTGTAGGTGGTGTTGCCGGCGCCGAGGTCCGGGAAGATGAAGACGCTGGCGCGCCCGGCCACGGCGCTGTCTGGCCGCTTGTTCTGCGCCACCGAAGCGATGGCGGCCGCGTCGTACTGCAACGGGCCGTCGACGGCCAGGCCGGGTTCGCGTTCACGCACGATCCGGGTCGCCTCGGCGACCTTGTCGACGTCACTGCCCGTACCTGAGGTGCCGGTGCTGAAGCTGATCATCGCCACCCGGGGCTCGATGCCAAAGGTCCGCGCCGAGGCCGCGCTGGCGATGGCGATGTCGGCCAGTTCCTCGGCATCGGGCCGGGGGTTGATGGCGCAGTCGCCGTAGACGACGACCTCGTCGGGCAGGCACATGAAGAACACCGACGACACCAGCCGGCTGCCTGGCCTGGTGCCCAGGATCTGCAGCGCCGGGCGAACCGTGGCCGCGGTGGTGTGGACCGCGCCCGCGACCATGCCGTCGACCTCGCCCAGCTTGAGCATCATGGTGCCGACCATGATGGGGTCGGCGAGGTGATCGCGGGCCATCTCCTCGGTCCAGCCTTTGTGCCGCCGCAGCTGGGCCAGCGGGGCAACGTAGCGCTCGGCGACGGCCCGGGGGTCGACCACGGTGACGCCGTCGGGCAGGCGCAGCCCGAGGCTGCGGGCCAGCCCGGCGACCTGGTCCGGCGGTCCCAGCAGCACGCTACGGGCGATGCCCCGCTCCGCGCACGCGACCGCGGCCTGCACGATGCGATGCTCGGTGCCTTCGGGCAGCACCACGCACGCGTCAGCGGCGCGGGCGAGCTCGACCAGATGGAAGCGGAAGGCGGCGGGGCTGAGCCGGCGAGACCTAGAGGAACTGCGCAGCGACTCTAGCCAGACCGCGTCCAGCGCATCGGCGATATTGTCTACTACCCCCTTGATCCGTTCCAGGTCGTCGATCGGCAATCCCGGGTCGAGGTCATGAATCCGCGTCGCGGCCTCGTAACTGTTGTCGTCGACCACAAGGACGGGCAGCCCGGTGGCGCACGCAGCCTGGGTGAGCTCCCATACCCGTGGGTCCGGCTCGGTCCCGGCGGTCAGGAGCAGCGCGGCCAGCCGGGTCCCGCTGAGCGCGGCCAGACAAGCCGCCATGACCACGTCGTGGCGGTCTCCGGGGACCACGACGAGCCGACCCTCGGTGAGCACGCGAAGGCCGCCAGGGACGCCCTGGGCGAAGACCGCCACCTCTTTGATACGCCGGGACAGGTCGCCCTCGCTGAGCACCCGCGGGCCCAGCTCGCGGACCAGGTCGCGGACCCGCAACCAGGTCAGCTCGGGACGGTGCGGCACGGCAGCGATGAGGCGAAGCCCGTGCTGGGCCAGCGTCTCGCCCAGCTGCGCTGCCGCCGACGGATCCCCGGCCGGCACGCCGTTGACCACGCAGCCGATCACGCGTGCGTGCTCACCTGACCAGTACCCGCTGGCCGTGATGGCGAGCGACTCGGCCAGGCGCTTGACGGCGTCCCCGGCCGGGCCGGGCCCAGGGGTCGCCGCGCCACCGGCCTGGTCCGCGCCGCTCAACGCGCCACCGGCCTGGTCCTCGCTGCTCACCGCGCCGGCCGTCGGCCAGCCGGCGACCAGCAAGACGTCGGCGTCGACCGCCTTGGCCAGCGCCTGGTTGAGTCCGCTGGCGTACAGCTTGGCCGGGCCCGGGGTGAGCCCCTCCACGACGACGACATCGGATCGGTCATGCACCGGCTGCCAGGCCGCGACGATCTTCTCGAGCACGGCGTCGAGTCCGCCCGATCCGAGCTGCTGCTCCAGGTCGGCGGTGGACAGCGGATCTGGAGGACGCAGCGCAGTTGCCGCCGCGGCCAGCGCGATCGAGCGGTCGGGGCCACCGTCGGCCCGGGGCTGAGCCACCGGCTTGACGAAGGCGGCGTTCACGCCCCGCTGGTCGAGGGCCCGAACCAGGCCAAGGCAGGTCCTGGCCAGGCTGGCGCCAGCCGCTGCGGGCACGACCAGCAAGGTCCGCGTCATGACATCATCCTCATCCGTGGGCGAAAACCCGTTGACCCGGCGGCGATGACGCGGGCGGTGTCGCGGGCGATCAGTAGCTCCTCATCCGTCGGCACGACGAGCGCCAGGACCGGGCCCGCCACGCTGATGCGCCCCCCGGTCTGCCGGCCATGGTCGGCATTGGCCGGGGCGTCCTCAGCCAGGCCGAGGAAACCCAGCCGGGCGAGCACCAGGCTACGGACGACGGCGCTGTTTTCCCCGATGCCGCCGGTGAAGACCAGCGCGTCGAGCCGTTGCAGCCCGACCACCAGCCCGGCGATCGCCTTGGACAGCCGGTGCACGAAAACCTCGAGGGCGAGCCGGGCCCGCTCGTTTCCGCCGGCGGCCGCGGCCTCGACGGTGCGCATGTCATTGCCCACTCCGGACAGCCCCTCAAGCCCGCTGTCGACGTTCAGCGCCCGGGTGAGCTCGTCGACGCCTCGGCCGGTCCGGCCCGCCAGGTAGCTGAGCAGGCCCGGGTCGACGTCGCCGGAGCGGGTCCCCATCACCAGCCCGTCCAGCGGGGTGAGCCCCATGGTCGTATCCACCGACACGCCGTCGCGCACCGCGGTCGCGCTGCACCCGTTGCCCAGGTGCGCGGTGACCAGCCGGAGCCCGCCCGGTGGCCGCCCGAGCATGGCGGCGGCCTGCTCGCTGACGAAGCGGTGGCTGATGCCGTGGAACCCGTAACGCCTCACCCCGTGTTCGGTGTACCACTCTTCCGGAACCGCGTAGCGGAAGGCGTGCGGCGGCATCGTCTGGTGGAACGCGGTATCGAACACGACGACTTGCGGCAAGTCGGGCAGGATGGCACGCACCGCCTCGATGCCCGCCAGGTTCGCCGGGTTGTGCAGCGGCGCCAGGTGACTAAATGAGCGCACCGCCACCAGGACGGCGTCGTCCACCCGGATCGAAGAGGTGAACCGCTCTCCGCCATGCACCACCCGGTGACCGGCGCCGAGCAAATGAGCGCCGGAATGCCCGGCCCCGGCCAGGTGATCCAGCACCCGGGCCACCACAGCCTGGTGACTGGCTCCGGGAAGCCGTTCGGTGACCGCTGCCGCCGGAAACCACTGGACCCGCAGCAAGGCCTCCGGCGTACCCAGCCGCTCGCCGATCCCGCCCATGAGACGCTCGCCGCTGCCGGGGAGCACAAGCGCGAACTTGACCGACGAACTGCCCGAGTTGAGCACCAGCACCAAGCCGCCAGAACCTCCGGCGGCGCCCTGACCGGAGCTTGCGGCCGTCGCCGGCCGCTCCGGGATGCTCGTCGGGTCCAGGGTCACCGTCATGACATGGTCCTCTCCTTCGGCCGCGCCGTGAAGCCGATCCGCTGGGCGATCATGTGGGGTCACCCCAGGTCCAATTCAGGATTTCCGGCATGTCCTGGCCATGCTTGGCGATGTACTGGCCGTGCTCGACGAGCTTGTCCTGCATCATCTGCTTGAGGTAAGCGCCCGTGGCGCCGAGCTGGGGGAGCCGGTCGATGACGTCCTGGACGAGGTCGAAGCGGTCCAGGCGGTTCTGCACCCTCATGTCGAAGGCCGTGGTGATGGTGCCCTCTTCGTTGTAGCCGCGGACGTGCAGGTTGCGGTTGGCGCGGCGGTAGGTCAGCCGGTGGATCAGCCACGGGTACCCGTGGAAGCCAAAGATGATGTGCTTGTCCCGGGTGAACAGCGAGTCGTAATCGGTGTCGCTCAGCCCGTGCGGATGCTCGCTGGCGGACTGGAGCTTCATCAGGTCCACGACATTGACCACCCGGATCTTCAGCTCGGGCAGGTGCTCGCGCAGGATCGAGACGGCTGCTAGCACCTCCAGGGTCGGGGTGTCCCCGCAGCAGGCCATCACCACGTCGGGCTCGGCGCCCTGGTCGTTGCCGGCCCAGGGCCAGATGCCGATCCCCTCGGTGCAGTGCACCGCGGCGGCTTCCATGTCCAGCCACTGGGGCATGGCACGCTTGCCCGCGACGACGACGTTGACGTAGTGGCGGCTGCGCAGGCAGTGGTCGAAGACTGACAGCAGGCAGTTCGCGTCGGGCGGCAGGTAGACCCGGACGATGTCGGCTTTCTTGTTGACCACGTGATCCAGGAACCCGGGATCCTGGTGGGTGAAGCCGTTGTGGTCCTGCTGCCAGACGTGGGAGGCGAGCAGGTAGTTCAGCGAGGCAATGTTGCGCCGCCACGGCAGCTGCGCGGTGACCTTGAGCCACTTGGCGTGCTGGTTGAACATCGAGTCGACAATGTGGATAAAGGCCTCGTAGCAGTTGAACAGGCCGTGCCGCCCGGTCAGCAGGTAGCCTTCCAGCCAGCCCTCGCACTGGTGCTCGCTGAGCATGGAGTCCAGCACCCGCCCGTCGGGCGCGAGGAATTCATCGCTAGGTTGAGTCCGGGCCTCCCACTGGCGGCTGGTGACCTCGAAGACCGCGCCCAGCTGATTCGAGAGCGTCTCGTCGGGACCGAAGACACGGAAATTCCGCTGCGCCTGGTTCAGCTCGGTCACGTCGCGGAGGAACTCGCCGAGCACGAGGGTGTCCTGGGCTTCTGCTGCGCCGGGCGAGGGCACGTCCACCGCGTGGGCCCGGAAATCGGGCATGCGCAGGTCACGGAGCAGGATGCCGCCGTTGGCGTGCGGGTTGGCGCCCATCCGCCGGTCCCCCTCGGGAGCCAGCTCGGCCAGCTCCGGGATGAGACGGCCGGCCTCATCGAACAGCTCTTCCGGCTTGTAGCTCTTCATCCAGCTTTCCAGCTGGCCGAGGTGCTCAAGATGATCGGAGTCGACCAGCAGCGGCACCTGATGCGACCGGAACGTGCCTTCAACCTGGAGGCCGTCGACGACCTTCGGACCCGTCCAGCCCTTGGGCGACCTCAGCACGATCAGCGGCCAGCGCGGCCGGGAGTTTGGGTTCTTCGGGGTGGCGCCGCCGGTGCGGTGCGCGTGGTCCTGGATCCGGTGGATGCCCTCGATGGCCTCGTCCAGCGCGGAGGCCATGAGCTGGTGCATCTCGTCCGGGTCATCGCCCGACACGAACTGCGGCTCCCAGCCGCAGCCGCGCAGGAACTGGTCAAGTTCCTCCTCCTCAATGCGGGCCAGGACGGTCGGATTGCTGATCTTGTAGCCGTTGAGGTGCAAGATCGGCAGCACGGCCCCGTCGCTGGCCGGGCTGAGGAACTTAGTGGACTGCCACGCGGTCGCCAGCGGGCCGGTCTCGGCCTCGCCGTCGCCGATCACGCAGGCCACGATCAGGCCGGGATTGTCGAACGCGGCCCCGAACGCGTGGCTGAGCGAGTACCCCAGCTCGCCGCCCTCGTGGATCGATCCCGGGGTCGTGGGCGCGACGTGGCTGGAGATCCCGCCGGGGAACGAGAACTGGGTGAACAGCTTCCTGAGCCCGGCTTCATCCTGGCTGACGTCCGGGTAGATCTCGCTGTAGGTGCCCTCCAGGTAGGTGTTGCCCACCAGCGCCGGGCCGCCGTGCCCGGGACCGGCAATATAGAACATGTCCAGGTCATACTTCTTGATCACCCGGTTCAGGTGCACGTAGATGAAATTCTGGCCCGGCGTCGTGCCCCAGTGACCGACCACGAGCGGCTTCACATGCGACAGTTCGAGCGGCTTTTTAAGCAGCGGATTATCGTAGAGGTAGATCTGGCCGACCGATAGATAGTTGGCGGCCCGCCAGTACGCATCCATCCGGTGGAGCAATTCCTGGGATGCAGGTCCTGTCCGCACGGGATTCATGGTCTTGATGAGTCAGTCCTCCATTGTCGAACGGCACGAAATCATGGAAGGCTGGAGAGGCGAGCCACCGGCCGTCGCTTCGCGGTGACTAGACGTCGATTCACTCGACGGAACAGGTACCGGACGCTCATCAGGCTCTTCCTTGGTGGTTCACTACGTCACCAAGGTCTGGAGCGACGTCCCCCCGGGACTGGCCCGGGCTACCACCGCACGTAGGCGGTCAAACGGCTACTACTCGACCATACGCTTAGCGAACGCCCGGAGCAACGCACCGGCCCAGACGCTCGCCTGCGTAACGGGCCCGGGCACACTCCTGGCCCTGCGGGCTGCCGCTGGAAAAAGCGGATGGACCGCTATCCGCGGCTGAATTAACCCGCGCCGGATCCGGAAATTCGCGAATGAGGGGAATCCGGGAAAGTGTAGTAATATCGAGAATATTGCTCCGGACCCCGGCTGCTGCACCCGCGTGAAATTCGCGGCGGCACGCGGGATCCGGATTTTTTCGTTTATTCGCAGCACCGTCGGCCAGGACGCCACACCGCAAGCTAAAGGAACGGTGAACCGCGGCAGAACAATTCTGCCCGCCGCGCCTACTCAGCCCCACCAACTACCGCACGCATCATCTCGCCGGTGACCAAAGGAGTCAGTCATGGGCATCATCGCATGGATCGCGGTCGGCCTGATCGCGGGATTGCTCGCCAATATGGTGCTTCCCGGCAAAAGATCACGGGGCCTCATACCAGAAGGATCGTCATGCAAGCCCTGATCCTCCTCCTCGTCGTGGTCGTGCTCGTGATCGGCGCGGCGTTGTCTGCCCGGATCATCAAGCAGTACGAGCAGGGCGTGCTGTTCCGGCTCGGCCGGGTCCGCGGCCCCCGCGACCCCGGGTTCCGGCTCATCATCCCGTTCATCGACGTCCTGCACCGGGTCTCGCTGCGAATCGTCACCATGCCGATCCAGTCCCAGGGCATCATCACCCGGGACAACGTCAGCGTCGACGTCTCCGCCGTCGCCTACTTCCGCGTCGTGGACGCGGTCAAATCGGTGGTGGCGATCGAGAACATTCGTGACGCCATCGACCAGATCGCCCAGACCACCCTGCGCAAGGTCGTCGGCCAGCACACTCTGGACCAGACTCTGTCCGAGACGGACACGATCAACCTGGACATCCGCAAGATCCTCGACATCACCACCGTGGACTGGGGGGTGGAGGTGACGCTGGTGGAGCTGAAGGACATCCAGCTCCCGGACACCATGAAACGCGCCATGGCCAGGCAAGCCGAAGCCGAAAGGGAAAAACGCGCCAAGATCATCAACGCCGAAGGGGAGTCCCTGGCTGCCGCCGCCCTCGGCCAGGCCTCCGACACCATGATGGCTCACCCCCTGGCCCTGCAACTACGCAACCTGCAAACCCTTGTCGAAATCGGCGTCGACAAAAACACCACCGTAGTTTTCCCCGCCCCGCTGATGACCACCATCGCCGAACTCGGCTCCTTCCTCGCCCGCGAAAAAGCCGCCGCCAGCACGCCGCCGATCCCCCTCGCCGACCGCATCCCGCCGCCCGCACCCGCCGCTAACGGATCCGCTGCGGGCTAGGCGCGCACAGGCAGTCAGGCACAGCATCCGGCTGGTCGCACCGGCAGGCGAAAGAACGCAGAGATTCCGGATAGGCTGTCACCACGGCCCGTTCGGAATCATGATCTTTTGAATTGAAAGCTGAGCCGATCTTCGGGGCATGGCGGTCACTTCCTTTAGGCTGCGAGCCGGGTAGTCGATCGGAATCTGAATAGATAATGAGCAGCGGGCGTAATAGAGCCAAAATTAGCGGCCTGCCGGTCATATGATAGTGCCGCTGCGGCTATCCAAGACCGTGGCATGGGCGTATTGTGAAGAAAGAACTCATACTGGAAAACGTCCTGCACCAGGCCAGAGTTAAGGTGCGGGCAGCCGCGTCGCCCGGGACCCCGGCGGCTCGACCGGTCATGGCCGGATCGGACCAAAGGTGCCTTAGTCGTGCGTCGGCCGTCAACTCAGCATTTCGCGACCGGAGCAGCTGCGTCACCCGCGGCGCGCCCGGGCGTACTGCCGTGCTTAAGGACATCTACCCGGTACGGTGGAGCGGCCGGCAGGCGGTCGTGACGCTTCCTGAGCGTATCGGCGCGGGTAACGCCGGGCAGATCCGCGAGGAGTTGCTATCGGTCATCAACCGCGGCGCTGAGACCGTGATCGCGGACATGACCACGACGATCTCGTGTGATCACGCGGGGGCGGATGCCGTGGTCCGCGCCTGCCAGCGGGCCGTCATCAGCGGCGCCAAGCTGCGGCTGGTGGTCGCCACCCGGATCGCCAGACGGATGCTCAGCCACGGGGGTCTCGACGGGCTGGTCTCCATCTACCCGTCCCTGGAAGCGGCCGTGGCCGCCGGGCCGTCGGACGGGAACGGCGATGCCGTCCCTCCGGCTGAGCAGGCGCACCGGAGCCTGGAACTGTTTGACACCGTTGTCACCAACCTCTTTCACGCCGGGCTCAGCCTGCATGTGGCCATGGACCTGCCCGCTGACGCGGCCAGGGAGCGCATCGCCGCGGCGGTCGGATACCTCGACGAGACCATCCGGGAGGTCCGCGACTACGCATTTACCGCCCGCGGGCACCAGACCGCGCCCCGCACTTCACCGCACGACGACACCGTGTGATGCCTGCTGGCTGATTCCGGGCTGCCTACCTGAACGCGGACTCGAGTGCCTTCAGCCCGACCTTCAGGTCGAGGAGGCCGCGGTAGATCGGCGGTATTTCCATGTCGACGCCGAAGAGCTGGACATAGTCCCCGTCGGCATCGATGAGCAGCCCGTAACCCCACAGTGTGTAGGTGTCCTCGGGCATGCCCGGGAAGTGCGGCTGGTAGGGGACGACGATCGACATCAGCCAGCCGGAGTCGACCCACGTCATCAGGGCTCCAGTGCCCGGTTCGTCGCCTGAGTACTTGGTAATCCCGTCCAGCAGCGTGCGGTCGTGCTTGGTGAGGGTGAACGATTCCCACTTGTTCTCGTCGATGTTGCCGTAGAACGTATTGGGCCGCCCGAAGTCGGGAGCCTTGCGGGCGACCGAGTCCCAGAAGGCCCAGCCGCCGTCTCGCCGGTCGCGGATCAGGTCAGGCACTGATGTGCGGTCGGCGTAGGACGAGTCGGCCGTGATTGATCCGAGCGTCATGAACAGGTAGTCGTTCTCGCCGAGATCTAGTTCCCTGGCTTCGCCTTTCTCGGTGTAGTACAGCTTGACCGCGCGACGGTGACCGCCTTCGTCGGTGAAGTCGGCGTCGGTGGCCGTCGCCGCGAAATGAACGTCGACGTAGTTCGCCAGCATCCACTCCTGCAGCGGCACCACGATCGAGTCGTACTGGTTGTAGACGGTGCGGCGGACCCCGGACAGCGTGTGGATGCGCGGGAACTCCTGGACGAACCGGATGAAGTAGCGGCGCAGCTCGATCGCGCTGTGCCAGTTCTGAAAGGCGAACGTGGTCCGCCACATCTGCCAGAAGTTGGTCGTGAAGAAATGCCGGGAGAACATCTCATCGATCCGGCGGGCCCCGAGCGCGTGCTCGGAGAGCGCAAGCAGCCGCATCAGCTCCATCCGATCGTGGTTGCTGAACCCGTACGCCGCCGCGTCGAGGACCTCGTGGCCCGAATTAATGAGCCGCGCATGAGCCTGCGTCTTGACCCGGCGGTTGAACTCGACGATGACTTCCCGCGCCGACTTGCTCGGGTCGTCACGGTCGGGGATGCCCTCAAGCAGGTTCCACAGGCAGCGGTACGCCTCGTCTTCAAGCATCCGGCCGCCGCGCGTCACGTAACCGGGCTGGACGGGCGACTCAGCGCCATCCAGCGAGCCGCCCGGTACGTCCAGGGTCTCCAGGATGTGGATGTTCTCCCCTGGGACGCCGGCATCCCGGATCAGGAACGCCGCGGCCGCCATGCTGGCGATACCGCCGCCGACCATCCAGACGTTCGCTTGCAGCGGGTCGACAGTCACGTTCGGTCCTTCCGTAGCGGTGGCCATTCTCGATCGAGGCTGGCGCTAGCTGGCGAGAGCCCAGAACGCGCAGTGGTGTTCGGCGGCGAAGCCGGTCTCGACCTGCGGCCGGGGCGGAACCAGAGACAGCATCTGCTGGCTGGTGCGGTCGAAGCGGGGCCACAGCGAGGCGGGCGATCCGGTCTTGGCCAGGTTCGTCCAGTACTGCTTCATGGCCGCGGCCAGTTGCTGCTGCGGTGCGGTGAGCACGCCGGGGAACGGGGTGTTCTGCAGGGTGAACAGGTACTGGACCTCGGATTCGTGCGCGGCACCGTAGGGGAAGCCGACCGGCGCCAGGTAGCGTTCCGGCGCGTTGCGGTCATTGAACTCATACGCATAGGTCGGCACGTATGTCGACAGCGATTCATCGACGGTCAGTGCCGGGCAGGCGAAGATCTCGTCGGTGCCGACCGCGCCGAGCGCGACCGGGGGGCTCGAATAGGCGCTGAGCGGGTACTCGGCCGCGATGGCGGTCGCGGCCGTAGCGGAGACACTGAGCAGGGCCGCGATGCTGGCCTGGTAGTTCGCCGCGGTGACCGGCGGGGCGCCGTCCAGCTGTTCCTGGGCGACGAACAGCCGCCACTCGTCCCGGTTGGTTCCGTTGATCACCGGCACGCGGTTGAACTGGCCGCTGGCTAGCGCGGGTCCGATCGACTGGGTGAGCACCGTGCCGTCGATGTCGGGCTTGTAGCCGGCGAAGTCCTCGTTGTCCACGATGGTCGAGACCGGCAGGGCACGCAGGCAGGCCGCGCTCTGGCTGGCGCAGCCGACCTTGGCGGCGAAGGCCTGGCCCGCGGTCTCCGCGGTGGCCAGCGTGGCCTGGGTCAGGTCGTAGGTCCCGCTTTCCACGATGGCACGGGAGAACAGGCCACGGGCGCCAGGCGAGACAAGCTGGGACAGGACGCTGAGCCCGCCGGAGGATTCACCGGAGAGGGTCACATTGCGCGGGTTGCCGCCGAACTGGCGGATGTTGGCCTGCACCCAGCGCAGCGCCGCCTGCTGGTCCATCAGCCCGTAGTTCCCCGATGACCCGCCCGGATGGCTGGCCAGCGCCGCGTCGGCGAGGAAGCCGAGCGCGCCGAGGCGGTAGTTGATGGTCACGACGATCACGCCGTGCCGTACCAGCCCGGCGGGGTTGTAGTCGTCGCTCTCGCCGGCGATGAAGGCGCCGCCGTGGATCCACACCATGACCGGAAGGTTCCCGGCGGGCGCCCGGGTGCCCGGCGGGGTGTAGACGTTCAGGTAGAGGCAGTTCTCCGAGGTGCTCGCCACGCCGAACGCCGAGGGCGGCTGCGGGCAGTGCGGCGCGAACGCCGTGGCGTCACGGATGCCGGTCCAGGGGGCCGCGGGCTGCGGCGGCTGCCAGCGCAGCGGGCCCACCGGCGGCGCGGCGTAGGGGATGCCGAGGAACTCATCCGTCCGGCCGGCCGACGTACCGCGGAGTGTCCCCCCGGCGGTGGTGACGACCAGCCCCGGGCCCGGGCCGCGCGGTGCCGCCGGGACCGCACTCGCATGAGCCGCAAGGGCGCCTGCGACCAGGGCACCGAGCGCGATGGCCCCGGCGCCGAGCCGGACGCCCGCTCGCACTCGCCAGGTGCTGCCGTTCTTTGCCATGTCCGGTTCCTTATCTTTTAGCCGGTATGCCCGATACGCGGGCACAGCCTGCCGTTAGCTAGCGTGAGACGGGAGCTGGCCGCAGGTGCTTTCCCTGGACGAGTCCCCAGGCGCGGCCGAGCGCGACAGCAAAGAGCGCAATCTCCAGGTAGGCCACGCTATACACCTCGGTGTGATCCCCTGGGCTTATGACCAGAAGGATGCCGATGACCAGCTGGAACAGGTACGTAACCAGGCTGAGCGCCAGCATCGCGATGCGCAATTCCTGTCTGGCCATCCGGCCGTGCATTCGCACGGTGGACACCCCGCTGATCACGGACATGATGATGGCGACCACACCGAGACCGGCCGCCGGGATGAGCGCCACCAGGGAGACGAAGAAGCAGTTGGCCAGGCTCATGAACGCGGAGCCCGCCTGTGCCCGCCCCACGGCCCTAGTCGGTCAGGACATTCGCCGCGAACCCTGGGTCCGGAGGTGCGGTGTGTTTCTCTTTTAAACCTACGCTGATAACGGGCGACTAGCAATAAACTTCCAGAATGGTCATTTGAGCTTAGCAAGAGATCGCGGCCGCGATCATCTCGGATACCGGCTATTTCAATCTGAAAATGGCTAAGCCGCGAACGGGCGGAGGAGCTCCGTCAGGTCCGGTGAGTCTGTGATCCGGGCGGCCATGTCGTCGCCTAGGGCCCGCATCTCCGCCCCGGCGTGCCGCGAGTGCGCGGCGAAGCACAGCTCGCCCATGGGCGAGCGCATGGTCCGGGCCCAGTACCGCACCGCAACCGGCATGAGCAGCGGGGTGTGCAAGATGGCGAGATTTCGCGGGACTCCAGCTACGCCGTCAGCGCGCAGGCCGGCGAAGGCTCCGGTGATGGCCCGGCACATGAGGGTGAGTGTCGCGCGGTCCGCGGCCAGGCGGACGGGGTCGGTTCCGCACCGGGCCAGGGCCGCCGCCACGCACGCGATGAAGGCAGCATGGTAGGCGAGCCACCCGTCCATGTCGGTGACCCGCTGGATGGCGAAGCCGCGATCGGACAGGATCGCTTCCAGCGCGAACAGCCGGTGGTCGGCGGCCGTCGGCAACGCCGTGGGCTGCTGCCGGATGCGGACGTAGTCGGCGGTCCGGCCGGCCATGACGCCACCGACGCCGGGAAACCCGAGGTAGACATCGCCGGGCAGGTCGCCGGGGATGGCCAGCCGACCCTCCGGGTTGTTGCCGAAGAAGACCACGGCCGGCTTCCCGGCCAGGACCGCGAGCCCGGCGCAGGCCGAGGCCAGCTGATCACGCCGGACCGCGACCAGGGCGATGTCGTAGTTCCCGCCAGCGTCCGGCACCACGTCGGCATCGGCGTCGACACGTCCCCCGCCGAGGACTTCGCGGGCGCGCAGGCCTCCCGCGTCCACTTCAGCGGTCCTGGGCCCGTGGCTCAGCACCGAGACCTGGTTTCCCGCGGCCGCGATATGGGCGCCGTACACCGTACCGATCACGCCGGCGCCCACGATGAGTATTTTCGTGACGTGCTCCCCCAGAGACCGGATATATGACGGGCACGGTCCCAGCCATAGGTTAGAAGTAGTGCCTGCGTCCGCCGACCGCGTGACCGGCCATGCCGAGGAGCATCAGGATCAAGCCGATTACGACGACAACGATGCCGATCGTCCAGAGAATGGCGATCCCGGTGACGAAGCCGATAATGAGGAGAAGAATGCCGAGGATAATCATGAGGAGCTCCTAGTAGCTGTTGGCTATGGTTAGGGACGGGATTTGGGTATTCATCTTGGGGACGATGCTCACGGTGGCCTGCCTTCCGCTAGCTAGTCCGAGGCGACGGACGCGTCAGCGGGGACATCGGAGGCATCGGGGGCATGCCCGTTTACCGCTGGCACGGACGGGTCGGCTGGGTCGGCTGGGCGCGCAGCGGCGGACCGGGGCCCGAACAGATGCCATTTGCTGTGCTGGCCGCCGTCGGCGGCTGCGTCGGGACCATGGCCGTTGGCCGCCGGGCCGTTACCCAGCGTGTTGGCGTTGTCGGCGCGTGCGGTCTCGCGCTGGTCGATCAGGTCGTCGCGGTCCTGGCTGACGGCGGCGGTCTCGCGGCGGGACCGAGCCAGTCCGTGGCGGGCCTCGCGACCGCGACGGGAGGTGCGGCGCGCCCCGGCCAGCAGCAGGCTCAGCCCGAGTAGGCCCAGCGCCCCGACCACGATGCCGTACAGGAACAGGGTGCCGGTGGAGCCGGTCACGTGATAGCCGAAGACCGCGAAATGGTGGGTGAGCGCGTGCCCGGTGCCGCTATTGGACAGAACGCCGGCTAGTCCGGCGACGACCGCCGCGATCAGGATGACGAGGCCGATAATGATGATCATGACGTACTCCGATGAGAGCTGAGTTACTGACTTACGTGGCAGATGGTGACGCCCGCCACCGTGCCGGTTCCGGGTGCCCCGGATCCGGCACGGCTGAGCGGGCTGGCGCGTCTGCGCGGTTTGCGGGGCGCATCTTGCTGGCGTTGCTCAGCGGCGCGCGAACATGCGGGAACGGGTAGACCGGCGGGAACGGGTAGACCGGCGGGAACTGCTTGACCGCTCGCCGATCAGGTGGAAGATGAGTAGCAGGACGGCCGCACCGGCGATAGCCGTGAGCCAAGTGGACAGGTTGAAGAACCCGTTCAGGGTGTGGACGTGGAACACGCGGGTGGCGACCCAGCCGCCGGCCAGCGCCCCGACGACGCCGATCACGCAGGTCAGGATGAGGCCCTGTGATCTTCTGCCGGGGATCAGCATATTGGCGAGCAAGCCCGCGACCAGGCCGAGAACGATCCAAGCGATGATGCCCATTACCGACTCCTTAAGTCAGTGACCAGGTGATGTACGCGGTAGTCGGTCATGCTGGGTAGATCGCGATAGGGAGAACAGGTTCTCCCGGGGAGTTCTCACCTTCCCCTTGGCCGTAGCGTCTGGCCGGCACCGTGCCGTGTACGAGCAAAAAAAATTCCGGTCCTGCCGCCGCATCCGCTGATATTGCGGGTGCAGCTGCCGGGGTCCGGAGCAACACTCTTATACTACTCCCTTTCCTTACGAATAAGGCATTCCGAAGCCAGCGAGGCCCCGTTTTCGGGATTTCGGACGCACGGACACGGCGTCACGCTCAGGGGCGGCCGGCCGGGGTGGCTTCGCTCGGCGCGGGAGGGGTTACCTTTGTAGAACAGCCATCCGGGCTGCTGACGCGATTCACCATGCGGCTCCCGCCCGACACCCGCCGCTCCGGACCCCGGCGGCACATCCGCTCTCCCGACCGCGATGTGCCCTCCAGGAGTCCCGCAGTGCCGTTCTCCGCTTCAGCCCCGGGTCCGCCGAGCGAAAGCCGGCGGGCAGTAAACGTTAAACCCCGCGGGGCGACTCGCCGAATGTCCCGACTGGCCCGCTTGCTGACCGGCCGGAACGCGCTCAGGCGGCCCGTCGACAGGATCGAGGGCGCGGTCCTGCTCGCGCTTTCCGCCGCCTTCGGTGTGGCCGTGGTCATCGCGTGCATTGTCGGCACCCATACCTATCACGTGCAGCGGGCCGCTACGGTCGGCTTGCGGCCGGCTTCGGCCTTGCTGCTCCAGGACGGCCCCTCCGCCGACGGCATGGGCCGCGTCGGGCAGGCCGAGGCACGCTGGTTCGTCCCGGGAAGCGGCGAGCAATCGGGCGAGCTGACCACCGCGACCGCGCCAGACATCGCCGGCGCGGTCGCCGGCGCCCGGATATCGGTATGGCTGAATCGCTCGGGTCAGCCGGCCGGCCCGCCAGCCGACCAGACCGTCATGATCCTTTACTCGCTGGTCGCAGGCGCCATGGTGGCGGCGCCCGCCGGGATGGCGCTACTTGGCGTCTATGCGCTGTCCCGCCGGGCCCTCGACCGGCGGCGGTTGGCCGCATGGGAGTCCGCGTGGGACCGGACCGGCCCCAGCTGGACTACCCGTCGCTGAACCAGCCGGGATCACGCGGCGGGAGCAGAATTTACCTGGCCAGTATCCGGAAATTCGCGAATGAGAGAATCCGGGAAATCGTAGTACCGTGGAAATGTTGCTCCGGACCCCGGCAGCTGCACCCGCGTAAGTTTCGCGGCGGCACGCGGGCCCGGTTTTTTTGTTTCGGCCCGGGCGCTAAGCGGTGAACCAGTTAACGGCGGATAGAGCGGAAAAGGGAGCAACGGATGTCAGTACAGGAATACGCCAAGGGGCCTCGGATCGTGGCGGGCGTCGATGGTTCGGATTCGTCCCTGAGTGCTCTGCGCTGGGCCATCCGGCAGGCCGGGCTCACCGGCGCGCCCGTCGATGCCGTCGCCGCATGGCACAATCCGGTCGTGGCCGCCAGCTACGGATATGTCCCGGTGGGCACCGGAGAGGACTACGACTTTAAGGAAATCACCGAGAAGGTCCTCGCCGACGCGATCAGCGGCACCGTTGCCCCAGACAGCGACGTCCGCGTGCGCAGCCACGTCATCGAGGGCAACGGCGCCCAGGTACTGATCGACGCCTCGGACGGGGCCGATCTGCTGGTGGTGGGCAGCCGCGGGCATGGCGGATTCACCGAAGCGCTGCTCGGCTCGGTCAGCCAACACTGCGTGCACTACGCGCGCTGCCCCGTGGTGGTAATCCGCTATCAGGACCAGGCCTGACTTCGGGGGAGCACCGTGTCGGCGGCGGGCCGCTCGAGGGACAAGTCTCGGCCTAGAACGTGACATCAGGGCCGTTCCGGCGTGATGGGTACTTTATGATGGACAGCCAGCCGGGTTCCTGACGCCTCGCATCATGCGCTCCCCCGGCACTCGCCGCCCCGGACCCCGGCGGCACATCATCAGCCCGACCGCAATGTCGCGATGTGCCCTCAGGAGTTTTTGCCATGCCATCCTCCGGATCAGAGACGGTGCCTCGCGTGGCCACGGGGCGGATGTCCCGGCTGGCGCGAATGCTGGCCGGGCGCAACCCGCTCAGGCGGCGGATCGACAGGTTCGAGGGCGCGGTCCTGGTGGCGCTGACGGCCGTCTTCGGTGTGGCCGTGGCGGTGGCGGCCATCGTCGGCACGCACACCTACCAGTCACAGCACGCGGCGGCCCGCCTGCGTCCGGCCGTCGCGGTGCTGGTCCAGCACGGGCCGCCGGCCGGCAGCCTGCCCCGTGTCGGGCAGGCACAGGCGCGCTGGCCCGCCCCAGGAGGCGGCGAGCGATCCGGCGTGCTGACCACCGTGACCGTTCCGGCCATTTCCGGCGCGGCGGCGGGAACCCGGGTAGCGGTGTGGCTCAATCCCTCGGGCCAGCCTGCCGCTCCTCCCTCTGGCCAGGCCGTCATGATCATTTACGCGCTGGTCACGGGCGGGACGCTGACCACGGTCGCCGGGGTGGCGCTGCTCATCGCCTACGCGCTGGCCCGGCATGTGCTCGACCGGCGGCGGCTGGCCGGATGGGAGACCGCGTGGGCCAAGACCGGGCCCAGCTGGACGGCCCAGCGCTGACGCGCCCGCGGGCGGACGTGTCACCGCGCCGTCAGCTTCCGCACTCCCAGGTCAGCGTGCCGGTGAAGGTCCGCCCATCATCGAGCAGGCCTTCGCTGTGCTGGCGGGAGAGCCCCGGGCCGGATCGGTAATCACGGATTCTGAACGGGTTTGGTGCAGTTTGTCACGCGCAGGGTCAGCTCACGTGCCCGCCGCCGATCAGGCTGCCCACCGCGAACGTCACCGCGACGGCGACTCCGCCCAGGGCGAGCTGGCGCAGGCCCGAGCGCACCATGGGGCGGCCGGTGAGCCGGCCCACCACCATGCCGCCGGTCAGCAGCGCCACCGCGGCGATGGCCAGGGAAGCGCCCAGGACAGACAGCCCCACCAGGTACGGCAGCAGCGGGATCAGGGCACCGGCCGAAAAAGCGATGAGGGAGGACAGGCCGGCGAAGATCGGGGAGGGCAGCTCGAACGGATCGACGCCGAGTTCCTCGCGGGTATGCACGCGCAGCGCGGTATCCGGATCCTGGGACACCGCCGCGGCCATCCTCGCCGCGGTCTCGGCGTCGGCTCCGTAGCCGGCGAAGGTGTCCGCGAGCTCGGCCTGCTCGGCGTCCGGAAAGCGGGCGTGCATGGTGCGTTCGGTCGCCACCTCGGCGTGGACCAGCTCATTCTGGTTGGTCACCGACACGTACTCTCCGGTGCCCATCGAGCACGCGCCGGCTACCAGCGCGGCCACGCCGGTCAGGATGACGACGTGCGCCGACACCCCGCCCCCGCCCAGCCCGGCGATCAGCGAGGTGTTGGTGACCAGCCCGTCCACCGCGCCGAACACGGTCGGCCGCAGCCAGCCGCCGGACACGTCACGGTGCCGGTGCGACCACCCGGCCGCGAGCGCGGCCTGACGTACCGCGTAGCTCTGTTCAGGGATCTGTTCGCTCACCCGGTGGATTATCCCTTACTTGTCCATTGGGCCAGGAGTTCAGCGGCTCGCGGCCGCAAATCCGGGAGGCGTTCGGCGTACAGGGCGTACCAGATGGTCAGGTGGAGCGATCTGAGCTGCTCGCAGACCGCGAGCTGGGCCGGATCGACCGGCTCGCCGTAGGCGGCCAGGATCTTCTGGCCGTCCAGGCGCTGGCTGGCCGTCGAGGCGGCCAGATCCCAGGCCACCGGCCCGGCGCAGGTGTCCTCGAAATCGTGCCAGACCCATCCGGTGTCGGTGTTCATCAGGTTGCCCGCTCCGGCGTCGCCGTGAAGGGCCTGCCGGGACGGTGCGGCCTGGTCAAGATCGGCGGTGAGCCGGGCGTACGGCGCGGCCAGGGCGGCGGACTCACCCGGGCTGAGCTGCGTCTGCGGGCGGGCCAGGAAGGCCGGGATGTCGTTCAGCGGCGCCAGGACGGGAAGCGTTCCCGGAAAGGAACGCAGCGTGGCGTGCAGGTCCCTGAGCATCGAGCCGATGGTGGCTTCCGACGGCACTTCACCGCCGGCCGATCTCAGGTACCGCCAGAAGGACATCACCTGGCCGTCGCCGTGATAGGTGATGGCCGGCATCTCCGGGCTCGGCGTCATCACCGGGGCACCGGCCGCGGCCAGGAACGCCACGACGTTCAGCTCGCGCTGAAGCCACGCGTCCGTTCCGGGCCGGACGGCGGTGGTGGAAGCGGCGACCTTGGCTACCACCGGTGACGGCCGCAGGTGCACGATCGCGTTGGCGCCGTCGGCCAGCACGACGGGTTCGGAGCTGGAGACGCCGAGACCGGCGGCGACCTTGACCGCGGCCCGCACGGCGGCGCCCGTAACGGAATCGGGCATGGTCAAGTATGGCGGGGGCATGGAGGCCCGGCGCAGCGGGAACGGCTCAGCCGGGCACCGGGAGGATCTGCCGCGGCACGCCGGGACGCCGGGCGCGCTGCTTCCATTCCCGCGGGTAGCCGATCGAGACCTCTTCGAACCGGACCCCGTCGTACCAGGTCACCCGAGGAATGTGCAGATGACCGTAGACCACCGCGGCGGCGTTGAAGCGGACATGCCAGTCGTGCGTGCGGGTCGTGCCGCACCACTGGGCGAACTGCGGGTACCGCAGCACCCGGGTGGGCTCCCGGACTAGCGGATAATGCGTCACGAACACGACCGGGAGCGCCGGATCCCGAGCGGCGAGCCGGCGCTCGGTCGCCGCCACCCGGGCCCAGCACCACGCTTCCCGGCTCGGGTAGGGATCGGGATGGAGCAGCGCCTCATCGGTGCAGACGATACCGGTGTCATAGGCGATAGCCAGGCCCTGTTCCTTGGTCAGCGCGCCGTCCGGCCGGAAGCTGTAGTCGTAGAGCACAAACACCGGCGCGATCGTGACCGCGCCGCCCGGCCCTGCCCACACCGGGTACGGATCCTCCGGCGTGATGACGCCCAGGCGGCGGCACATCTCCACCAGGTACAGGTACCGTTCCTCGCCGCGCAGCTGGACTGGATCGGCGCGGCGCGTCCACAATTCATGGTTGCCCGGCGCCCAGATGACCGTGGCGAACCGCTCGCTGAGGGTACCGAGCACCCACTCGATGTCCCCGGACCGCTCCCCAACATCGCCGGCCAGCAGCAGCCAGTCGCCTGCCGACTCCGGGCGGAGTTCGGCGACGATCTTGCGGTTCTCCGGGTGGGCCACGTGCAGATCGCTGAGGGCGACCAGCCTGGAATGCACGGACGCACTCATGAGATAAGAGCTTAGCGGGGAGACGAGCCGGCGCCCGTTCGGTAAAAATGGGGTTCTATCCTCGGGTGATGCAAGGATCCGTGACCGTCTATTTCGCCGCCCCGCCTGCCTTGGTCTGGGATCTGGTCAGCGACGTGACTCGCATCGGGGAGTTCAGTCCCGAGACCTTCGAGGCACGATGGCTGGACGGCGCGGCCGGACCGAGGGTTGGAGCGCGCTTTCGCGGGCACGTCCGGCGCAACGGGCGGGGGCCGGTCTACTGGACGACCTGCACGGTGACCGCGAGCGAGCCAGGCCGGGAGTTCGCCTTCGCGGTCAACGGGCCGGGCGAGGTGATCGTCAACACCTGGCGGTACCGGCTCGACCCCCGCGAGGACGGCACCGACGTGACCGAGTCCTTCGAACTGCCCGGCACGCTGCCGATGCGCCTGTACTGGAGCGTGGCCGGGCGGGCGCGGCTGCGGACGAACCTGACCGGCATGCGGGTCACGCTGGAGAAGATGAAAGCGATCGTCGAGGGCGGAGCCGAGGCGGGCGCTTAACGGTCAGCGCGGGCGGCCACGTGGTCGGCGGCGGCGAGCATCTCGTGGCCGACCGGCTGCAAGCCGATCCAGGTGCACAGCAGGCCGGTCGACACCCGCTCGACTACGCCCCATTCCCAGATCGCGGTGGCATCCAGGCCACACCGCCGGGCCAGCCACCGGGAGCGCTCGCGGGCATCGCCGCGCATCAGCTCGGCCGGGTCCTCGCGCATGACGATGCCCAGGTCGTATTCGGCCTCGGCCAGCAGGCCATCGGGGTCGACCAGCTTGAAGCCGCCGGGCGCCTCCAGCGCGTTCCACTGGTGCACATCGGCGTGGACCAGGACGGCCCGCTCATCGTCGTGGGCCGCCACCCGCCGGGCAGCACACGCCAGGGCGTGATCGACCGCGCGTTCGGAGCACGGGCGGCCGAGGTCGGTCCAGGTCGCGGTGATGTAGTCGATGAGCCAGCGTCCCTTCTCGGCCCCGGTGGGCAGACCGCAGCCCGCCGCCGGGCGCCACACCTGGCGGGCCGCCGCGCACAGGATCTCGTGCCGGCGCCGCATCGGCAGGCCCAGTTGCTCCAGCGGACGGCCGAGCCGCTCGAGGAGCATCGCGCCCCGGGTCTCGTCCGCCCGCAGTAGCCGCACGCAGCCGTCGCCTTCGGTCAGGCGCAGCACGGCGATCTCATGGCGGGCGTGCTCGCCCGGGCGCGGGATCATCAGCTTGAGCACCGCGGGCGTGCCGTCGGCGAGCGTGGCCCGGGCGACAAAGGCCTCGGTCGCGTCGTCGTAAGGCCGGCCCAGGGTGATCTGCCAGTCGCGCTCTATCCGCGCGACGAGCTCGGGCAGAGCCTCGATCCAGTCCGCCGCGCCGGCGGCCAGGGCCTTGTTGCGCACGACCGGGCTGGGCGTGACCGGGCTGGGCGTGACGGGGATGGGTGCGGCCTGACTGACGGTAGAGGCAGACTGGCCGGGTGTGCTCACCGGCCCAGGGTAGGCAGGCCGGACTCGGGGTCGGTAAGGGTTTTCCCGGCTCGGGGCGGACGTCTTTCCGGCTCGGTACCAGGCCGGGGCCGGGAGCGGGAGGCAGTCCGTGGGTTTTGATGCTTATGGTCATATACGGAAGGGAGTGATCCGTACGCTGACGGTTAAGCGGGGCTGCGCGACATCCTCTAGGTGGTCAGGGGGACGGTCGCTACGGGGGTGGTGGTGGGGTGGGTGGTTCCGCCGGAGGGCTCGACGGTGATCCCGATCTGGTCTCCTGACTGCACGCCTGAGGCCAGCAGCTGACCGATGTGGTTGGTGCTTGAGAGCAAGCCCACCGAGCGGGCGCCGGACGAATTCATCACCCAAACCTGGTAGACCCGGCTGGAGGATAGGGACGGCATCCCCCTCGTGGTCACGACGGCTTCCCGCTGCAGCGCGGAGACCACCACGGTGACGGCTCCGCCCGCGGTCGCGGACGTGGCCTCGATGCGGGCGTCGGGCGCGTCGAGCACCTTGGCGATGGCGGCGCTCCTGGCCTGGGCCGAATCAAGCTGGTGCTGCGTCGACACCTGGGTGATGCCCAGGCCGACGGCGGCGGCGATGCTGGCGGCGGCCACGGCGCCGACCAACCGCGGTGACCGCAGCCAGCCGTTACTCCAGCCGGTCCCCCCGCCGTTCCCCTGGCCGCGGTTAGAGCGGCGGGCAGCGCGGCGGTTAGAGCGGTGACCGTAGGAAGGATCGGGCTGGTCGGTCGCGAACCGGGCGGCGAACAGCCGGGCCAGCCGGGTTTGGCGGAGATCGCGGCGGAGTCGGTCGCCGGCCAGCGGCGGGAGCTGCCTGGTGCGGTAGGTCGCGGCCAGCACCCGCTGTTCCATCTGAGCCGGCGGCTGGGCCGCCCTGGCTATCGCGAGCCGGGCCGCGGTCTCGCGGAGCCCGCGGACCTCCGCCTGGCAGGAGGGGCAAGACTGCAGATGACGCTCGAATTCGGCTCGCTCATGGGCATCCAGGGCATCGAGGGCGTAGCTGCCGGTGAGCACGTGCATGTTGTCGGGCAGCGCTTTCACGCCATCACCCCCATGCAGTCCCGCATCCTGATCAGTCCGTCGCGGATCCGGGTCTTCACCGTGCCGAGCGCGACCCCGAGCAGCTGGGCGACCTCTGGATAGGAATAGCCGCCATAATATGCGAGCTTGATCGACTCGCCTTGCAGGTCGGTAAGGCCGTCCAGGCAGCGGCGCGCCCGCTGGCCCTCCAGTGACGTCTCCACGGTGTCGGCCACGTCGTCGTATTCGGTCACGGCTTCCGAGGCCACCTTCTGTTCGCGGCGCGAGCCTGCGTTCTCCGAGCGGACCCGGTCCACGGCGCGCCGGTGGGCGATGGTCAGCACCCAGGCGACCCCGCTGCCGCGGGCCGGGTCGAACCGGGACGCGGACCGCCAGACCTCGAGCAGCACCTCCTGGGCGACCTCCTCGGACTGGGCCGGGTCGCGCAGCACCTGCCTGACCACGCCGTAGACCGACCCGGCCAGCTGACCGTAGACCGCCTCGAAGGCCTGGTGGTCGCCGCGCGCTACCTGGGCCAAGAGAAAAGCCAGGTCCTGGGCCTCCCCCTCAGCGGGGCCGGGATCTGGCCGTGCCGCCCGTATCTCTGGCCTGTTCATGCCATCCATTCGAGGCGAACCCGCCTTCGGATTGCTCTAAATCGCGACGGACCTGCACAAATATCAGCGCAACCGGCTGCTAGAGGGGCTTGAGACCGGCACGGATCGAAACGATACCAATCCGCTCCGCCAGGCAGTTGCGAATGTGGCCGTGATCAAAACACCGGGACAAGCCACAGTGCGCCGACTACTGGCGGGCGCATTGGCCGGCTTGCTGACCGCGGCCGTGGCGCTCGGCGTGGCCGAGCTGGCGGCCGCGCTGATCAGCGCGAGCAGTGCCCCGGTCATCGCGGTCGGGGAAACGGCGATCAACCTGACGCCCATCCCGGTCAAGGAATTCGCGATCACGCACTTCGGGTCGCATGACAAGGAAGCACTGCTGGCCGGCATCGTGGTGATGCTCATCGGGTTCGCCGCGGTGATCGGCATCGCGGCGGTCCGCCGGATCGCTTACGGGCTGGCCGGGCTCGCGGTATTCGCCGTCATCGGCGTGTCCGCGGCCATCCACCTGCCCACCGCCACCGCGGTCGACGTGATACCCACGCTGGCCGGCGTGGCCGTGGGAGCCGTGGCGATGGTCATGCTGACCCGGGCCGTCTGGGAGGCCTATCCCCCGGCGGTGCTGTCCCCGGCGCCGGGCGCGGTCTCGTCTGAAGACGTCCTGGCCGCGGGCCCTTACCTGGGCGACCTGGAGCAGCCGGTCGGGAATTCGGCGGGGATGCAGGGACCTCGGCTCGTCGCGGGGACGCCGGATCGCCGCCGCTTCCTGATTACGGGGGCGGGAGCGGCGGCGGTGGCGGCGATCGCCGGAGGCACCGGGGACAAGCTGCTCGGGCGGTTCAGCATCGCCTCCTCCCGGGCTCAGGTGCGGCTGCCCACGCCCGCCATCCGCGCGGCGGCCGTGCCGGCCGGCACGGAACTGCGAATCCCCGGGCTGACCCCCTTCTTCACCTCGAACGCTAGCTTCTACCGGGTCGACACCGACCTGGTGCTGCCGCAGGTGTCGCCGGACAACTGGACGCTGAAGATCGACGGCATGGTCGACCGGGAACTGGAGTTCAGCTTCGCCGAGCTGCTGAAGATGCCGCTGACCGAGGCCGACATCACGCTGGTGTGCGTCTCGAACCAGGTCGGCGGCAGCTACAACGGCAACGCCAGGTGGCTCGGCGTGCCGCTGGCCGGGCTGCTGCGCAAGGCCGGGGTGAAGGCGGGCACGGACCAGGTCCTGTCCACCTCCACCGACGGGATGACCATCTCGACCCCGGTCACCGCCATCATGGACGGCCCCAGCATGCATGGGCCCAGTGCGCTGCTCGCGGTGGGCATGAACGGCCAGCCGCTGCCCATCGCGCACGGCTTCCCGGCCCGCATGATCGTGCCCGGCCTGTACGGCTACGTGTCC
>Ga0302326_10005010_pt1 | contig 30374 bp, 18 predicted proteins | sample Palsa_T0_3_FD_202264 | JGI IMG/M metagenome (GOLD analysis project Ga0302326, IMG submission 202264) | Peat permafrost microbial communities from Stordalen Mire near Abisko, Sweden - Palsa_T0_3 | ecosystem: Environmental > Terrestrial > Soil > Palsa > Peat permafrost | place: Sweden: Abisko... | reverse complement strand
TTTCCTGCCGCTGAGATTCCGATCGAGATAGGTAAGCGGATGCCAGGGACGCGGGCAGCGGCTAGGGCGGAGATTTCGCTCCCGTTGGTGGGGCACCCGAAAAAACTAAAGGCGCCCAACCGTAGAGTGACTAAAAGCCGCGGCGCAAATCTTCCATGTGCGGCAGAGCAACTTCCAACATGGCGCCGTAATCGCCCAGCCGTACTCGAATCAATTGCGCCGGACCTACGTCGCGGGAATACCACTCCGAGGTGGGAATCAGTTTGCCGCTCACTTCGGGATCGTCGCTGCGCAAATCGTCACCGGAATGGGTCAGCGTGGCCAAGTCCACTTCGTAAACCGTCTTGGCTTTCAAGTCCATCATCAGATAGCGGCGCGACAACAGCACCAAGATCAGATTTTTCTTTTTCTCGGCCTGGTATACGTTCCAGATCTTTAGTGGACGATCGGCTAGTTTCAGTTGCACGCCGTCCACCGGCTTCCATACTAGCGTCTCCGGATCGCGCGCTACGGTTGCGGTCCCCAACGCCAGCGCCAGCGCAAACGCCGTGGTCATTCTTGAAAAACTAGCGGTTCGGAACATTAATCAGCTGCACCTGCAATCTTTCCGGAGGTTTGCACGCGCGTTAAATCGCCATAGGAATCCGGCCGCCGGTCCCGGTAAAATTGCCAGGTGGCACGCACCTTCTCGATCTCCTCAAGATCCAGGTCCGCCACCACCACTTCATCTTTGGTGCGGCTGCCCTGCGCGACGATCTGGCCGCGCGGGTTGCAGAAATAACTCTTGCCGTAAAATTCGCCGATCTGCCAGGGCGCTTCCTTACCGACGCGATTGATCGCTCCGACGAAATAGCCGTTGGCCACGGCGTGCGCGGGTTGCTCGAGTTCCCATAGATATTCGCTGAGCCCGGCCACGGTTGCCGAAGGATTGAAGACGATCTCCGCGCCATTCAACCCGAGGGCGCGCGCTCCTTCGGGGAAGTGCCGGTCGTAGCAAATGTAGACGCCCACCCGCGCGTAGCGCGTCTCAAAAACCGGGTAGCCGGTATTTCCTGGCGTGAAATAAAATTTCTCCCAGAACCCTGGGTGGCAATGTGGGATGTGGCTCTTGCGGTATTTCCCTAGATATTTCCCGTCGGCGTCGAATACTGCAGCGGTGTTGTAGAAAACGCCGGACATCTCGCGCTCGTAGACCGGGACGATCAGGACCATTTTGTATTTCGCTGCCAGCTTCTGCATGCGGTCCAGCGTCGGACCGCCCGGCACGGCTTCGGTGAGTTCGTACCACCGCTCGTTTTGCTCGGCGCAAAAATAGGGACCGTAAAAGAGTTCCTGCAGGCAGAGGATTTGGACTTTCCGCTTGGCTGCGGCGGCGATCATCTTCTCGTGCTTCGCGATCATGTTCTTACGGATGGTAGCCAGGGATAGCTTCTCCGGCGACCATTCGCATCGGACCTGAATTAATCCGCAGCGCACCGTTCGTGGCATTTCTAATCCTCCGACGAATCAGCGAACAGTGTAGTCCCCGGTTTGGTTCGCTTCAACTGGCATCGAGGATCGGAGACATGAGCTGTGAGGTTGGAGTCTGGGAGGTTCAGACGCCCACCCTTGGCAGAAGGCTGTCTAGTCCCAGGACATCCTTTACAGTTTTCCTCATCAGGGCAGGTCCAGAACCAACTGAACCGGCAACCCCGGTGGAACTAACTGAAGAACCAACCCCGTAGACACCTTGCCTTACGCTATAATCCGCACGCCACTATGGCACCGTTCCTGAGAAACTTCGCGGGCGCCGCGCGCAGGATTGTCCCTGGCTGCATCACGCTTGGGCAGGCGGTGGCATTCAATATGTTCCTGGGCTTCTTTCCGTTATTGCTGGTCACCCTGGTTTTCCTGAAGACTTCCGACATGTTCCGTGACCTGGCGATGGAACTTCCGCGCCGCGCGCAATTCGTCCTTCCTCCGGGCAGCGAAGACGTGGTGATGGATTACGTTCTTCACCGCGGGCCGCATCCGGAACGCCTGATGGCGGTGGGCATCATCGGCGTGCTGCTGACCGGCACCCAAGTGATGATCGGGCTGATGCAAGGATTTCGGGTGATCGACGCGCAATCCGAACGCGCGAGCTACTTCCGGCAGCAACTGCGCGCGCTCGCACTACTGTGCATGACGCTCATTCCGTGGCTAGTGGTGGTGGTGCTCACCGTTTTCGGACGGCAGGCACGCACCTGGCTGGTGCATCAAATCGGGTTTCCAAATCTGGCGCGCAACGTGGCGGCCGGCGGCTCTCTGCTGATCGTTTTGGTCCTGGCGCTGGGCGTGCTGATGGTGCTTTATCGCGTGGGGCGGTTCGGAACATATACCTGGCGTGAAGTGATCCCCGGCGCGACGGTGGCCACTATTTTGTGGTGGGTGGTCGATATGCTCTTCGGCTTCTACGTCCGGCACGTTCCGTACGGTATCGTTTACGGCGGGCTGGCCGCGGCGATCGGTCTGCTGCTGTGGATGTACATGACCGCGATGGTTATTTTTCTGGGCGCCGCCTACAACGCCGCTCGCCACCACCACGCCCCCGCGTTTCGTTAACTTATTCTCCGCAGCGCACCGCCGCACATCGTCGAAAATGTTAGACTGGAATCGCAGGCTATCGATCGGCCGGGGGAAATCCCTTCCAACTCCTGCGGAGGCGCCATGAACGAATTGCGCGTCGAATGCCATGCCGGCTATCGCGCCGACGAGCGCCCGGTACGGTTCACGCTGCGAGGAAGGGAGTTTCAAGTGAACGATATCGACGGTGAGTGGTACACGCCGGAGGCCAAGTACTTTCGCGTGGTCGCTCAGGATGGAAATTTCTACGTCCTGCGGCACGACGAAGTCCAGGACTTCTGGACGCTGGATGCTTTCCGCGCTTCTCGCGAATTCCGCGAGGCGCAGCGCGCCGCGGATGGCGCACTCGCCACCGGCCAATCGACAAAGTGGGGGATGAAACAGTGACGTCGCCCACGCCTGATCCTCGCCGCCATGCCCGCATCCTGCTCGATCCGCAACACACGCTGCGCTGCGACAGCGCCACGCCCAAAATCAATGGCTCGGTCACCGTCATCGGACTCGGCGAAATGTTCGTGCGCACTGCCAGCCTCCAACCCTTCGGCACGGTGCTGAAACTTCGCGTGCACAATTCGGTCGTTTTCGAAGCCCGCTGCACGGTGCGCAGCGTTGCAGAAAATGGCGTGGGCGTGGAGTTCACCGCGCTTGCGCGTCCGGAGGAAGAAAAACTGAAGAACCTGCTGCTGCATCTTCGCCCGCAACCGGCGAGCTGATTTTGGGTTCACCACACCGCCGCCGCGGAGTTGGCCACAACGCAAAGGCAAGATATTCAATCACTTGGGATGAAGTAGTTTGCTGCGCAGCGCAACTTCCAGCCGGCCATCGTGTTTGTATAGGATGTCACCGAATCGATCGCAATCCCATGCATAAGACCAAAAATTACGAGCCGAAAGCGTCGCCACAGAAAAATCGTATGAATCCCGCTGCCGCGGGATTTCTAGGCACTCTTTTGGCTGGCGCTTGCGTGACGATTCTGGTGGCGCACACTGGCTACGGAGCCTCTCCCGCCCCGGCTCTGGCATTCGCGAATAACGATTCTGGAACGCCGCAGGCGCAAAAACTGAGCAAAGCCTTCAAGGGCAAGCTTCCGATCACCGAACTTACCGAGGACGAAGCCATACTCCATGCTTTGAACCGCCTCGGCTACGGGCCGCGTCCCGGCGATCTGGAAAGCGTTCGCCGTGAGGGGCTCGATAAGTGGATCGAGCGCCAGCTTCATCCCGATTCCATCGATGATACCGCCCTCGATCAACGATTGTCCGCGGAGCCGACGCTGGCAATGTCGTCGCACGAATTGCTGGAAAAATATCCGCCCGAAAATCAAGGCGCCAAGAAACAGGGTTTGACCAAGGACGAATACAAAGATCAGATGGACGAAAAGCGCCGCGCCGCGGTCGCGCAGGCGCAGCAAACTTCCGATGCCGATCGCGCCCAGATCGAACTGGCCAAAATTCAAGGGCCGCGGCGCATCGTGGTCGAGCTTTCCATGGGCAAGCTGGATCGCGCGGTGTATTCGGACCGCCAGCTCGAAGCGGTGATGGAAGATTTCTGGTTCAACCATTTCAATGTTTTCGAAAATAAGGGCGCCGACCGCTGGATGCTTACCGCCTACGTCCGCGATTCGATCCGCCCGCACACCATGGGCAAATTTCAAGATTTGCTGCTGGCTACCGCCAAGAGTCCGGCGATGCTTTTCTTCCTGGACAATTGGCTCAGCGCGGATCCGCTGGCCTCCAAGGAATACCAGCAGGAAATGGCCGCGCGCCGCCGCCGCTACCAGGGCATCTTCATGGGCGGCTATCCTCCCGGCACGTTTCCGGGGAACACTAAGCCCGTCGCGGGCGCCGCGGCCGGCAAGAAAAAGCAGGAACGCGGCATCAACGAAAATTACGGGCGCGAGGTGATGGAGCTGCACACTTTGGGCGTCGATGGCGGGTACACCCAGCAGGACGTCATCGAAATGGCGAAATGCCTCTCCGGCTGGACGGTGAAAGAGCCGCGGAAAGATCCGCGATTCTTTTTCGACGATCATATTCATACCAACGGGAAAAAAGTGGTGCTCGGACGGACGTTCAACTACGGCGGCATGAAGGATGGCGAAGAAGCGCTGAAAATGCTGGCTAACCAGACCGCCACCGCGCACTTCATCTCCACCGAGATCGCCCGGCATTTCGTTTCCGACAATCCGCCGGAGGCGCTGGTCGATCGCATGGCGCAGACGTTTAGCAGCAGCCACGGCGAAATTCACGAAGTGCTGAAGACCATGATCTACTCGCCGGAATTCTGGTCGCGCCAGACGTATCGGGCCAAAGTGAAGACGCCGTTCGAACTCGCCGCTTCCACCGCTCGCGCGCTCAATTCCGAAGTCTCCGTCGCGGTGCAGCTGGTGCAGTGGGTGGGGCGCATGGGCGAGCCGTTGTTTCAGTGCCAGCCGCCCACCGGTTATTCCGATAAGGCTGAAACGTGGGTGAATACCGGTTCGCTGCTGAACCGCTTGAATTTCGCGATGACTTTGGCGGGCGGAAAAATGCTGGGCGCCAGCGTGGATATGGAATCGCTCCTCGGGAAAGACGCCACAGGCGATCCGGAGATGGCGCTCGCGCGGGCACTCGACGTTTTTCTGGATTCTCAGGTGGCGCCGGCTACGCATGAGGTACTCGAACAACGGTTGAACGATCCGCAAATCGTGCAGGCGAAGCTGGACGATCCGGTGAAGCACGTGAATGAGGGCATGATTGCGGGGCTGGTTCTCGGGGCGCCGGAATTTCAGCGAAGATAATGTGCGATCGCAGGCGATACAGTTGCAGGAGCAAAAGACATGAACATCACTCGGCGGATTTTTTTGAAGAACGGCGGGATCGCGATGGTTGGACTCAGTTCGCTCCCGCTATTCCTGCAGCGCGCGGTGGCGGCGACCACCGCCGGCGCCCCGGGCAGTAAGAAAATGGTGGTGCTGTTTCAGCGGGGCGCGATGGATGGCCTCAACGTGGTGGTGCCGTTTGCCGAGCGCAACTACTACGCGATGCGTCCGAGCATCGCTATCCCCGAACCGCGCCGCGGCACCGCGGATTCCGCGATTGACCTCGATGGATTCTTCGGTCTGCATCCCAGCCTGCAGCCGCTCGCCGCGCTATTCCATTCCGGCCAACTGGCCATTGTGCAAGCTGCCGGCTCGCCCGATCCCACGCGTTCGCACTTTGATGCGCAGGACTTCATGGAATCCGGGACGCCGGGACTCAAGAGCACCGATGACGGCTGGCTGAATCGCGCGCTGCAAGCCGCGCCGGAAGAGAATGCGTCGCCCTTTCGCGCGGTGGCTTTCGGGCCGTACCTGCCGCGCACGCTGCAGGGTTCCGCGCCCGCACTGGCCATGACCGACCTCAAGCAATTTCGGATGTTCGGTCCGCAGCAAACCGTCGAGGGCGGGTTTGAAGCGATGTACGCGCAGACCGTGGACCACGCGCTGCATGGCGCCGGGCAAGAAACTTTCGAGGCCGTCGACCAGCTCAAAAAAATTAATCCCGATACCTATCAGCCGTCGAACGGCGCGGTGTATCCGAAAAACACGTTCGGGAAGAGCTTGCAGGAAATTGCCGAGCTTTTCAAAGCGGATGTGGGCCTGGAAGTAGCCTTCCTTGATTCCGGAGGCTGGGACCACCACGTGAACGAAGGCGGCGCGCAGGGGCAGCTTTCCAATCTGTTGCGCGATTTGGGGCAGGGAATCGCGGCGTTCCACCAGGACACGGGGGACGGAATGAACGACGTCGTTTTCGTGAGTATGTCCGAGTTTGGCCGCACCGTTCGCGAAAACGGAGACCACGGCACCGACCACGGCCACGCCAACTGCATGTTCGTGATGGGCGGAAAAGTGAAGGGCGGAAAAGTCTACACGCGTTGGCCGGGGCTAAGCCCGGAACATCTTTACGAGGGGCGCGATCTGGCGGTGACCACCGATTACCGCGCGGTGCTCAGCGAAATTCTTACCCGGCACGTTGGCAACGCTTCGGTGGAGAAAGTTTTTCCCGGCTACGCCAACGATCCCAAACACTATCTAAATCTGATTCGAGCCTGAAGATTCGGCGCGGCACCGCGCCGGACCTCCCGTCCCTAGCCAGGGGAACCTCTAGTCGGCTGCTGCGCGGGCTGTTTCTTTCGCGATGTCCGCGTGCGCGCCGCCGATTCGCATCCCGTAGAACGAACGATAAACAAACAAAAAAGATACCAGGAAGAAGGCCGCCGCTAGAACGTGGGTGAGCAGGCCGCCGGTATCCGCGGTGAGTTTCACCGCGAGCTCAACCGCCAGCAATCCGAATAGCGTGGTGAACTTGATCACCGGATTCAGGGCCACCGACGAAGTGTCCTTAAACGGGTCGCCCACCGTGTCTCCGATCACCATCGCATCGTGCAGCGGCGTTCCTTTTTGCTTCAGCACCACTTCGACGATCTTTTTGGCGTTATCCCAGGCGCCGCCCGCGTTGGCCATGAAAATCGCCTGGAACAATCCGAAGATCGCGATGGAAATGAGGTAGCCGATAAAAAAGTAAGGTTCGAGAAACGCGAACGACAGCGTGGCAAAGAATACCGCGATGAAAATATTCAGCATTCCTTTTTGGGCGTACTGGGTGCAGATCTCCACTACTTTTTTACTGTCGGCCACCGACGCTTTGGTCACGCCTTCCAGCTTGATATTCGCTTTGATGAATTCCACCGCGCGATAGGCGCCGGTGGTGACCGCCTGGGTGGAAGCTCCGGTAAACCAGTAAATCATGGCGCCGCCGGTGATCAGGCCGAGCATGAATGGCGCGTGGAGCAGGGAAAGCTTATCGACGTTTTCGGTAAGGCCGCGAGTGAGCGCCATGATGATCGAAAAAATCATGGTGGTGGCGCCGACTACCGCCGTGCCGATCAGCACCGGCTTGGCAGTGGCTTTGAAAGTGTTCCCCGCGCCGTCATTCTCCTCGAGCATGTCCTTGGCCAGAGCAAAGTTGGCGTCGATGTTGTAGTCGCGCTTCAGTTCCTCATGAATGTTAGGAATCTGCTCGATCAACGACAGCTCAAACACCGACTGCGCGTTGTCGGTTACCGGTCCGTAGGAGTCCACGGCGATGGTTACCGGGCCCATGCCCAGAAATCCAAAGGCCACCAATCCGAAGGCGAAGACCGGCGCCGCGATCATCAGGCCGCTCAGCCCCAGCGTGGAAATCAAATAGCCGGCGGACATCAGCACCACCATGGTCAGCCCCAGGTAGTAGGCGGAAAAATTTCCGGCGACGAAGCCGGAAAGAATTCCCAGGGACGCGCCCCCTTCCTGCGCCGAGATCACCACTTCGTTAACGTGGCGCGATTCGGTGGAGGTAAATACTTTCACCAGCTCGGGAATCACCGCTCCGGCCAGCGTGCCGCAGGAAATGATCGACGCTAGCTTCCACCATTGGGTGGTATCGCCGCCCAGCGAGGGAATCATTATCGAGGAAACTAGGTAGGTGAGCGCGATCGAAGCGAGCGATGTGATCCAAACCAGGGAGGTCAGCGGCGCTTCGAAGTTCATGGTGGCGGCATTGCCGTAGCGCGCCTTGGCGATCGCGCCGTTTAGAAAGTAAGCGCCGGCGCTGGCGAGCAGCATCACGATGCGCATCACGAAAATCCACACTAGCAGTTGCACCTGCACCACGGGATTGGCCACGCCCAGGAGGATGAAGGTGATCAGCGCCACGCCGGTAACGCCGTAGGTTTCGAAGCCGTCGGCGCTGGGGCCGACCGAGTCGCCGGCATTGTCTCCGGTGCAATCGGCGATCACGCCGGGGTTGCGCGCGTCGTCTTCTTTAATCTTGAAGACGATCTTCATCAGGTCGGAGCCGATGTCGGCGATCTTGGTAAAAATGCCACCGGCGATTCGCAGCGCCGCGGCGCCCAGGGATTCGCCGATGGCAAACCCGATGAAGCATGGTCCGGCATAATCGGCGGGGATGAAGAGCAAGATGAAAAGCATCATCAGCAGTTCCACGCTGATCAGCATCATGCCGATGCTCATTCCGGCCGAGAGCGGTATGGCGTAAATGGGGTACGGCTTGCCTCGCAACCCGGCGAAGGCGGTGCGCGAGTTGGCGAAAGTGTTCACCCGGATCCCAAACCAGGCCACGCCGTAGCTGCCGGCAATTCCGATCAGGCTGAACAATAGGATCACAATCACGCGGATCGCTTCGTATTTCAACAGCACACCGAAATAAAGAACGATCACCACCGCGATGAACGCTTCCAGCAGCAGAATGAACTTGCCCTGGGTGAACAGGTAGGTTTTGCAAGTCTCGTAAATCAGCTCGGAAATCTCCAGCATCGATTTGTGCACTGGCAGGTTTTTCAGCCGGGTGTAACTCACCAGGCCAAAAAGTAGTCCCAGGACGGAGACAACCATTCCTCCGAGGAGTAAGCGATGGCCGTCGATGCCCATGAACTGCACGCTGGAGAGATCCGGCAGTTTGAGGTTGGCTTCGCCGGACTCTGCTGCGCCCTGCGCTGCCGCAACACTCGCGAATGCCACCCACAGTGCGCCCGCGGCGCTAATTTTTCCCGTGCAGCGCGCTAGGGACCAGACAACTGCCATCCAGTTTTTCATTTGGAATTCCTCGTGAGGGGATCGGATCTTACCGGACCGGCGTCCGCTGCCCACCTATCCGCGCACTCGCACGCTTAACCATGACGCTTTGCGTTTGCGACGGAAGGAAACTCTCGGTGGCCCACTTTATCAGCTTCATGCAACCCGCGTCGAGCTTTCTGCGCATACTCTGCCGGACTATTTTTCCACCGTGGCGGACTTGGCCGGGAACTTCAGCCAAAAAACTCGCCGCAGCGTGGGCGTTTGTTCAACTAATGAAATGCAAAAACCTTCGCCCAAAACGTTAGCTTTATAGCACTTACATTCGTTCGGGTCAAACTCTTGCGTACATCGTGGTGAGGTCGCTTGGCCACCGGAACCGCGCTTACCGTTTGGCGTGCCCGAGCAGGTCCTGCAGCCTGGTCAGCAGCTCCCACTCCGCGGAATGAATTTTCTCGCGGGCTTCTGGCATTTTGAAAAATTCGGCGCGATCTACTTCCGGAAATTCTTGCTGCTTTCCGGACTTGGGCGGCCATTCCATCGAAAACGTGTTGCTGCGCATTTGGGTGGGATTGCAATCGCCCTCGAACGCCCAGGCGGTTACGATTTTTCCGCTTTTGTTTTTCACGCTGCCTAACGGCTGGAAACTTCCTTTGGGCTTCATGCCGGTCTCTTCTTCGAATTCGCGCTTCGCGGCGTCTTGCGGATCCTCGCCGGGATTTATTTCGCCCTTGGGGATGAACCAGGCGCCGGCGTCTTTTTTTGTCCAGTACGGGCCGCCGGGATGGACCAGCAACACTTCCAGCGTTTCCTTTGCGATGCGGTACAGAACCAGTCCGGCGCTTTGCTTGGCCATTGCGCATAGATCATACCGGAGGTTTTTAAGGGTGGAAATCTTTGGAGCGGGCGGTTGCGAAATCTGCTACGAGGCTGATCGAGGCTCCGACTGCGGCCTTTCTTCCGAGCAATAGTGCTTGAGCGGTTCAAACGCCCACCCTTCCCAACCCCAGGAAAATCGGAGCACCCGGAAAAGATAAAAGCGGCGAACCGTAGAAACTCAGAGTCTTAGAATCGTAGAAGTGTGCAGGCCCGGCGGCGAAGTTGCCGGCGTCCCTCCTCAGGCGGAGCGCGGCGCTCTGTTACAATCTTTGGCTCGGCTACAGCGAGGGACGCTTGCAGGCGAAAACAATCAAGCTGCCGGGATGGCTTCAGCACTACGTGCTGGGAATGGGGGGCGGTGGACTGTTTCTGGTCGCCTTCCTGGATTCGTCGGTGCTGTCGTTTCCGGTGGTTACCGATCTGCTGGTGATCCAGCAGTCGCACCACAACCCGGCGCACATGCCTTATTACGCCGCGATGGCTTCGCTGGGATCGCTTTTCGGCTGCATTTGGCTTTACTTGCTGGCTAAGAAGGGCGGCGAGGCTTATTTCCGTGGGCACGCGCGGCATCGGGCAGATCGCATCCGGAAGTGGGTGGACGACCATGCGTTTCTTAGCGTGTTCATTCCGGCGATTCTCCCGCCGCCGATGCCGTTCAAGGCATTTGTTGCGGCCGAGGGAGTTTTTCAGGTGCCGCTGCGTACTTTCGTGCTGGCGCTTTTGCTGGGCCGCGGGCTGCGATACTTCACGGAAGGGATTCTGGCGATTCGTTACGGTGATGCGGTGGGTAACGCGCTGGTGGCGCACAAGCTGGCGTTCGCGATTGGATTTGTGGTGCTTTGTGTGGGGGTGGTGATTTGGGGACGTACGCTTGGAGCTGCGCCGCACGAGAAGAAATAAGGTTGCTATGGTTCTACGGTTCGATGCCCTTATCTCTTCCGGGTGCCCCACTCTTTGCGCATTTTGCAAAGGGTCGGCATTGGGACCTTGGCACACTTCGTGACCAGCGAAGTGCCGAGCCTTCGAACCGTCAGTCAAATCCCCACACCTGAATATTGTTCAGGGGCGTTTTGCGAAGCGTAGTTCTTCGCGCGTTACATGCAGCTGGGGATCCAGGTCCACTACCGCGATCAGGTGCGGAAAGCCGTGGACATCTGAGGCGTAGCGCAGATCGCGGAGCACCAGGCGGTAGCCGTCGTCGGCTTGCTGGAAACTGGCGGCGGGGAACTGGGCGTAGGCGGAAAACAGTTGCGCTGTTGCGGTGCGTTCGGCCACTTCTAGTGCCGGGGAAGGGTCGGGTTTATATTCGCGGACGCTGCGATCGGGATCGAACACGCTGCCCGGGGCGAGAGAAACTTCTAGAGTTTCTAACGTATTGTCGGTGGCTACCACTCCGCGCCAGGCGAACGGGCTGGTGATCTCCGGGAACGCTGCAGACCGCACCGGAGCCGCGCCGTGATACTCGCGGGAGAAAAGTAAATCCTCGGCACGGCGATGCATCCAGCCGCGCCATCCGATTGCGGCTGCCACTAGCAGCAGCGCGGTGACGGCGCCCTTCGAAATGCGTCCGCCCTTTTTTCGTTCGCCGATTTCTTCGTTGATCAGATGAAACAACGCGGGCAAAGCTGCCCCGGCGAGGAGCATAAGAAAGATCCACAGGGCAAAGGCCGGGGTGAAATCCAGGCAGGACCAACGGTTGTAAAACGGCCACCACAGGCGGACGGGATTATCGCTGAGAAAATCGAGGAGCAAATGGCCCGCGCAGCCGATCGCGCACACTGCCAGCACGCGAGGGAATCGCAGCGGTGCGGAGACCGATGGGTGCTTGCTTGTGAAGCGTTGATCGAGAAACAGGACTAGGCCGGCGATCGCCAGCGCTAGCACCGCCGAACCGGCCACGGAATGCAGCAACGTGCCGTGAAATCGATAAAAGATATCGGGCCCGCCGAGATAGCTGAGTAGATCGAGGTCTGCTGCGACGCCCGAGACGATCAGGAGCGGCGTGGCGCCGCGCGTCAGGCGGTTCGCGCCTGCGCGCGCTAGGGCAAAAGAGAAAAGCGTGTGCGTCGCTGGATCCATGATCTGCCAAAACCTATTGAGGCGGGCTGGCGCCGTCACTTCCCAAGACCAGAGGTCAAAACGAATGTTACGTCCGGAGCGTTTTTGGGACAATAAGCGTCAAGGCGTCCGGGACGATGCGAAATTGAATGGGCAGCACGCCGGCCGCTTCGCCGTCCACTTGCGCGTAGACGTCCACGCTTTTCGCTGGCCAGCACGTCACTTCTGTCGTCTTCCAGGCGTGAATGCAATCCATTTGCCGCAAACGGCCTAACCACAGCGCGGGCAAACAGATCAGGTAACGCCAGCGGCTGCGCGAGGTGTGCACCAGCACTTCGAAGGAATCTTCGAACAGGTTCGCGCCGGTGGTGATTTTGAAGGGGCCGCCGTAGTTTACGGTGCGGCCGATCACTACAAGGGTGGCGCGCAGGTCTTGTCCGCCGCCGGCCACGCGCATTTCTGGAAAGCGGTACTGCACCAACTGGCGCAGGCCTTCCCACCAGTAGGCCAAAATTCCGGCGCGAGTTTTTGCGGCTTCGCCGATCGTCTGCACGATCGCGCCGTCCGGGCCGGCGCCTGCCACGCACAAAAAGTAGCGCCGCGCCTGATCGCTGTGCGCCTGGCCGGGAACGGGCAGCGGCGTAGCCATGCCGAGAGCGACGCGGCGTTCGACGCCATCGGCGATCAAATGCGCAGCGGCTGGAATGTCCCACGGAATTCCCAGTTCTTTGGCGAGGATGTTGGCGGTGCCCGCGGGCAACAGCGCGAGTGGCACGCGGCTGCCCACCAGGCCGTTGACGATTTCGTTGATGGTCCCGTCGCCGCCGCAGGCGATCACCAGATCGCGCTTTTGCTCGATGGCTTCGTGGGCCATCAGCGTGGCGGTCGCTCGGCCGGTGGTGGGGGCGAGCTCGACGGCGATTCCCGCTTGTTTCAGGATGCGCGAGGCCTGCTCGATTTCTCCGAAGCGGCGCTTGCGGCGCCTGCCGCTGGCGGGGTTGTAGATCAGGAGCGCGTCGCGAGTTTCGTTGGGCATCGTTCCTTTCGTGCGGCTTTCGGCGGGTGGTCGCCAACCGGCGCGTGGTGCGCGAGCGCGAACGCGCATTGTATAATATCGGCCGCGCCGAGTGTTGCGCTCACCCACAATGGCGAAAAATAAAAAACTTGTGTCGAAAACGAAAGAGTCCGCCGCGGCCGCCGCCGCCGCGAAAATCAAGAAACCATCCGCGAGCGAAGTGGCCAAGCTTCGCGACGAGATTCGCCACCACGAACATCGCTACTACGTGCTGGACGATCCGGAGATTTCCGACGCTGCATACGACCGGCTGATGAAGCAGTTGCAAGCGATCGAAGGCCAATATCCCGCCCTGCGCTCGCTCGATTCGCCCACCCAACGGGTTGGCGGCGCTCCCCGCGAAGGTTTTACTACTTTTCAGCACTCTGTCCCGATGATGAGTCTGGACAACGCGTTTTCCTTCGAGGCGCTCGGGGATTTCGATCGCCGAGTGCACGAACTTACCGGGCGCGAGAAGGTCGACTACGTCACCGAGCACAAATTCGACGGGCTGAGTCTAGCGCTCACCTACGAAAAAGGGATTCTGGTTCGCGGGGTGACCCGCGGCGACGGGCGGACCGGAGAGGATGTGACGCCCAACGTGAAAACGATTCGCTCGATTCCTTTGCGCATCGATCCGGCGCGGCTGAAGAAGGCCGGCATTCCGGCGGATTTCGAAGTTCGCGGCGAAGTGATCATGAGCCGGAAGTCTTTCGAGCAGCTGAATGAACAGCAGGAGCAGCAAGGCGGCAAGCGGTACATGAACCCGCGTAACGCCGCGGCGGGTGCGGTGCGGGTGCTCGATCCGGCGATTACCGCGTCGCGCGGGCTCGACTTCTACGGGTATTACATGCTGGTCCGCGGCCGCGTTCCGAAGAAGCGCCATTCGGAGGTGCTCGAGACGCTTTCCGCGCTGCAGTTCAAGGCCTCTACCGATTTCAAGGTGTGCGCCTCGATGGAAGATGTCGAACGCTACATCACCCGCTGGGAAACCCGCAGTGAGAAGTTGCCGTACGAAATTGACGGCATCGTCATCAAGGTGGACGAAACCGCGCTGCAGGCCGAGCTGGGTTTCACCGCGAAGGCGCCGCGCTGGGCCATCGCCTATAAATATCCGGCGCACCAGGAAACCACTGTCGTGCAGGAAATCCGCGTGCAAGTGGGCCGCACCGGCACGCTCACGCCGGTGGCGATTCTCGAACCGGTGGTGGTAGGCGGGGTGACCGTGAGCCGTTCGACGCTGCACAACCTGGACGAAATTCGCCGCTTGGAATTGCACGAGGGCGACACTGTGCTGGTCGAGCGCGCGGGGGAAGTGATTCCGCACATTTTGAAGGTGGTGAAGCACGGGTCGCGGGAAAAGCCGTTTGAAATGCCGAAAAAATGCCCGATCTGCGGGACGCCGATCCACAAAGCGGAAGACGAAGTGGCTTACCGCTGCGTGAATGCGTCCTGCCCGGCCAAGCGCCGGGAAAGTTTGCTGCATTTTGCCGGGCGCCACGCGATGAACATCGACGGCCTGGGCGAAAAGATCGTCGACCAACTGATCGTCAGGAATTTGGTCAAGGATTTTTCCGATCTTTATTCGTTGGACGCGGAGACCATCGCTTCGCTCGATCGCTTGGCGGAAAAATCCGCGAAGAATCTGGTGGACGAAATTGCCGCGAGCAAGCGGCAGTCGCTGGCGCGATTGATCTACGCGCTGGGGATACGGTTCGTCGGCGAGCGTACCGGGCAATTGCTGAGCTCGCATTTTGGTTCGCTGGAAAAAATTGCCGGGGCTACCGCGGAGGAACTGATGGAGGTGGGCGAGGTGGGGCCTAAGGTGGCTGCCAGCATCGCCGAATTTTTTTCGGAGAAGGTAAATCAGGATTTGGTGAAGCGGTTGAAAGCCGCTGGGGTGCGCATGACCGAGGAGCGCAAGGCGCTCACTGACACGCGCTTCAGCGGGCAGACTTTCGTATTCACCGGAAGCCTCTCGCGCCGCTCGCGGGAAGAGGCCGAGGCGTTTGTGGCCTCACACGGCGGCAAAGCCGGAGGCTCGGTGAGCAAAAAGACCACGTACGTTGTGGTGGGCTCCGATCCTGGATCGAAGTACGAAAAGGCCAAAAGCCTGGGCGTCACCATTCTGGACGAAGACGGTTTCGACGCTCTCGCTCGCGCAAAATAAACTTCGACATCACGGCGCTGAATTCGTGGCTGTGGCGCAGCCACTCCTGGCGGCGGGGACCCAAAAATGTAAGCCCGCCTCGACTCCAAAGCGCGAGCAACACCCACAGTCCTACACCCTCCCCACAACGGCGGGTGCCACAACCGCCGCGTCGCGCGGTATACTGGGGGCGGCAGGGCGAGTCGGGTGATCGCTGGCTCGGACATTTGCACCGCGTCCGGGCGGGAGGAAAGTCCGGACTCCGTTAGGGCAACGCGCCTGGTAACGCCAGGGGGCTTGAAACTCACGGCTGGAGAAATCCAGGCGGAGATTCGGGCTACGGATAGTGCCACAGAAAATTAAACCGCCAGTGTGACGCGCGCCTCGGCGGCAAGCCAAAGGGAAACCTGGGGCTCGCCAGTTTCGGCCGCACGCATCGGTAAGGGTGAAAAGGTGGGGTAAGAGCCCACCGCCCGAATGGCAACATTCGGGGCACGGAAAACCCCGCGTGGAGCAAGGTCAAATAGGAGGGGAGGGCCGGCCCGGCCCGCGTGTTCCGCTTCGGTGGAACGCAATGACCCTCGGGTAGGCTGCTCGAGCCCCGAAGCGATTCGGGGCCTAGAGGAATGATCGCCACAGTCCGGTGTGGCGCGGCGCAAGCCGCGGCGCAGCGTACTGTACAGAATCCGGCTTATAGACCGCCCTGCCAGATTATCGTCATGTTATGAACCGGCACTGCCTTCCAGGCCTTTCTTACGCGGGCTCCCACGCTTTTCGTAGCGCATGCTAATATCACCGCGAACCCATGAAAACGAACTTCCTAACCTTGGTTCTCACGCTCGCCTGCTGCGCGCCGCTGGCCGGGCAATCAACGCAACCCTCGGCTGCGCCCAGTGCGCCGCACGCAATCGTCCTGCATGCCGCGCGCCTGCTTGACGTGGAATCCGGCCACATCACTACCGCCGGCGAAATCCTGGTCAATGACGGCGTCATAGCCGAAGTCGGCGCGAAAGTCGCCCGCCCCGCCGGGGCCGAAATCATTGACCTCGGCGACGCCACACTTCTCCCCGGCTTTATCGACGCGCACGTGCACCTCTTCCTTCACCCTGGCGCAGAAGACCTTCAAACCGTCCAGGAATCCGTTCCCCAGCGCACCATCATGGCCACTCTCGCCGCGCGCGACGACCTCATGGCCGGATTCACTGCCGAACGCGACATGGGCACCGAAGGCGCCGGCTCCGCGGACACCGCCGTCCGCAACGCCATTGACCTCGGCCAGATTCCCGGCCCACGCCTGCGCATCAGCGGCAACGCCATCAACATTCTCGGCGGCCACGAAGACGCCATCGGATACAACCCCGAACAGCGCGTGCTTCCCAACGCCACTTATGCCAACAACGCCGCGGAGTTGGTCGCCGCCATCCGCGAACAATTCAAGCAAGGCGCGGACTTCATCAAGATTTACGAGACCGGCCCGGACTCACAGTTGAACGGCCGCCTTTCCACTCCGTTCCAGTACACCGAGGACGAACTCGCCGTCGCCGTCCGCGAGGCCGCGCGCACCGGCCATCGCGTCGCGGTCCACGCCACCGGTGAACCCGGAACGCTCTACGCAGCGCAGGCGGGGGTGGAATCCGTCGACCACGCCTATCAACTGAGTGACGAGACCATGCGCATCATGCGCGCAAACCAAATCTTCGCCGTCCCCACTTTTACCATTTCCGAATATTTCGCCGACCACGCCGCCACCCCCGAACAGGCCGCCCGCGAACGGCAGTTGCTCGATCTGCACGTCAGCGAATTCAAAAAGCAACTCGCTGCGGGCGTTCCCATCGCCATGGGCTCTGACGTCGGCCCATTTCCACACGGCACCCAAGCCCGCGAGTTTGTCTTGATGGTGAGGTTCGGAATGTCGTCGCTGGCTGCCATCCAGGCCGGCACCGTGAACGGCGCACAATTATTGGGCTGGCAAGACAAAATCGGCGTCCTCAAGCACGGCTACGCCGCCGATGTAGTTGCCGTCCCCGGCAACCCCCTCGAGGACATCAGCGCCTTACAACGAGTTTCCTTCGTAATGAAAAACGGCGTTATCTACCGCAAGTAATCCGTCTCGTGCAACCGATTTTCACGCCGTGGCCAGCGACACATTCTCAGGCGCGCCAAATTGTTCAGCGAGTTCGGGACGAATAGAAGTTTGCGTATATTGCTTGGATTGCCGCCACGCTCTTGCCTGCTAGAGGGCAGGCGGAGGCGTGGTCACGGGGTAGAGACGTTCGAATTCCGGATCACCGTGCAGTAGGGCTAGGTCCGGATCACGGCGCGCCCAATCCGGATCTTTGAAACCGGCGTCCCATGCTTTGCGGAGGGCTTGCAAAGAGTCCTCCTTGCGGTTCAGTTGGGAGAAGACGCACGCGGCGTTGTACAGCACGGTAGCCTCGTCTGGGCGAAGCACCATCGCCAGATTCGTCTCGCGAACCGCCTCTTCCAGCCGGCTCATTTCGGCATAGTCTAACGCCAGATGGATGCGTGCGCGAGCGTCTTCGGGCACCAGACGTAGATGGCGTTCCAGCGTCCCGATGCGTTGCTGCCTCAAATTGCGGCGCGCTTCTTCCTTCCCCAATGCTCCCAGAGAATTCAGGATCGGGACGTAGATGTTGTAATCGTCGCCGCTCGACTCGACGGCGGCATCCGCGATATTGGCTACCTCTTGATAGCGGCCGGCCGAAAATAAAGTGCGCCCCAGAATGTAATAGGCGCCTTCGCAATCGCGCTTGCGCGAGATGGCCTTCTCCACCACCGACACTGCTTCATCGTATTTGCCGTTGGCGTAAAGGATCCAGGCCTGGGCCACCTGCACTTCGGGCAAATCGGGACGCAACGCAACGGCGGTCTGCGATGCCTTCATGGCGCGTTGCATCCAGACCGGGTCGCGGCCGTAATTGTAATGATTCTGCGCGCAAACGTGGGCGATCGCGGCGAAAGCCAAGGCAAAGTTGGGGTCCAACGCGATGGCGTTCTCAAACATTTGCAGAGCGAATTCCAGATCCTGGCGCTGCAAGCGGCGCGCATAGCTCTTGCCGCGGAGGTAAAGGTCGTACGCTTGAAGATTGTCGGTCGGTTTAGAGGCGATCGCTTCCTGCTCCTGCGGAGACAACGTAATCCGCAGCGCTTGGGCAATCTTGCTGGCGATCTCGTCTTGCACCTCGAAGACATCTTTCATCTGGCGGTCGTAGCGCTCGGACCAGATCGGAAAATCGGTGCTGGTGTCCACCAATTGCGTGTTGATGCGTAGACGGTCGCCGGCGCGGCGCAGGCTTCCAGCCAAGACGTGCGACGCTCTCAGCTGTTGCCCGATCTGCGCGGGAGTCACTTGCTTGTCGCGGTAGGCCAGCACCGTGGGGCGTGAGAAGATGTTCAGTCCCTTGATCTTGGATAGCTCGGTGATGATGTCTTCGGTCATGCCGTCGCGAAAATACTCGTCTTCCTTCACCCCGCTGAGGTTCTCGAAATAAAGGACCGCGACGGATTTCAGGCCTTGCTTGCCGCTTGCCCCGCGCGATTCGCCGGAATCCGCTGGCCGCTTGCCGCCGGAATCCAGATCGCGCTTGAGCCGGATCATGTCGGTCTTCAGGTCGGTGGCGGTCTGGTAACGCATGTTCCGATCCTTCTCCAGTGCCTTTTCAACGATGCGCGCGAATCCCGCGGGCAACGCCGGGTTCATTTGGACGATCGAAACCGGGTCGCGGTTGAGAATCGCTTCGTAAATCACCCCGGAGGTATCGCCCTGAAACGGAAGCCGCCCGGTTCCCATCTGATAGAGAACCGTCCCGAGTGAGAACAAGTCGGTTCGAGAATCGGTAAGCTGTCCGCGGGCCTGCTCCGGAGACATGTAGGACACCGTGCCCATGGCCGTTCCTGGCGTGGTCAAATCCTCGATGCGTACTCCAACCTCCTGTGTTACCGCATCGATTTGCGACCGCGGAGCCTCAATCTTGGCCAACCCGAAATCGAGGATCTTTACTTGCCCGCGCGGGGTGACGAATATATTCGCCGGTTTGATGTCGCGGTGCACGATGCCCTTAGCGTGCGCCGACTCCAGCGCGTCGACAATCTGGATCGCCGCGGCCAGCAAGTTCTCGATCTCGAACGGTGTCTGCCCAATCATCTGGGTGAGCGACTGCCCCTCCAGCAATTCCATAACGATGAAGTGTTGGCGCTCGTGCTGCTCGATCGCGTACACGGTGCAGATATTGGGGTGGTTCAGCGCCGACGCGGCGCGCGCTTCGCGTTGAAAACGTTCCAGGGAATGGGTGTCCTGGGCTAATTCCTGGGTCAAAAACTTCAGCGCCACGTGACGTCCCAGGCGCGTGTCCTCCGCTTCATACACCACGCCCATGCCGCCGCTGCCAAGCTTGCGAGCTATCACGTAGTGAGAGACGGTTTGACCGATTACGGAGTCCATGATTGGGGAGCCGCAAAGGATAGTAGTTGCGGGGCAAACAGCGGTCAAGCGGATTCGGGCGCTGCGAAGGCCACCCACCCAGACGGCAATGCCGCGTGACGCGAGCGGCTATAGCACTATCCGTCACAGACGCCGCTGGCAGTGGCGTCGGGTTAGCCAAATAACCAGAAGTTAGCCCCGTCCTGGAGGCAATCCCGGAAGATTTGCCTGCCTGCAAGCGGTGGAGTAAACTCCGTGTCCGATGCCGGATACTCCCTCGATTATCGGCCGGACCATATCGCACTACAGCGTCGTGGATAAACTGGGCGGCGGGGGGATGGGTGTGGTCTATAACGCCAAAGACACCCGGCTCGGGCGAAGCGTTGCGCTGAAGTTTCTTCCCGACGACATTTCACGGGACCCTCTGGCGATCGAGCGATTTCGGCGCGAAGCTCGAGCGGCATCCTCGCTGAACCATCCGAATATCTGCACCATTTACGACATCGGAGAATTCGAAGGCCGTCCGTTTATCGCCATGGAGCTGCTCGAGGGTCAGACCATCAAGCATCGCATTGCCGGTAAACAAATCGCCATATCCGAACTTCTGGATATCGGCATTCAGATTTCCGACGGTCTCGAGGCGGCTCACACCAAGGGCATCGTCCACCGCGACATCAAGCCCGCCAATATTTTCCTCGTTGAACGAGGTCCTGCGAAGATCCTGGATTTCGGCCTGGCGAAGCTCACCACCAATCGGCCGCAGGAAAATGAACTCACCAGCGGCGCGTCGACCCCCACCCAGACCCATTTGGGCGCCGGCGACCTCCTCACCAGCCCTGGGAGCTCCATGGGCACCGTCGCGTACATGTCGCCGGAGCAAGCGCGCGGCGAAGAATTGGACGCGCGTTCCGATTTGTTTTCGCTGGGCGTGGTGCTCTACGAGATGGCCACCGGCGTCGCGCCCTTTTCCGGGTCCACGCCTGCCTTGGTTTTCGACGGCATCCTGCATTCCGACGTGGCCCCGGCGACGAAGTTGAATTCCCGTTTGCCCCTGGCTATCGAAAATATTTTTAGCAAGGCGCTCGAGAAAGATACCGACCTGCGTTACCAGACCGCCGGCGAGCTCCGCGCCGATTTGAAGCGCCTCAAGCGAGATCTCGATTCCAGCCGCCGGCCCGCGGCTGAAAAGCCCCAGTCCCCAACTGTTCCCACCGCTGGCGCTCAGCCGGCGAAGAAATCGGTTGCCGTGCTCTATTTCGAAAATCAGAGCGGCGCCAAGGAAGACGAATACCTGCGCGACGGCATCACCGAAGACATCATCACCGAGCTCTCCAAGATCCGAGGGCTGAACACGTTTTCTCGCCCCACCGTTCTGGCCTTCCGCGACAAGCCGGTAACCCCGGCACAGATTGGCCAGCAGCTCGGCGCGGCGTATGTGCTCACCGGCACGTTGCGCCGTGCCGGCGCCCGCCTGCGCATCAGCACCCAACTAGTGGACACCCACACCGATTTTCCACTCTGGTCCGAACGCTTTGACCGCGAGATGAAGGACGTTTTTGAAGTGCAGGACGAAATGGCCCGCAAAATCGCCGAGGCCCTGCGGGTGACGCTTTCCCCTCAGGAGCTCGAGGCCCTGGCCGATAAGCCCACGGAGCACCTGCAAGCCTACGACCTGTACCTCCGCGGCAAGCGCTACGCGCGGCGCCTCACCCGCCAGGACGTCGAGTTTGCGCTGCAAATGTTCGAGAATGCGGTCACCCTTGACCCTAGCTTCGCCCTGGCCTACGCCGCCTGCGCCAACGCCTGCGCGATGTACTACTCTTTTTTCAGCCGCGATCAGGTGTGGGTGGAACGGGCGCGCGAGGCTTCCGGCAAGGCAGTGGCGCTGCGCTGGGACCTGCCCGAAACGCACGTCAGCCAGGCGTGGGTGCTTTACGCGGCTGGACTGTATGACGAAGCGGTGCGCATGGTGAAAAAGGCCATCGAACGCAAACGCGACTGCGACGGCGCCTTTTACTTGCTCGTTCGCGCCCTCTTCGCGGGCGGACGCTACCAGGAAGTTCTGGACGTTTCGGAATCCGCCATCGAGGCCAGCGGTGAGGACTACAACGTTTACGTGCCTATTCTGAACTCGCTCGGCACCATGGCAAGAGAAGAAGCCAGAATTAACATGACCCAGAGATTCTGCCTCGCCCTCGAAAACCACCTGAAACACGTGCCCGAAGATGCGCGAGCGCGCATTCTTCTGGGCTCCTACTACGCCAGATTGGGAAGGAAAGAAGACGCCTTGCGCGAAATCAATCTGGCCGTCACCTTGCGCGCCAACGAAGCCTCGATTCTCTACAACGCCGCTTGCGCCTACTGTGGCCTGAACAAAAAGGTCGAAGCGCTGGATGCCCTGCGTAGGGCCTGGGAAGCGGGTTCCAAGGATTCCGTCTGGGCGCGCCGGGATCCCGACCTCGACCTCCTTCATGGCGACCCGGAATTCGAGCGCCTGTACCCGGAGAATCCTGCTTAACCGCCTCACTCCCCATCCCGCGAATTCACCTCGCTCCGTCTGCCCTCGCAGCCCGAAATGAAGTCCGGCGGGAGCAGGAATGCGTTTTCTCACCGTCAGGGAAGGCCCTGAAGGAAAAGCCCTTATACGAGAAACGAAAATGGTTGAAGCGCAGTGTGTTATGTCAAATTTTCTGAACGATGCGGTTCAATCCAAACAACTGGCTTGACACAACTGCGATTGGGAAGTAACGTTCGGAATAATTTTTTTTGGGGATTTGGAGTGCGGGGTGAGCGGTTGAGTACCATCAAACGAAAGAGTAGGATACTTCCAAATTAGAGGTCTGCTTACGTAGCAGTGGTGAGTGCTGGCTTGCGCGCGAATTGGAAGAGCCGCGAACTTGCCGCCGCCGCCGCGCGATGGCAGCAACCTTGGGGTGCTCTTAGGGGTGTCGAAGATGAGAAAGAATTTACTTTTCGTGGTGATGTTGTTTGTGGCCGTGTTCTGCGTGTCTCCCAGAGTTTATGGCCAGTCCAACGCTAGTTTTGCCGGCAACGTGGTCGACAACTCGGGAGCAGTGATCGCGGGAGCGCAGGTCACCGCCACCTCCCAGGACACCGGTGCGTCGCGCGCCGCAAACACCGACGATACCGGGCATTACCTCATCACGTCGCTGCCCATCGGCCTTTACACCCTGCGCATCGAATTCAAGGGCTTTCAGACCGCCGAGCAAAAGGATATTAAGCTTCAAGTCGATGAGCATCGCGAATTGGATTTTTCGCTCGCGCCCGCGTCAGTTAGCTCGTCGGTAGAGGTCAACGCGACGGCCGTCGCGGTCGAGTCCGCCAACGCCTCCCTCGGCCAGGTGATCACCTCGCAAGAGGTCGCCGAATTGCCCCTGAACGGGCGCGATTTCGTGCAACTTGCGGTCCTCACCCCCGGCACTACCGCGGAAACAAACACCAACAGCTTTTTTACCAGCAGCGCCGGCAGCGAAGTGGCGGCCCGCGGGTCGTATTCTCTGTCCGTCGGCGGGTCCCGTCCGGACTCGACCGATTGGCTTCTGGATGGCGTGGACGACAACGAGCTCACCGGCGGGGGCATCGGAATCTTCTCGTCGATCGATTCCATCCAGGAGTTCAAGGTCCTGACGTATAACTATTCCGCGCAGTACGGCACCCGCGCGGGCCCCACGGTTCTGGTCACCACAAAATCGGGAAGCAACCAGTTCCACGGGTCGCTGTTCGAGTTTTTCCGTAACACCGACCTCGACGCGCGCGACCCCTTCGTCCCAACCGCCGGAAAGTTCAACCTAAATCAATACGGCGGCGCACTCGGCGGCCCCATCAAGAAGAACAAGACCTTCTTTTTCATCGACATCGAGCAGAAAAATCAGCGAGAGGGTATACCGTACACCGGAATAGTTCCCACCCCGGCCGAGGTCGCCGGCGACTTTACCAACGATGCATTTGGGAATCCGCGTGCACTGGGCAACGCCACCCCGGCTCCGGGGCAGGCCGCGCCAATCATCAATCCGAATACATACGGTTCAACCGGGGCATCACCAAGCCAGTATTTCCAATGCGATGCGTCGGGTAACCCGCTTCCAGCGGCGCCCAATGGAGTGCAGGCCGCGGGAGTTATCTGCAATAAGATTCCTTCAAGCCTTATCGACCCCGTTGGTCAGGCCCTGCTCAAACTTTATCCTCTGCCGACGCCGGGCGTCACCAGCACCGCGTATAATTACGTCAGCGACCCCGTCCGCAGCCTGAATGAAAAGAAATTTGACGTTAAATTGAATCACAGCTTTTCCACCAAGGATTCCGGGCTGGCACGCTTCAGCTACGACCAGGCTAACTCTTACGTTCCCGGTGGCGCACCGGGATTTGCCGAATCCAACGCCTATGCGAGCAACCAGGGAATCATCAACCATGCGCGCAACGTGGCCATTGGCGAAACCCACGTCTTTTCCGACTCCGTAGTGAACACATTTACTTTTGGTTATAACCGGATCTTCGACTACATCACTTCTCAGGGCACTGGCAGTTGCGCCTCCGCCACGATTGTCCCGGGCGGGATTCCTTTTTCAGACCTCGGATGCGTCGGCGGCAGCACCAAATGCAATAACTATTACACTTGCGGATTGGTGTCCGTCAGCACTCCGTCACCGTTCTTTGGTGTCGGCGACCGCGGCTACTCCCCGTTCCAGGGCGGTACCAACGTCTACTCGATCGGCGACTCACTTGATATAGTTCGCGGCAAGCACGACATCCGGGTCGGCGTTGATGTTCGCATCAACCAGATGAATGTGGGCACCCTGGCCTTCGGTGACGGGGTTTGGGACATTTACGGCGGGTATACGAATGATCCGTTCGGTGATATTTTGTCGGGCGCCGTCGCCGGCGCTATTCACGATCAGGCATTCAACGGGCCTGTCACCGGCCGCAGATGGAAAATCCCCCGTCCCTACGTCCAGGACGACTGGCGGTTGTCCAAAGATCTCACCGTCAACCTCGGCGTGGCTTGGGACCTGACCACGCCCATATCGGAAGCTCATGGGCGTGAAGCAAATTTCATGCCCTCCACCGGCCAGCTTTTGGTTGCCAACCAGGGTGGGGTGAACTCCTCCGCCGGGGTCCAGCGGAGTTGGACAGCATTTGAACCGCGAATCGGCATTGCGTGGAAACCGTTTGGCAGGGACAAGACCGCAGTTCGCGGCGGCTATGCGATATTCCATGATTCGGCTTGGAGCATGGGCGCGCAGGGTTTGTGGCAGAATCCACCGTTCTTTGCCGAGTCGGACCAGTTTGCCTCGGGATCTGGATGCGCTTTCGCCACATCCTTTTGCGCCACGCCCTCACTCACTCCGGCGGCTCGGATGGTGGACGGATTTCCGGATATTCCAGGTCCAGTGACTCCGGCCACCTTTCAAGGTTCGTTTGTCAACGAGCCGACCAACACCAAGATCGGGATGGTCCAACAGTTTAATGCCAACCTGGAACAGGAAGTACCCGGGCAGATTGTGCTCACCGTTGGATATGCGGGCTCTCGCGGTTCGAACATTTTGATGTACGGAAATGACCTCAACACCGCCGGTCCCTCCGCTTGCGTTGCGGGGGGCAGTTACACCCTGGGTTGCGGTCCGGATGGCGCTCCTGTGCCGCTGCCCTACCCGAACTTCCCGTACAACGCCATTTTCTCCATCAACGATTACGGCAAGACCTCCTATGACTCCTTGCAGGTTAAGGCCGAGACCAAATCGGCAAGGTATGGGATCTACGCTTTGATCGGTTACACCTTCTCCCACACTCATGACAACGGCTTGTCCGACGGGCTGGGTTCCGTAGCGTCAGCGCCCTACTTCCCGCTGCCCAATTGGCAGAAGCTGGATTGGTCACTTTCCGACATCGACTTGGATCACAGCTTCACCGCTAGCGTGATTTACGACTTGCCGTTCGGTAAGGGCAAGAAGTATGGAAGCGAATGGAATAACGGAGTCAACGCGATAGTGGGGAACTGGCAGCTCGGCGTAATTGAAAAAATCACCTCGGGCTTTCCTGTACCCCTGATCGATACTTTTAACAATGCGGGCAATAGCTTCGCGAACGGCGGCAACTTCGACAATTTTAACCGTCCCGACCAGGTTGCCGGGTGCAACCCTTATGCAGCGAATCACTCTCTCGACCTGTGGATTAACCCTGCTTGCTTTGTTCAACCGCCACAGGGGCAACTCGGGAATGCCGCTCGCATGCCGGTTTTCGGACCAGGCTTCGTGAACACCGACTTTTCCATTATCAAGCGGTTCGCGCTGCCTTGGGAGGGGAAGGGCTTGGATTTCCGAGCGGAGTTCTTCAACCTCTTCAATCACCCGCAGTACGGGATGCCCATCAACGACATCAATCAAAGCTCATTCGGCCAGGTGATCTCGACCGTGAACAACCCGCGGCTGATTCAGTTCGGTCTGAAATTTATCTTCTAGGACCAGCAGAATCGTAGCAGCACATCCTGAACCACTTTTGACCGGCCTACCGAACCTCTGGTGGGCCGGTTGTTTTTTGTCTCGTTTCGATCCGTGGATCCTCTCTTGGATATGTTTTTGCTTCACGCTTGCATACCTCTCGGGTGCCCCTCTCTTCCCCGATTTTGGGAAGGGTGGGTGTTTTGATTTCGGTGCCGTTGTTGACGTTCTCTTCGTCCCAACCTTTCAGTCCGTAGACTCCCTCTTGGACATCACCCAAATTTACCGACGACGGAGTTGCTGAGCGAAAGCGAAGTGGGTGCCCCAGGGTGTCGATTTCACACCTGGGTTCTCTACGTTTTTTCGCTTGGCCTTGTAACGCTTTACCGCGGCAGCTGCTCCAACTCTTTCTCCGCTTGCGGATGTCCAGGATGCTGTTTGAGCAGCTCCATCAGCACCGCGCGCGCTTTCTCGTTATCGTCCTCGATGGCATACAGCCTGGCTAGATTCAAATACGACTGATCGAACGCCGGCGCCACCCGAATCGATTCTTTGAAACTCTTCTCGGCTTCCTCCGCCCGATGCGTCCGCAAATAAAGAATACCCAGATTATTGAGCGCTTCGGGATAAGCAGGACGCGAAGCCAGCGCCTTCTGCAAATACTCATACGCCTGCTCGGTATCGTCGCGTCGCGCAAACACCATCCCCATGCCGTAGTTTGCCTCAGCGTCTTCGGGACTCAACTGCAGGGCGCGCTGCAGCACCTTTTGCGCATCGTCCCAGCGTTTGGCTTGGCGATAGGCGCTTCCCAGATTTTCCAGGCTAATCACGAAATCGGGATCGATTTGCAGCGCCCGTTGGAAATTCTGAATGGCCTCATCGGTGCGTCCCTCCCGCGCTGCCAAAATTCCCAGGTTATTCCACGCTTTCGGCATGGTGCTGGGATAGTTGGCGTGAAGCTGGATCGCGCGTTCAAAACTCTTGCCGGCTTCCGCGTTCTTTCCCTGTTGCAAGTAAACGCTCCCAAGGCCGTAGAGAGCCTCGGCGCCCGCGGGATCGTCTCGCATCGCCAGTTGAAAGAAAACCTCCGCTTGTTCCAGATACCCGCGCTCGAAAAAGGTTGAACCAAATGAAAGATAGTTGCGCTCGCCTTCGAAGGATTCGCTCACGCCTGGAAAAGGTAGCGCCTTCGCCAGCCGCTCCGCCGCAGTTCGTGGAATGCTCCGAACGTCCGCCTCGAAGCTGTCCCTCGGAATCGGCCCCTGGTAAATCTTGACGATGGCTCCGGCCTCATCGACCAAGAAGCTTGTAGGAAGACTCAAATCGCGATGCCGGTCAAAAACGTAACGGTAGAGAATGTTGTAAACGGCTACCACGTCCGGTGACGAGCGCAGGATCGGCAATGACAGGTGGCCGTAAGCTCCTAGCGCCAGGCCCCCGCCAGCACTGCCGTCGGAGGACTCATCGACGTTTATCGTCAGCAGTTGGAGCCCTTGGTTCGCCCACCCCGCGTAGGACTGCTCGAAATTCGCTAGCTCAGCCTCAGAACTGGGTGATGCCGCTGACCAAAAATGCAGAAGCACCCGTATGCCGCGTCGAGCAGCAAGCGCCTGCATTCGTCCGGCCTGATCCGGAAGAGAAAAATCGGGTGCCGTGATCGGCGCGAGCAACCAGGTTTCCACCGAAGCGGGGAGCGCCTCCGATTCCGGAACAGAAACAGGGGCGGCATCAGAGCGGGACGGCGGCCGCGCGGGCGTCCGAAACGCCTCCATGCGTGAGGGCGGAGCGCCTTCTTCCACCCACACCCGATGATTGACAGGCAGGTCGCGAAGGTCCTGCACCAATCCGCTCGGCCAGCGGATCGAAGCGCTTACCGAAGCTTTCGCGGCGCCCAAACCGAAAAACAATTCCTTGCTGTGCTGTGCGAGGAACCCGGATCCGGCTTGCACCAGCAGTGTCTGGCGACCCAACTCGGTTGTCACCGTCACCGCCGCTCCAATGGCGTCGCGATTGCTTTTCTTGCCGGTGAGCCGAAACGCGATGGCCGGCCCGAGCTCCGCCGTGACGTTCTTCAAAAGCCGCAATGGCCGTCCGTTGCGGTTTTTCAAAAAACCTTCCACCCGGCCATCATGATCGAAGTCGGCCAGCGCAAACGACCGGCCGTCCTCGACGAAGTCCAATCCCACCGCCGCGGAAACGTCGGAAAATGTCCCGTCCTGATTATTCCTGTAAAAAATGTTGCGCTCGAAGCCGCTCCAGGTGCTGTCGGAGCGAATGAGCTCGTTGACCGCGTTCCATCCTTCCTCGTAATTCTGGTTCGGCCCGGCCTTATCAGGCGAATTGGCAACCACTTGCCGCCAAAAAAAACTGCTCAAATCTTCTCGCGTGGCTCCCGAAATCATGCCGTTGGTAATATAGAGGTCAGGGAATCCGTCGTGATCGAAATCCCATGCGTCGCTTGCCCACGACCAGCGGCCTATCCCCGTTCCGGAGCGGCGGCTTTCGTCCTCAAAGCGGCCGGCGCCGCGATTCCTCAATAGCGAATTGCCCATGGCGTGCTTACGATAGAGCGCGCGGATTTCTTCGCTAGCATCCTTTTGAAAAATCTCTTGCTCCGAAACGCGAGTCCCCGCAGCCGTCCACATGTCCGCAACGTAGAGATCCTGTTTCCCGTCATTGTCGTAGTCCAGCCAGCAGACGCTCATTCCCGCGCCAATGTCCTCCGCCCCAGCTTCTGGCGCCACATCCGTAAACGTGCCGTCCCCGTTGTTGCGGTATAGATTCTTCCGGCCGAAATCATTCACCACATATAGGTCGGGCCATCCATCCCCGTTGTGATCGCCCCAACCGCAACAGAAACTGAAGCGCGTATTGTTCCGATCCAGGCCCGCCTTCCGCGTCACGTCGCGGAACGTCCCGTCCCGTTGGTTGCGCATCATAAAATTGGGCGGACCATTCTCCGCATCGCAATAGGGCATCGGATATCTGTACTGGTCGGCGCCCTGGTAGTAGGAATACAAGCAGAAGTAAATGTCTAACCAGCCGTCGCGATCGTAATCGGCGATGGCAGCTCCGGTGAACGAGCCTTGCGGCGGATTAGCGAACTGAAAGGCGCCGGGGCGCGGACGGAATTTTCCCCCGCCATCATTCAGAAAGAGAAGAGGACCGTCGGTACGCACCACGATCAAGTCCTGGCGGCCGTCGTTGTCGATGTCCGCAAAGAGCGCGCAAGCCGTATTCTCCAGAATCCCAACTCCAGAGGCCGCGGTGATATCTTCGAAAGTTCCGTCGCCGCGATTCCGAAAAAGGCGGTTCGGCAAGCCGGCCGGCTGGCAAACGTAGAGATCGTCGAACCCGTCGCCGTCGAAGTCCCCGATCGAGACACCGTTGTGTCCGTAGATGTCGATGCCGCAAGCGCCGTCAAGCACGGTCCGCCAATAGTCCGATCCAAGAGCCAACTGCGAAGCAAACGACGCGTTCCCGCCAAAAGCTTGCGCGGCAATATCCACGAACACCGGGGCCGAGGAACGGCTGCGCTCCTCGTCCAGCATTCGCCACTTGCGGAGGCGAATCTCACCCGAAGCGAGCACTTCCCAGTCCAGGCCCCAATTGCCGACGCGCTGTTCGCGGTAAAAATCGGTGCCCATTCCCACCAGCTCGAAGCGCACCGCGGTCTCCAGCACGATGGCCGCGCCCGGCGAGGACAGTGGCGAAGGTGCCACCCGGATTCCGAAAACCTGAAATTCAGCGGTCACGATCTTGGAAAAAGTACTTACGTAGAAACGCCATTCCTCGAGGAAGGCCTCGCGGCCGAGCGGCGTTTCCGCCGCGAACTTCATCCTCCACACCTGCACAGCCGATCCCGCTCTTACTGGTTGCTGCACAGCGGACTTCAGTGAGCTGCCGGCGAAATGCGAGTCCATCATTTTTTCAAGCGTTGCGGTGAGTTGCGGCGAGTCGAGCAATTCCGAACTCCAGCCCCCCAAAATAGCGGCAACCTGATCCTGATATTTTTCGGTGACGAATTCGTCGGAACCTGCCGGAAGTTTTTTCAGTACCGCGTCGAGGGACCTTGGCTGTCGATATTGAGGTTCCACGTGGAACCCGCGCGGCGGAGCGATCGATTGAGGCAGGGCGGGCTA
>Ga0302326_10005009_pt1 | contig 30375 bp, 25 predicted proteins | sample Palsa_T0_3_FD_202264 | JGI IMG/M metagenome (GOLD analysis project Ga0302326, IMG submission 202264) | Peat permafrost microbial communities from Stordalen Mire near Abisko, Sweden - Palsa_T0_3 | ecosystem: Environmental > Terrestrial > Soil > Palsa > Peat permafrost | place: Sweden: Abisko... | reverse complement strand
TTACCTACCAGGGCGCTCCGCTGGTGAAAGGAAAACACGTCGCCGGTTTCACGAACGGCGAGGAAGAGGAGATGCAGCTCACGAAGGTTGTGCCGTTCCTGGTCGAAGATGAACTGCTGCGGCTCGGTGCCATATTCGAGAAGGTGGCGAACTGGCAACCTTTTTTCATCACTGACGGCCGTCTCATTACTGGCCAGAATCCTGCGTCATCGACCTCGGCAGCTCAGGCGCTTCTGAAACTCATGACTGCATCGGAATTGAAGCCGTCAATAAACAGCGTACAAATCGAACAGAAGAGCTATGAGATGCCCCCACGGGAGGGAATCAGCGTCGCACATTTTCTCACGGTCGCCGACATCGACCGATCGCTGCGCTTCTATGAAACGGTCTTCGGCGGCCGCGCTCTGAGCAAAGGCGACAGCAAGGGCGCGCCTGGATACATTCAGATCGCGAATACGTGGCTCCTTGTCAACGTCGGGGGCGGGCCGACCCCCGACAAGCCGTCGGTAACGCTTAGCGTCCTCGCCGACCCGGATAAGATCAGCAGCTTTATGAATATCCGCGTTGCGGATATTCAAGCGTGCTATAAATTATGGAAAAGTCGAGGAGCCGAGTTCATCACGGAGCCGATCCCCAAGTACGGGGAGACGCGTTGCTACATCCGCGATCCCGACGGTTATATTATCGAGGTCGGACAGAGCACCGACCTTACGTACGGTTAACGCTCGGCCCAGGCGCCCTAGGTTCAGGCATAGAAAGGAGCATCATATGAACTTAAGGAGACCACGCACATGACCGCCCCCATCACGTCGAACACGCTTGGTGTCAACGTCTTTACGGCACCCGGAAAGACCATGGTCGGCGAGCGGCCAAAGCCCTTCGGCGAAGCGCTCGGCTTTGACCCTATCACGTCGACTTTAATCTTCGGCGAGTACGACGCGGTGCTGGTGGACGCAATGGGGACAGTGGCTGAGGCCGAGGCTCTCGCGGATTGGGTCGCTCTGCACAACCGCAACTTGGAAACCATCTATATAACGCACGCCCATTTCGACCACTTCTACGGTCTGAGCATTCTGCTCGACCGTTTCCCGGGCGCTCGGGCGATAGCAACGCCCAAGACGGTGAACGCCATGCAGATGTCTTTCTCTCCCCCAGTGGAGCGGTTGGCCCGCCGGCTCTTTCCTGGGCAAGTGGCCACCAAGTTGGTTCCACCCGATCCCTATGAGCACGACACGTTCACTCTCGAGGGCCACGAATTGCGCATCATCGAACAGGGCCGCACCGATAGCCCCGATTCGACGTCTCTGCACGTTCCGTCGATCGACCTGGTCGTCGCTGGCGACGTGGTGTACAACCAGTGCCACATGTACGTCGGCGACACCACCCCCGAGAGCCGGAAGAACTGGGTCGCGGTGCTGGACCGGTTGGCAGCGCTGGAGCCGGCGATTGTCGTTGCCGGTCACAAGAAGCCTGGTGCGCCCGACTCACCGTCGGCGATCCAGGACACTAAGCGCTATCTGCTGGACTTTGATCGGCTGCAGCAGACCACGGCGTCCGACGAAGAGCTGTTCAACCAGATGACCGAGCTTTACCCCCACTGGGCAGCCAACCAGTCGTGGTTGATGTTCGGATTCCCGAGCGGCTGATGTGAACGCTCGCTCGCGTACGATTCGGAACCGGAGTTGTCAATGAACAGCGTACAAATCGGACAGAAGAGCTATGAGATGCCGCCGCGGGACGGGTTCACCGTCGCATATTTTCTCACTGTCGCCGACATCGACCGATCGGCTCGCTTCTACGAAACGGTCTTCGGCGGCCACATTCTGAGCGGAGGTGACAGCAAGGGCGCGCCTGGGTACATTCAGATCGCCAATATGTGGCTCATTGTCAACGTCGGGGGCGGGCCGACCCCCGAAAAGCCGTCGGTAACGCTCAGCGTCCCCGACCCGGATAAGATGAGCGGCTTTATGAATATCCGCGTTGCGGATATTCAAGCGTGCTATGAGTTATGGAGAAGTCGAGGAGCAGAGTTCATCACGGAGCCGAGGGACAAGTACGGCGAGGCGCTGTGCTACATCCGCGATCCTGACGGTTATATTATCGAGGTCGGACAGAGCAAGCCGGACTTCACGTATGGTTAACGCTCGGCCCGGATGGGACGCGGATTTAAACGCTTACGGATGTCCGGGTTAAGTGCTAGCCCATTGGCGCGGAACGATACAACACCGCTCCGCCGCACAAGGCCTGAATTGGCAAGCGCCCTCGGCCAAGGTCAAGTTGCCGTCCCGCGACGCATCCGCGCGGTGCGCGACAATAGCCAGGCACTTCTCGAGGTGCGAGAATTCGCTGACGACAACGCCGTTTTCGACTTGCGGCATAATTGTCGAGAACAGAGATTAACACCAGAGACCGCTAAGTCCTGAATAACGCGGTTACCGAAGTAGTCGGTGTGACATAGGGTATCGTTACGGCACTTTCTTTCGATGGAGGGACGAGAGATGGATTTGAAACGGTTGGTCCAGTTTAGTTTGCTGGGTAACAGTGATTTGGAAACAATATGCCATCCTGCTGGTACGCGTTTCGCTCGGGCTGTTCTTCGCCATCTCCGGGGCAAACAAGTTGTTTGTCGCCGGCGGCACGAAACCCGTTTGCGACACGCTCGTGAAGGCCAAGGCCCCGTTTCCCCACCTGATGGCTTGTTTCGTGTCGGGTGTTGAGTTCGCTGGCGGATCCTTGCTGACCGTGGGGTTTCTTTCGAGCCCGGCCTGTGTGGCTTTATTGATAGACATGGCTGTCGCCACCCTGACCAGCGCGCTTTCCACCTTGCCTAAAGGACTTTCGCCTCTTAACTGGCTAGACGATTTCCTCTACCTTCCGGAAGTCCTGTACGTGCTCTTTTTTTTCTGGCTGATCTGCTCTGGTCCGGGAAAGTTCAGTGTCGATTGCTGGCTCGCAGGCAAGTTACCGAGGTGATCGCTCGATGAAGCGCTTGTTGATAGACAAGAGCTTGATAGTCATTACCAGAAGTTTTTCGGCCGCATGGGCTGGCGCTAAGTCCCGATTAACGCCGTCCTTGGACAAGTAAAGTACTAGGCGAGTACGTGTCCGGGGATCGCACTTACACAGTTACTTACACAGATCCACATTTCAGAAATGCAACTCACAATATATCAATCGTTTACGAGCAGACGAAAGGCGCCTAAAATCCTTTCCCGGCAACGGGAGTGTGGGTTCGATTCCCACCCCGGGCCCGAACCGCAGCCCAAAGGGTCACTGGCAAAGGCGTTCCAGCCTCGGCGTCTTAATCGCAATACACGTAAATAGTAATGGAACTAGGGCCGCTAGCCCACGTTTACCAGCGCTGCTACGATGTGATTACTTCAGAAAGATAAAGGAAATAAGAAGGTTATGAAAACCACTCTGTGTTTATTCGGACTCTTGACCAGCTTAACGCTCTGCCAGGCGTCGACCATTGACTTCGCGGCGTTGGTTGGCCAGACCGTCACTCTTACGGTGGAGCCATATTCGTCCGGCGAAACCAACGGAATCTATTACGTCGGTTTGACCGAGGGATACATCAATAACAACCCGGCGCAATCGTTTTGGATGTTCTGCGACGATGCCTTCGATCAAATCAAAACGCCGACTACCTATGACGTTACCATCGTTAGCTTGATGAACGCCGATTTCACCAGCGATAATTTGGGATTGAGCTTGGCGCAACTTCAACAGCAAGCCACGCTCGGTCTGGATTTCGGCGCTACGCCCTCGGGGAAGGCCCCGGTGGATGCCGATATTCAACAGGCCATCTGGAATTATACTGGCGGAAACTATCCCGTCGACTCCGGCATGCTAGCCGATTCGGCGGCTATGCAGACAACCTATGAGACTGGCAATTACTCCGGATCGTTTCTGTTGGAGACTACATCGGAACCGGGGCAGCAGGCATTTATGCCGGCCTACTCGGTATCGGCGCCCGAACCAGTGTCGCTGGCGCTGTTAGGCTCCGGCCTGTTGGCGTTAGGGTTGATCGGTAGACGGCGGCGGGCAAGCAGATAGCTGCCGCCCCGGCTCTGCCCACGCTGAGGTAAGCTGTCGTTATGACGATCTCCCGGCGTGATTTTCTGGGCACTGCGGCCATAACCGGCGCCGCCGCGGCTGCGGCTGCCGATGCCATGCCCACCCGCATCCTCGGACGCACCGGTGCGCGCGTTTCCATCCTGGCCATGGGCGGAGGCAGCCGCTTCCTGATGTATAAGGATGAGGACAAGGCTCTGGAGGCCCTCAACCGCGCCTTCGACTTGGGCATCACCTACATGGACACGGCCTACAGCTACGGCAACGGGCTGAGCGAGGAGCGCGTGGGCAAGGTGATGAAGACCCGCCGCCAAGGCATCTTCCTGGCTACCAAGATCGACGCGCGCAAGGGCGACGAAGCGCTCCGCATTGTGGAAGGCGGCCTGCAGCGCATGCAAACGGACCACCTGGACTTGATCCACGTACATAGCCTGACTGACGACCGCGACCTGGCTGCGGTCGAAGCGCCCGATGGCGTGCTGAATGTTCTGCTGAAACTGCGCGACCAGAAGGTAACGCGGTTCATCGGCGTCACCAGCCATACGGATCCCGTAGTGCTGAAGACGGCGCTCGAGCGCCACGATTTCGACTGCACCCAGATGGCGCTGAATGCCGCGCGCGCGGGCATGCGTAGCGGCAAAGGCGGGATGGTGCCGAACCCGGATTTGAAAACCAGCTTCGAAGATGTGGCGTTGCCGGTTGCGCGCAGCAAGAAAATGGGTGTGATCGCCATGAAGATCTTCGCACAGGAAGCCCTGGTCGGCCAGGCGCCACCCGAAAAGCTGCTCTACTATCCGCTCTCGCTGGACGGCGTGACGCTGGCCGTGGCGGGCATGCCCAAGTTTGAATTCATCGACCGGAACGTGGCGCTGGCGAAGGCTTTCAAACCGCTGCCCGTGGCGGAGATGCGGCAGTTGTCCGCCGGCCTCGCGTCGCGCAATAAGGTCGCGCTGGACCGGTACTTCAGCACGCATGTGGACGCGTAAGGCAGCACATGACCATCACCCTTCGACCGGAGCACGAAAAACTGATCTCCCAGGCGATGCAAACTGGCGCCTACCAGAGCCCGAATGAAGTCATCGAGCGGGCTTTTGCGGATGCTGCACTCGGAAGAAGAGTGGCTCGGCGGCCACAAGACTGAGATAACCGAAAAATCGAGCGGGCCTTCGCGCAGTTTGACCGCGGTGAATTTTTCTCGGCCGAGGAATCGCAGGCCGACATGGAAAAACGCAAGGCGGCATGGTTTTGTGAGCGGCACTGATTTGGCCCGCTACGACGTTTCCGCCGAAGCGCAAAACGAACCTCTTCGAAATCTGGCGCCGTATTGCAGATGACGGCATGGAGTTGGCGAATCGCATTGAAAGCGAGTTTTACGAGTTTGTTAACGTCGCTGGAACTATGCCGGGTCAGGGACGTAGTCGCGTAGACCCCCAGTCGCCTCGTCCTGTTTTTCCGCGGTACTCGTTCTTAATCCTGGATCGCAGATGTAAAGCCGATCCGGATCGGACAACCTCGATCCTCGACGCGTCAGGGCCTATTGGTAAGATAGAACTGATTCGGTAGCCGAACACTGCCACTGCTGCCGGGTGCCTTGCAAGAGGATCAAGAGGATAGGCTACTCACACTTCAACGTTTGTCGGTTCTTTGTCTGCAAGACCCAAGGCTGAACCATCTGAGCGGGCCGCGGCAGGCGGTGTACGTAGACTGTAGTCTTGGTGCGGTGGATTTCGCGCGCATGCCTGCGCTGCCGCTAAAATAGAATCAGGTGTCCCCCCTAGCCGAGTTCGACCCCTTAGTCCGCGACTGGTTCACGCAGCGCTTCGCCGCCGCCACCGAACCGCAGATTCTCGGCTGGCCGGAGATCCGCGCCGGCCACGACATCCTGATCTCCGCCCCCACCGGTTCCGGCAAAACCCTGGCCGCCTTCCTGCTGTGCCTCGACCGCCTGGTGCGCGCCGCGCGCCTCGGCCCGCTGCCCAACCAGACCGAAGTCGTGTACGTATCGCCGCTTAAGGCGTTGAGCAACGATATTCACGTCAACCTGGAAGTGCCCCTCTCGGAAATCGCCGCCGCGGCCGCCGCACAGGGCATCGCGCTGGCGCCCATCCGCGCCGCGGTGCGCACCGGCGACACGCCCGTCTGGGAACGCACGCAAATGGGCAAAGAACGCCCGCACGTGCTGGTGACCACGCCCGAATCGCTGTTCATCCTGCTCACCGCCGAGAAGCCGCGCGACATGCTGCGCACTACCCGCACCATCATTGTGGACGAGATCCACGCCGTGGCGGACGATAAGCGCGGCTCGCACCTGGCGCTCACGCTGGCTCGTCTGGATGCGCTGGTCACAGCCGCGGGCGGCGCCAAACCGCAGCGCATCGGCCTTTCCGCCACCGTGAAGCCCATCGAAGAGATCGCCCGCTTCCTCAGCGAAACCGCCCGCATCGTAAACGTAGGCCATCGCCGCGATATGGAACTCGCCGTCGAAGTTCCCAAGGACGAGCTTGGCCCCGTGGCCAGCAACGAAATGTGGGACGAGATTTACGATCGCGTGGCCGACCTGATTCGCGCGCACCGCACCACGCTGGTCTTCGTCAATACGCGGCGCCTTTCCGAGCGGGTAGCGCGCCAGCTTCAGGAGCGCCTCGGCGAAGACGCGGTGCTGCCGCACCACGGCAGCCTGTCGCGGCGCTTGCGCCTGGAAGCGGAAGCGCGCCTCAAAGGCGGCGAATTGCGCGCGGTGGTGGCCACGGCATCGCTCGAACTGGGCATCGACATCGGCACGGTCGATCTGGTTTGCCAGATCGGCACGCCGCGCTCCATCGCGGTGGCCTTGCAGCGCATCGGCCGCTCCGGACATTGGGTGGGCGCGCGTCCCCACGGCCGCCTCTTCGCCACCACGCGCGATGAGTTGATCGAATGCGCCGCCCTGGTCCGCGCTATCCGTTGCGGCGCGCTCGACCGCACGGAAATCCCCGCCTCACCGCTGGATATTCTCGCGCAACAGATCGTGGCTGCCTGCGCCTGCGACGAATACACCGAGGACGCGCTCTTCGACTTGGCGCGCTCGACATATTCTTACCGCGCGCTCGACCGACGCGATTTCGACGATATTGTCGCCATGCTCAGCGACGGCATCGTCACCGCGCGCGGACGCGCCGGCGCTTACCTGCATCGCGATCAGGTGAATCATATCGTGCGCGGCCGGCGCGGCGCGCGCCTCGCGGCCATTACGTCGGGCGGCGCGATTCCGGATAACGCCAATTACCTCGTAGTCGCCGAGCCGGGGGGCGCAACCGTTGGCACGGTGGACGAAGACTTCGCCGTCGAGAGCATGTCGGGCGATGTGTTCCTGCTGGGCACAACTTCCTGGCGCATCCGCCGCGTGGAAAAGGGCCGCGTCCGCGTCGAAGATGCGCACGGCGCGGCGCCGTCGATTCCCTTTTGGAATGGCGAAGCGCCCGGCCGCACCGCCGAATTGTCCGCCGAAGTCTCGCGGCTGCGTGCGGATATACTGGCCGCGCCCCAGATCGAGTGGCTTCTGCGCGACGCCGGACTCGACCGTCTCGGTGCGGAACAGGCCATCGCCTACGTGCAATCGGGCGCGCGCGCCCTCGGCGTGTTGCCCGCATCCGCGCACGTGGTGGCCGAGCGCTTCTTCGACGAAGGCGGCGGCATGCAATTCGTGCTGCACGCTCCCTTCGGCGCGCGCGTCAATCGCGCTTGGGGATTGGCCCTGCGCAAGCGCTTCTGCCGCACGTTCAACTTCGAGTTGCAGGCCGCCGCCACCGACAATGGCATCGTGCTGTCGCTCGGCGAGCAGCATTCGTTTCCGCTCGATATTGTCTTCGAATTCCTGCGTCCCGAAACCGTCGAAGACGTGCTCACGCAGGCGCTGCTCGATGCGCCCATGTTCACCGCGCGCTGGCGTTGGAATGCTTCGCGCGCGCTGGCTATTCTGCGTTTTTCGCATGGCGCACGCGTGCCCGCGCCTATCCAGCGGATGCGCTCCGACGATCTGCTGGCCGCCACTTTCCCCGACCAGGCCGCGTGTGCCGAGAATCTCACCGGGCCGCCGCGCATCCCGGATCACCCCCTCGTCCGCGAAACCATTCGCAATTGCCTGCATGAAGCCATGGATCTCGACGGACTGATCGCCGTGCTCGAAGGCATCCGTGCCGGCGCGATTCGCACATCCGCCATCGACACGCCGGAAGCTACGCCGTTCTCGCACGAGATTCTCAACGCCAACCCTTACGCGTTTCTGGACGACGCGCCGCTGGAGGAACGCCGCGCCCGCGCCGTGCAGTTGCGGCGCACCGTGCGCACGGATTTCGTGGAAGGCGCGGGCACGCTGGATCCGGACGCCATTGTGCAGGTTGCCGCGGAGTCATGGCCCCTGGTGCGCGATCCCGACGAGTTGCACGAGGCTCTGTTGACGCTGATCACCGTCGCGCCAGTACCGGAGTGGGAGCCGTTCTTCGCCGCGCTGGTGGATGCGGGCCGTGCTGCCACACTTTCACAGGCTGAAGCCTGTGCCACCTTTTGGACCCCTGCCGAACGCGCCTCCATCGCCCTCGCCGTCCACCCTGGCGCGACCCTCACGCCCCCAATCCATTTCCTCGGCAGCCGTCCCGAAACGGAGGAAGCCTGCGCCGCGGAAATCCTGCGCGGATGGTTTGAATCCGGCGGACCGTATCGCGCTTCGGAACTGGCCGCACGCCTGGCGATGCCGCCCGCGCTGGTCGATTCGGCGCTCGCGCAGCTTGAAGCCGAAGGCCAAATCTTGCGCGGCCGCTTCACGCCCGGCGCCCCCGCCGGCGGACCCGAATGGTGCCATCGCCGCCTGCTGGCCCGCATCCACCGCCTCACCATCGGCCGCCTGCGCCGCGAGATCGAGCCCGTCTCGACCGCCGATTTCGTGCGCTTCCTGCATCGCTGGCAGCACGTGGCGCCCGGCGCGCAATTGCACGGCGCGGATGGCGTGCTGCACGTCGTCAAGCAGCTTCAGGGATACGAAATTTCCGCCGCGGCGTGGGAATCCGAAATCCTGCCTGGCCGCGTCGCGCACTACAGCCCCGAGTTTCTGGACCAGCTTTGTCTCTCGGGCGAAGTGATGTGGGGCCGGCTCTCGCCGCATCCGGCCTTCGACAACGACGAAAACGGCCGTACCCACCGCGTGCGTCCCACGCGCGTCGCGCCCCTGACGCTGTTCCTGCGCGAAGACGCCGAGTGGCTGCTCTCCGGGCCGCAGCCCGCATCCGACGCATCGCTCTCGCATCCGGCGCGCGAAGTGCTGGCCGAGTTGCAGCGCGGCGGTGCGTCGTTTTTCCCCGAGCTCGCGCGCGCCACCGGCCGCCTCGCCAGCGAAGTAGAGGACGCGCTCTGGGAACTGGTGGCTGCGGGCTTGGTCACTGCGGATGGCTTCGAAAATCTGCGCGCGCTGGTGGACCCCAAGCGCCGCCGCGGCGAAGGGCGCGGCCGTCTCGCGCGTCCCCGTCACGCCGCCGGACGTTGGGCGCTGTTGCGCCGGCCCGCCGCAGCGCAAGGCGAAATCTCGCCTGCGTCGTTCGCGCGCCAATTGCTGCAACGTTGGGGTGTGGTCTTCCGCGATCTGGCCGCCCGCGAAACTCTGGCCCCTCCGTGGCGCGACCTGCTCGTCGAGCTGCGCCGCCTGGAAGCGCGCGGCGAAATCCGCGGCGGTCGGTTCGCCGAAGCCTTCCTGGGCGAGCAGTTCGCCTTGCCCGAAGCGCTCGACCTGCTGCGCGCCGTGCGCCGCGCCGGCGAATCCGGCGCTCTGCCCGAAGCTCCGCCGTCGGACCCCGTGGCGCACGCACTCGTGCGTGCCGCGTCCCCACTCCTTGGGACGCCAGCCGCCATCGGAGCGTGACCACTCCGACGGTGTCTTCGCCCTACATATACATCCCGCCGTTAACATTCAACACGTGCCCCGTAATGTACCCCGCCTCCTCGCTGGCCAGAAAACGCACGGCGGCCGCGATCTCCTCGGGCCGTCCCAGCCGCCGCAAAGGCACTTGCGCCAGCAGCTTCTGTTTCAGTTCGTCCGTCAGCACCGCCGTCATATCGGTGTCGATGAAGCCCGGCGCCACGGCGTTCACCGTAATCTCGCGCGGCGCCATCTCCTGCGCCAGCGCCTTGGTCAGCCCGATCAGTCCTGCCTTGGCGGCGACATAATTCGCCTGGCCCGCATTGCCGCTCTCGCCCACGATCGAGGAGATATTGATGATGCGCCCATATCTTTGCTTCATCATGGAAGGCAGCACCTGCTGTATGGCGAAGAACGCGCCGCTTAGGTTGATCTGCAACACGCGGTCCCAATCCTCGCGCTTCATACGGACCGCCAGCCCATCGCGCGTGACGCCCGCGTTGTTCACCAGCACGTCGATGCGCCCGAACTTCCGCAACGCTGTGGCGAAGGCTTCCCGAATGGAATCGTACGACGAGAGGTCGAGGTTCACGGCCAGCGCCTGCCCGCTGCAAGCCCGGATCTGCTCCGCGATTGCTTCGTCTTGCTCGATCACCCGCGACGCCGCCACGATATCGAAACCGGCGCGGCACAGCGTCAATGCGATCTCCCGGCCAATCCCCCGGCTGGCGCCTGTAACGAACGCCACTCGATTCAACATGCGTGCTCCTTATGGATTTTGTGAGTGAACTTCAATCATAGTAGAAGGTGAGACGCCCCGTTAGAGTGACGCCATGGCCTACACCGATCTGCGTGAATTCATCGCCGCGCTGGAGAAGAACCAGGAGCTCAAGCGCATCCCCTTCGAAGTCGACCCCATCCTGGAGATCGCCGAGTTCGCCGACCGCGCCGTCAAGGCCGGCGGTCCCGCGCTGCTGTTCGAAAAGCCCAAGGGCTACGGCATGCCTGTGCTGATCAACGGCTTCGCCAGCATGCGCAAGATGCAAATCGCGCTCGAAGTGGACTCGGTCGAAACCGTGGCGCAGCGCATCTCGGAATACCTGGAAATGCGTATGCCCGAAGGCCTGATCGGCAAGCTTAAAATGCTGCCCAAGCTGGCCGAAATGGGATCGTTCTTTCCGAAAGTGGTGTCGAAGGGGCCGTGCCAGGAAGTGGTCCGGGCCACGGGCTTTTCGCTGCTCGACTATCCCGTGCTGAAATGCTGGCCGGAGGATGGCGGCCGCTTCATCACGCTGCCGCTGGTATTTTCGCGCAATCCGGATTCCGGCAAACGCAATTGCGGCATGTACCGCATGCAGATCTACGACGAGCGCACCGCCGGCATGCACTGGCAGACGCACAAGCAGGGCGCCGAGCACTATCGCCGCATGGCCGCTGCCGGCCGCCCGCGCATGGATGCCGCGGTGGCCATCGGCGCGGACCCCGCCACCATGTTTTCGGCCATCCTGCCGCTGCCGCCGGATCTGGACGAAATGATGATCTCGGGCTTCCTGCGCGGCAGTCCCGTGGAGATGGTGAAGTGCCAGACTTGCGATCTGGAAGTGCCCGCGCAAGCCGAGATCGTGCTCGAAGGCTACGTGGAACTGGGCGAGTTGCGCACCGAAGGTCCCTTCGGCGATCACACCGGCTTCTACTCGCTGGCCGACGAGTATCCGGTCTTTCACGTCACTTGCATCACGCAGCGCAGAGATCCGATTTACGCGACCACTATTGTGGGACCGCCGCCCATGGAAGATTTCTATATGGGCAAAGCCATCGAGCGCATTTTCCTGCCGCTGATGCGCATGCAACTGCCGGAAGTGCGCGACATCTGCATGCCGGCCGAGGGCATCTTCCACAACTTGATCCTGGTGGCGATTCGCAAGTCCTATCCGGGGCACGCGCGCAAGGTAATGTCCGCAATCTGGGGCCTGGGGCAGGCCATGTTCAGTAAGTGCATCGTGGTTGTGGATGAAGATGTGAACGTGCAGGACGTGCGCGAAGTGACTTGGAAGGTGCTGAATAACATCGACCCGGAGCGCGACATTCAGTTTACGATGGGACCTATCGATTCGCTGGACCATTCCAGCCGTCTGCCGAATTATGGGTCGAAGATGGGCGTGGATGCTACGCGTAAGTGGCCGGGTGAAGGGTTTACAAGGCCGTGGCCGGGGGTGATTAAGATGTCGGACGAGATGAAGGGGCGGGTGGATGAGTTATGGCGCCGCGCCGGGTTGTAATTGTGCCACTCTCCCTCAATGAGTCGGCCTGCTGCTGCACGCCGGGACGCTAGCGAGCGTCATCTACACTGATGAGGTAAAGCATGCGCATTCTTGCCCTTGCCCTCTTGGCGTTCGCCGCGCGCGCCCAAACGCCCGCTAACGCCTGCGATCCTCCCGCGGCCATTCAGGCGCTTTCGCCCGAGCGGCACGCCGGCGTCAGCCTGAGCGAGTCCGAGCGGACCGCCAAGATCGCCAAAATCCGGGAAGCCCTGGCACAGTCGCCGGACGATCTGTTTCTGAACCGGTGGCTGATCGAATTGCAGCCGAAACCGCAAACCGGAGCCCTGGCGGCCGAGTTTCAGGAGAAGCTCGCCCGGCACCCGGATGATCTGCGCTTGCCGTACCTCCAGGCGCGGTCGCTGGAAGGGAAAGACACCCCGCGGACGATTCGGCTGCTGCTGGAGGTGATAGCTGAGGATCCCGGATTGCCCTGGACCTACCTGGCATTGACCGAGATCTACTCCAGCGCCGCCTTCCGCGACCCGGCCAAGGTGGCGGCGAGCTTGCGCGCCTATGGTCAAGCCTGCCCCGCCAACCTGGAAGCTTTCGCGCACCTGAACGTGGTAGAAGACCAGGGCGCATTGCGTGAACTGGCCGGCCTCTTGCGCGCGCAGCTTCAAACCGCCGCCAACCCGTGGCAACTGCGTTACTACCCTACGCTATGGGCCGCCGAGTTCCGCCTCGCGCCGCCCGCCGAACTCGAGCGCGCCAAGAAGGCGGTGGCGGAGGACCTGCAACGCATCGAACCGCTGTGGCAGGACGGCGACGCAGCCGCCCTTAACGTGTTGAGCGACGGCTACCGGCTGAGCGGCCAGCCGGATGGCGAGCAGCGTACCGGCGCACGCATCGCGGCGGCGCGTCCGCACAATCCGGCGTTCGAGGCTTACCATGCTTGGGAGAAAGAGCATCCGAATGCTGGCGGACAGGCGGAATACAAGGCGCGCGCCGAGGCGCTTTACAAGGTCTCGGCCGACTGGATCAAGCAATGGCCGGACGATCAGTTCGCCTGGCAGCAGCGGCGGGATGCCCTGGTATTCACCCGAAGCCATTCCTCCGAAGACTGGAAGCAGGTCGCGGATGGATTGACCCGCACCGGCCTCACCGGAGACCAACACCCGCTCCAGCATCTGATTGCTCAGGATTGGGTCGCTGCAGATGTCATGGTAAAGGAAGCCGTAGATATGCTGCGTGGATTGCTGGATTGGTCCGAAACCGATCCTCCAGTGCCGAGCGATTTGATTAAGGGAACCATCAGCGGCGATCTGGAAGAGGCCAGCCGGGCAAAATTCCGCTTCGCCATTCTGGTCACACTCGCGGAAGCGGCCATCAAGTTGAAAGATTTAGATCTGGGCCGTTCGACGTTGAGTCAGATGCGCATATGGCTCGACGCGGACTTCCCGAAATACTACGACCAGGACCCCATGAACTTTCCGGACAACGAGGGCCGGTACGTGCTTTTGATGGGCCGCCTGGCGCAAGCCGAGGGCCGCAAGCTCGACGCGCTGGCTTACTATCGCGAGTTGATTACCAATCCCGTCTACGTCCGGGAATATGCAGGCCCGGTGAGCATCGCGCGCACACTCTTCCAGGACCTTGGCGGGACAGACGAGGCTTGGGCCATGTGGTCGAAGCAGGATCCATGGCCGGCAGGCAGGCCCGACCCGCCCCGTGGAATGCCGATCTTCGCATGGGATGCTCACAACCGCGCGTTGCCGGAAATGCAAGTGCCCGACGCCGCGGGCCGGACCTGGACGCTGGCCGACTTCAAGGGCAAGACTACTTTTGTGTTCCTCTGGGCGACTTGGTGCGTTCCATGCTGGCGGGAACTACCAGGGGTGCAGAAGGTCTACGACGCCGTCAAAAGCCGATCCGATGTGCAGGCGATCAGCCTTAGCGTGGATGAAAACCCGGCCATCGTGGAGCGCTTCATGAAGGAGCGCAAGTTCTACTTCCCGGTCCTGGTGAGTAAGTCCTACCTGGAACACGTGTTGCCGGAGTTGATGCTAGGCCAGACCTGGCTGATCGATCAGTCCGCCAGCATACGGCTGCGCCGGCCGAACGTGCCCTATATGGAACAGACGTGGGTGAATGAAATGCTCGACAAGCTCAACCATCCGCCGAAGTAGCGCGTAAACTGGTACGAGCGATGCTGGACCAATTGCGCCGTACCATATCCAAAATTCCAAAAGGCCGCGTGGCGACTTACGGCGACGTGGCGCGCGCTGCGGGCTATCCCGGCGCGGCCCGCCAAGTCGCCTGGGCGCTCCACAATGCCAAGGGCGGCATCCCGTGGCATCGCGTGCTGGGCGCCGGCGGACACATCCGCCTGCCGGGCGAAGCCGGCCTCGAACAACGCACGCGGCTCCAGACCGAGGGTGTGGCCTTCCGCGGCAGCCGCGTGGACATGGCCCAGCACGCGTTCGATTTCAAGGTGAAGCGAAAGGGGAAACCATCATGACCTATCAAAGTATCTGTGTGCAACACGACGGACCGTCCGCCGTGGTCACGCTGAACCGTCCGCAGCGGCGCAATGCGCTATCGCTGGAGCTAATGCTGGAACTGATCGATGCGGTCGACGCCATCGGGCGCGACCGTGCCGTCCGCGCCGTAATCCTGTCGGCAGCCGGCAAAGCCTTCTGTTCTGGGCACGATCTCTCCGAAATGGTGGGCCGCGATATCGACGAATATCGCCGCCTGTTCGAAGTGTGCAGCGAACTGATGATGAAGATCCAGGCCATTCCGCAGCCGGTGATCGCGGAGGTGCAAGGCATCGCCACTGCGGCGGGCTGTCAGTTAGTGGCCACCTGCGACCTAGCCGTCGCGTCGGATCAGGCCGCCTTCGCCACCCCCGGCGTGCGCATCGGCCTGTTCTGCACCACCCCCATGGTGGCCTTGAGCCGCGCGGTGGGGCGCAAGCGCGCGCTCCAAATGCTGCTGACCGGCGAGATGGTGGACGCGGCGACCGCGGCGGACTGGGGCTTGGTCAACAAGGTCGTGCCCGCGGCCGAATTGCAGGCGGAAACGCGCAAGCTGGCGGCCCGCATCGCGGATGCCAGCACCTTCACCGTGTCGCTGGGCAAGCAGGCCTACTACACGCAGATCGACCTGGATCAGCCCAAAGCCTACGCCTACGCCAAAGAGGTCATGTCCATGAACTCGCTGGCGGTGGACGCACAAGAGGGTATCTCCGCGTTTCTGGAGAAGCGCACACCCTGTTGGACGGGCAGGTAGTGGGGCGGCGCCTGGCGCCGCCGTCGGCGTTTCAGGCCGGCTTAACCTTGGTTATTCCCAGTTAACAAACTACAACGTTACCCTTACCCGCAGTACCTTTGCCAACTTGCCCCCGCGCCCCCCGCCAAGGTATCCAATATAAAGAGCCAGAGGAATGTCCGAAAAGAGAAAAGAACAGCGGCGCTTCACCAACGCCATGTTTTCCGTGACATGGGAGGACGGTCGCGGCCAAAGCCGGTCGCTCCGGGTCCGGGGCTTGAATGTCTCCAAGTCCGGCATGCGCATCGAGTGCAGCGAAGAGATGCATACGGGCGTGCCCGTCAGCCTGCAGGCGGAGCGGCACGAACTGGCCGGCAGGGCCACCGTGCGTAACTGCACGAAGCGTGGCTCGGGGTTCTTGGTTGGGCTGGAGTTTTCGGAAGAAACCAAGCGAACCCTGCGCCTGCCGCTGGTGGACGCCGTAGATTTCTACGAGGTGCTGCAAGTCAGCCAGAATGCCGAGCCGGAGACCATCCACCGCGTCTATCGCATCATGGCCGCGCGCTTTCATCCGGATAATCCCCAGACCGGCGATTCCGAGCGGTTCCTGCTGCTGAACGAAGCCTATGAGGTGCTTTCCGACGCGGAAAAGCGCGCTCTCTACGATGCCGCACGGCGCGTGGGAGAGTGCCAGCCACTGCCGGCTTTCGAGCTGAAGGAATTCGTGGACGGCATCGAGGGCGAGCAGAACCGCCGGCTGGGTGTTTTGTGCCTGCTTTACAACCGGCGCAGGTCCGACATGGAACATCCCGGACTTTCCCTGCTGGATCTGGAGCGGCTGATGTCTTTCCCGCGCGAATACATTTCATTCGCGGTCTGGTATCTGCGAGACCGAGGCTTCGTGCAGATGGGCGACAACTCGGACTACGTGCTCACCGCCACGGGCGCGGACCACGTGGAAACCAATTCTCCCCGCAACGCCGTATTTCACAAATTGCTGCGCGCCTGACACTGGAAATTACAGTAAAGTAGGGAGTGACTATGAATCGACGCCAGTTTATCGGCGCCTCACTACTTTCCGGCGCATCCTTTGCCTGGCCGGATCAGCCGCCGGTGAGGCCCAAGGTGCGCACCATCACCGCATTTCTGAAACTGGATCGCGCCCGCTACCGCGCACAAGTTCAGGACACCTTGAAGCTGTTGCGCCGCGCCAAAGGCGTGGCGGAAGCGGCCGGGTACCCGGTCGAGACCATCCGCATTGCCACGCAGCCGTTCCCCGATTACACCCGCGGCCTTCCGCCCGCTGACGTGCTGCGGTTCTTCCGCGATTACGATGCGCTGGCGATCCACGAATCGTTCGCCGCGAACATTGGGCCCGCTATGATGGCCGATGGCGACGATCCCGCGCAGGCGCAGCTGCTCGGCGAGATCCTCTCGGCGACTGAGAGCCTGAAGGCTAGCCTGATCGTAGCCGGCGAAAGCGGCATTCAATGGAAATGCGTCGCGGCCGCCGCCCACTTGGTGAAGTTCGTGGAGGAACACAGTCCGGGCAGCGCTGGCAATTTCAATTTCGCGGCTACCGCCATGCTTGCACCATACGGTCCGTTCTATCCGGGCGCCTATCACTTGGGCGAGGGACATCGCTTCGCCATCGGTACCGAAGGGGCCAACATCGTGGAGCGGGTCTTCGCTCAGACCGCGGGCGACGCGCCGGCGGCGGCCGAGCGGCTCACGCGCGAGTTGAGCGCGCACGCCGTGGCGCTGGAAAAGCTTGCGCAGGGGATCGAAAGCGAAACCGGATGGACGTACATGGGCATCGACGCCACGCCGGCCCCCTTGCGCGACGTCTCCATCGGCGCCGCCATCGAGAAGTTCACTGGCGGGCCGTTCGGATCGAGCGGCACCATGACGGCGGCGGCCGTGATTACCAAGGCCGTGCAGTCCGTACCCGTGAAGCGCATCGGGTTTTCCGGCCTGATGCTGCCGGTGATGGAGGACAGCCTGCTTGCCCAGCGTTGGAGCGAGGGCACGTACGGCGTAGACGCATTGCTGGCTTACTCGGCGGTCTGCGGCACGGGCCTCGACACCATACCGATGGCGGGCGATGTCACTCCCCGGCAGATCGAGCGCATCCTGGGCGACGTGGCCTCGCTGGCCGTGAAATGGAAGAAGCCGCTGACGGCGCGCCTGCTACCGGTCAAAGGCAAGAAGGTTGGCGAGCGCACGGAGTTCGACGATCCGTTTCTGGTGAACACCACCATCCGTGCAATCTAGCGTAGGCTGGCGCCATGCGCCGCCGCCGATTTTCTCGCCGCTGCCACAACCCTTTCCCCAAGCAGCACCGCCATGATACCCCCATACAGCAAGGGCTTCCGCACATCCGACTTCACCAGCCAATAGTAATGCACCACGCCCGCGCAAGCGCTCAAGTAGATCAACCGGTGCAGCATCTGCCAGCGCCGTCCGCCCAGCCGGCGTATCCAACCCGCGGTGGATGTCAGCGCCAGGGGAACCATCGCCATAAAACCGAGAAATCCCACGGTGATAAAGGGCCGCTTCCAAACATCATTGACAATCTCGTGGAAATCGAAGAACTTGTCCAGCCACAAGTAAGTCGCGAAGTGCAGGCATCCATAGAAGAACGCGAACAGTCCCAACATGCGCCGGAAGCGAATCAGATCCGGTAGTCCCAACAGCCGGCGCAGCGGCGAGATACACAGCGTGACGGCCAGAAAGTTCAACGTCCAGTCGCCGGTGTCATGGGTGATCGTTTCGATGGGATTGGGGCCCAGAATCTGTAGATATGCGTTCCGGGCGAGCAACAGCGCGGGGACCAGACAAAGCAGGAAGACGGGGATCTTCATCCACCGTCGCGCAAGCAGGCGCTTCCAATCCATGCACGGGCTCAGTAGTTCTTGCGCAGATCCATCCCGTTATAAAGGCTAGCCACCTGATCTCCGTAGCCGTTAAACATGATGGTCTTGCGCTTGGAGAACTCGCCCAAGCGGCGTTCGGTGGCCTGGCTCCAGCGCGGATGGTCCACCGTGGGATTCACGTTCGAATAGAATCCGTACTCGCGCTGATTGGTGAGGTTCCAAGTTGTGGGCGGCTCCTTCTCCACAAATTTGATCTTCACGATGGACTTGATGCTCTTGAAGCCGTACTTCCACGGCACCACCAGGCGCACCGGCGCGCCGTCCTGATTCGGCAAAACCTGGCCGTACATGCCGAAACAGAGCAGCGCCAAAGGGTGCACGGCTTCGTCCATGCGCAAGCCCTCCACGTAAGGCAGACCGATGCCCGCCTCGCGCTCGGACAGCATGTACTTCGAGTCGTACAAGCTTTGGAAGGCGACGAATTTAGCCTTCGCGGTGGGCTCCACGGCTTTGATCAGCGCGTTCAACGGAAACCCGATCCACGGGACCACCATCGACCATCCTTCCACGCAGCGATGCCTGTAGATGCGCTCTTCGAGCGGCGCGATCTTCATGACGGCATCGAGGTCGAAGACCTTGGGCTTCCCCACAGCGCCCTCAACCGAGATACTCCACGGCGACGTCTTCAGCTTTCCGGCATTCTTTGACGGCTCGTCTTTACTCGTGCCGAATTCATAGTAATTGTTATAGGTGGAAACGCTCTGGAACGGCGTCGGCGTCTCATCGCTGCTAAATGGACCCTTGACGGCGGCCAGCTTGGCGGCGGCGCGCGCGCGCGCCGTGAACAGCGCCGCGCCCGCCAGCGGCACGGTCGCCAGGAATCGGCGGCGGTTCAGATAGGCGGTTTTGGGCGTGACCTCCGAGTAACGAATCTCAGCCCCTCTTCTGGCAAGCATATATTTCAATTATATGGTGGCACACGCCCCTCGGCGTGCTTCACCGAGCCTGCCATCCGCCGCCAGAGTCCCAAGCGCCAGGATACGCATCTACTGAGCTATGGTAACCTCCACGGAATTTAGCCTGGCCGAGGCCGTCGCGGTCCTCGCCCGCACTCCCGCGGCCCTGGATGCGCTGTTGCGCGGGCTACCCAACATCTGGGTGCGCCGCGACGAAGGAAAAGATACCTGGAGCGCGTTCGACATCGTGGGCCATTTGATCTTCGGAGAGCGCACCGACTGGATGCCGCGGGTCCGGATCTTGCTGGAGAGCGGCGAAGCCCGGCCTTTTGATCCCTTTGACCGCTTTGCGCAGTTCGAAGAGAGTCAAGGCAAGTCGCTGGAGCGCCTTCTGGACGATTTCGCCCGCCTGCGAAGCGAAAATCTAGCTGCCCTGCATGCGCTGGATTTACGGGCCGAAGACTCGACCCGGAGAGGTAGGCATCCCGCCCTGGGAGCGGTGACGCTATCGCAACTTCTGGCGACGTGGGCCGTTCACGATCTCACTCATCTGCATCAACTATCCCGCGTGATGGCCCACCAGTACCGTGACGCCGTCGGCCCGTGGAGCGCCTACCTGGGCGTGCTGCGGTGTACCGGCCATAGCGCTCCGTAGCCAACCGAACTTGGCCGGCGACTATTTCGCGAACCGCCGGACACTGAAGGAAATCGGCAGCCCCACCACCACCATGTGTACCAGCAGCCCTAGAATCAGATCGTGAAGTTGGTATGGGCCCCTGGCATGCAGCGCGCAGAGCGGCAAAACGACAAGCCGCATGACCAGTTCAACCGCGGCGCCGTAGAACAAGCCGCACACCAGTGCGTGCTCCGTCATAAAGACCAGCTTGCGGCTTGCCGCGTAGTAAACGGCCGCTGCCGAAAAAGCGATAAAGAAGTGCAGGAAGACACCCAGGACATAGGTGCCGGCGCCTCCCCGGAATGCCGCCGGGCCCAGCAGGCCGCCGGCGATCGCGAGCGGAATGTCCCACCCAAATAGTATGCAGGCTTGGGTCAGGTCCAAAGCCCCGGCAATCAGGCCACCCGTCACAATTGCCAACAGACCGCTTTTCCCCAATGGCCGCGCAGAATCTCCAATCACGCTTTACAATACCCAGGCCGGACCCCGGAAGTCCTGAGCTTGATCTGAAACACCCTGAATACTCCTGAAATGGCGCTTGGCCGGCGTTTTTCCACAGTGTTGGTACAATTAGCGAATAACCGGTACAGCATGGAACGTCCAACCGCGGCAAGGCTTCGCATCGGCGACTGGTGTGTCAAGCCGGCGTCCGGCCAGATTTCACGGAATGGCGAAACCGTCCGGGTAGAAGAGCGGACGATGCGGGTGCTGCTGTGCCTCGCCGAGCACGCCGGCGAGGTCGTCAGCATCGATGACTTGCTCAACCAGGTCTGGTTTGAGGTCAGCGTCACTCCGGATTCCGTGTACCAGGCGGTGGCATCCCTCCGCCGTCTTCTCGGCGACGACTCCAGGCAGCCCACATACATCGCGACCGTGCCGCGGCTGGGGTATCGGATGGTGGCTGCCGTCAGTCCCTGGGCGGATCAATCCATTTCACAGCCGGGCGCACAGACGGTGTCTTCGCCGGTTGCGGACCACGAACATCCCGCCCCGGCCACCGATGCGCCGGCGCCCGGCCCGCGCCTCAGGGCCGGCTTCACCTGGGCCGCCGCCGCGGCGCTGTGCCTCGCGCTCGTGGCTGCCTTCCTGCTCCGCGGCAAGGTCGCGAACCGCGATCGCCCAGCCTCGCCCGCCATTGCTCCGCAGCCGCCGAAATCCATCGCCGTCCTGCCATTTCTCGACCTGACCGAAAAGATGAACCATGAAGCCTTCGCCGACGGCATGACCGAGGAACTGATCGACAAGCTCAGTAAGGTCCCAGGCCTTCTGGTGCCGCCTCCCACGTCCTCGTTCTATTTCAAAGGCAAACAAATAACCATCGCCGAGATCGCCCGGACGCTGGGGGTCGCTTATGTGCTCGATGGGAGCGTGCGCAAGTCGGGCGCGAGGCTGCGGGTCGCCGCGCGGTTGATTCGCGCCGGCAACGGGTACGTGGTTTGGTCTGAAACCTACGACCGGCCATTGCACGACATCTTGACGGTACAGGACGATATCGCCGGGGAAGTAGCGAAAGCGCTCAGAGCATCCATCGAGGCTAAGCCGGACCACTGAAAGAATTCTCAACGGGCCAGTTGCAACAGCGCCGCCACGCTCCACGCCTGCGCGATGCACCCGCCGGGCCGGTGCGGCGCATCCCCATCGAAGACTTCCGGAACTTGGCCGAGTCCTTCCTCCGTGGCGTACCGCCGCAACTCACCCAGACATTGCGGAGCGTGCCCGTACACGTAAGCGTATGCGTCCACAAACGGTCCGATCAACCAAGGCCACACCGTGCCTTGATGATAGGCGCTATCGCGGCTGGCGGGATCGCCCTCGTACCGGCCGCGATACCGCGGGTCGCCGGGGGCCAGCGTGCGCAGCCCGTAAGGCGTCAGCAGTTCCCGCTCGACAGCGTCCACCACGGCTTTGGCTTGATCCGGCGGAAGCATCTTGTGGAACAGGCTCACGGCGAGGATCTGGTTGGGCCGCATGGAGGCGTCACGCGCGTCTCCATCCACCACGTCGTAGAGACACCCCGCCGCCGCGTTCCAGAACAACGGCGCAAAACTATCCCGCGCACGGTCGGCAATCTCGCGGTAACGATCGCTATCGGCGGCGTGCCCATACCGGCGCGCCAGATCTTCCATCACGCGCAGCGCGTTATACCAAAGCGCCTGAATTTCGACCGGCTTGCCGATGCGCGGCGTCACAGCCCAGTCGCCGACCTTGGCATCCATCCAAGTCAACTGTACGCCCGGCTCGCCGGCGTGCAGCAGCCCGTCGGTGTCCATGTGGATGCCATAGCGCGTGCCGCGCTCGTGCCACGATACGATATCGGCGAGCACGCCATAAAGTTTGTCGCGCAGGAAATCGTAATCCCCGGTGCGGGCGGCCAGCGCGCGCACCGCCTCGAAGAACCACAGCGTCGCGTCGGCCGTGTTGTATTCCGGCGCTTCGCCCGCGTCGGGAAAACGGTTGGGCAGCATCCCGCGATCCACATAGCCGGTGAACGCCAGCAGAATGCTCTTGGCGGAATCGTAGCGGCCGGTCGCGAGCGTAAGGCCGGGCATCGCGATCATGGTGTCGCGTCCCCAGTCGCCGAACCAGTGATAGCCGGCGATCACGCTGGTCTGGCTGCCGCGCGCGACGATGAATTGATCGGCGGCGCGCGCCAGCGGGGCGTCGCCCGAAGGCGCTGGGGCGGTCGCGTGCGCCGATCGCCGCTCTGTCGATGCCGCCACCGAAGCGGAACCGTCGCGATGCAAATCGAAAACCAGCACCAACGGGTTGAACAGATCTTCGCGGAAATCCAGGCCGCGCTCGCGCTCGCGGTCGTATTCGAAATTGCGGAACCAAACTCCGGCCGGCTGAATCTCCGCGCCCGAGTGATTCAAATACAACGACGGCAGCCCGGCGTACGGAGTCGCCTTCACCGCGTCGCCGTCTATTTCGAAGTGCGGGTCCAGCGCGCCATTCTCATGCGTGGTGGCATGATAATCGCGGAACGCGATCAACGGTCGCAACTCTAGCGTACAAGCCGCGGGCGCACCCAGCGCGTACTGGACGACCGTCGTGTTTTCCCCATGCACCATGAAAACCGACTTGGCAATCTCGATCCCCTCAACCTCGTACACGAAGACCGGAAAAGGCTCCCGCCGGAACTCCTTCAAATACAGATATCCCTGCGGATGAATCACCCCCGGATATTGGTTTGCCGAAAGCTCGTACCGCCGCCCATCCACCACCAAAGTCTCCTCCAGCTTGGAGAGCAGCACCATGCGCCCCACGGGAGGTTTGGTGGCGGCGACCAGCAAACCGTGATACCGGCGCGTATTCAACCCGGCGATAGTGGACGAAGCGTACCCGCCCAGCCCGTTGGTCTCCAGCCACTCACCGCGCACTGCCACGTCGAGCATCATAAGAAACTAACCGCCGATGCACGCCGATGCACGCCGATAAGATCAACCCATAACCGGCCACCCACGACCCAAAAGCCGTTGTTATCGGCGTGCATCGGCGGTTAAATGCTTTGCCCGTAAGCCGGAATAGCCGCCCCCGTGATCTCCGCGCCCGCATCCGAAACCAGAAACAACGCGATGCTCGCTACGTGCTCCGTCTGCACCCATTTCGCCGGGTCCGCATCCGGGCTCGACTTGCGGTTGCCTTCCGTATTCATGGTGCCCGGCAGAATCGTATTCGCCGTAATCCCCGCGTCTTCGTTTTCGATCGCCGCCGTGCGAACCAATGCCACCAGCGCCGCTTTCGACGTATTATACGCGCTCAAATTCGCCGCCGGCTCCGCAGCCTGGCGGCTCGAAATCGCCACGATGCGCCCCCGCCCCGCCTTCCGCATATGCGGAATCACAGCCCGCAGGACGTTGAACGCCGCCCGCAGGTTCAGATTCATCATCGAGTCCCAAGTCTCGTCGCTGGTTTCGGGGATGGGCTGCCCGCCGGCGAACCCGCCCATCACATGCACCAGCGCATCGATTTTCCCAAAGCGCGCGATGGTGGCTTCCACCAGCAGGAGCACCGAGTCCGCGTTAGTCAGATCCGCCCGTATCCCCGCGAAGCGCGGATTCGCAAAATCGGAATCCAGGATGCTCTGCGAAGATCCCGCCACCATCGCGCCCGCCGCCAGAAATGCTTCCGTGACAGACGTTCCCAGGCCGCCTTTGGCCCCGGTGATCAGGATGACGCGCTCGTCGAACTCCGTGGCTCTCCTCATTTTGGTACCGCGTACATCGCGGCTCCCCAAACCCGGCCGCCGCCCGACTCCTGCACGAAGGCGATCAATCGCGATTCACCCGGCGCATCCGCCGCGCGCAGCGGAATCTGCTTCTGAAACGTCTCATGCCCGCCGATGCTCCCAACTTTCTTAATGTCTCGCACGATGGATACATAACGCAACGTGCGCCCCTTGTTCTCTCCGCGCAGGATATCCGACGTGCCCCGCTCCGCGGCGCGCGCCAGGTAGACGTTGGCCTTGCGCGCCGTCCCCTCTGGAAGAGCATCCACCTCGATCGTCACAGCCGTATTGCCGGATCCCTCGACGCGAATCCTTACGCCCACCCGCGGCCCCCCGATGGCTTGCCGGATGAGTGCCCCCGCTTTCTTGGCATCGCTGCCGTTGCACTCCGCGTTGCCGTCCACCACCATCTGCGGAGTATAGGGGTCGCCGAGAGCGAAGCGTTGCGCGTAATCCGTCTGCCGCGCGGTGAGCGCCGCCGAATCGAAGGGGTCCATCCACCCATCGTGGTCCCAGTAATCCACGTGCTCGCTGAGCACGATGATCTGCGCGCCGGCGATGGGCTGGTCGTGGTCTAGCTTTTCGAGCAGGGCGTCGGCCGGCGGGCAACTGGAACAGCCCTCCGATGTGAATAGCTCCACCAGCACCGGCTGGCGCGGATTTGCGGCGTCGTTAGGTGCAGCCAGCATGGCCCCCGCCATGCCGAGCCAAATCAGTGTCGTTCGCATCTTGACCTCCCCCCCAGTGGGAATCCTGATTCCCTGCAATCTATTCCAATTTTCGCGCAATTGAGGACGCTGTGCCAGCTCGCCTTCAGGCAACCCGCGGATGGGGCGGCGCGGCGCACCCTAACCGGTATCGACGAGAGTCTGGTCGACAATGATAATAAGGTCTGGCCGTCGGACTCGCTCGGCTGGCCGTGTGACCCAAGTTGAGAGAGAGGCGTTCGGGGGCAAGAGGGCTTCTTCGATTTGACAAGCGAGTTGATCGAGGTTCGTGAAGGTGAACAGCAGATAAAACAATTCCGGGGGCAATTGTTTGCCCGCATCGGCCGCGTCCTTGAGGTGATTCGCGACTTGCCCGACGACTTGGAACGTCGCTTCGTGGATATCTTGCCCGGAGATCGGCCAATTATTTTGCGTAGCTTCCGTGAGAAGCTTGGCTCGCCAATCTTGGACGCGACCGTCATCCAAGCTTATGGGAAGCGCCGAGCCAGGTTTGTGCACGACTTCATTGCGGACCAGACGACAGATGTCCGCGCACAGCACGGTCTTAGGTTCTATAGGTACCCGAGCCGCTCGTAGCGCCGGTGATGCCAGCGAGCGGACGAATGGTCCCCATGTTCCTCCCCTCCGCAGATTCTTAACTCGGTCCTCCAGATATTCTTCGAACCTGGCGTAGTACCCGACAAGCACGAGGCGGTATAGCTCTGTCGTGCTCTCTTGGGCCTGTGCGAGGAAACGCCCGGTCGTCTCGTCAAATCTGTTCCTGCCTTGCGAGGTCGGAAACCAAATGTGCGAACGCACGCCCGCCATCGTCGACGCGATCGGCCGCTCCAGATCGGCAAAATGTTTATCAGCTTGCGCCAGGACATAGCCGTAGCAAATCTCGGTGGTCCACAGAAAGTGATTGAGCCGGGTCTGCGCCGTTCGCAGCTCTCGCATTTGCGGCGCCACAACCATGCCCAGCCGAGGCGTCTTACTGCCGGTGCGCCGTCCAATCGTCGGCATAACCTGCCTCCTTTTCGCCAATTACATGCTCGACCCTCTCGCGGGTGGAGGGGCGGCGTTCCTTAAGGCGTGTCGAACTCAAAGGCTCGCCCCGCATGATTCTACAGTAGGTAGAGAGCGCCAAACACCCGCCTCGCCCGACAGCCCCACGCCCCTTCGTCTTCCACAACCCATCCGGCAAGCGCTGGCGCCTCTTCCGCCGCAGCCTCCAGACCGCCGCCATCTTCTTCGGCATCCTCCTCGTCCTGTTCGTGCTCAGCATGGCCATCAGCCCGCAAATCCCCGCGCTGGGCCTGCCGCCCGTCGAGCGCCGCCTTGACCAGCCGCCTTTCACGATCCCGACGTCGAGCGGCTCTCTAAAGTCCGAGCTAGCCCGCGCATCGCATCCATAAACTGTTTCATGTGCATGACCTCCATTCCAATTCTCGCACACCTCGCCGATTTCCGGATCGGCATGATCCTACAATAGGATAGAGAACCCCCAACCACCCCCCGTGCCCGACACCCCACGCTCCTTCGTCTTCCACGACCCCACCGGCAAGCGCTGGCGCCGCTTCCGCCGCAGCCTCCAGACCGCCGCCATCTTCTTCGGCATCCTGCTGGTCCTGTTCGTCCTCAGCATGGCCATCAGCCCGCAAGTCCCCGCCCTGGGCCTCCCGCCCGTCGAACACATCCCGGCCCTCGACGAAGTCCCCGCCATCATCCGCGGCGAACGTCCCATGCGCAACGTCCCTTTCAAGCTGCGCAAGGCCGCGCGCAATATCAAGTACGTGCGCTCCGCCTCGCCCGTCCTGCACCCCAAGACGGCCGCGCGTGTCCAAACCAACAGCCCCATCGTCTTCGGGTTCTATGTGAATTGGGACCCGGCCAGCATGGTCTCATTGCGCATACACCTCGCGCATCTCACGCACCTGGTTCCGGAATGGCTGATCCTGCGCAATGCCAAGGGCGATCTCGACGACCAGAGCGATCCCACCGTCATCGCCATCGCCGCACAAGCCAAGCTGCCCATCCTCGCCTTGGTCACCAACTATCGCGATGGCTGGGCCGGGTTGCCCGTCTCGGTCGGCGCGGGCTGCGGAGCTTCGCGCCGTTCGACCTTGTGCCAGAACCGCTCGACCTGATCCCAATTGGACGCTGTCCCCACGGCAGCCACAATGATCGAAAGAATGGTCAGAAGCAGGATTACCCACTGCAGTCCGTACATGAGCGCCATATCACGAACTAGCAGGTGTTCCGAAAAACTCGTCGCCATTACTTTGACGTGTCTTCGAACAGTTTTCACCTGAAAGGTGAGTGCCCGTATGAGCGCGTCGTATAGATTACGCTGCGCTCCGTCCTCAAAGGCGTCGCTCACCAAGTCGGTCAGGCGCGAATCGCGAACGGAGCCCTCGCCGTGCTCCAGCTCGACATTTACCCTCTCGAGCGACATGATCTCACGCGATAAACGCCTGCTCAGCCCAATGTCCGAGAGCAAGCCGTGTAGCATTCTCCGCCGTGAGAGCGCCCGATAGACGCGCCGCCTTGCTTTCCCAACATCCACAGCGATTGAATCGACGAACGCCCGCGTTGCGAACAGTGGGATAGCCGCCTCAAGAAAGTCTTCTGCCGTAACGAACCGTGCGTCCACTGGCATCTCGTCCCGCAGGATGACCAGCTTGTATGGCGCGTCCCCTCCCGTGTGTAAGGACCCGTTCAGCGTGAGGACGGCGTGCCGGTCCCTAAATAGCTTCGACGGATATAACTCCAAAGCCATCGATCTCCACCAAGAAAAGGCGCTCGCCTTCCACGTTCCAAAACTCTCGGCCCCCGTACCGGTTCCCTTCAACTCGTAGACCTCAACTGCGGGCAGCCTGGGACCTCCCCTCGGCCCGCTCATGAAGTGGCCGCATAAGAATGGTGCAAAGCAATCTTCGATGCCGGAACGGACCTGTTGGAGATATCCCGCCACAGCCCGGTGAGCAATCGAATCAGGCCTCGCCGAGGAACTGCTGTAACCGGTTCCGGTCGGTACCATCGGCCAGAATCGAATCTCGGGCAAGTAGTGATCCGACTGCACCCGGTTTAGAGTGTCCGTTGCACCCTTTTCCAGGATTGCCCGCAGGCTCACCGCAAAAAGCGAGGGCAAGAGCCTATGGCACAACACCCCGACGGATTTCACATACTGGGGCAGCTGAAGCTCTTCGGTCGACATGCCGGCGGGGAACATTCTCGCCTTCCCTCCGCCTGGAACCAACGTTCCAATCCGCGCCCAACCGCCTGCCAGGAACTCATCCGCCCAGCCACGAAATTCCTCGAATGGGTCGTTAGGCAATATGCGAGGAAACAGGCGTCGGATGCCAGATTCGAGGCTATCGAACTCTTCTATGGGAAAAACCTCAAATAACCAGCACTCGGCATAAACGAGGGACGTGCCCTCTGGGGCTCTCGTGGATTCAAAAAACCTTGCTGATGATTCCCGATCGCGCCTTCGGATCTCCTGTAAGCGACGAACCGGGCCACCATTGAAGAGCGGCAGTTGTTCCGACAGGCCAAGTGCCCACCTGGCGACATCCCTCCGTATTACGTCGACCCTTCGTTGCAGCCACTCCAGACCGGCGAAGCCGCCACAGCCATCCTCGGTGCTTCATACTCTTGAAGATATCAGGTCGGGCCACGGACCACACCCCGGTCCAGGCCCCAAAAGACAGGGCCAAGTCCCGGAAGGTCCGGCACGGTAGACTGACGTTTCGTTGGGCGCGGTGCATCATTTGGCCGGCCACAGAAACCCGTGGCTTCGCGGTCCCAGCCGGACCCTACTGGAATGCCTCTGCCAGCCGCATCCCTCCGCCGGGTCGCCTGACACTGATCGATCATGGCGGGGGCCAAACGCCGCCCGCTGAGGGCGCGCGGACCAAGGAAATTGGGTTCTGGCAAATGTTTGAATAAATGGTGTATAATCTGTTACTTCTACGTTAATGTGCGACCGCGCACATTGGCGGAGATGACCGAGGGCTTAAGGCTATCTATGGAAGATTCCGCGCGGCTACAGGAGTTTCTGAAGGAGTATGAGAAATACCATAATGACGTACTTAAACCGACCTTTAACGAGATCCAGAGCACTTTTGGCCCCTGGAAAAGCGACCCAAACTATTGGGCCTCGTACACGCCAAAAAGCTGGCTACCAGCGCCGTCGCCGATTCACAGAGTGCGCCCCAACATCAAGAGGCCAGAGAGCGTCGTCGACAAGATCCTGCGCAAGCCTGCCGACTTCCCCAACGGCCTGGCGCCTGAGAGCTTCGCCCTGATGAACGATTGCGTCCGGCTAAGGGTCATTGTGTACTTTCTGGCCCAACTTGGCTACGTCGATTGCGAGATCCGCAGGCTTCATAAAGAAGGGAATCTGGAAATCTCCCCTACAAATCCCCCGGTGGCTTTCTTGGATGAGGAGCTCACGAAGCGCTTTGCATTGTCCGAGCTTAGGCGAGTGGCAAAGGACAGCGGCTACATTTCACTTCACTATATTCTTCGTTTTCGCAGCACAGGTCTCCCGGAAGATCAGCGACCGTGGTTCGAGCTACAAGTCCGGACGCTCGCTGAAGATGTCTGGGGAGAGATTGAGCATATCCTTGGCTACAAGCCGCAAAAAAAGACGTCGTTCGCAGTGAAAAAGCAGTTTTGGATTCTCAGTAAACAGCTAAGCGCGATCGACGAGCACTTCAACTTTCTGTACGAAGAGCTGTCCCGCTTTCAGGAGGAAGCCTCCATCAAGGACAGCGATCCGCTGAACGCGGAGAATCTGCCGTCGGTTGTGTCGGACATAGGGGTCGGATGCGCGCAACAGGAAGTGCACGGGCTTCTTAAGCTACTGCACAGCCGCGGGATAAGCAAAGTCGGTAACCTCCGGGAGGTCGCCATTCCGAGGCGAGTCGAGACGATACGCCACCTTCACCTCTCCCTTACGCAGCGCGCGGCAAATAACTTCGAGATTATCGCTACGCTTGCGACGCTCCGGCATGCCAAGACTCCCGAGGAAGAACACGATCTCATCAAGGCACAGATAGCATACTTGGACGCTTGGGACACGCTAAAGCGCACGTCCGGAAGGTAGGCCCCGGTCGACCACCGCGGCTACTCGCGCGCAAGAACGGGCGATCCTACAGCTCCAGGTACAGCCAATTGCCCCGGCTCATTGAGCTCTCGACCCTCTCCTTAAAGTCGGGCGACGACGACTGGTGAAGGAATTGCCGTGTGATCGTATCGACCGTGGTTCTTAGCCTGATAATCTCCTCGGCGGCAACCGTAAAACCCAAATTCGTGCCGCCCTGGCTTTCCCTGGTATAGTCAGCAAACGCAGCAGGGAGCTTCTCCACGACCTGCCTAAGGCCATCGTCGCATTCCCTGATCGTATCTAGCAGATTACCGAAACTCATTCCGT
>Ga0302326_10005005_pt1 | contig 30403 bp, 23 predicted proteins | sample Palsa_T0_3_FD_202264 | JGI IMG/M metagenome (GOLD analysis project Ga0302326, IMG submission 202264) | Peat permafrost microbial communities from Stordalen Mire near Abisko, Sweden - Palsa_T0_3 | ecosystem: Environmental > Terrestrial > Soil > Palsa > Peat permafrost | place: Sweden: Abisko... | reverse complement strand
GTCGACCGACACGTCCGGGTCCCCGAGCTGGCCGCTGGTGTCGGTCCCCCAGCAGTAGCCGCCGCCCGCGGCGGCCAGCGCACACGTGTAGTACTGGCCGCCGCTGATCTGGCTGAGCACGACCCCCGCCAGTACCCCGGCGACGCTCACCGCCACCGGCACGGCGCTCTGGGTGGTCGAGTTGTTCCCGAGCTGGCCGTAGGTGTTGTTGCCCCAGCAGTAGGCCAGGCCGGCGCTGGACAGCACGCAGCTGGCGTCATAGCCGGAGTCGAGCTGGGTCACGGTGATCCCGGACAGCACCCCGGCGGTGTACACCGCCACCGGCACGTTGCTCTGCGCGGTCGCGTTGTTCCCCAGCTGGCCGTTGGTGCCGTAACCCCAGCAGTAGACGGCGCCGCCGCCCAGCGCGCACGCGAAGTTGTTGCCGTTGGCGATCTGGGTCACGGTCACCCCGGACATCGGCGTGCCGGACGTGGTCACCGCCACCGGCACGCTGCTGGGGGTGCTCGATGCCGTGTTGTTCCCCAGCTGGCCGCTGGTGTCGGCGCCCCAGCAGTAGACGGCGCCCGCGCTGCTGATCGCGCACGCGTCGTACGGCCCGGCGCTGGCCACTGTCATGGTCAGGCCGGACAGCACCCCGGCGGTGCTGACGGCTACCGGCACGAGGCTGTTGGTGGTCGAGCTGTTCCCCAGCTGGCCCTGGGTGTCGTTGCCCCAGCAGTAGACCTTGCCGCTGGCCACCGCGCACACGGAGTTGAGGCCAGCGCTGATCTCGGTCACGGTCTTGCCCGACAGCACCCCGGATGTAGTCACCGCCACCGGCACGTTGCTGTTGGTCGTCGCGTTGTTCCCTAGCTGGCCGCTAGTGCCCAGCCCCCAGCAGTAGACGGCGCCCGCGCTGCTTAGCACGCAGGTGAAGTACTGCCCGGCGGCGATCTGGGTCAGGGTGATCCCGGCCAGGACCCCGCCGGTGTACGCCGAAATCGCCGCGGCGCTGCTGATGTTCGACTTGTCGCCCAGCTCTCCGTAGGTGTTGTCACCCTCGCAGTAAGCGCCGCCATAGTAGATCGCGCAGGTGTGGTTGTACCCGGCCGAGAGCGCGCTGCCCGAGGCTGCCGACGCGAGCGCAGGTGAGGCGGACACCACCTGGACAGCCACGCAGATCCCGGCCAGCAGCGCCAGCGCCGCCCCGGCGGCCGCCGGATGCTGCCATGGTCGCCGCCGCGGCCCCGATCCGGACCCTGCGTGCCGCCGCGCCGCCCGCCGCTGCCCCGATCCAGGCCCTGCGTGCCGCCGCGCCGCCCGCCGCTGCCCCGATCCAGACCCTGCGTGCCGCGGCGCCGCCAGCCGCGGCCCCGGCCGGCCTCCGGACAAAACATTTCTTACCCTTGCCGGGAATTTCATTACCCAGCGAATAGGGCATCATTCGTATTTCTACTCACAGTGTCCGCCCCCGGAAACCCGTTATGTACTGATAAGCAATGAGAAAACCCCACAGCAACCTAGACCATGAATACATCTGGCCAATATTAGTCTTCCCGGGAAGACTAATAAGAAACGTGCCGAAGTGGCACGATTATCGCAGCACCACGGCGACCGCCTTTCAGACCGCGCCGGATGCGGCCCTGTCGACGGTCTTCCCCACGATGGCGTCATCGGATGAATCAATGATTGCCAAGAGCAGCGTGGGCCCTGCCGGTCGTTGCCAAAGGTCAATGTCGTCAAGCTTGCCCACAGTGATTCCCCCCGGCCAGCTGACGGCAAATCCCCGTGGAATTCCCCTGCCGTCTGCAACACGGGCAAAGGCTGCGACCGCCTACCCCAGGCTGCTGTTCCCTGCCCTGCATCAATCAATACCCGGCCGGGACCAAGCCGTCAAATAGCAAGCGGATGCCGAGTGCGCTGAGAGGATCCGCGCGTCCGGCAGCCCTGCGGTATGTCGAGCAAGGATCCCCGGTGGGCCACGCGTGCGGGCGCCGCAACGCCGTGATGGTTCCGCGTCCCGGCGCCGGCCATCATGTGTAGGGACGTAGTTGCCGTGCAGCAGCCGGGAAGCCGTGATGGAGTTGAGGCCGTGATGGAGTTGAGGCCGTGATGGAGTTCGAGCACATCCTGATGGAACGAGCCGGGCCGTTCGCGACGATCACGATGAACCGGCCGAACCGCCGCAACGCGCTGTCCGAGGCGCACATGCGCGAACTCATCGACGGGTTCACCCGCGTCGGCGGCAGCGACGCGGCCGGCATCATCCTGGCGGGCGCGGGGCCGGTCTTCAGCGCCGGCCATGACTTCGCCGATGTCGCCAAGGCGGACCTGCATGCCGCCCGGCGGCTGCTGCTGACCTGCACCGAGCTGATGAACCTGATCCAGTCGGTGCCGCAGCCGGTGATCGCCCGGGTGCACGGGCTGGCCACCGCCGCCGGATGCCAGCTGGTGGCCGCCTGCGACCTGGCCGTGGCGGCCGAGGCGGCCGCCTTCGCTGCGCCGGGCGGCAAGGGCGGCTGGTTCTGCCACACGCCGATGGTCGCCATCGCGCGGAACGTCGGCCGCAAGCGCGCGGCCGAGCTCGCGCTGACCGGCGACGCCATCACGGCCCGCCGCGCGCTGGACTGGGGACTCGTCAACGCCGTCGTGCCCGGCGCGGAGCTTGACGACGCGGTGCTCGCGCTGCTCGCCCGGGCGACCCGCGGCGACCCGGAGTCCAAGGGGATCGGCAAGACCACCTTGTACGCCCAGCTCGACCTGGCGCAGGCCGATGCCTACCGGCTCGCCGTCGAGGTGATGGCCGCGACCTCGCAGACGGACGCCGCCAGGGAGGGCATCGCCGCCTTCCTGGAGAAGCGGCCGCCGTCGTGGCCGTGACGCGCGCGGCGAAAACGGTGACCGGACGGCTGACCAACTGGGCCGGGAACGTCACGTTCAGCGCGCAGCGATTCCACCGGCCGGCGTCTGTCGCGGAGTTGCAGCGCATTGTCGCGGGCAGCGAGCGGGTGCGGGCGCTCGGCACCGGGCATTCGTTCAATCGCATCGCCGACTGCCCCGGTGATCTCGTCTCGGTGGCGGGCCTGCCGAAAACCATCCAGATCGATCCCGGCCGGGCGAGCGTCACGGTGAGCGGAGGCCTGCGATACGGGGAGCTGGCCGGGCGGCTGGACGAGGCGGGCTGGGCACTGCGCAACCTCGGATCGCTGCCGCACATCTCGATCGCCGGCGCGTGCGCCACCGGGACGCACGGCTCCGGGGACGCCAACGGCAACCTCGCGACGGCCGTGTCGGCGCTGCAGATGGTGACGGCCGGCGGCGACGTCGTCACGGCCAGCCGGACGGGCAACAGTGACTGGTTCGGCGGGATGGTCGTGGCGCTCGGCGCCCTGGGGATCGTCACCAGCCTGACGCTCGACCTGGTTCCTGCCTTCGACATGCGGCAGTACGTCTACGAGGGACTGCCGCGGGACCAGCTGGACGAGCACTTCGCGGACATCCTCGCCAGCGCGTACAGCGTGAGCCTGTTCACCGGCTGGCGGGGCGGGCCGATCGACCAGGTGTGGCGCAAGTGCCTGGCCGGCCCCGGCGAATCGCCCGGGCCCGAACCGTCGCGCTGGCTGGGTGCGGCACTGGCCGACGGCCCCCGCCATCCCGTGCCCGGCGTGTCCCCGGTGCACTGCACGCAGCAGCTGGGCGTAGCAGGGCGCTGGCACCTGCGGCTGCCGCACTTCCGGCTGGAGTTCACCCCCAGCAACGGCGATGAGCTGCAGTCGGAGTACCTGGTGCCGCGCGAGCATGCGATCGAGGCCATCACCGCGATCGACCGCATTCGCGAACGGGTGGCGCCGGTGCTGCAGATCTCGGAGATCCGCAGCGTGGCGGCGGACGAGCTGTGGCTGAGCCCGAGCTACCGGCGGCCGTCGGTGGCGTTCCACTTCACCTGGATCAAGGACCCGGATGCGGTGCTGCCCGTGCTGGCCGCGATCGAGGACCAGCTGGCGCCGCTGCGGGCGAGGCCGCACTGGGGAAAGCTGTTCGCCGCGAGCCCGGCAGCGGTGCGCGGACTGTACGAGCGGCTGCCCGACTTCCAGCGGCTGCGCAGCCACCTTGACCCAGCGGGCAAGTTCGGCAACGAGCTGGTCGACTGCTACGTCCCGGCCGGCCCGTCGTAATCCTCTTGGCCGCTGACGTCCAGGTCGAATATGGCCGCTAACACCCATATCAGATCTTATCCTTTTGTTACTCAATGTAGTATATACTTTACTTATAGTAATCAAAATCAGCGGAGCTGGTCCTGTCCTGCGAGACGGCCAGGCAGCGCGGGCCCGGAGTCTGACGGCAACACGTAGGGATGATGCATATGGTCAAGCCGACTAGCCTCGGCTCCGCCGAGGAGGCGAAGCTGGCCGCCGAAGTCCAGCTCGCCGCCGAAGTCCAGCAGGCCGCCGAAGTCCAGCAGGCGGCGCGGGCCGCTGACGCCAGGCCATCGTCGCGGGACGCGATCATCGACATTACCCGGGCCGGGATCGTGAGCGGCTGGAACCCGCCTGCTGTACTCCTGTACGGCTACCTGGAGGAGGAGATCGTCGGCCGCGCCGCGGACGTCATCTGCCCGCCGGAGGCGCGAGCCCAGGAAGCAGAGGTGCTGGGGCGGATCATCGCGGGCGGTGCGACGGAGCGGTACGAAGCGGACCGGATCTGCAAGGACGGGACGGCGGTCAAGGTGTCGATGACCGCGGCGCCGATCATCGACAAGGCAGGTGCCGTCACCGGAGTAACCGCGGTGTCGTGGAAGGTCGGCGGGCGGCAGGGAGTGCACGACCAGGTCGAGGCGGGTGTCGAGAGCGAACGCCGCAACGCGCGGGAGGCCCAGGACCGGTTCGACGTCAAGGTCGACAACGAGCGCCGCGACTCCCGCGACGCCCAGGAGCGGTTCGACGCGAAGATCGATGCTGACCGCCGCAATACCCGCAAGGCTCAGGAGCGCTACGACGCGAAAGTCAACGACGAGCGCCGCGACTCCCGCGACGCCCAGGAGCGGTTCGACGTACGAGTCGACGTCGAGCGCCGCCGTTCCCGTGACGCCCAGGACCAGGTCGAGAAGGAGATCGAGAGCGTCCGCCGCGACGCCTGGAAGATTCAGGACCGATTCGACGTGCGACGCGACGCCGAGCGCCGCGCGGCCATCGAGAAAAATGAGCAGCTGCAGGCACGGCTGCAGCAGGCCCAGCGGCTGGAGAACCTGGGCCAGCTGGCCGGCGGCATCGCGCACGACTTCAACAACCTGCTCGCCGTGATCCTCAACTACGCGACCTTCGTCGCCGAGGAAATGGGCGCCGCGACCGAAGCGGACTGGGCCGGGCGCTGGGAGACGGCCAGCGGCGACGTCGGGCAGATCACGCTGGCCGCCGAGCGGGCCGCCCGGCTGACGCACCAGCTGCTCGCCTTCGCCCGCCGCGAAGTGGTCCGGCCGCAGGTCCTCGACCTCGACCCGGTCATCGCCGGGGTGACGGAGATGCTGCGCCAGACCATCGGCGAGCACATCGAGCTGGTCTTCTCGCCGGCCGGCGACCTGTGGCCGGTGCTCGCCGACCCGGGCCAGCTGGAGCAGGTGCTTGTCAACCTCGCGGTCAACGCCCGCGACGCCATGCCCGGCGGCGGCACGCTGACCATCGACACCGCCAACATCACCATCGACGCCGACTCCATCGCCGGCGGATCCAAGGCACAGCAGGGACGCAACGTGCGGCTGCGGGTCAGCGACAGCGGCACCGGCATGACCGCCGACGTCGCCGAGCACGCCTTCGAGCCGTTCTTCACCACCAAGCCAGAAGGCGCCGGGACCGGGCTCGGCCTGGCCACCGTCTACGGGATCGTCGCCCAGGCCGGGGGTCACGTCCAGATCTACTCCGAGCCCGGGGCGGGCACGACCTTCAGCATCACGCTGCCGGTCACCGCCGAGGCGGCCGTGGCGATCGTGGAGCACGTGCCCTGCCAGCGCTCCCCCAAGGGAGAGACCATCCTGGTGGTCGAGGACGAGGACGCGCTGCGCGAGGTGGCCAGGCGGATCTTCGTCCGCAACGGCTATCACGTGATCACTGCGGCGAGCGGGCCGGAGGCAATCGAGATCGTCCGCGCCTTCCAAGGCGACATCCACCTGCTGGTCACCGACGTCATCATGCCGCAGATGCTCGGGAAGGAAGTCGCGGACAAAGTGCTGGCGCTCAAGCCGGACATCGAGGTGCTCTTCATGTCCGGCTACGCGCGGCGGGTGCTCAGCACCCAGGGCATGCTCGACCCTAACGTTGCCCTGGTGGAGAAGCCGTTCTCCGAAGCCGACCTGATGGAGATTGCCGCACACGTGCTCAACGGCCACTTCCGGGGCTACAAGACCATCGAGGGCACCCAGGCCTGACCCTGGCCTGGCTCACGGCTGAGCCAGGCCAGGTCCGCACCGCGCGAGACGCTGAACCTACCCGCTACCGCGATCGGCCGGGGAAGCGGGCAGCCATGCGCTGAAAGTCGTGCTGATACCGGGTTCGGAGGAGATGTCGACGATCCCGCCGGCCTGGCCGATGATCCCGTAGACGGTGGCGAGGCCGAGACCGCCACCCTCGACGAAGGGCTTGGTGGTGAAGAACGGCTCGCCGGCGTGCTCGAGGACTCCTGGCGGCATCCCCGTGCCGCTGTCGCGGACGCGCAGGCACACGTAAGTCCTCTGAGTGAGCCCTGGATGGCGCGGCCCCTGAGCGTGGTCGGTCGTCATGTTCTGCGTCTCGATCGAGATGGTGCCACCGGCGGGCATCGCGTCGCGGGCGTTGATCGCGAGGTTCACCAGGACCTGCTCGATCTGGTCCGGGTCGGCGGTCACGGGCCAGGGTTGCGGGGCGAGAGACAAATGGAGCTCGATGCCGGCGCCGACCGTGCTGCGCAGTAGCTCTTCGATCCCGGTCACGACCTGGCTGAGGTCGATGAGCTGCGGGCGGACCAGCTGCTGGCCGCCGGCGGCGAGCAGCTGGCGGACGAGCTGGGTCACTCGCTGGCCAGCGTCCTCGATCTGCTGGGCATCCCGGCGGACGCTGTCCCAGGCATCCTTGTCGATGCCTCGCTCGGCCCGTTCCGCTGCCTGGCCGCGGATGAACGCCGCGTAGCTGAGCATGACGCCGACCAGGTTGTTGAAGTCGTGCGCAACTCCGGCGGCCAGCCGGCCGATGCCTTCCCGCCGCCGCGACCGGTGCAGCTGGCCTTCCAGCGCAGTGCGCTCCGTCCTTTGGTCAGCCTCGGCGACGGCGCGCCGGACCACCGATGCGAGCCGCGCGGGCCGGTCTTTCAGTACGTAGTCTGTCGCCCCTTGCCTGATCAGCTCGACTGCTGTCTCGTCTCCCAGCGCACCGGACAAGACGATGAACGGTACTTCCGGGCAATGCTCCTGCGAGATCTTCAGCGCGTCCTCGCCGGAGAAACCCGGCAAAGAGAAATCAGACAGGACCACTTCCGGGCGAAAGGCCAGGAGCTGCTGCACGAATGACGCCTTCGTGTCCACCACCACGGCAGTGAAGTCGATGCCCGCGCGGGCAAGGAGATGCTGCTCAAGTTCGGCATCGGTGGGCTGGTCCTCAAGGATGAGGATACGTAGCGGGCCGCGCCGCGCTGAATCCGCCGGATCCCCGGCCGGCCTCGGCCCTTGCCGAAGGCCGACGGTCTCATCCGGCTCGTCGGTGCCCGGCCTGATGGCAAACTGCGCGCCGCTCATGGTCGTCGCTCTCGGTACACGCGGGCGCTCAGTCTTTGGCCGCCATCGTCGACGCCCCGTCGGTGAGCGATGGCCCGCCGAGGTCGGGCGGGGGCTCGCTGAGCAGCAGCCAGAACATGCCGAGGACGTTCATCGCCTCGGTGAAGTCGGCGAACTTCAGCGGCTTGCGCACGTAGGCGTTGGCGCCGCCGCTATAGCCGGCCAGGACGTCCTCTTGCTCTTTGGAGGTGGTGAGGATGACGACGGGGATGAGCCTGGTCCGTTCGCCGGCCCGGATGCGGTTCAGCACATCCAGGCCATCGACCTTGGGAAGGCTCAGGTCGAGCAGGATGAGGCCGGGGAGCGCCGCGCCGTGGTCAGCGAAGAGCAGCCTGATGGCCTCGGCGCCGTCACGGGCCACCGTAACGTCGTTCAGCATGTTGTTCTTCGTCAGCGCCCGCAGCGTCAGCGCCTCGTCGTCGGGATTGTCCTCGACCAGCAAGATGTGCTTCATCAATCTGCCTCTCCTGAGGTAGTGGAGTTGCTCATAGACTCGGTCTCCTTCGCGTCCAGGCTGAAGTAGAAGGTGGCACCCTTGTCGACGGCGCCCTCGGCCCAGGCACGGCCGCCGTGCCGCTCGACGATCTGCCGGACGCTGGCCAGCCCGACGCCGGTGCCGGCGAACTCGCACATCGGGTGCAGCCGCTTGAATGGCTGGAACAACTTGCCCACGTACTCGGGGTCGAACCCGGCCCCGTTATCGCGCACGAAACAGCAGATCCCTGCCTCCCGCGTTCCCGTGGTGCCGAACTCGATCAGCGCCTCGTCCCGCTGGCCGGTGAACTTCCAGGCGTTCTCCAGCAGGTTCTGCAAGACCGTGCGGATCAGCACCGGGTCCGCAGCCGCCCGGACACCGGCCTGGATGTCGAACCGGCCAAGGCGGCCAGGAGCGCTGCGCTGGAGCTCCGCGGCGATGACGGCGACCTCAGCGCTGAGGTCGATCTCCTTGACGCCCTGGATCTCGGTCCGCCACAGCCGCGACAGGTGCAGCAGGTCATCGATCAGCAGCGCCATCCGCTCGGCCGCGGCGTCGATCCGCTCGGCGTACCCCCGGCCCGCGTCATCAAGTGAGCCGCCGTACTCCTCCAGCAGCGCAGTGCTGAAGCCGCTCAACGCCCGCAGCGGCGCGCGCAGGTCATGCGAGACCGAGTAGGTAAACGTCTCCAGGTTACGGTTAGCCCGCTGGAGGTCATCCATCCGGCCGCGAAGATCGGCAGCCGCCCGGTGCAGCTCCGCCGCCACCCGCTGCTGCTCGGTGACGTCCCGCGCGATCGACGACGTGCCCACCAGCGACCCGTCGTCGTCATGGATAGCCGACAGCGTCACCGCCGCCGGAAAGGTGCTCCCGTCCTTGCGCCGCTGCATGGCCTCGACGAGCAAGCTGCGCGTGCCGTCCGGCCTGTCATGGTCTCGGGCGAACGCGGCAAGGATATCCGCGTTCTGGCCGCCTTCGCCGTCGGCACTGACGACCAAGATGCTCTGGCCGATGATCTCGTCTGCCGGGTACCCGTAGATGCGCTCGGCGGCCGGGTTCCAGCTGGTGACCAGCCCGCCGACGTCCTTGCTCATGATCGCGTCGTCGCAGGAGTCCACGATCGACGCGAGCAGCGCCAGCCGCGCCTTGACCTTCCTGGCGTCCCACCCGGCCAGCAGCTCATCGGCCCGCACCAGCTCGGCGTTCAGCCGGCCAAGCTCGTCCCCCGCACCCCCGGCCGGCTGCAGCGGCTGGCCCCGCCCCAGCCGCCCCGCGTTCGCCGCAGCCACCGCCACCCGCCGGGAGATTCCCGAGGTGAACAACGCCACCCCCAGCAGCCCGCACAACAGCCCCAGCACCAAAGCCGCCACGTCCAGCAGGTCCGTCGTCGTCTCCAGCCGGTTGATCGTCCTCAGCTGAGGCGCCAGCAACGCCGCCGGGCCGGCCGTCAGCCCCGCCACCTCACCACGCAGCAGATCCATCGTCTTCTTACCGTTCAGCAGCGCAGTACGCAGGTTCCCGCCGCTGCCCAGCCGAGACCGCAGACCCCCGCCGGACACGTCGGCGCCGACCACGGAGCGTATCCGTGCAAGTTCCACCAGCACCTTGCCGGTGGTCCCGTTGACCACCCGCTGCCGGCCGCTGTCGCCCTCGGCCACAGCCGCGGTCCGCAGCGACGCCCGCTCCGCGCCGAGCCGCGACAGCGCGAGGTTGTACGGGCCAAGGAACAGCGGATCACCGGTCGCGGCGTAACCGCGCACGCCCGTCTCCGCGTTCACCGCGTCCGCCAGCACCAGGTTCGCCGCGACGGTCAAGTTGCTGGTCGCCAGGGCCACGCTGCGCGCCTGGTGCTGGTTGTACTGCAGCACCAGGTTCGCCGAGATCGTGCCCACGAAGGCGATCAGCGGGACCGCGATCACGATCAGCCCCTTCGCCCGTACCGACCGGTCGAGCCACCAACCCTGGAGCCGACCCTGGCGATCCCCCGCAGGCAACGCCGGGCTTGCTTCGCGTGATCCCAATGCATCCCCCGGATTTCCCGGATATCACTCAAAGTAGTCAATAGTTTACTACAGGCTACAGGACGTAGGTTTCGCTAATCTGCGCAAGCCGAGCAGCCCCGGTCCCGGCCCGGATACCCGTGTGTTATGACCATGAGTGTATATTTAATTGCACACAGTTACGAGCCATGGGGGCTGCGATTACGGATGCCCAGAATTCTGGTAGTCGACGATGAACCGGACCAGCGGTTCCTCCTACGGAGGATCTTCGAAAAGGCCGGGCATGAGGTCACCGACGTTTGTGACGGTGCCGCCGCGCTGGCGGCCGTGCGCGAGTCGCGACCGGATCTGGTGGTGACCGACATCATGATGCCGATCATGAACGGCGTCGAGCTCATCGGGCGCCTGCGCAGTGACCCCGTCATGGCGGGCATCCCGATCCTGGCGGCGAGCGGGGACCCCCATCTCGCGGCCATGGCGGACGCGATCTTGCCCAAGCCTTACTCGTGGCAGCGCATGATCGCGATCGCCGATGCCTTGCTGAAGCAGGACGTGGTCTGAGTTGCGGCGGATAGCCACCAACGTGCCGGGGCTGGACGTGGTGCTCAACGGCGGACTGGAGCCGGGATCGGTCGTGGTCGTGGCGGGCGCGCCTGGCACCGGCAAGACGGTCCTTGGGCACCAGATCTGCTTCGCGAACGCTACCGCTGAGCACAAGTGCGTCTACTACTCGACCGTGTCCGAGCCGCACAGCAAGCTGGTCAGGCACCTGGAGCAGTTTGCCTTCTTCGACTCCCATGCCCTCGGCGACAAAGTCGAGCACATCCACCTGGGCGCCTTCCTGCGGCCCGGACACCGGAACGGGCTTGAGCCCCTGGTGAAGGAGATCCTTCGAAAGGCGGAGGACGAAGAGCCCGCCATGGTGGTGATCGACAGCGCCAAGATGCTGCGCGAGTTTGCCGACGAAAGCCAGTTGCGTGCCGCGTTCTACGACCTGACCGGCCGTCTCCCGCATACCGAGACGATGCTGGTGCTGGTGGGCGAGTACACGCCAGACGACCTCGTGACGGGCATCGAGTTCGCCATGGCGGACTGCATCGTGCAGCTTGAGTATCAGGCCCGTGAGCCAGTCGACCGGCGGTGGCTACGGATCGTGAAGATGCGCGGCGGAAGCCAGCGGCCCGGAAAGCATACCTTCCAGATCAACGCCTCGGGCATTCAGGTCTTCCCGCGGATAGAGACCCTGATCCCGGCCGAGGTGGCGGCGGTCGCCGGCCGGATCAAGAGCGGGATCCCCGGCTTGGACGCGATGATGGGCGGCGGGATGAACCAAGGTGACGCCTCCCTGATCCTGGGACCGTCGGGCGTCGGCAAGACCATCTTCGGGCTGCGCTGGATCGCCGAAGCGCTGGAGCACGGGGAACATTGCCTGTACGTCACCTTCCAGGACACCGCGGATCAGCTCGTCAGCATCGCCGCCGACTTCGGCTGGGACCTCGGCTCAGCCCGCGAATCGGGGCAACTCGTCATCTCGCAGGTCCCGTTGGGCAACCTCGACCTTGACGTCCTCGCCGACGCCGTCCGAGCGGAACTCGCCAGGCAGCAGGTTGACCGGGTCGTCATCGACAACCTGGCCGAAATGGTCTTCGCCAACAGGGAATCCGAACGTCTCCCCGCGTACGAGCGCAGCCTCGTCGGACTCATCCGCGCGGCTGGCGGCTCACTGCTCGTCAACAGCGAGACGAGCACCTACGGCCTGGCCACGAAGTCGATGGGCGGGCTCATGTTCCTGTTCGACAACGTGCTCGAGCTGCGCTACATCGAACAGGAATCCGAGGTGGGACGCGCGATGAGCGTCGTCAAGATGCGGAACAGCCGGCACGCGATGTCGCTGAATCAGTACACCATCGGCGATCATGGCGTCACCATCGGAGCGAAGCTCGAAGGAGTCACCGGCGTCCTCGGCTGGAGCGCGCTACGCGCGCCCGACGGGGAAACCATCGGTTCCGGCCGAGGGGCGTCCGCTGGGTCGCCGCACCGAACGTCGTGACCTGCGGGACAGGCGCGGCGGGCAAGCCAGCCAAGCCGTGCGGTTCCCCGGTGCTCAGTCCAGCGGGCCCCCGGTGTTCTTATATCCCCGGAAGTGGCCGTTGAGCACCTGTCCGGCCTTGGCCAGCAGCTCAGCCTCGGAGAACGGCTTCTCCACCAGGACCACGCCGGGCTCCAGCCTGCCCTGGGACGCGAGGACCGGCCGCGCGTAGCCGGACATGAAGAGCACCTCGATTCCTGGCTTGACCAACCGCATCTTCTCCGCGACCTCCTTACCGAGCATGTGCGGCATGACGACGTCGGTGACCAGCAGGTGGATGTCGCCCGGATAGTCGCCGGCAACGTCGAACGCTTCCGGGCCGTTCGCGGCGGTGATCACGTGGTAGCCGTTGCGGTCGAGTATCCGCCTGGTCACCTCGCGCAGGGCCGGCTCGTCCTCGACCACCAGGACGGTCTCGCCGGTGGGCGCCCGCCGGTAGGGCGCGACATGCACCGCCGGAACGGTTACCTCGGCGGTGACCGGCAGCATGATGGTGAAGGTCGTGCCGCAGCCCGCCTCGGAGTAGATCTGGACGTGCCCGTCGGCCTGGGCGACGATCCCGTAGACGGTCGCGAGGCCGAGCCCGGTTCCGGTGCCGTCCCGCTTGGTGGTGTAGAACGGCTCGAAGGCGTGGTCGATGACGTCGGCGGTCATGCCGCTGCCGGTGTCGCTGACCCGCAGTCGCACGTTCCGGCCAAGCCGTGCCTTGGATCCCCCGGCGACGGTGTCGGCGTCCACGGTGACGTTGCTGGTATCGATGGTCAGGATCCCGCCCGCGGCCATCGCGTCGCGGGCGTTGAGCGCCAGGTTCACCAGCACCTGCTCCAGCTGGCCCGGGTCGGCCAGCACCGGCCACAGGTCGCCGGCCAGCGACGTGACGAGGTCGACGTGCTCACCGAGCGTCCGGTGCAGCATTTCCTGCACCGCGGCGATGACGTGGTCGAGGTCGAGGACCTGCGGCTGTATCACCTCCCGGCGGGCGAAGGCGAGCAGCTGGCGGGTAAGGCCAGCCGCCCGCTCGCCGGCCCGCTTGACCTGCTCAAGGTCGTTGAGGGCTGTCTCGCGGCGCTGCGGCCAGTCCGCCTCGGTCGCGACGGAGAGCTCGTCGGAGACGAAGGAGACGTAGTTGAGGATCACCGCGAGCAGGTTGTTGAAGTCGTGCGCAACGCCGCCGGCCAGCTGGCCGAGGTTCTCCAGGCGCTGAGCCTGCAGCAACTGCTCCTGAGACTTTTCCTGCTGAGCCTGCAGAGGTCCGTCGCCTTCGCGTCGCCAGTACTTGCCGCGGGCATCGGACTGCTCGCCGAACCCGCGAGATATCGTCGTAGCGCTCGCGACGTCACCTGCCGCGCCAAAGAACGGCAGCGCGGTGAGCGACACCGGGACGACCGTGCCGTCCTTACGGCGCCGGTCCGTGCGGTACTGTTCCACCTCTTCGCCGACGGCGATCCGCCGCAGCACCTCGGCCTCCTGATCAAGCCGGTCGTCGGGGTAGAGCAGCCGCGCTTCGCGGCCGACGATCTCCTGCGGGGCGTAGCCGTAGAGGCGCACCGCGGCCGGATTCCAGCTGGTGATGACGCCGTCGGGGGTCATGCCGATGATGGCGTCATTCGTCGACTCGACGATCGCCGTCAGTTCCGCGTGCACGGCAGACTCCGGTGGCGTCGGCTTGACCATATGATTTCCCCCACTAACGGACGCACCTGCCGCGCCAAGCGCTCAGCCAGCCAGAACGACAGCCGGAAACCCCATGCTCTATGACGGACACGGCTATGCTTGCTACTTAGAGTGCTTACTACTTAGAGTGAAATATAACATACGTAGAGTAGCGACCGGGGGGCGCCAGCGGACCCGGTGCCGGGCCGGCGGCTTCGCACGGCGATCTTCTGGCATACTGCGGCAAATGACGCCGCGCCGATCTAGCAGGTCCTTCGGCAAGGGAGGATCCGTTGACTGAGCAAGAACCCGGCCAGGGCCAGCCGCGCGACCCGGGCCAGCCGCGCGACCCGGGCCAGCCGTGGGACCCGGGCCGCGGCCAGCCGTGGGACCCGGGCCGCGCGGCCTACCGGCCGGAGCAACCGGCCTACCAGCCCCAGCAATCCGCGGCCGGTCCCGCGCCTGGCGGCACCGGGTACCCGCCGCCGCCGGCCCCCCCGCCGCAGCAGCAGCGCCCGGCCACCAGGGGTTTCTTTGGCGCGCTGTTCGACTTCGGCTTCACGTCGTTCGTCACGCCCAGGGTCGTCAAGGTCCTCTACCCGCTGATCATGATCTTGACCGGGCTGAGCGCGCTCGGGTTCGTCGGCGTGGCGTTCAAGGCCAGCCCCGGCTTCGGCATCCTGGCACTGCTCGTCCTCGCTCCGCTGTACTTCCTTGTGGTCACCGCGATTTACCGGATATTGCTTGAGTTCTTCATCGTCATCTTCCGGGTGGCCGAAGACATCCGCGCGCTGCGCGAGCGCGGCGACATCCGCTGACGTAGCCGGCCGCGCCGTCGGCCGGCCTCAAGGTCGTGCTCGCCCCAGCTGCGGGTCGACGAGGATCTTGGGTCCGGGACCCGAACCGGCCGGCCGTGCTCCCGCGAGCACGTCGCGCACCTCGTCGAGGCCGACGGTGGCCGCCACCAGCGGGCGCGGATCGACGGATCCTGCGGCGAAGTGCTCGATCGCGCCGGCCAGCCCGCGCGAGGCACCGAGGATCCCGACCGCTGTCACGTCCTTGAGCACCAGCGCCCGGGTGTCGATGGCGCTCGGGCGGCCGGCCAGGCCGATGTAGACCACCCGCTTGCCCGGCTCGACGAGGTCGAGGGCCAGCTCCGGGAGCGCCGCGGCGTTGGAGCAGTCGATGACGGCGTCGAACGGCAGCCGGGGAAGGCTACCTGCCGTCCACGCGCCGTGCACGCCGAGCGTGGCGGCGAACTCGACCGATTCCGGCGTAAGCCCCATGACGTGCACCTCGGCAGCACCGGCGAGCGCGAACTTCGCGGCAAGCAACCCGATCGTGCCCGGTCCGAGCACCAGCACCCGGTCACCCGGGCCTAGCGCTGCGGCCTGAACCGACCGCAATCCGTTACCGCCCGGTTCTGCTAGCGCGCCGGCCACGGCATCGACCGTGGCGGGCAGTTCCCGCAGCGCCGTGGCCGGGACGGCCAGTTGCTCGGCCAGCGCGCCGGGCCAGCCGCCCCGGATGCCGATCTCGAACCTGTCCTCGCACACGTAGTGCAGGCCGCCGCGGCAGCGCCGGCACCGGCCGCAGCCCAGCATCGTGTCACCGGTGACCCGCCGGCGCAGCCATGCCTCCGGCACGCCGTCGCCCACCGCGGACACGGTCCCGCACCACTCGTGCCCGGGGCGGATCGGGTATTCCGCATGGCCCTGGTGCAGGTACGCCATCTCGCCGGTGAAGAACTCGACGTCGGTGCCGCACAGGCCGGCCCGCTCGACGTCGACGACGACCTGGCCAGCCGCCGCCACCGGGCTCGCGACGTCCGCGACCGTGGCGCGGCGCGGTCCGGTGATGACGAAAGCTCTCATGGCGTAGCAGACTCTGCCACGAGGGAAATCCCGGCGCCAGAAAAACGAGCACAGAGAAACCAGCACAGAGAAACCAGCACAGAGAAACGAGCAGCCCATGCCAGCGCAGCGCAGTGCCCAGTGGTACGCGGGAACCGACAGGAACGCCTACATTCACCGGGCGTGGATGCGCCGCGGGCTGCCGGCGCACGCCTTCGACGGACGTCCGCACATCGCGATCGCGAACACCGCGTCGGACCTGGCGCCGTGCAATTCGCACCTGGGCGAGGTCGCCGAGAGCGTCAAGCAGGGGGTCTGGGAGGCCGGCGGCGTGCCGATGAACCTGCCGGTGGTCTCGCTCGGCGAGACGCTGGTCAAGCCCACCGCCATGCTCTGGCGCAACCTGGCCGCGATGGCCACCGAGGAGATGCTGCGGGCGAACCCCGTTGACGGGGTGGTGCTGCTCGGCGGATGCGACAAGACCATCCCCTCGCTGCTGATGGCCGCCGCCTCCGTCGACCTGCCGGCCGTGGTGGTCCCCGGCGGCCCGATGCTGACCGGCACGTTCCGCGGCCAGCCGCTCGGCTGCGGCACGGACGTGTGGAAGCTCAGCGAGCAGGTCCGGGCCGGCCAGCTCACGGAGCGGGAATTCCTGCACTCGGAGTCGTCGATGATCCGCAGCCGCGGCCACTGCAACACCATGGGCACGGCCTCCACGATGGCCTGCATGGCCGAGGCGCTGGGCACGACCATCCCCGGATTCGCCGGCACGCCCGCGCCGGACAGCCGGCTGCTTGAGCAGGCGCATGCCACCGGGCGGCTCGCGGTCGAGCTTGTCGCGCGCGACTGCCGGCCTTCCGCCCTGCTGTCGCGGGGCTCGTTCCGCAACGCGATCGTCGCCCTCGCCGCGATCGGAGGGTCCACGAACGCGGTCGTCCACCTGCTCGCCATCGCTGGCCGGCTCGGGATCGACCTGTCACTCGACGACTTCGACGCGGCCGGCGCCGGAGTGCCGCTGCTCGTCGACCTGCAGCCGGCCGGACGGCACCTGATGGAGGACTTCCACCGGGCCGGCGGGCTGCTCGCCGTGCTGCGCGAGGTGGCGGACCTGCTCGATCCCGATGCGCTCACGGTGACCGGTAAGCCGCTGGTGGAGCATCTGGCGGACGCCGAGATCTGGGACACCGACGTCATCCGCCGGCGCGCCGAGCCGTTGCGCCAGGACGCGGGCATCGCCGTGCTGCAGGGGAACCTGGCGCCCTCGGGCGCGGTGATCAAGCCGGCCGCGGCGTCGCCGTCGCTGCTGCGGCACCGCGGCCGGGCCGTCGTCTTCGACAGCATCGAGGACTTCCGCCACCGGATCGACGACCCGGACCTGGACGCCGACGCGGACTCGGTGCTTGTGCTGCGCGGCTGCGGGCCGAAGGGGTACCCGGGGATGCCCGAGGTGGCGAACCTGCCGCTGCCGACCAGGCTGCTGCGGCGCGGCGTCCGCGACATGGTGCGCATCTGCGACGGCCGGATGAGCGGGACGGCGTACGGCACCGTGGTGCTGCACGTGGCGCCGGAGGCCGCGGCGGGCGGGCCGCTCGGGCTGGTCCAGACCGGGGACTACGTCGTCCTGGACGTGCCGGCCAGGCGGCTGGACGTGGACGTCCCTGCCGCGGAGCTGGCTCGCCGCCGGCCGTCTGCCGCCACGGTGGCCGGGTTCGCCGCGCCGCTGCGGGGCTGGGAGCGGTTGTACGTCGATCACGTCCTGCAGGCTGACCAGGGCGCTGACCTGGACTTCCTTCTCGGCGCCAGCGGATCGGCGGTCACCCGCGACTCGCACTGAACTCGGCCGTGCGGAGTAGCTCAGTCACCCGGTCTCTGCCGCGTCCAGGGTGAAGGAGAACGTTGCGCCCTTACCGACGTCGCCCTCGGCCCAGGTCCGGCCGCCGTGCCGCTCGACGATCTGCCGCACGCTGGCCAGTCCCACGCCGGTGCCCGCGAACTCCCGCGCCAGGTGCAGCCGCTGGAACGGCTGGAACAGCTTGCCCACATAGGCCGGGTCGAACCCGGCGCCGTTGTCGCGCACGTAGCAGCAGATCCCGGCGCCCGCACCCGACGCGGTGCCGAACTCGATCAGCGCCTCGTCCCGGTTGCCGGTGAACTTCCAGGCGTTCTCCAGCAGGTTCTGCAGGACCGTCCGGATCAGCACCGGGTCGGCCGTCGCCCGGACGCCCGGCTGGATGTCGAAACGGGCGCGGCGGCCCGGTGCGCTGCGCTGCAGTTCCGCGACGATGTCGGTCACCTCGGCGCTAAGGTCGACCTCCTTGACGCCCTTGATCTCGGTCCGCCACAGCCGCGACAGCTGCAGCAGGTCATCGATCAGCAGCGCCATCCGCTCGGCCGCCATGCTGATCCGCTGGACGTAGCCCCGGCCGGTGACATCCAGCTGGTCCCCGTACTCGTCCTTCAGGGCAGTGCTGAAGCCGCTCAGCGCGCGCAGCGGCGCGCGCAGGTCGTGGGCGACGGAGTAGGTGAACGTCTCCAGGTGGCCGTTGGCCCGCTCCAGGTCCTCCATCCGGCGGCTAAGCTCGGCAGCCGCGTGGCGCTGGCTGGTGGTGTCCCGGCTGATGGACGAGGTGCCGATCAGCGCCCCGTCGTCATCGCGGATGGCCGACAGCGTCACCGACACCGGGAACATGGTCCCGTCCTTACGCCGCTGGATGTTCTCCACCAGCACGCTGCCCGGGCTGCCCGGGCTGGCATGGTCTTCGATGAACGCGCTGAGGATCTCCGCTCCCTCGCTGCGCAGGTCCGGGTCAAGGACGAGCTCGACGTGCTGGCCGATGACCTCGTCCGCCGGGTATCCGTAGATGCGCTCGGCGGCCGGGTTCCAGCTGGTGATCAGCCCGTCGGCGTCCTTGCTGAGGATGGCGTCGTCGCAGGAGTTCACGACCGACGCGAGCAGCGCCAGCCGCGCCTTGACCTGCCGGGCATCCTGCCCGGCCAGCAGCTCTTCGGCCCGGACCAGCGCGCCGGCCAGCCGGCCGACCTCGTCAGCCGAGCCGGCCACCGGCTGGAGCGGCTGTCCGTGGCCGAGCCTTTCCGCGTTCGCCGCCGCGGCGGCCACCCGGCGGGAGATGCCCGAGGTGAACAGTGCCACGCCCAGCAGCCCCGCGAGCAACCCCAGGGCCAGCCCGGCGACGTCGAGCCGATCGATCGTCGTCTCCAGCCGGCTGATCTCGGCCCGCTGCGAGACCAGCAATGCCGCATGGCCGCGGGTGAGGCCCGCTATCTGCCGGCCTAGCAGGTCCATGGTCGCGCTCTGGCTCTCCAGCGCGGGAAGCAAGCCCGCCACGAAAGCGCCGGCCTCGATGGACGCGCGCAGCTGCGCAAGCTCGGAAAGCACCTTGCCCGTCGTGGCGTCCACTGCCCGCTGCCTGCGCCGGTCACCTACGGCGATAGCGGCGTCGCGGAGTGACCGCCGGTCTGCTCCGACCCGCGTCAGCGCCAGCGTGTACGGGGCCAGCAGCCGCTGGTCACCCGTCGCGGCATAACCGCGGACACCCGTCTGCGCGTTCACCGCATCGGCCAGCACCTGGTCAGCGGCGCTCGTCAGGTTCAGGCCAGCCGCGGCGACGCTGCGGTCGGAATACTCGACGTGCTGCAGCGCCAGGGTCGCCGCGGTGGTGCCGACCATGGCGATCAGCGGGACCGCGATCACGATCAGGCCCTTCGCCCGCACCGGCCGGTCCAGCCACCACCGGTGGAGCCGGTGCCGGCCGCCGGGCACCGGCGCCGCCGAGTTCACCTCGCGTGATCCCACTCCATCCCCCGGCGATTCCCCTAAGTAGTGGATCTCTTACTAAAGGTACGGCATGAACTCAACAGGGCGGCGAGTTGCGAGCAGGGCGGCGACGGGCTACCGCTCGTGTTGTTCCTGGGGCAGGCTCGTGGCGCGCGCCTTGTTCCCTGGGTGACGCGGGGCGGGTAGCGTCGCTGGCGTGTGCCTTCTCATCGCGCTTTTCGGGGTGCTGGCCGACACGCCGCTGATGATGGCGGCCAACCGGGACGAGCGGTACGACCGGCCGACCGAGGTGATCACGGTGCTGCGCGGCAGCTGGCCGCGGGTGCTCGGCGGCCGGGACGCGGTGGCCGGCGGGACATGGCTGGCGGTGAACGAGCATGGAGTGGTGGCAGGCCTGACAAACCAGCCGTCGGCAGCGGGGCGGGACGACACCAGGCGATCGCGGGGAGAGCTTCCGTTAGCCTTCGCCGCCCACGACGACGCCGCGACCGCCGTCGCCAAGGTCTGCGCCGACCTGGACCCGTCGGACTACAACCCGTGCTGGCTGCTGGTCGGCGACCGGCACGCGCTGTTCTCCGTCGACATGACCAGGGGACACCATCCGCTGCTCCAGCAGCTACCGCCGGGAACCTACGTGCTGGAGAACGCGCCGTTGCCGGCCAGCTCGGCCAAGGCACGGCAGGTCACGGCGCTGGTGGCGGCCGGGATTGCCGGGGCTGCCGGAGTCAACGGGGGCAATGGGGATGCCGAGTCCAGCGGGGTCAATGGGATTTCCGGGGATGCCGGGGCCGGACAGGCCGACGACGCGCTGGCCGCGGTGCTGCGGGACCACCGGCCCGCTCCGGAACCGGCCGGCCAGCCGGGCACCGGCGCTGCTGGCCGCGTCCGCCCGGCGCAGATGTCAGCGGCCTGCGTGCACACCGGCGGCTACGGGACGCGGTCAGCCATGATCGTCAGCGTCGGTACCACCGGGCGGCCGCTGGTCCAGGTCGCGGACGGCCCGCCGTGCCAGGCACCCTTCCAGGACGTGACCGGCCTGTGGAGCGGGCCCGTGACCGCCCTGCATACCGGGCTGGCGTAGCGCGCCGGTCAGGCAAAGATGGTGTACAGCAGGTAGACGTTCAGCGCGATGATCAGCGCCGCGATGCAGGCGGTGACCACGGTCGTCACGCCGCGGTTGACCAGGGCGCCCATGATGTCCGCCCGGCGGGTGACCAGCACCAGCGGCACCAGCGCGAACGGGATGCCGAACGACAGCACGACCTGGGAGATCACCAGGCTGCTCGTGGTGGGCAGCCCGAGGCCGAGCACGACAAGCGCCGGTGCCATGGTGAGCCCGCGGCGGACGAACAGCGGAATGCGGCGGCCGATGAAGCCCTGCATGACGACCTGCCCCGCGTAGGTGCCCACGCTGGACGACGACAACCCCGACGCGAGCAGCGCGACGGCGAACGCCAGCGCGGCGCCGCCGCCGACGATGCGGCCGAGCCCGAGATGCGCGGCCTGGATCGAGTCGGCCTGGGCATGGCCGCCCGCCCGGCTGAACAGCGAGGCCGCGACGAACAGCATCGCGAGGTTGATCAGGCCTGCCGCGCCGAGCGCGATGAGCACGTCGAGCCGCTGGAAGCCGAGCAGCTCGCGGCGCTCGGCGTCGTCGCGGCAGTGCACCCGGGACTTCGTCAGGGCCGAGTGCAGGTAGACCACGTGCGGCATCACCGTCGCCCCGATGATGCCCGCCACAAGCAGCAGGCCGTCGCCGCCCGGCAGGCTCGGCAGCAGGCCGGACGCGATGGCCCCCGGATCGGTCCCCACGGCGGCCAGGTCGTAGGCGAACCCGAGGAAGACGATGCCGAGCAGGGCGCAGATCGCCAGCTCGAAGCGGCGGTAGCCGCGCTGCTCAAGCGCCAGGATTCCGAACGCGACAACCGCCGTGATCAGCCCCGCAGGCAGCAGCCGGAGGCCGAAGAGCAGGTTGAGCCCGACCGCGGCGCCGATGAACTCGGCCAGGTCGGTCGCCATGGCGATCAGCTCGGCCTGCACCCACAGCCCCCGGGACACGGCGCGGGGCAGGTACTCGCGGCACAGCTCCGGCAGGTCCCGCCCGGTAGCGACGCCGGTCTTGGCGGACAGGTACTGGATCAGCATGGCCATCAGGTTGGCCACCACGATCACCCAGGCCAGCGCGTAGCCGAACCTCGCCCCGGCGGAGAAGTTGGTGGCGAAGTTGCCGGGGTCGATGTAGGCGACCGATGCGACGAACGCCGGGCCGAGCAGCGCCACGATGCCGCGCGCCCGGCCGCGTGAGCGCAGCAGCCGCAGGCCGCTCTGCCGTGCCGCCTCGGGGGATCGTGCCGTGTCAGCGGATAGTGCCGTGTCAGGGGACCGCGCGGAGTCGCCGCCCGACGGCCGCCCCAAGCTCAGCCGACCGACGGGCCGAGGCCCAGAGACTGCGGCGTGCTTGAGTCAGGCGACGGCTGGTTCAGGCCCCCGTCCAGCGGGCCGAACTCGGTCATCAGCGCCGGGCTGCCGCCCCAGGGCGTCTGCTCCTCGGCGATCAGGGTGTTCGTCGTGAGCAGCAGGCCCGCCACCGAGGCACCGTTCTGCAGGGCAGAGCGCGCCACCCGCAGCGGATCGACGATTCCCATCTCGACCATGTTACCGAAGCGGCCTGCCAGGGCGTCGAACCCCTCGTCCTGGCCCATCTGCGCCATCTTCGCCACCACGTCGTGGCCGGAGTAGCCCGCGTTGGCGGCGATCAGGTAAGCGGGCTCGGTCAGCACGCTGCGCACGATCTGCACGCCGGTCGCGTAGTCGTCCTTGACCTGCAGGTCGTCGAGTGCGGCGGCGGCGTGCAGCAGCGCCGCCCCGCCCCCGGCGACGATGCCCTCCGCCATCGCGGCCCTGGTGGCGGACAGCGCGTCCTCGACCCGGTGCTGCAGTTCCTTCAGCTCGGCGTTGGTCGGCGCGCCGACGCTGATCACGGCGACCTTGCCGGACAGCGAGCCGATCCGCTCGGTCAGCACGTCCTCGTCGATGCCGAACTGAGCCCGGCCGAGCTCGGCGCGGAGCTGGGTGAGCCGGAAGGTGAGCTGCTCGGCCGAACCGCTGCCGCCGATGATCGCGGTCCGGTCCGCGTTGACCCGCACCTGGGCGGCGCGGCCGAGCTGCTCGACGGTCATCGTCTCCAGCGAGAACCCGGAGTGCTTGCTGAACACGGCACCGCCGGTGATCGCGGCGATGTCCTCAAGCTTGTGCAGCCTCCGGTCGCCGAACCCGGGAGCCCGCACGGCGACGCACTGGAAGACCCGGTTGACGTGGTTGTGCACGAGCATGCTCAGCGCCGAGCCCTCGACGTTCTCGGCGATGATGACCAGCGGCCGCGGTGCCCGCATGATCCGGTCGAGTATCGGCATCAGCTGCTGGACCTTGGTGATCTTCTCGCTGCACAGCAGCACGTAGGGGTCGTCCAGGATCGCCTCAAGGCTGGCCGGGTTGGTCACGAGATAAGGCGACAGGTATCCGTTGTCGAATTCAAAGCCCTCCACGAAATCGACGCTCATCCCGTGCACGGCGGACTCCTGCACCGTGACGATGCCGCCGTCGCCGACGGTGTGCAGCGCGTTCGCGATCACCGCGCCGACCGTGTCGTCGTCGTTGGCCGAGATCGCGGCGACCCTGGCGAAGTCCTGCTCGGTGACCACCGGGCGGGCGACCCCCTGCAGGTGGCTGACCAGAGCGCCGACGGCCAGGTCGATGCCGCGCTTCACTAACACCGGGTTGGCGCCCGCGGCGATGGCCAGAAAGCCCGACCTGACGATCGCTTGGGCGATCACCGTCGCGGTGGTGGTGCCGTCACCGACGATGTCGTTGGTCTTGATCGCGGCTTCCTTGACCAGCTGGGCGCCCATGTTCTCGAACTGGTTCTTCAGGTGGATCTCGCGCGCGATGGTGACCCCGTCGTTGGTGACCACGGGCGATCCGGTGATCTTCTCCAGGATGACGTTGCGTCCCTTGGGCCCGAGGGTGGACTTCACTGCCTCGGCGAGCTGGTCCACTCCTGCCAGCAGCAGGGCGCGGGCTTCCTCGCCGAAACGCAGTTCCTTGGCCATCGGGTTTTCCTCCTGCGGGAGTACGGGAATACGGGGAGTACGGGGAGCCTGGCTGATAAGGGTTACGGGACGAGGATCGCGCGGCCGCGGACGCGGCCGGCGTCGAGATCGGCCAGCGCGTCCGGCGCGGCGTCCAGCGGGTAGGTCCTGGTGTGCAGGGTGACCTTCCCCGCCTCGGCCAGCACCATCAGCTCGGCGAGGTCGTTGTAGGTGCCGACGATGTTGCCGATGATGTTCCGCTCGGTCGAGATGATGTCGAGCGTGGGGATGTGCAGCGTGCCGCCGTAGCCGATCACGAAGTAGGAGCCCGCCGGGGCGGTCATCTGCCAGCCCTCGGCCTCGGCGCCCTCCTCCGCGACGAAGTCGAACACGACCTGGGCGCCGGGCCCGCCGGTCAGCTCCTGCACCGCGGCGACCTGCCCGCCGTCGGCGACCACGGTGTGGTGCGCGCCCAGCTGCTCGGCGAGCTTGAGCGCGTCCGGGTTGCGGTCCACCACGATGATCTGAGTTGCGGTGAGCGCGGCGAGGCACTGGATGCCGATGTGGCCGAGGCCGCCGGCCCCGATGACCACGGCGGTCGTGCCGGGGTACAGCAGCGGGATGGCCTTGCGGACGGCGTGGTAGGCGGTGATGCCGGCGTCGGCGAGCGCGGCGACGTCCTGCGGCCTGGTCGCCGGGTCGAGCTTGACGCAGGCCCGTGCCGAGGTGAGCAGGTACTCGGCCATCCCGCCGTCGCGGGACAGGCCGGGGAAGGAGTTGTTGATGCAGTGCATGTCGTCGCCGGCCCGGCAGGCGCGGCACAGCCCGCAGGTGGGCGTGGGGTGCAGGATGACCGTGTCGCCGACGGCCACGTTGGTGACCGCGGAGCCGACCTCGTGCACCCAGCCGGCGTTCTCGTGGCCCAGGATGTACGGCAGCGGGGTGCCCATCGCCGCGTCCCACTGGCCCAGGATGATGTGCAGGTCGGTACGGCAGACGCCGGCGCCGCCGATCTTCACGATGACGTCGAGCGGTCCGGTTATGGTCGGCTCTGGTACCTCGTCGATCACGGGCTGGGTATGGAATGCGTGCAACCGGACGGCCTTCACTGGTCCTCCTCGCCTTGTCCTGCGGTGTCGTATCGGTGCCGCAGCATGCCGCGGCAGATGCCGGAGTTCGCCTCGATGCTCGTCCGGGTGATGCGGGCCTTCCGCAGGTGCAGCGGCACCGCGTCGTCGCGCACCGGCGCGCCGGTCGCCGGGTCGATCAGCAGCGGGGCGTCGTCCCCGGCGGGCAGGCCGAGCTCGGCCCGGCGCTGCCGCAGCCGGTGGAGCGCATGCGAGCCAGGCACCTCGCCCAGGGTCATCGCCCGCAGCGCGGACGGCTCGGTGCCGGCCGCGAGCAGCGGCCGGCACACCTGGTCGGTGCCGGCCATCACCGCCTTGCGCAGGAAGTCGGCGCGCAGCTGGTGCAGCTCGCCGACCGCCTCACCGTCGAACGACTGCGCGAAGCCGGCCCGCGCCGCCACCCCGCCGTTGATCGCGTCCGAGGCGAAGTGGTCCTGCAGCACCACCTCGGTACGGCGCACCCCCGGCAGCACGGACACCGCGTCGTAGGCGTCAGCGACCATCAGGAAGGCGAAGTTGGGCGCGCAGAAGTACGTCGGCAGCCGTAGCCGGACGGACGCGTCCCCGTCCGCCGAGATGGCGGCTGACTCGACGAAGCCCAGCGTCGTGATCGGCTCGTCAAGCTCCGGGTCGCGAACCCCCGCCAGCGCCTCGAGCACCCGGGCCGTCCCCGGGGGGCGGCCCCCGGGGACGGCGTCCCGGTGCGTCCCGGAGGGTCGCTCCCCCGGGTCAGCTGACCGGGCCGCCCCGGGGGGTCGCCCCCCCGGGTCAGCTGCCGGGGGGGTTCCGGGGGGTCGCCCCCCCGGGTCAGCTGCCGGGGGGGTTCCGGGGGGTCGCCCCCCCGGGTCAGCGCTGCGCGGCCCGGCCGTCAGCGGGGCAGTCATGCCCCCGCGACCAGCTGCGCGTCGTCCTGAGCGGCCGGCGTTCCCGCACCGGCGGCCAGCTGGTACTCGGCGGGCACCGTGATGTCGTAGAGCTTCGCCGCGTTCAGGCCGAGGATCTTCTTCTTCCCCGCGACGCCGAGCCTCGGGTAGTCGGAGAACTCGTCGCTGGGGTAGTCCCAGTCCACGAATCCCTCGACCTGCCACTTGGGCTCCCAGATGCCGTAGTCGCTGCCGAAGGTCATCTTGTCCTCGCCGACCCAGAACAGCAGCTCGCCCATCACCTTCGCGAAGAACTTCGGCCGGGCGTGCATGAGCCCGCCGATGACCACCGACAGGCCCGCGTAGACGTTCGGCTCCTGCGTCGCCATGAAGCAGAAGTCCTCGATCCGCGGCAGGCCGACGTGCTCGACGATGAAGTTCAGGCCCTGGAAGTCGGTCGCCGCGTGGTCGATGTCGGAGACGTCGAAGGCGTCCTTGTCCAGCGGCCAGATCGTCGGGCCCTTGTGCACGTGGATGTTCTTGATGCCGAGCTCCTGCGCGGCCTCCAGGAACCGGTACGCGGCCGGGTCGCTCAGCTTGTAGCCGCGCGAGCCGTTGTTCCACTCGGCCGTGTAGAGCTTGACGCCCTTGGACCCGTAGCGCTCGACGTCGGCCCTGAGCTGCTCCAGCCCCACGTCACCGTCGCGCGGGTCGAACCGGGTGTTCGCGATGAACTTGCCGGGGTGCTTCTCGCCGAGCGCCGCGTTGCGCTTGGTGGTGTTGAAGCCCTCCTTGTACCACTCCTTCAGGTAGGTGGGCTGGAAGATCGCCACGTCGACGTGCCCGTCGGCGAAGACGTCCTTCATCAGGTCGTCCTCGGAGTACTTCTGGAAGTGCTCGATGCTCCAGTGCGTCTCCGCCGGGCCAAGCCCCTGGTAGGCGTGGAAGCAGTTGATCCAGCCCTCGGCGTACTTCTCGGCGCCGGGTACCCAGTTGTCCGGTGCGGCGTTCCAGTAGTGCATATGACTGTCAACGACGAAGTACTTCTCGCCATCCTTCTCGTACACGAGTGCCTCCTTGTGGGCCGAATATGATGCGGGCGCCGTAACCGTCCCGGCTGGTCCCAGCAATACCGCTAGTTCCTAGCAGAACCTCTGGACACGGCCAGCGCAAGACCTAGCTGGCTGTCAGATCGAAACCGATGTACTCGGCCGCGTCCTCGGGGTTCGCGAACATGATCGTCCGGTCGTCCTCGTGGATCATGCGGCCGTAGTGCGTGGACATGTTCTCCTCGAACTCCGCGGCGTCGAAGAACCCGGGCTCCTCGCCGAGCGCCTCGGAGATCTCGTCGTAGACGAAGTCCATCCGGCCGACCGCGTCGACCCGGATCATCGACGGCAGCGCACGCACGGTGACGTTCGGCTTGGTGCTCATGACCTGGGCCATCACCGCGCCGACCTGGTTGTTCATCAGCGTGACGCCGCACTGGTTGGAGGCGGTGCTGTCGGACTTGAACGGGCTCTGAGCGGTCTTGAACGGGCTTTCCGTGGTGGTCATTGCGCCAGCTCCTTCGGTACCTCGAGGCTCAGGTCGGACAGGATGCCGCTGAACCGGTTCTTCGCCGCGTCCAGGCCGTCCTCGAACCTGGGCGGCTTGGCGTCGGGCTGCGACCACAGCGGCTGCAAGGTGCGGGCCGCCGCGATGGCTCGCGGCACCCAGGCCGACAGCCACTGCTGCAGCTGCGCCTTGTTGTGGCCGGCGAACTCCCGGTCGCTGGTCAGCAGCTCGAACATCGCGATCGTGTACCGCAGGTCCCGCTCGGCGAAGTCGTACTCCTCGGCGCCGACCAGGGTGGGCGTGACGAAGTCGCCGTTGCGCGGCGCGGCGTGCTGCACCAGGTTGCTCCGGAACAGCTCGCCGACCAGCGGCTCGAAGACCACGTTGGCCGCGAAGATCGCCTCGCACCAGTCGTCGATCCCGGTCAGCAGCTCGGCCGTCTCCCTGACGCCCTGCCAGGCGGGGTCGCTGTTCCAGGTCTCGATGTGCGCGGCGCCGTCGAAGCCGTCGATCTCCTCGCTCAGGGTCAGGTTGTACAGCGCCAGGTCCTGCGCCGCCCTGATCCGGTGCATGCTGTTCACCGAGATCGCGTTGTTGTGCATGTTCGTCGGCGCCCGCCGGTTGGCGTTCGCGAAGAGGTAGAGCCCGAGACCGTGGTCCACGTGCATCCAGGCGCCGACGTTGCGCTCGACGAAGCGCACCCAGTTCGGGTTCCACTGGTCGAACGCCTTGGACTGCCTGGCCGCGTCCACGTTCTGGTTGAGCTGCCGTACCACGTTGGAGTTGTAGCGGTAGAAGGTGAGCTCCCACTCCTCGTTCGGGTCGCGGAACTCGTGCCAGCCGAGCGCGGGCCAGTCGTAGCCCTTGCCGCCGGAACCGGGGAAGCGCTCCGGTTCGGGCCGGTCGCTGCCCCACGCCTTGAGCGCCGTCCAGTCCAGCGGATACCCGCCCCGGCCGTCGGAGAACCCGTACAGCCAGCCCTGGGCCAGGTAGTGCCTGGGGTCGGGCTGGACCTCGACGGTCACGTCCTCGTAGTGCGACTGCTTGCGCTTCTTCGGCGTGTAGTAGTTGAACCTGCGCGCGGTCGAGTCAGGAAATTCCCTGGCGCCGGCCTCGGCGTCGGTAAAGACGGGCTTGGGCAAGCTGCGTTCTTCCGAAGTTGTCATCAGATCTCTCTCTCACCTTCGAGTCCCGCCGATGTCGCCACCGGGAGAGCTGCCAGTCGAACTTCGTGGTTCGGCCGCCCCCTCACTGCTGCGGGTCAGCGGTCGTAGTGAACTTGTCGTAGTAGATGCGCTTTTCCTCGACTCCCGCCGTGGCCAGCACCGGCATCGCCGCCTCCACCATCGGCGGCGGGCCGCAGACGTAGGCGTGCGCGCCGTTGAGCCCGCCCGCCAGTCGCTTGACCACCTCGGTGATCAGTCCTGCCTCGCCCTCCCAGCCGTCGCCAGCCGCGGGCTCCGACAACGCGGGCACGTACCTGAAGCCGGGCAACCTGCCTTCGAGGTCGCGTAGCTCGCGTTCGAAGCACAGGTCCCTGCGCCCGCGCGCGCCGTAGAAGAACGTGGCTTTACGCTGCAAGCCCCGCTCTGCCATGGAGCGGAGCAGGGCCAGAATCGGGGCCATGCCCGCGCCGCCGCCGACGAAGATCAAGTCCGCGTCGAAGTCCTCGCGCAGGGTGAACACCCCGAACGGCCCGGTCAGCTCGAGCCGGTCGCCGACCGCGAGCTGGGTGTCAAGGAAGTGCGAGAACAGCCCGTCCGGATAGACCTTGATGACGAACTCGAGCAGCCCGCCGTCCCGGCTTGAGGTGTTCGCCATCGAGAAGGAGCGGGTCTCGTCGGTGCCGGGAACCTTGATATCGACGTACTGGCCGGGGAAGAACTTGATCTCCTGCGGCTCGACCAGGCGGAGCGTGAGATGCCGCATGTCGTGCGTGACCGGCTCGTTGGAGACGACCTCGGCCACCGCGTCGATGATCGGCAGCCCGGACCGGATCATCTCCTCGTCGTAGTTGAGCAGCTCGATCGTCAGGTCCTCGTAGGGGTGCGCGCGGCAGAGCAGCGTGAAGCCTTCCTCCTTCTCGTAGTCGGGCAGCGCGAACGTCGAGTACCGCTCAAGGTCGATGTCGTCGCCGTCCAGGACGAAGGACTTGCAGGAGGAGCACTGGCCCTCCTTGCAGCCGTGCATGAGCATGATTCCCTGCTCGGCGGCAGCGCGGAGGATCGTCTGGTCCTCGCCGACCTCGATCTCGATGCCGACCGGCTCGAATCGCACGACATGCTTGTCGGCCATGGCTCCCTGCTCTGGAAACGTGGAACTGCTGCGCGTGGAACTGCTGCGCGTGGAACTGCTGTGGGCGGCGGGCTGCTGTGGGCGGCGGACGGCCGGCGAGCAGGAAAGGGGGGCCAGGGACGGGCCGCAGGCCCCCCTTTTTGCTCGTTTCTGCGCTAGGTCATCTGCTCGTTTCTGCCCTAGGTCAGCTGCCCGCTCAACCCGTCGCGGGTGCCGGGCGGCCTGCCGGGCCGCCGCGGATGTACTCCGCGTGGAACGCGGTCCGCTGCTCCGGCGTCATCTCGTTCAGCAGCACGTTCGGGCTCAGCACCGGGCCCATCTTGCGCAGGTGATCGAGCGTCCACATCTTCTTCGGGTCGAGGTTCAGGTGCGGCTGCGCGACCATCGTCTTGCCGTCGTCACGCACGTAGCCCATGTCCTTGACCACGTCGGCCCAGGTCCAGCCGTGGTAGAGGGTCTCCCACTCCCGCTTGCCGATCAGCTGGCCCATGTTCGGGGTCTCCCGGCCCTGGTAGGTCGGCCGGAACGCGGTCACGTCGGTCCAGGCGCATTCCTCGTGGCAGTAGGTGCGTACCTGCCCGTCGACCTCTTCCATCACCATGTCCTCGCGGACCAGGCAGGGCACCATGCAGGTCCAGCAGCGGTGCGGGTACACGTAGTCGACGTCTTCGCCCACGATCGGGTTGTGCCCGTTCGGCATCGACAGCCGGTTGTAGTTCTCCCACCACTTGCCGTACTTGTCGTACCAGCCCGGGTACTTGTACTCGAACCACTCGAAGTCCTTGTCGGTCATCGGGTCGATCCGCCAGTAGTTCGCCAGCCAGCCGGTG
>Ga0302326_10005004_pt1 | contig 30407 bp, 24 predicted proteins | sample Palsa_T0_3_FD_202264 | JGI IMG/M metagenome (GOLD analysis project Ga0302326, IMG submission 202264) | Peat permafrost microbial communities from Stordalen Mire near Abisko, Sweden - Palsa_T0_3 | ecosystem: Environmental > Terrestrial > Soil > Palsa > Peat permafrost | place: Sweden: Abisko... | reverse complement strand
TGCTCCACGTTCCACTCACGGAAGGTCTTCGCCATGCAGCTTGATCCCCGATTAACCTCACCCGAGTGTAGCGGAAGCATTACTCGGACGGGCTCCTAGAGGCAAAAGGCTCAGGGCTTGGGCGGCGTCTGAGTGCCGCTGGCAGCATCCCCGGGCGCGACGCAGTCATAGACCGTCACGTCCTCCACTCGGTGCGCCACCGCATGCTTACCCTCGGTGGCACACTTCGCTTCGGCCTGCTCGAGCGCCTGAGCTTCGCTTTGCTGCTGCGCTTCCCCCGGGGCGACACCGGCCTGAACCGGCGCTGGGGCCGACGGCATCTCAACCGGAGGCGGCGCATAGGCGCATGCCGCCACCGCAGCCGTCGCACAAACGCTGACCATCGTCCACTTCATGTTCGCTCTCCGTGCGCGCCGCCGCGCCTTGTTTTTCTTTAGGGCATTGCGCTCGCAGCCTCGAGCGTCGTAGCCGTGACGCGATTACGGCCATCGTGCTTACTGCGATACAAGGCGGCGTCGGCAATCTTCAGCAGCCTCTCGGGGAGGCCCGACTGGCGCGGTACCTGGTCCATGCCACACAGACCGAAGCTCGCGGTCACGCGCAGCTTATTTTTGTCCACCGTGAAAGGTGTCTGCTCCACGCTACGCCGCAGGCGCCGGGCGACTTCGCGCGCGCTCTCGTAGGTGGTCTCGGGCATTACGATGGCGAATTCCTCCCCGCCGATGCGCGCCACCCAGTCGATCTGCTGCCGTAGCGTCTGCTTCAGGCGCGGCCCGAACTGGCCCAGGATCTGGTCGCCGCCCGCATGCCCGCAGGTATCGTTGATCTGCTTGAAATTATCGATGTCGCACAGCAGCAGCGACAGCGGCTTGCCGTGGCGCGCGGCGCGCTCCACCTCGCGCGGAAACTGCTTGCCGAAGAAGCGGCGGCTCGCGACGCGGGTGAGGTCATCGGTGGCCGAGAGTTTGCGGTTCTCGCTCAGCGTGATGCGCAGCACCGCCTCCAGCTCCGCGACGCGCCGCGCGTGGCTGATGCGCGCATCGAGCTCGGCGTCGGAGACGCGCTTGCCGACGCAGTCATCCGCCCCGGCAGCGAGTCCGATTTCGCGCTCCAGCGCCTCATCGAGCTCGGCGATGAACAGCACGAACGGTGCGCGCGTTTCCTTGCGCGCGCGCAACATGCGTACCAGCATCGGGCTGTCGGTGACCACGACCGGGCGAAACTCTTCCTTGAACAGCCGCATCGCCGCGTGCTCGTCCGGTACGGATTGGCAGTCGAGCACGTCCGAGGTAATACGGCGCTCCATGAGCTGCCGCAGCAACGGGTCGGAGAACACCAGCAGCGCCTTGGGAGGGGGCAGCACGCGCACCATGACGGCCACGGTTGCGGTGGTAGTTCCGTCATCGATGTGCGGGATTTTCTGCGCGCGCCGCTCGAGCACTCGGCGGATAACGGTGGTATGACCGCCGGATCCCATAAACCTCCCGCAGGTGTCCTGCCACGGATTCAACCCTGTCGGGGCGGCGCAATCAAGCTGCATCGCCTGCGCGCCAGAAAAGCAGCACCGGCCGCGCCGACGGTCACGGCGCGACCGGCATGCAAGCGCAGCTGCTGCTGCTAAGGCGCTGGCACGGGCTCGGATGTGCGGTGCGGGAGGCGGCTGTGCTGCGCGAGCCGCGCGCGCATCGTGGCAGAGAGCGGCTGAGGCGCTGTCAGGTCTGCGGCCTGCCAGTCTCTTCCGGCCCCCTCCGGCGCGAGGATGGCGACGAAGGTGTGCACGACGGGTGTGGCGCCGCAACCCCCGTCGGCGACCACGCAGCCAAGCCCGGTGATCTCGCCGCGATCGTTGATGTCGCCGGTCGCGAGCAGATACAAGGGCGCGTCCGACTGCACGAGCTTGTTCAAGTCATAGATCTTGCCGTTTTGCCACAGGAACACGCGCGAGTTGCCGGCCGCATCGTACGAGGTGCCCACCACCTGGTCGAAGTTGTTGATGCCGGTCGCCTGGGCGGTGGCATCGCCCGGCAGGGTGTGCAGATTCACGATGCCTGCAGCTGTCCAGATCGTCGCCTGGCTGTTGGGCGTGAGCACGCCACCCACGACATCACCGGCCGTATCCGAGAAGCCGGCGATGAGGCCGCGGTTGTTGATCGCCATCGGCGTGTTCCAGCCCTCCCCGCCGAGGGTCGCGAGCCGGATGGGTTTGCCGTTCACCCACGCCAGCGCGTGCCGGGCGCTGAAGGCACCGACCGCGACATCACAGGCACCGGAGATACCGACCACTTCGCCTGCGTCATTGATGGCGGTCGCAGCCGAGGTCGAGTCGCCGGCCAACGGGGGCAGTACGCGCTTCTGGTCCGCCTCCGGACCCCACAGCACAGCCTCGAACTGCAGCACCTGCGGCTGTACGCAGGTCCGATCGTGGACGGCCGTCTCGGCCCAACCGACGGCGAGTCCCGCCTGGTTCACTCCAGTGGCGAAGCCGTTGTTGCCCCCGAGCAGCGGCAGCTGGCTCAGAAGGCCGTTCTTCCACAGAAACGGCAGACACGTGTGTCCGTTGGTGGGAATGAAGTCGGCACACGAGAAGGTTTCGCCGAGCGGATCGGTGATGGCACTCTCGGAGATGCCGACCACGAGGCCGTGATTGTTCTTGACCGGCCATTCGACCGCGCTGTTCTCACCGCCGAGCGTGCCCAGATCGATCAGCGCTCCAGGGGGCGCAAGCGTTGCGTGCAGCGCGCCGGATGCGTTGGTCGAGGCGCCGGTGACCCAGCCGAGATTGTTGATGCCGGCGCCGAAGGCGAACGTGCCGCCGAGCGTGCCGGTGTCGTACACGACGTAGACCGGTGACGCAGAGCTCTGCGCCGCAGAGTCCTGCGCCCATGTATGTGCGCCGAGGCTCAGTGCGAGCGCTCCGATTGCCAGGGGGTAGTTGCATTTCATGCTTGTTCTCCCGCGACCGCTAGGTCCGCATTGGGAGGGGAATCTAGAGCAGCGTGCAGCCAGGGCACGGACGTTTTCGGACCTCGAAGGGGGGAATCGAGGTCCGAAAATGGCGCCTCCCGGATGCCTGAGCGCCGCAGCGCGCCCCAGGTCACCGGGCGGGAACGCCCGCGTTCATCGCATGCAGCGAACGCTCCGGCGCGTTGCGCCGTTCAAACCCGCAGGCGGGCGCTAGCATCCAAGGTGGCAGGGGTACGTCCCTTGGCAGCCGCGCCGGGCTTGAACCTTGGAAAGTCTCAACTGGTCCAGCCGCAGCCCCATCGGGGTCATCGTTATCGCGGTGTTCCTCGGCCTGCTCGGGTTCTCGAGCCTCGCCCGCCTGCCCCTGCAGCTGTTCCCCGACATCAATAAGCCCGAGCTGTCCATCCAGATGGGCTGGCGCACCGCCTCCCCCGAAGAGGTCGAGTCGGAGCTGCTCGAGCCGCTCGAGAACGTCATGCAAGGGATGCAGGGGGTCGAGGAGATCGAAGGCAACGCTTTCGCCGAAGGCGCCAATCTCAACCTGCGCTTCGCCCTCGGCACGGACATGAAGAACGCGCTGGTCGAGACGATCGGGAGACTGGACCGGCTGCCCCCGCTCCCGCGCGATGCGGATCGCCCGCGGGTGTCGACCGGCGGCAATGGCAACACCAACGAGACGCTGTCATGGTTCTTCGTGCAGCTGCTGCCAGGAACCGCAGGCCCGATCGAAGCGCACCGGCGCTTCATCGAGGACACCGTGCGCCCGCGCCTCGAATCGATCCCGGGCGTGGCGGCGGTGGATGTCAACGACGGTCCCTCGGATGACGTACGCATCACGCTCGATCTGGCGCGCGCCGCCGCACTCGGGATCAGCGTTCCCGACATCGCCAGCCGCGCGGCGAGCGCCAACAACGTCTCCGGCGGACAGCTTGATGTCGGGCGGCGGCAGTACACGCTGCGCTTCACCGGGCGCTTCTCCCCGGAACAGCTCGGTGCGCTGGTGCTCGCCTGGCGCGACGGCCGGCCGATACACCTCGCCGATCTGGCCACCATCGAGGTGGCCCCGCCGGTGCGCACCTTCTTCGCCTACCAGAACGGCAATCCTGCCATCGGCGTGCAGGTATTCCGCGCCAACGGCGCGAACGTGCTGGCGACCCTCGATGCGGTCAAGGCGGCGGTGGCGGAGCTGCGCTCCGGGCCACTGAAGTCCCACGGGCTGGGGATCGAGCAGTCCTTCGATGCCTCGCTCTTCATCCGCCGCGCGGTAAGCCTGCTCACCGAGAACCTGGTCGTGGGGGCGCTGCTGGCGCTCATCGTGGTGTGGTGGTTCATGCGCGAATGGCGCGTGACGCTCCTGATCGCCGCCACCATCCCCGTGTGCCTGTGCGCGACCTTCGTCGCGCTCGACCTGTTCGGCCGCAGCCTGAACGTCATTTCGCTCGCCGGGCTCGCGTTCGCCGTGGGCATGGTGGTCGAGGGCGCGATCGTGGTCTCCGGCAACGTCGTGCGACTGCGCGAGGCCGGCATGCCCCTCGAGCAGGCCTGTCGCCAGGGCGCGCGCCAGGTCGCCGGTGCGCTCTTCGCCTCGACCGCCACCACGGTGGCGGTGTTCGTCCCGGTGCTGTTCCTGAAGGACGTCGAAGGACAGCTGTTTGGCGATCTCGCACTCACCATCTCGATCGCGGTCGCGATCTCGATCGTCGCGGCGCTCACGCTGCTGCCGGTGTCCCTGAGTTTTGTGCTGAACCGCCCGCTGCGTCCGAGCGGCTATGGCGAGGGCTGGCCGCGGCTCACGGAGTGGGTGTTGCGCGTGACCGATACGCGTGCGAAACAGCTCGGATGGATCGCGGGACTCTTGCTTGCGCCGCTGCTGCTGGCCTGGTGGCTGCTGCCGCCGCTTGACTATCTGCCACCGGTCAAGCGCGCGGCGATCGACTCGTTCTTCGACTTTCCTCCGGGCATGAGTCCGGAAGCGGTCAATCGCGAGCTGCTGCCGACGCTGCTCGAGCGGATGCGTCCCTACATGGAGGGCCGCCTGCAGCCGCAGCTAAAGAACTGGTACATCCAGAGCTGGCCGGGCGGCGGAACCATCGGGGCGCGCGTCGTGGACGAGCGCCGCATCGGGGAGCTCGAGAAGCTGGTACGCGAGAAGATCACGGTCGGGCTGCCCGATACGCGCGTGTTCACCGCGGAGGGGGATCTGTTCGGCGGCATCGGCGGCTCGGCGCGCTCGGTGGGAATACATGTGCAAAGCGAGGACGGCGCTGCGCTCAACCGCGTGGCGGTCGAGGGGCGCGAGCTCCTCGAAAAGGTATTCCCGGGCGCCAACGTGCAGAGCTTCCCCGACCCGCAGGATGTCGCGCTCGAGCTGCACGCGGTGCCGGATGACCGACGCATTGCGGAGGTCGGCTGGGACCGCCCGACACTCGGCAGCGTGGTCCGCACCGTCGGCGAGGGCGCCTGGCTCGGAGAATACTTCGACGGCAAGTCGCGCCTGCCGATCGTGCTGCGCTCGAACAGCGGCACGACCCCCGAGGACCTCTCGAACGTGCCGCTCGCGACGCCCTCAGGGCTCGTGGTGCGGCTTGGGGATCTGGTGCAGCTGTCGACCGCGCTCGGGCCGCCGGCGATACGCCGTCTGAATCACCGGCGCACGATCACCCTTACTGTGGATCCGCCGGCCAACCTCTCGCTCGAGGCCGTGCTGAAGAGCATCAACCGCGAGGTGCTGCCGAAGCTGCAGGCGCACCTGCCTGCCGACGGGACCCTGCGACTCGCCGGCAGCGCCGACAGTCTGAGCGAGACGCTCACGGCCATGAGCCAGGTGTTCGCCATGGCGCTCATGGTCCTGCTACTTCTGATGACGGTGTTGTTCCGCTCGTTGCGCGACAGCTGCACCGTGCTGCTCACGGTACCTCTGGCGCTGGTCGGCGGGGTGCTCGGACTGCGCCTTCTCGATCTGGTGAAGTTCCAGGCGCTCGACCTGCTTTCCATGATCGGCTTCGTGATGATGGTCGGAGTCATCATCAATCACGCCATCCTGCTGGTCGCAGCCGTGCGCGGCGTCGAGCGCGAGGGCGCATTGCTCGAGGAGGCGATCCGCGCGGGCCTGAAGCAGCGCCTGCGGGCGATCCTCGCCAGCACGCTCACCGGTGCCTTGGGGGCGCTGCCCATGGCGGTGAACCCGGGTCCCGGCAGCGTCATCTACCGCGGGCTTGCCGCGGTCAACATCGGCGGCGTCGTGGTGAGCCTCGCGTTCAGCCTGGTGCTGATTCCGGCGCTCATGCGGTTGATGGCGAGCCGCCAGGAGCTGGCGGCCACCGCACCTGCGGCGCTGGTGTCCCCATGAGCGCGGTGCGTTCGCAGCGCTGGGGTGCGAGGCTATTAGCGCTGGCGGGCGCGTGCAGCGGCGCGGCGAGCGTGCCGGCAGCCGACCCCGGCTCCGCCGCGCGCGCCGTGGTGGAAGTCGCAACGGTGAGCGTGCAGCCGGTGACGGTCGAGAGCTGGATCCCGGGCTCGATCGTCAGCCGCGCGGACGCGCGCATTGCGAGTGTGATTGCAGGCCGGGTGGTATGGATCGCGGACGTCGGCACGCGCGTGGCGCAGGGCGAGCCGCTCGCGCGCCTCGACGAGACGGTCTCGCGGCTGCGTGTGGATGACCTGCGTGCCCAGGTGGCGCGCGCCCGCGCGCAGCACGATGTCAACAGCTCGCAGCTCGATCGCTTCAACCGTCTCGCGGCCACTCAGGCGCTCAGTGCCAGCCAGCTGGAGGACGCACGCGCGCAGCGGGAGATGTCGAACGATGACCTGACACGCGCCGAGGCGCAGCTGCGCGAGGCCCAGTACGAGATCGCGCAGTCGGTGATCCGCGCGCCCTTCCCCGGCGTAGTCAGCGAGCGATTCATCCAGATGGGCGAGTACCTGCAGACCGGAGCTGCCACCGTGCGTCTGGTCAACACCGTGGATATTGAGGCGCGCGCCACCGCAGCGCTCGAGCTGGCCGGCCACGTGCACCCCGGGCAGAGCGTCACGGTGCGCGAGCACGGCGCCGAGCACACCGGCCGGGTGCGTACCGTGGTGCCGGTCGGCGATGAGCGCTCGCGGCAGTTCGAGGTGCGCGTGACGCTAAGCAGCCCGGAGTGGCTCGTGGGCACGCCGGTCGAGGTGAGCCTGCCGGCGAGCGCGCAGCGCACCGCGGTCACGGTGCCCCGCGATGCGCTGGTGATTCGCCAGAATCATTCCTACGTGCTGCGGGTTACGCGCGCCAACACCGTGGAGCAGCTCGATGTGACCCCCGGCGCCGGCATCGCGGACGCGGTAGAGGTGTCCGGGCCGCTCGCTGCGGGCGACCGGCTGGTCATTCGCGGCGGGGAGCGGCTGGCGGCCGGACAGGCGGTGCGGGTCATCGATCCCGCACCGCATCCCGCAACCCCTCACCCGGGTTGAATCGCTGACGGAGCCGGTTCAGTTCCCCACAGCAGCGGGAACAGCGGGTGCTGCAGCGGGGCCCCGGTCGGCAGGCTCTCGGTCAGCCCCGGAAATTCAGGCGACGTGCGCCAGCGTCGCGGCGCGTGACGGATGTCATCCCCCACGAGGCGCACCGAGAACACGCGCCGGCGGTTCGGGCCGCTGACTCCGCCCGAGGCGTGCAGCGTCAGCATGTGAAAGCACACCGCATCGCCCGGGGCGAGCTCCCAGCCGAGCACGCGGTAGCGGGCGCGCTCGGCGTCGATGTCCGGCAGATCCGCCAACGTGCCCTCGGGAAACCACTTCGCTTCACGCTCCATGAAGGAGCGCGGCATGAGCCAGGGACCCAGGTGCGAGCCGGCGATGAATTCCAGCGTAGCGGGGCGGCTCACCGGATCGACCGGGATCCAGAAGCTGCAGTTCTGCGCGCCGGTGATGTTGTAGTACGGCTGGTCCTGGTGCCAGGGCGTCGGCGCGCGCGTGCCCGGCTCCTTGGTGAGCATGTGATCGTGGTACAGCCGCGCCGTGCGACTTTGCATCAAGCGTGCGCCGGCCTCCCCGAGCGCGGACTCGAAGATCACGCGACGGTAGTACTCGTTCTCCTGCCAGCAGCAGAAGTCCTCAATGAACCAGCCGGGATCATCGCGTGCACTGGCCACCTTGGCGCGCGTACTCGGGTGAGCGAGATTCTGATCGATGCCCTTGGTGAGCAGCTCAATCTCACCCGGGGTGAGGAGCCCGCGCAGGACTACGGCACCGTCCAGCTGAAACGCCTTGACCTGTGTCTCGGTAACGCCCGAGCGCGAGGCGGGCGCTAATGTTAAGTCGGAGGGGTCGTTGCCTGATCGATCCAGCATCGAGGCCCGGAGCATAGCGCACTCCTGCACGCGTCGGACATGTCCTACCGCAACGGTGAGTCCGCTTAACCTGCGAAAACCGCCGTGCGCTGACATGGCTCACGGTGAGGTCGCGCTATGTTGGGCGCGACGCTCGATACCACTGAGGAACAAGTCATGTCACGAGTGCTACTGGTTGTTTGCGCGGCGACAGCCGCGTGCGCCCTGGCCGCGTGCGCCAGCGAAGGCCCGCCACCGACTGCGCAGCTGGCGCGCGCCCGCACCCTCGTCGATCAGGCTGACAAGGCGCAGGGCCAGCGTTACGCCGCGGCGGACCTGCAGCGCGCGCATGACGAGCTGAGTCAGGCAGAGAGCGCCGCTCAGCAGAAGCACTACAACGAGGCGCGTAGCCTCGCTGAGTCCTCGGCCGTGGATGCGGACGTGGCGAGCGCGCGTTCGGAGGCCGGAGATGCGCAGCGTGCGGCACATGAGGCTGCCAGCGGCAACTCGGTCCTGCAGCAGGAGAGTCAGCGTGCGGCCGATGCGTCAAACGCGGCGGTCGCGGGAGGGATCCCGCCGCCGTCCCCGACACCGCCGCCCGCCTCGCCCCCTGGCCTGGACACCTACCCGCAGGCACCACCGGCGCCCGCGGATTCGAGCACCCCGCGCTGATATGCCACAGGAGTGGAACATGAGGAATCTGATAGGTATTGCCGTCGCCGGTGCGCTGCTTGCCGCCTGTGCCACAGCCCCGACGCACGATGATCGGGTCGACGAGGCGCAGGCAGAGATCCAGACGCTCGCGCAGGACCCGCTGGCGCAGCAGGCCGCATCGCGTGACCTCGAGGAAGCGCGGGCGCGTCTGCAGGACGCGCAGAATGCGCTGCAGGCGCACCAGCCCCTGTCCACCGTCGAGCACCTCGCCTACCTCGCGCAGCGCCATGCCGAAGCCGGGCTGGCGCGCGTACAAGCGGAGCACTCGCGCGTGGCGCTGGCGCGCGCCCAGGAGGAGCGCACGCAGATTCTGCTCGCGGCTCGGGCGCGTGAAGCTCAGGGCGCGCAGAACCAGGTCCAGTCGACCCGCGCCGAGCTCGCCCAGACGCAACAGGAGCTTGCGGACCTCAAGGCGAAGCAGACCGATCGCGGCGTGGTCGTCACCCTGGGTGATGTACTGTTCGACACCGGTCAGGCGACGCTCAAGCCCGGCGCCGACCTGGCGCTCGATCGCCTGGCGAGCTACATGACGGCGAACCCGCAGACGAAGATCGTCGTCGAGGGTCACACCGACAGCGTGGGGACTGACGAATATAACGACGCGCTCTCGCAGCGGCGTGCCGATGCCGTGGCGCACGCGCTGATCGCGCGCGGGGTGTCTGCGGATGACGTCCGCGCCATCGGCCGCGGCAAGAACTATCCGGTCGCGACCAATGACACTGCGGCCGGCAGGCAGCAGAACCGGCGCGTGGAGATCGTGTTCTCGGACCAGAACGGCCGTTTCGCGCAGGGCGCGAACATGCCGACCGGCCGCTAGTCATGTATTGAATGATAAATATCTGATAATTTACTGATATATAACGATTACTTAGCACGGAAACGCTGACAGGACCGGGCAGCGGACGCACGGTGGCGCCAAGGACGGCTCCAGGGACGGCATCACGTGCGCCTGCGCGTTCGCGTAGCATCGCGCCACGATGACCGACGCTCCCGCCACTCCGCGCCGGCGCGACCGCACTCGCCCGCAGCGCTCGACCGGCCCCTCCCTTGCTCCCCTGCCGCGCCTTGTAAACCACTTCGCGCCGCTGGAGATACTCAACGCCGAGCAGGTCGAGCGCATTCTGCTCGCCGCTTTCCGCGTGCTGCAGGAGGCGGGACTGGAGATCCGCAGCACGGCGGCGCGCGAAATTTACCGGCGCGCCGGCGCACTCGTGGACGATGAGACGCAGCTGGTGCGCCTGGGGCGCGAGCTGGTGGAGGGGCACCTGGGTCACGCTCCGCAGTCCTTCGTGCTTCATGCGCGCAACAGCGCACGGCACCTGCACGTTGGCGAGAACGTGGTCAACTTCGGCCCGGTCACGGGCGCACCGCACATCCGTGACGAGGAAAGTGGCCGGCGCTATGGTGACCTCGAGTCCTTTCGCAACATCCTCAAGCTCACGCACGTACTCGGAGTTCTGCATTGGCAGGGCGGTATCGTCGTCGAACCGGTCGATGTGCCCGTGGCGGTGCGCCATCTTCTGACCTACCAGGCACATATCGAGTGCGCCGACACGGTGTGGGCGGCACGCGGGATCGGTGGTGTGCAGGCCGAGGACGCCATCGCCATGTCCGCGATCGAGCACGGCTGCACGATCGAGGAGCTGGCTGCGCGGCCGACTCTCATGACGGTCACCAACGTCAATTCTCCGCGCCGCGTTGACGAGGAGATTCTCGACAACATCATCGTGATGGCCCGTCACGGGCAGTGTGTGGTCATCACACCCTTTACGCTCATGGGTGCGATGGCGCCGGTGACCCTCGTCGGCGCACTCGTACAGCAAACCGCGGAAGCGCTCGGCGTGATCGCACTGTGCCAGATGGTGCGTCCCGGTACGCCCTGCGTGATGGGTGGCTTTACCTCCAACGTCGACATGCGCACCGGCTCGCCCGCGTTCGGAACACCCGAATACGTGCACGCGGTGCTCGCCGGCGCGCAGCTGGGGCGACGGCTGAAGCTGCCGGTACGCAGCAGCGCGGTGAACGCTTCCCCGGTCGTGGACGCGCAATCCACCTACGAGACCGCATTCTCGCTGCAGGCCGCGGTCCTGAGCCACAGCCACCTCATTAACCACGCCGCCGGCTGGCTGGAGGGCGGCTTGTCGGCCTCGCTCGAAAAGATCGTGGTCGACGCGGAGCTGCTGCGTAACTGGGCCGAGATCCTGAAGCCTTTGGAGTTCAGCGACGATGACCTCGCGGTGGATGCCATCAAGGGCATCGCCGCCGGCGGGCACTTCTTCGGCGCTGCGCATACGCTCGCGCGCTACCAGTCCGCGTTCTACCGCCCGCTGCTGTCGGATTGGTCCAACTTCGAGAACTGGACCGATGCGGGCGCCCGCAATGCCACCCAGCGCGCCACGCTCATCTGGAAGAAGCTGCTCGCAAGCTACGTACCACCACCGCTCGAGCCGGCCGTGAAGGAGGCCATCGTCGCGTACGTGGCCCGCCGCAGGCAGGAGATCGGCGGGGAATGAGCACGGCCCCCGCCGGTCGCGCCCTCAGGCGCATCATGAACGCGCGCATGTACGCCGTAACTCCCCAGGTCGAGGCGGCGTGGCGTGAGCTGCTCGATCACGTGACCGGCGAGGCGGACGTCTCATTCGAGTACCTCCCCTACCCCGCCCCGCAGCCGCTCGAGAAACTCTGGGCGCGGGCCGATCTTGGCGCAGTCTTCATGTGCGGCTTTCCGATCGCGCTGCAACTCGCGCCCGTCGTCCCGATCGCGGCCCCCATCCCGCGGGTCGACTGGGCCGGCGGCCGCGCCGTCTACCGTACCGATCTCATCGTGCGCGCGGACAGCCCCTACGGCAGGCTTGAGGACACCTTCGGCGGGCGTGCGGGCTGGACGGTCGAGCACTCGCACTCCGGATTCAACGCGCTGCGGCACCACCTGCTCGCCTACCGTACGCGCGAGCGTCCGGCGCTCTACGCCCAGATGACCGCTAACCTCCTCACCGCGCGCAACGTGCTGGACAGCGTGCGCGAGGGGCGCATCGATATCGGTCCGCTTGATGCCTACTGGCACATGCTGATCGCCCGACACGCCCCCGCGCTGTGCGCGGGCGTACGGGTACTGACCTCGACGGCCCTTGAACCGATGCCGGCATTCGTCGCCGCAGCCGGCACCCCGACGGACACGCTCGCGCGGCTGCGCGCGGCATTCCTCGCTGCCTCCACAAGGGCCTGGTTTCCGGCCCTGGCCGAGAGGTTGCAGCTCGAGGGCTTCGCGGCCGCCGAAGCTGAATCGTATGCGTCGCTCATGCAGCAGGATCGCGAAGCCAGGGCCGCAGGCTACGAGCAACCGCGATAAGTGCGCGGGCGGCGCGGAAACCTCGACGGCCGTGCTCTTCATGCGAGAATACCGGCACCGATCGCCCTCGGCGTGCCCCCATCCCATGACCTCATTGATTGACAAGCCGCTGCTCGATAGCGCGTGGGAGACCGTGCGCGCCGCGGTGCGCTGGACGCCGATGCTGCGCTCCGACTACGTCGATTCGCTGGTCGGAGCGCGCGTGCTCCTGAAGGCCGAATCCCTGCAGCTGGCCGGCTCGTTCAAGATGCGCGGCGCGTGCTTTCGGGTCAGCCGTCTGTCGCACAGTGAACGCGAGCGCGGTGTGGTCGCCTTTTCCTCCGGTAACTTCGCTCAGGCGCTGGCGCTTGCAGGTCATCTTGCCGGCGTCCCGGTCACGATCGTCATGCCCTGCGATGCGCCGCGGCGCAAGGTGGAGTTGACGCGGCGCGCCGGCGCGACGGTAGTGCTGACCGATCACGGCGAACGCAACCGCGAGGCGGTTGCCAACGCGCGTGCGCGCGAGATCGCCGATCAGGAGGGTCGCGTCTTCCTGCACCCCTTCGACGATCCGTTGGTGGTCGCCGGCCAGTCGACGCTGATGCGTGAAGTGCAGCTTGATGCCGAGCGGGAGAAGATTCGCTTCGACGCCATTCTGTGCCCGGTTGGCGGCGGCGGCCTGATCGCAGGCACCGCGCTCGCTGAGAAGTACTTCGGTGCGGGTGCCGAGGTGATTGCCGTCGAACCGGACGCCTGCGATGACATGCGCCGCTCGCTGATCTCCCACCGCCGCGAGCAGAATCTCGGCAACCCCCCCACGATCTGCGATGCCATGCAGGCGTTCACCCCAGGAGAGGTGCCGTTCGAGGCTGCCTCACATCTGGTCTCGCGCGGTATCACGGTCGACGATGACACGGTGCGCACCGCGATGCGTATCGCGTTCGAGGAGTTCAAGATCGTACTCGAGCCCAGTGGTGCGATTGCTCTGGCGGCCGCGCTGCGTCACCGCGCGCAGTTCGCCAATCGCACCGTGGTGCTCCTGTGCTGCGGTGGCAGCGTGTCGGTCGAAGATCTGGCCCGGCTCACCGGTACCGAAGGCACCCGCAACTGAAAACAGCCGCCAGCGCCTTCAGCCGCGTGCAGTTCAGGCGCAACGCTCTGGGAGACTTCGGAAGTTCGCCCCCGGCAGCCGGTCTTCGGCCGCATCAAGGCGCGCGGGATCAGATGGCGGCGGGCGTGACGCGACCCAGCGGGTGCGGCACCTCGTCGTGGCGTCGGAACAGGAAGCGGCGCGCGACCTCGAAATAGGTGCGATAGACGAGACCGCCGTTCTCGGCGATCAGCCGCTCACGCGTCAGGTGATAGCGCGCGGGTAACTCGTACCACGGAATCTTCGGCACCTCATGGTGCAGCGCGTGCAGGTTGTTGAACAGAAACAGGGGACCCAGGATCCAGGAGTCCTCGACCAGCGCCACGCGCTCGCGCGCGTCGGCTCCGGCACGATGCTCAGCGAAGGAGCGGATCAGCTGTATGCCATTCGCCGGTATCACCATGGCGAGAACATAGATCCAAAGCGGCATGCCGCACACGAGCTTCAGCCATAAGATCACCGGCACGCACCACGCCAGGTGCTCAAGCCACGCCCGTCGCACGTCCCCGTCATTTGCGCGCACGGCGCGCCATTCCGCGTGCAGGAATACCCCGATGCGCCAGAAGGATCCAACAACGATCCGCCCGGCAAGGGTCTGCTGAACCTCAAGAAAGTAGCGCGTTACGGGAGTGAAGCCCGCCCAGCGCTCGGGCGTCACATAGAACGTCTCCGGATCATCGAGCGGGTCGGTGAGGAGCTCCTCGATATGGTGAATGCGATGCAGCTGACGGTAACGGTCGTAGGGTAGCCACAGGGCCAACGGCACCATGCCCAGCAGGCGGTTGAACCGGATCCAGCGGGTCGGATGTCCGTGGACGATCTCGTGCTGCAGGGAGCTGTGGAGCGTGATGAGTAGCACCGCCACCGGGGCCACGAGCACAAGCGGCCAGCGGTTATAGGCAAAGGTGATGGCTAGCCAGCCGCCGTAGGTGAGCAGCAGGAGCAGCAACGTCGGGACTTCCACAGCAGCACGCGCTGGGGTGCGGGTCGTACCCGCCCCTGGCTCTCCGGCGGGCCTGGTTACGGTGATGTCGTGCAGGCTCAATCACTTGGTATTCTAGCCGAAAGCTAGACCATGGCCGCAGCTTATAGGGGAATTTTTTGATCCGCTTCTCACTCGAACTGCACCTTGCGGCACACCCGTCGCTCCAGGGCCGCCAGTAGGTCATAAAGCAGGATCGCCATGAGCCCCGTGAGCAGCCCCCCCTGCAGGATGAAGGCGGTATTGTTGGAGAGCAGTCCCGCGATGATCACCTCCCCGAGTCCCTTGGCGGCCACGGTCGACCCAATCGTCGCGGTGCCCACGTTGATCACCAGGGACAGCCGGATGCCTTCCAGGATGAGCGGCATCGCCAGGGGGAGCTCGACAGCGAGTAGCCGCTCGCGCGCGCTCATCCCCATGCCGCTCGCCGCCTCCAGTACTGAGGCGGGACAGGTCTTGATCCCCGTCACGGTGTTCTCGAAGATCGGCAGCAAGCCGTAGGCGAAGAGCGCGATCAGGGTCGGCTTCTCTCCGAAGCCCACCAGCGGCACGGTCACGGCCAGTACCGCCACGGGGGGAAACGTCTGGCCAATATTCACGAGCGTGCGCGACAGTGGCAGGAATTGCGCACCCGCTGGGCGCGTCACGAGAATCCCGAGTCCGACTGCGACCACGGTGCTGGCAGCGGCCGCGCAACACACCGTGCCGAGCTGCGCGAGCGCCAGCGTGAGCAGATTCCCCTGGTCATAAATCGGCGGCGCACCGTAGTGCGTGAGGGGCGCAAACAGAGGCGCGAAGCGCTGTGGGAACAGCAGGAACGCGACCAGCACCGTGAAGGCGAGCGCGCGCAGCAGTGTAGCGAACGACAGCCTCACGGCCGGGCGTGCGCCAGGATGGCAGCCACCGTCAGGTAGCCGCGCGGTGTGCCGTCCGCTTCCACGACCGTCGCCACCGCCGCCCCGCTCCAGAGCAGCTCCGAGAGCACCTCACGCAGGCTCACGGAGGCGGCCACCGCCGGTCCCTGGCAGCTTCCCGGGAGTGCGACTTCCCCTGCGGTGGTGAGCGACAGCAGCTTCATCGCCCGGTCGGAGACGCCGGTCATTCGTGCGACGAACGGATCGGCCGGATGCGTAAGGAGCGCCGCCGGGCGGTCGTACTGCAGCAGCCTGCCACCGCTCATGACCGCGACGCGATTACCGAGGCGGAATGCCTCGTCCATGTCGTGCGTCACCAGCACGATGGTCGTGCCGAAGCGCCGCTGGATGTCGAGGAGGTCCTCCTGTGCCTTGGCACGAATGATGGGATCGAGCGCGCCGAAGGGCTCGTCCATCAGCAGCACCGCAGGCTCGGCGGCCAGTGCCCGGGCCACCCCGACGCGCTGTTGCTGTCCGCCGGAGAGCTGATGCGGAAAGACGTGGGCGTAGCTCGCAGGATCGAGCTGAAACACGCTCAGCAGCTCATCGACGCGCGCGCGGATCCGGGCTTCGGTCCACTTAAGGAGTCGCGGCACGGTGGCGATGTTCTCCGCGACCGTGCGGTGCGGAAACAGGCCGTGCCCCTGAATGGCGTAACCGATCCTCCGGCGCAGCAGATGCGGGGGCTCGGCGGCGGTGTCGGCGCCATCGAGCAGCACGCGCCCGCTCGAGGGCTCGACCAGGCGGTTGATCATGCGCAGCAGCGTCGACTTGCCCGAGCCCGATGTGCCCACGATCACCGTGATTGAATTGCGCTCGACCGTCAGCGACACGCGCTCGACCACCGTGCTCGCGCCGTACTGCTTGCTCAGGTTCTCAAGTCTGATCATGCCGGTCCACGGTCCATGACTTCGACGAGCGCATCGAGCAGCACGGCCGCCGAGAAAGCGAGCGCCACGATGGGGATCGCCCCGAGCAGCACCAGATCGATGGCCGTCTGCCCGATACCCTGGAACACGAACGTGCCAAGCCCGCCGCCGCCGATGAGGGCGGCCACCGTGACCATGCCGATGTTCTGCACCAGCACCACACGGATGCCGGTCAGGATCACGGGCATCGCGAGCGCGAGCTCGACCCCGGTCAGCACCTGCCAGTCTGTCATGCCCATGCCGCGTGCGGCCTCCACCGCCGCGCGCGACACACGCGTAAGTCCGGCCACCGTGTTCGCCACGATTGGCAGCAACGAGTACAGGAACAGCGCCACCACCGCCGGAGCTGCGCCGATGCCGCGGATTCCGAGCTCACCCACCCAGGGCAGCGCTGCGGCCAATGCGCCGAGCGGGGCCATGAGGATGCCGAACAGCGCGATGGCCGGGATCGTCTGAATGAGATTGAGCGTGCCGAGTATCGCCCCGCGCAGGCGCGGCGCGCGATGACCGACGATCCCGAGCGGCACTCCCACCGCGACCGCAGCCAGAAGCGATCCGAACGCCAGCCACACGTGCCGGCGTGCCTCGTGCGCGAAGCGGCTCGCATTCACCGCGTACTCGCGCATCACCGAGAGATGGTCGAACGTACCGTGGGCAAGCGCTGCGCCGGCAATCGCAAAGAACAGCCCGAGAAACAACACCCGCAGTCCCGGGCCCGGGCGCATGCGCGTGATGGCGTCGGTGGCCATGAGCCCGAGGCACACCAGCAGCACCCAGAACGCGGCCCCCGGGGCCACCCGCACCACGTGGTTTCCCGGCGGGGTGAGGGCATTGCCGGCCGCCGCCGCGGCGAGCGCCACCACGGTGAGGCCCACGAGAGCGGCGCTCAGGCGCTGCTTCGCGTCGGCGATGCTCACTGCCACCAGCGCGCTCAAGGCGAGCAGCACCGTGCAGGTGGCGGCCGTTGCAGCCGGGAGCGCCTCGAACAGCCCGCGCGGGTCACCGGGCACGATGCGGTTGGTCTTGAACACCACGAACGGCAGCAGCGCGAGCGCTGCCCCGCCTGCCACGCTCAGCAGCACGCCGAGCGGGTCGGCGCGCCCTGGCCAGCTCGTCCGCTTCACTTGATGAATCCCTTGCTGCGCAGGTAGTCCGCGGCGACCTCCTCGTCGGATTCGCCGTCGATCTGTACCCGCGCATTCAGCTGCTGCAGGGTCTGGGTATCAAAGCTCTCCATCAGCGGCTTGAGGATGCTTGCGATCTGCGGGTTGGCCTTCAGAACCGCTTCGCGAATGATCGGCACTGGCGCGTACACCGGCTGATCGTGGCGGTCATCCTCGAGCGCCACGAGATTCGCCGCCGCGATCCCGCCGTCGGTGCCGTAGACCATGGCGGTGTTGGTGCCGTTGGTGCCGGCCGCCGCCGCGCGGATGGTCGCAGACGTCTCACCGCCTGCCAGTACGATCAGCTGATCCGAGCGCATGCTGAAACCGTAGCTGCGCTCGAGGGAGCGCAGCGTGCCGGCGTTGGCGAACTCCGCCGAGCAGGCGAGCACCACATGCCCGCCCGCAGACACCCAGCGGCCGAAATCGCTCATGGTCACCAGGTGCTCCCTGAGCGCCACGTCGCCCCGTACGGCGAGCGCCCAGGCGTTGCTCACGCGCGCCGGCGTGAGCCAGACGATGCGGTTGGCGGCGTAGTCGAGTCGCGCCCCGAGTGCGTAGCCCTGCTCGAGGCTCCTCCAGGCGGGGTTGGAGGCGTCGTTGAAGAACAGCCCGGCGTTGCCGGTGTACTCGACGTACAGGTCGATCTCGCCGGTAAGCAGCGCTTTGCGCACCACCGGGGTCGCACCGATGCGCGTGCGATCCACGGTCGCGATGCCATCCGCGTTCAGTACCAGGCGGATCATCTGCCCGAGCATCGCCGACTCGCTCGAGAGCTTGGAGGAGATCACCACTGCCGCCTGCAGCGGCAGCGCGGCGCACGCCATGAGTGCGGCACACAGCCCCAGCCGCACACGCCGTGCCCGCCTCGCAATGGCCTGCAGCCACTTCGCCCACCCCATGCTTTGCACGGTGTCGGTTGTTCGCCGGCCCGTCAAGCCCGGCGCATTCCCGTTATCATCGGCCCCATCGATGCAGCGCTCAGCGAACGGCACGCCCCCTTCAAGACCTGCGCGAGCGCGCAGTGGCCGCTACTCGCTCTGGCGGCTGCTGCGCGAAGGTCTCACTGGGCAGCGTGGCTGGTCACCGGCGTGGGCGAAGGCCCAGGCGCGCGAGCACTACCGTGTCGTGATCGTCGGTGGCGGGGGCCACGGGCTCGCGACCGCGTACTACCTCGCCACCCGACACGGCATCACGGACGTTGCGGTGCTCGAGCGCGGTCCCATCGGTCTCGGCAACGTCGCTCGCAACACCACCATCATCCGCTCCAACTACTTTCTTCCCGACAACATCCGTTTCTACGAGCTGTCGCTGCAGCTGTGGGAAGGGCTCGAGCGCGCGCTCAATTTCAACGCGATGGTCAGTCAGCGCGGCACGCTCAACCTCTTCCACACCGAGGCGCAGCGTGACCTCTTCACGCGCCGCGCCAACCAGATGCGCCTGCTCGGGGTGGATGCACAGGCCGTAAGCCGCGCGCAGGTTAAGGCCCTGGTGCCGCTCGTGGACCTCGACAACGGGCGCTACCCGGTGCTCGGGGGCTTCCTGCAGCCCCGCGGCGGTACCGTGCGCCACGACGCGGTGGCCTGGGGCTATGCGCGCGGCGCCTCGCGTGCCGGGGTCGACATCATCGAGCATTGCGAGGTCACAGCGCTCAGGTGTGTCGCGGGCCGGGTGTGCGGAGTCGAGACCGCGCGCGGCATGATCGGCGCCGATACGGTGTGTCTTGCGGTCGCCGGGCACTCCTCGCTCCTCGCCGCGATGGCCGGGCTCACGCTGCCGATCGAGAGTCATGTGCTGCAGGCTTACGTCAGCGAGGCGCTCAAGCCGGTGCTCGACGTGGTACTCACCTACGGCGCCGGGCACTTCTATGTCAGCCAGTCGGACAAGGGCGGGCTGGTGTTCGGCGGCGCCATCGACGGCTACAACACCTATGGGCAGCGCGGCACGCTGCCGATGAGCGAGGAGGTCGCCGCTGCTGCGGTGACACTGCTCCCGGGCCTTGCCCGTGTGAAGGTGCTGCGCCAATGGGGCGGGGTCATGGACATGACCATGGATGGCTCGCCGATCATATCGAAGACGCCCATCGAGGGTCTCATCATGAACGGCGGGTGGTGCTATGGCGGCTTCAAGGCGATCCCCGCCGGTGGGCTAACCACCGCTCACCTGATCGCGCACGGCGCGCCGCACCCGGCTGCCGCGCACCTGAGCCTCGAGCGCTTCGCCGCCGGGTGCACGCTCGATGAGCGCGGCGTCGGCCCCTTCCCGTACCTGCACTGAGCGGTCAGGGGCAATGCTGCGAATTGCCTGCCCGTGGTGCGGCGTGCGTGATGAGAGCGAGTTTCGCTATCGCGGCGATGCCAGCAAGTCCCGCCCGAGCGCCGATGCGGGCCTTAAAGCTTTCAACGCCTACGTGTACGAGCGCGACAATCCCAAGGGCTGGCACCTCGAGTGGTGGCTGCACGTCGGCGGCTGCCGCAAGCTCCTCACGGTGCTGCGTCACACGCTCACCCACGAGATCCGCTGGGTCGGTGGCGCCTCGGACCAACCTCCTGAGGAGCTGCGCTGATGCAAGGTCCCGCGCGCATCGCCGAAGGAATGCTGACCGATGCTTCACGACGGATCGAGTTCTGCTTCGATGGACGGCGCATGCGCGGGCTCACCGGCGACACGCTGGCCTCGGCGCTGCTCGCCAACGGCACCTGGCTCATCGGGCGCAGCTTCAAGTATCACCGCCCGCGCGGCATCCTCACGTGCGGACCCGAAGAGCCGTGCGCGCTGGTGGACGTGCTCGGCGCACGCGGGCGCGAGCCGAACCGACTCGCGACCACGCTCGCCCTGCACGAGGGGCTCGTGGCCGAGAGCCAGAACCGCTGGCCCTCGCTTAAGTTCGATCTGCTCGCCGTGAACGATCTGCTCGGGCGCTTCCTGCCGGCGGGCTTCTACTACAAGACCTTCATGGCCCCGTCCTGGGCCTGGGAAAAGCTGTACGAGCCCTTGATCCGCCGCGCCGCCGGTTTGGGGAGGCTCGAGAGCGTGGTTCCCGCGCACACCGATCCCGCCGAGACCGTGCACGATCACGCCGACGTGCTGGTGGTCGGCGCAGGCGCCGCCGGGCTTGCCGCCGCGCACGCCCTGGGAAGCAGCGCGGCGCGTGTGATCCTCGCCGAGCAGGACGTGGCGCTCGGTGGCGGCACACTGCTCGATACGCGCTGGAGCGCCTGGCGCGAGGCGATGACCCTGAAAGTGCTGCGCCAGCGCACAGTGCACTGTCTGACCGGCACCACGGTGCTCGGAGCATACGGACACGGTGTGTTCGCAGCGCTCGAGACACTGTCCGCGGATGAATCCGCAACGTTCGGCGGCCTGCGCGAGCGGCTGCGCATCATCCGCGCACGCCAGGTGGTGCTGGCCACCGGCGCGCTCGAGCGCCTCATCGCCTTTCCCGGCAACGACCGCCCCGGGGTGATGCTGGCCGGCGCTGCGCTGAGCTACCTCAGGCGCTACGGGGTCGCGGTCGGGCGCCGCCCGCTGTTCTTCGTCAACACCGACGAGGCATACCAGGGGGCATTTGCACTGTGCGCCGCCGGGGTGCGCAGCACCATAGTCGATGTGCGCCCCGCCTCCCTTGCCGCCGAGCGCGCCCGAGCGCTGGGCCTCGAGGTGCATAGCGGGGCGGTGGTACATCAGGCGCTGGGACGCCAGCGCGTGCACGCGGTTGCGGTCGCACGCCTCGAGGGGCGCGAGCGACGCAAACTTGCTGCGGACTGCCTCTTGATCTCGGGGGGCTACTCGCCGCTCACCTCGCTGGCATCCCAGCTCGGGGCGAATCTGACCTGGCAGGACTCGCTCGCGGCCTTCACGCCGGAGTTGCCCGCTGCCAGCGGGCAGGTGGCGGGCGCTGCCCGCGGAGTGTACGGGCTAGCGGCCGCGGCGCGCGATGGCGCCGCCGTCGCCTCCGAAGTCCTCCATGCGCTCGGGCGCGCACGATTGCCTGCGGATGCCAGCCAGGATCTGCCCCCCGATGCCGATACCACCCCGATCACGGCCGTGTGGGAGATCGGCGGCCGCGGCAAGGGCTTCGTCGACCTGCAGAACGATGTGACTGCCTCGGATGTGCGTCTGGCGTGTCGCGAGGGCTACGAGGACGTGGAGCATATGAAGCGCTTCACGACCCACGCCATGGCGACCGATCAGGGACGCATCGGCTCGCTCCTCGGCAGTGCGGTGCTGGCGCGGGCGCGCGGGGTCACGCTTGCGGCGGTCGGGCAGCCGCGACCGCGCCCTTACGCGCAGCCGGTGCCCCTCGCCGCCCTCGCCGGCGCCGAGGTCCGCGCGCACTACCGACCCAAGAGACAGTTGCCACTGCACGAGTGGCACGCGACACACGGCGCACGCTTCGTGCCCACGGGGCTGTGGCTGCGGCCGCTGGTCTACTCGCAAGCCGCCGGATGGGAGCCGGTGCTGCAGGAGGCACGTGCCGTGCGAGGCGGCGTCGGCCTCACCGACGTCTCGACGCTCGGCAAGATTGACGTGCAGGGCCCGGATGCCGCGCAGTTCCTCGATTTCATCTACGCCAACCTGATCTCTACCCTCGCGATCGGCCGCGCGCGCTACGGCATCATGTTGCGCGAGGACGGGATGGTGTTCGACGACGGCACCGTGGCACGCCTCGCAGCCACACACTTCGTGCTAACCACCACGACCGCCAATAGCGTGGCCGCGCTCGAGCACCTGGAGTTTCATGTGCAGAGTTCCGGTGCGCACCTGGACGTGCTCGTGAGCGATGTCGCCGATCAATGGGCGCAGTTCGCCGTTGCAGGCCCGCGCGCACGCGAGCTCGTCTCGCAGCTGGTGGCCGGCCTCGATCTATCGAACCAGGCATTCCCTTTCATGGCCGGCGCGTGCGCCACCCTCGCCGGGATACCCGGACGGATTTTCCGCATCTCGTTCTCCGGGGAGCTCGCGTACGAGCTGGCCGTACCGGCCGCACACGCCCCCGCGCTCTGGTCGGCCTTGCTCGCCGCCGGGGCGCCCCTGGGGCTCCGTGTCTACGGCCTGGACGCCTTGAACACGCTGCGCATCGAGAAAGGTCACGTGACCACGGCCGAGCTCAACGGCAGCACCAGCGCCGATGACCTGGGGCTCGGGCGCATGCTGAAGCCGCACGGCGACTTCATCGGCCGCACGCTCTCGCGGCGCGAAGGACTCACCGCGCCCGAACGGCTGCAACTGGTGGGCGTGCGACCGCTCGAGCGCAGCGGCCGTCTACGCAACGGTCTGCAGCTCATCGCACGCGCGGGCTGCGGCGCGAGCCTCGGATACGTGACCTCCTCGACGCCCTCCACGGAGCTTGCCGGCTGGGTAGGTCTTGCGCTCCTGTCCGGCGGCCGGCAACGGATGGGCGAGCAGCTGACGGCCGTCTCGCCCCTTCACGAGGAGCGCACCGAGGTGCAGGTCGTGAGCCCCTGCATGCTCGATTGCGAGAACCTGCGTGTCCGTGCCTGAGTCCACAGCGGCACCTGCCAGCTGCGGCGTCGCACTCGCCGGCTGCGCCACCGACATCATCGAGATCGCAGCGTTCCGAATTGGCGAGCCGGCCGTTCGCGAGCTTGCAGCACGGCGCGCATGGACGCTGCCCGGGCACGGCCGCCTGACGCGCGGCGCACACGGCGTGGCGCTGTGCGTGCGGCCCGGGCGCTGGCTGCTGCTGTCCCCACCTGGCGCTCCCGGCGCGGCCGCGGCGAGCTGGCAATCGGAGTGTGCGGGAACGGCGGCCGCGCTCGATCTGTCCTCGGCACTTGTCGCGCTGCATCTCGCAGGTCCTGCGACACGTGCGATGCTCTCGCGCGGCTGCCGGGTGGATATCGATCCCTCAAGCTTTCCGGTGGGCAGCGCCGCCGCGACGGTGATCGCACAGGTGACGGTGCTCCTCGCAGCGCTCAGCTCGGGCATGCTGCTGTTGACGCCCGCCACCACCGCGGCCCATCTGCGCGAGTGGCTCGTGTCCACGGCCCGGCCATTCGGGCTCGATGCTGCGCACGGTGCTACTGTTGAGACCTTTTCCGGAGAGTTCATCGCATGAAGGCTTCCGCGAGAGCCGTGGTCATCGGCGGCGGCGTGGTCGGCGCCAGCGTGCTCTATCACCTCGCCAAGATCGGCTGGACGGACGTGCTGCTGCTTGAAAAGAGCGAGATCACCTCGGGCTCGACCTGGCACGCCGCCGGCGGCATGCACACCTTCAACGGTGAGGCCAACATCTCGCGCCTGCAGAAGTACACCATCGACCTGTACCGCGAGATCGAGGCTCTCTCCGGGCAGTCCTGCGGCCTGCATCCGAATGGCGGGCTCATGCTCGCCGCGACCCCCGGGGAGCTCGACAGCCTGAAGCTCATCTGCTCGCGCGCGCGCTATCTCGGCATGGAGACCGAGATGATCTCGCTCAAGCAGGCGCAGGAGTTCAATCCGCTGATCGATACCGGCCACTTCATCGGTGCCCTGTGGCGCGCCGACGGCGGTCATTGCGACCCTTCCGGCACCACCAATGCCTACCTCAAGGCCGCGCGCATGCTCGGCGCCTCGGTGGAGCGTTTCACGCGTGTGCTGTCGCTGCGCCAGCGGCGCGACGGCTGCTGGGACCTCGAGACCGACAAGGGCCCGGTGTACGCCGAGCACATCGTGAACTGCGCGGGGCTGTGGGCGCGCGAGGTCGGCCACATGGTGGGGGTCGAGCTGCCGGTGCTGGCGATGGAGCATCACTATCTTCTCACCGAGGACATCCCGGAACTCGCCGGCCGCGCGCAGGAGATCGTCAACACCACCGACTACTCCGGCGAGATCTACATGCGCCAGGAGCGCGGCGGCGCCCTCATCGGCACCTACGAACCCAACGGCCTCATCTGGTCGCCCGTAAAGACGCCCGAGGATTTCTCCATGCAGCTGCTCCCGGAGGACTTCGAGCGGCTCGCGCCCTACTTCGAGGTGGGCTTCAAGCATTTCCCCGCACTCGGACGCGTCGGCATCCGCAAAGCGGTCAACGGCCCGTTCACCTTCGCGCCCGACGGCAATCCGCTCGTAGGTCCGGTGCGCGGCGCGCGCAACTACTGGGTCGCCTGTGCGGTGATGGCCGGCTTCAGCCAGGGCGGCGGCATCGGGCTGGTGCTCTCGCGCTGGATGGCCGAGAACGACCCCGGACAGGACATCCTCTCCATGGACGTGGCGCGCTTCGGGAGCTTCGCGACCCCCGAATACACCTCCATCAAGGTGCCGGAGAACTACTCTCGCCGTTTCCGGCTCGCCTATCCCAACGAGGAGCTGCCCGCGGCACGCCCCGTCCGCCGCTCCCCGATCTACGACAAGTTGCGCGAGGCCGGGGCGGTGATGGGCGCAAACTTCGGTCTCGAGCACGCGCTGTGGTTCGCCCCGACCGGCATGCCCCCGACCGAGACCCCGACCTACCGACGCTCCGAAGCCTTCCCGTGTGTACGGGCCGAGTGCCAGGCGGTGCGCAGCGACGTCGGGATCTACGAGACCACAAACTACGGCAAGTACGAGGTCACCGGCCGCGGTGCGCGCGAGTGGCTGGACCGCGTATTCGCCTGCCGCGTACCGCAGCCCGGACGCCTGAGGCTTGCGCCAATGCTCAATCCCGCCGGACGGATCATGGGCGACCTTTCCATGGCCTGCCTGGCCGAGGACCGCTTCATGATCGTCGGCTCAGGTTTTGCCGAGGAGTTCCACATGCGCTGGTTCTCACTCGCCGAGCCGCCGCCGAACGTATGGGTGCGCTCGATCGCCTCGACTCTGACCGGCGTGTCCATCGCAGGACCGAGGGCACGCGAGCTGCTTCAGCCCCTGGTGCGCACCGATCTGTCAGCGCAAGCGTTCAAGCTGTTCCGCCTCACCGAGATTGCGGTTGGCTTTTCGCCCGCGATCCTGACGCGCGCCGGGTTCACCGGCGAGCTCGGCTATGAGATCTGGACCACGCCGGACTACTTCGCCACGCTCTACGATGAGCTGTGGAACGCGGGCCGTGAGCTGGGGCTCACGCACTTCGGCGGCCGTGCGCTCTCATCGCTGCGCCTCGAGAAGGGCTACGGGTCGTTCAACAAGGACTTCCGGCCCGACTACACCCCGGGCGAGACCGGGCTCGAGCGCTTCATCGACTTCGAGAAGCCGGACTTCGTCGGACGCGCCGCAGCGCTCGCCGAGCGCGCCAGAGGTCCCACGCGGCGCTTCGTGGTGATGGAAGTCGCGCATGCCGATTGCGAGGTGGTCGGGTACGAGTCGATCATGAAGGACGGCGCGGCCGTCGGATACGTGACCTCCGGCGTCTATGGCCACTGCATCGGCAAGAGTCTCGCCGCCGGCTACGTACCTGCAGCGCTCGCGCGCGAGGGCGCACGCCTCGAGATCGACATCCTCGGGGAGATGCGCACCGCGACCGTGCGTCTCGAGCCGCTCTACGACCCGCAGGGCGCGCGGCTGCGTAGTTAGTTGGCGCACGCCTCAGGGGCTGCTGCCGGCCGTCATGCCAAGCGCGCGGGGATCCAAGATCGGGGCCGTGATTCGTGTCGCGAGCGGCAATTTCCTCGAGATGTACGACTTCATGGTGTTCGGCTATTACGCTACGGCCATCGGCAACACCTTCTTTCCCGGCAGCAGCGAGTTCATGCGGCTGATGCTCTCGCTCATGACCTTCGGGGCAGGCTTCCTGATGCGTCCCCTTGGAGCCATCGTGCTCGGCAGCTATGCCGACACCCATGGACGGCGCGCGGGACTGCTGCTGACGCTCGCACTGATGTCAGCCGGAATTGTTCTCATCGCCTGCGTGCCCGGATACGCGCGCATCGGCCTGCTGGCCCCGGTACTGGTGCTGCTCGGCCGCCTGCTGCAGGGGTTCTCGGCCGGAATGGAACTCGGCGGGGTCTCGGTGTATCTCGCCGAGATTGCCACCCCCGGCCACAAGGGTTTCTACGTCAGCTGGCAATCCGGTAGCCAGCAGATCGCCGTCATGTTCGCGGCCCTGGTCGGCGTGCTGCTGAGCTCGGCGCTGTCAGCGCAGCAGATGAGCGACTGGGGCTGGCGCGTGCCGCTGCTGCTCGGCTGCGCCATCGTTCCGGTGCTGTTTGTGCTCAGGCGCTCGCTGCCAGAGACCGCCCCGTTCCTCGCACGCCGCGTGCATCCCGAGCCCGCCGCGATCCTGCGCTCGGTATTCGCCAACTGGCGCATCGTGCTGATCGGTACGCTCCTCGTGGCCATGACCACCGTCACCTTCTACATGATCACCGCCTACACCCCCACCTTCGGCACGACCGTGCTGCGCCTTCCTGCGCGCGACAGCCTGCTGGTGAGCCTGTGCGTGGGCGCCTCGAACCTGTTCTGGCTCCCCGTCATGGGGGCGCTGTCCGACCGCATCGGGCGCAAGCCCCTGCTGCTCACATCCACCGCGCTCATGATCCTCACGGCCTATCCGGCACTGCTGTGGCTGAGCGCTGCACCCTCGTTCGCGCGGTTGCTTGCGACCGGGTTATGGCTCTCGGTGCTCTACGGCAGTTACAACGGTGCGATGGTGGTGCTGCTGACGGAGATCATGCCCACGGCGGTGCGCACCTGCGGCTTTGCGCTCGCCTACAGCCTCGCCTCGGCCCTCTTCGGCGGGTTCACGCCCGCACTCAGCACCTGGCTCATTCATCTTTCGGGCAACCGTGCGGTACCCGGGCTGTGGCTCGCGCTCGCGGGGCTGTGCGGCCTGGTGGCCACGCTCTTGGCAAGACCACACGAGGAGCGGGCGATGTTGCCGACTGATGAGCTGGATTGCCGGCGCACGACCCCTCAATAACGCCAGCTCTTCAGATCAGCTCCCGCCGGAGCGGTCTCTTTGATGCGCTGGAGGATCACGGGCAGGTACTGCGTGTTGTAGTGCAGCCGCGAGTAGGCGTTGGGGAGATTCGGATCGCCGTTCCAGCAATGCTCGGCACGATGGCCGTAGGCCACTGTGCCTTTATACGGCGGTTGCAGGGCCTCAAGCCGCTCCTGCGTAAAATACACCGCATCGTTCAGATAGAACGTGTCCGCCGAACCGACGTAGATGTGGATCTTGCCCTGCAATTTGGGCGCGAGCGTGCCCCAGTCGCGCTCGATGATGTGCGAGAGGTCATAGTGCTCGCGCCAGTAGGCAGCGACCTCCCGATCGATGGTGCCGGTCAGCTTGTCGATCAGCGGCTGCGGATAGCCATCCTTGCCGGCCGGCCCGAACACGGCTGTCCAGATATCGTACTGCCCTCCTGAGCGCCCCTTGTCCCCGAGCGCGAGCTCCATGTAGTTGGTATCGCGCTGCGTGGTGAACACCTCCCCGAGGTAGTTACGTTGCGCCGGGCGCTCGACGCTGGCGGCCTGCCCCTTGAGCGTGTAGGCGTTGGCATCCGCATAGATGTTGACGACGGAATAGGCACGGAAATCGATGGGGTCGGGACAGGCCGCGAAGGCGCCGTTGTACATGTCCGGATAGAACACCTGTGTGGCGAGGGCTTCCCAGCCGCCGGTCGAGCCTCCATAGGTAAAGCGCGCCCAGCCGGCGCCGATGCCGCGGAAGCGGCGCTCGATCTCCGGGATCAACTCATTATTAATGGCGTCACCGTAGGGTCCGAGATTGGCCGAGTTCACCGCGTAGCTGTCGTCGTAATACGGATTCGCGTGCTGGATCTCCACCACCAGGAAACGCGGGAAATCCGCCGAGATCCACTTCTCGAAGAACGCATAGTTCTCCTGCTGCTGTATGCGGTTGTAGCCAGCAAGGTGAAAACGCTGCGAGTAGTCGGGCTTCAGATCCGCATCTGGCGGGATCGTGCGAAAGCCCGTTATGTCGTCCGGGAAATGTCCGTGAAACACCATGACCGGATAGTGAGCCTCGGGATGGCGATCGAAGTCCTTGGGAACCAGCACGTGAGCCGCCAGATACACGTCCCGGCCCCAGAACTTTGAGAGTAGTTCGCTGCGGATGCGGATGTGCCGGATGTACTCGGAGTCCGTCGGCGGCTGAATGGGCCCGATCTGCTTGTCGAGAGTAAGTGCGGTCCCGACCGGGTGCGCGGGATCGATGTGCAGCGCGATCGGTGCCGAGTACAGATTGCCGGGCTTGGTGGCCCATTGCTGGCCCTCCCCCTGGTCCGGCGGCAGCTTCAAAACCCGCCCGTCGGCCAGATGGAAGGTCTCGTAGCGGTTCAGCACGACCTGTGCGAGGTAATTTCCGGCAGGAACCTGCGAGAGCGTCGTCGCCGGCCAGCCGAATGCCTTGTCATCGACAACCACCGGCTGCCCGGGAGCCAGGCCCTCGACGTTGAGGCCGAAGATGTAAGGACTCGAGAGCGGCTCGTCCGGGTCGACGTGGCTGCGCGGCTCGCCCGTCAGATCAGGACTCAGGAGCAGGATGATCCGCCCGTCAAGTGCCGTCGCGCTGCGCTCGGCCGGGAAGCTGACCGCGAAGGATGTGCTAGTGGCCTTGGCGGACTTATCAGGCGTTGCCGCCTTGGCGGGCTTGGGAGTGCTGGCACGCCAGGCGCGTTGCTGGTCGAGCGTTTGCTGCATGGACGCGGCACTCTGAGCGCGCGCGGCGGAGGAAACCGAGCCGAGCACCGCGAGCGTGGCAATGACCGCTGCCCGGCGGATCGTGTCGGCGCTCATACTAGCGACCCGAGTTCGAGCAGGGGTACGCCGCGAGCAGCACCCGGCCGACGAACGCGGAGGCATCGAGACTGCGATCGCCCGGGGAGGCCGCCAGGTCCTGGTCGAGCTTCTTCTTCATGGTCTGCTCCAGGGACTCCGCGGAGATGGCCGCTGGTACGCACGGGCGACCTCCACTGATTTTGCCGTCGGCAATTTTAAATCCGATGCTCATTCCCTGCGTGACGCCGAGAATGTAGATGCGGCAGGCGTTGCGGCTCACATGATCGGTGCCGCCGCACAGCTGCTGCAGGTCATCGGCGGTCATCGCCGGCTCGGGCTCGGCGGAGAAGCCTCCCGGTGAGGCCATGGCCAGAAAGCCAGTCAGCGCGATTGCGATCGATTTCATTTTCGAGGGCTCCCCTTATCGCGCGCGCGGCGCTCTTTGGTGCGCAGTGTAGCGCAGCTGCTGCTGCCGGGCCGCGTGGCGCGAGTCGGTTGGGTGAGCATCGGCGGGATGCTTTGTTACTATCTCATCAATCATCATGCGTGGCCTTATCTGCAGCTTGCTGTGTTTGTCGGCCCTGTGCGGCGTCGTCACGGCGCACGCCGCCGCCCCGGGCGCTACAGCGGGGGCTGCGGCCGCCCCGGCACCGGGGCCGCTCGAGCGGCTACCTTACATTCCGAGTCTCGACGTGTCGGCCATGGACCGCTCGGCAAACGCCTGCGTGGATTTCTATCAGTACGCCTGCGGCGGCTGGACGGCGCGCAATGCGATCCCGAGCGATCAGGCCAGCTGGAGCGTCTATGGCAAGATGATCCAGGACAATCAGCGCTTCCTGTGGGGCATATTGGAGAGCCTCGGGCGCGCAGGCCCCGGCCGCTCGGCCAACCAGCAGAAGATCGGGGACTACTTCGCTGCGTGCATGGACGAGGCAGCCCTCGAGCGTCGCGGCAGCACCCCGCTTGCCCCGACACTGCAAGCCATCGCAGCGCTGCACAGCCTCGCGGAGCTTCCCGAGCTGCTCGCGCATCTGCAGCAGCAGAGCGGCAGCGGGCAGTTCCTGTTCGACTTCGAGTCCGGTCAGGACTTCGCCAACTCCTCGCAGGTCATTGCCTTCGCCGATGCCGGCGGCCTCGGCCTGCCGGACCGGGACTACTACACCGACCAGGACCCGCACGCGCGCCAGCTGCGCCGCCAGTACCAGGACCATGTCGCACACAGCTTCATCCTGCTCGGGGACGACCCGGCCGCGGCCCGCTCACACGCGGCGACGATACTGCGACTGGAGTTGCGCCTAG